>Ga0182746_1002246_pt1 | contig 15113 bp, 14 predicted proteins | sample eDN3rd30CBELigOP_FD_128881 | JGI IMG/M metagenome (GOLD analysis project Ga0182746, IMG submission 128881) | Enriched Organic Plus compost microbial communities from Emeryville, California, USA - eDNA 3rd pass 30_C BE-Lig OP (version 2) (version 2) ... | reverse complement strand
CAAGAGCGCCGAGGGTGTCATTGCCCCGACCGGCCCTGTGGTGGTGGCCGAACAGCTGCCCGCCGAGCATCCCTTGAAGGCCACCGGCATGGACTTCCTCAAACGCTACGAAGGCGCCTACGGCGCAGGCAGCCGCAACGCCTTTGCCGCCTACGCCTGGGACGCCGGTCTCATCATCCAGGCCGCCATCCCGGTTGCCCTGAAAGCCGGCAAGCCGGGCACGCCCGAGTTCCGCCAAGCGATGCGCGACGCCATCGAGGGCAATAAAGAGGTCAAGGGCACGCATGCGGTCTACAACATGAGCGCCAGCGACCATTACGGCGTGGACAAGCGCGCACGTGTGTTGGTGCGTGTTGAAAACGGCGAATGGAAGATCACTCAGTAAGAGCAACGCAGGGCCCCAGTTCTGGCGTCCGGCCGGAACGGGGCCTGCAAAGACTTGGTTTGGCAGACAAGCCCCCTACAAAACAGGAGAAGAATGTGAATGGGTTCAAAGTGACGCGGATCGCAGACACCGAATATGTGTCTTACGGTCCCAAAAGCGACTTGCGCGTGTTGATCGGCGATGCTCAGCGCAGCACGCCGATTCGGTCCGCGTTGCAGACCTGCCAGCCCGGCTACGACGTGCCTTTTCACTGCCATCCCTATATCGAATACCTCATCGTCCTGGAGGGCTCGGCCGAATTTCGGATTGAGGTTGACGGCCTGCAGACGGTCGTCCTGCACAAAGGGGATACGGTCGAGCTGCAGCCCGGCGTGTGGCATGCCTTCACCACCAGCGCCACCGAAGTCACGCAGTTGCTGGGCATACACATTTCCTCAGACCGGATCGTGACCTACAAGCCCGACGTCAAGACCGATGCACGAGGTTTTCGCATCGAAAGCTGAGGTGACACGTCATGTTGAATGTAGCAATGATAGGCTGCGGCGCAATCGGAATCGGGGTGCTGGAATTGCTCCGCGACGACTCCATGATCACGGTGAGCCGTGTGGTCGTTCCAGAGGCGTCCGTCGACAGGGTTCGCCCCCAGGTGGCATTAGTTGCGCCCCAAGCGCAACTTGCCTCGTGTCTGGGCGACGAGTCCGAAAGGCCGGATCTTCTGCTTGAATGCGCGGGGCACAAAGCGATCGAAGAGCATGTTCTGCCCGCGCTGGAGCGGGGAATTCCTTGCATGGTGGTGTCAGTCGGGGCATTGTCCGAGCCTTTAATGGTCAAGCGGCTGGAAACCGCCACCATGCGGGGTATGACGCAGGTGCAATTGTTGTCGGGGGCGATCGGTGCGATCGACGCCCTAGCGGCGGCAAAGATCGGAGGCCTGCATTCGGTCGTTTACACCGGCCGAAAGCCTCCGCACGCCTGGAAAGAGACACCCGCCGAGGCCCTGTTCGACCTTAAGAGCCTGGATGCGCCTACCGTTATTTTTGAGGGGACGGCATGCGACGCCGCCCGGCTTTATCCAAAGAACGCCAATGTTTCCGCCACATTGGCGCTTGCGGGCCTGGGCCTGGACCGCACACAAGTGCGCCTCTTGGCTGACCCATCGGTACGGGATAATGTTCATCACGTCGAGGTAAAGGGCGAATTTGGCGATTTTGAGCTGACCATGCATGGCAAACCCCTTGCCGCCAACCCAAAGACCTCGGCATTGACGGTACTCAGCGTTGTAAGGGCGCTGCGCAACCGCGCGTATGCCCTGGCAATTTAAGCCGATTCAGCTCCCCTCACTCGTCGTCCGCCGCAAGGCGGGAACCTCGCATTCAGCTACGCCTTCCTACACGAGTGGATTCCGCCTTAAGGTGGCAAGACGGCCGTCCCCTAACGGCGGTGAACGCTCAAATAATGCAATTCCGCCCGTTGCCTTTCGTGATGGGCAATGGAGTCCAGGATCAACCCCACGGCCAGCAAGAGAACCGCGACGGTTTCCAGGGCGGCCGCGAGAATGGCCAGGGGTACATGGGTGATGTAGCCGGTGGTGAACCAGTCATCGAAAACAGGAATGGCGGCGATCAGGCCGGCTAGCGCAAAGATCGCGCAGAACACCATGAAAAACACCATAGGCCGGTAATAGCGCAGAATCTGGGCAATCGTGAAGATCACGCGCGCGCCGTCTGAAAACGTGTTCAGCTTCGAAAAGCTTCCGGCGGGGCGGTCTTTGTATTCAATGGGGATCTCGACTATCCGCATCCGCCGATGCAGGGCATGCAGGGTCATGTCAGTTTCCACCTGGAAGCCCTCCACCAGGATGGGGTAGGTCTTGACGAAAGACCGACTGAACACGCGGTAGCCGCTCATGATGTCGACCAGCGCGGCGCCAAAGAGCCGATTGACCAAGTATTGCACCAGGCCATTGCCAAAATTGTGCAGAGGGCGCTTGTTCTCGCTGGCGTAGTGCCCGCCCGAATGGCGGTCGCCCACCACCATGTCGGCCTGGCCATCGAGCACCGGGCGCAGCAGATCGTGGACACGATCGGCCGGGTAGGTGAGGTCGGCGTCGGCCAGCACATAGGCGTCGGCATCGACGTCCAGAAACGCCCGGCGCATGGCATTGCCCTTGCCTTGACGCATTTCGTCCAGAACCTCGCCCTGAATATTCAGCCGATTCAAGGTATCGGTGGCAATCTGCCGCGTGTTATCGCGCGAGTTGTTGTTGACCACAACGATTCGCGCTTCGGGCAGCTCGGCATGAAAAGCCTCGATCGTGGCGGCGATGGTCTGCTCTTCGTTGTAGGCGGGCAGGATGACGGCAATGCGTGACGAGGTCGCGGTAGTCATGCGGGGAGGGCGAGCAAGTGGGAAAATCCAAGGATGGGCTTGTTAGAATTGTAACCCGCCCCATCCACGATACCCCCTTTTTCCCTGCCCATCATGCTGACTCTGTTGCCCGGTGTCCTGACGCTGATCGTGTTGTTCGTATTGCACAGCGCAGCCGTGGGGGCGGCCGCCTTGCCGGCGGCTTTGTGTCAAGTACCGTGGGGCGGAGCCGGCAAGACGTATCTGCACCTGTTCTTTGCCTTGTTGCTGGGCTTTTTGGTGAATATCGCCATGCTCTTCGCCTTGGGTATGGCCGGCTTCTTCGATAAAGCCGCTGTCTTGATCGCTGCAGCCGCCATGTTGATTCTGGCTGCCCCGCGCCTGCGTGGGGTCCTCGCGCCTCTGCGCCGTATGTCCAGGCCCGACACGCTACAGGCCGCCACGGCCATCGTGGCCCTTTTGTTGCTGTTCTTGTCGGTCATCGTGGCCTTCCACCCGCCGGGGCATTTCGACGACAGCATGTACCAGTTGCCGCTGGCTCGGGGGTATGTCGAGCACAAGGCTATCTTGCTGGATCCCTATGTGCGCTTCCCCTTGTTTCCCCAAAACATCAACCTTTTGTTCGCCTTGGGGCTGATGTTCGGCGGCGACGTGGCCGCGCAAGCGTTTTCATCGCTGCCGCTTTTTGTGATGGGCTTAGGCTTGATCGGGACTTCGTGGTGGCTATTGGCAACGCCCCATACCGGTATATTGGCGGCAACTTTATTGTTCATGATCGGCGCCATTAAACGGACCTTGGGTTTCGCCTATATCGACAACGGATTGGGAATGTTCTGTTGGGCGGCGAGCCTGGCCATCGTAGTGTGGGCACAGCAGACGCATTCCGCGCAGCAAGGGGAGCAGAAAGGCGGCGCCTGGCATTGGCTCGTGCTGGCCGGTCTGATGGCCGGCGGCGCGGCAGGCAGCAAGTACTTTGGGCTGGTGTTGGCGGCAATATTGGGGGCGTATCTGCTGGTGTGGCGCCGAGACTGGAAGGCATCGCTAATCTACAGCACGGCTACCGTTCTGGCCGGCGGCTGGTGGTATGTGCGCAGCTTTGTGATCTCGGGCGACCCCTTCCACCCGGTTGGGGGCGGCGTGTTCGGCTACTACTTGTGGGACGCACAGGATCTATTGCTGCAGGCACAGGAGCAAGCCACGCATGGTACAAGCCGCAACCCCCTGGCGCTGTGGTCCGCCCTTAATGCCGCCCACGTGCCGATCTGGATTCTGGCCTTTGTGAGCCTGTTCTTCTGGAACACCCCGCGCGCGATCCGTACATTGCAGGCGATTTTTCTGGCCTATTTCGCGTTCTGGTTTTTTGTGACTCAGGTGTGGCGTTACTTGGCTCCTATCTATGCTGTAGCCACATTGCTGTCGTGCTATACGCTGTTTCGGGCATATGCCTGGCTGTCCGAACGAACAGGAAAAACCTGGTTGTCGGGCAAGGGCATTGGGATAGCCGTGTTGGCGGTATTTTTGCTCGGATACACCGCCGACCGGGTCAGGTCCTATAGCACTGCGATGACGCACTGGGACGATACCCTTCAGGAGGAAGCGGGATATCGGCTGTTTGAAGAGGCCAATGCGCGAATTCCAGAGTACGGTCCGCGCCTTGTGCAGCTGGGCTTTGAGAAGTACCGATATTTCTTCAATGGCACCGTCATTGGCGACTGGTTCGGGCCGGGCCGGTATCGGGACATGCTGGATTGCGAGTCGGGAAGTTGTCAGCCTCCTGTGCCCGAAGCCATGCGGAAGTACATGGAAAGGGTTGGGGCACGGATGCTGGTCGTGTCGAAAGAGGTGTATCAGGGGTTCGACACGGCCCGCAATAGGGGTGAGTTCGATGTGTTGCAGCAGGGAAGTAGTGGGGTGTTGCTAGGATTAGCACGTTGATACCGCTACCCCTTCGGTGGATTTGAGGAGTAACGGCCTGTACTCGATATAATCTTGCACTACATAGATGTTCCATCGCGATTGTTCCCTATAAAAATTAGGCCGGTACCCCCATGATTCCTTTATTTTCCAGTTCCATTGCAAATTCCGGTATTGATTTCATTTCACCATTGAAGAGGGTCGTTGATAGCTCTTGGTATGTGATGGGGGATGAGGTCAAGGGCTTCGAGGCTGAGTTTTCGGCCTATGTTGGGGTTGATCACTGCATCAGCGTAGGGAATGGCACTGATGCATTAGAGATTGCATTGCGCGGCCTAGGAGTTGGATCTGGCGACCAAGTTGTTACGGTGGCGAATGCGGGCTTCTATGGAAGTACAGCAATCCACGCGGTGGGCGCAATACCACTTTACGTGGATGTCGATGCTGGTTCGCTGACACTGTCGCCGACAGCTTTGGCAGAGTTGCTTCGGCAGCATAAACCTGCTGCTGTCATCGTCACCCATTTGTATGGGCAGTTGGCAGCAATCGAGGAAATCGTGCGCCTGGCTGCGTCTGCGGGAGTGCCGGTAATTGAGGATTGCGCCCAAGCGCATGGGGCACGCCGTAATGGCAAACTAGCCGGGAGCTTCGGCTCCATTTCTTGCTTCAGCTTTTATCCAACAAAGAACCTGGGCGCGTTGGGAGATGGTGGGGCAGTGGCTACGAATGATGCTCGACTGGCTGCTCGTGTACGGCAACTCAAGCAGTACGGTTGGTCGCGCAAGTACCATGTAGAGTTGCAAGGTGGTTCCAATAGCCGTTTGGATGAAATGCAGGCAGCTATTTTGCGAGTCAAGCTGCCTCATCTGGACTCGTGGAATATGCAGCGCCGCTCCGTCGCTGCTCGTTACAACAAGGCCTTTGCGTCGCTAGGTGTCAAGTTGCCCTTTTCTTTGGGTGAGGATTACGTTGCGCATCTATACGTGTTGCGCGTGAAGGATCGAGAAAAATTTGCGTCAAGCCTTCGCCAAAAGCAGGTGTCGACTGATATTCATTATCCGATCCCGGACCATAAACAGAGCGCATATTTAACCGCTACTCCATTTTCCTTGCCCATAACTGAAAGGGCGTGTGAAACCGTCATCTCCTTGCCCTGCTTTCCGGGGTTGCCGGATGAGGATGTGGAGCAGGTAATTGCTGCCGTTTTGGCGTACTTCAAAGACGAGGCCTAAGGGTGTTGACGCTTGTCATCCCGGTTTACAAGAACGAGGGGTCGATCCCTAAGTTGCTTGAAGTGATTGCAGAAATAAGCCAGACCTTAAATGGTGAATTTGAGGCTGTTTTTGTCATCGATGGCAGCCCCGATCGATGTTACGAGTTGCTTAGGGCTTCTCTTCCGCAGAGATCATTCAAATCAAAACTTATACTGCTGTCTCGCAATTTTGGGTCTTTTATGGCCATCCGTACAGGCTTGCTCCATGGGAGCGGCAGTCGGTTTGCTGTAATGGCTGCCGATTTGCAAGAGCCCCCCGAGCTGGTCTTGGAGATGAATCGCGTACTTTGCGCAGAGCCGATCGATATCGTGGTCGGGGCGCGTGAAAATCGAAATGATCCTTGGTTGTCCCGATGCGCTTCACAGCTATTCTGGCGGTTTTATCGGAGGTATGTTGTGCCGGAAATGCCGCCTGGTGGCGTGGATATGTTCGGATGCAATCGCGCGTTCAGGGACAACCTGCTTCAATTGGAAGAGCGCCATAGTTCACTAGTAGCACAGGTTTTCTGGCTGGGATTCCGCAGGAAGGTTGTTACTTACAGCCGAAAAGAGCGGGAGCACGGCAAATCGGCGTGGACATTCAGGAAGAAGCTGAACTACCTGATGGATAGTGTGTTTTCATTTACTGATCTTCCAATTCGATTGCTGATCCGCGTAGGGGCTGGCGGGGCTGTATTGGCTGCATTTTTTGGCCTATTAGTATTCGCCGCAAAGCTTCATGGGCAAATCAATGTGCCCGGCTATGCGATGACCGTATTGCTGATTGTTTTTCTTGGGTCGCTGAACCTGCTGGGGCTTGGGATTGTCGGGTCTTATGCATGGCGCACTTATGAAAATACAAAGAATCGCCCTCTTGCGATTCCTATGAGAATTGAAACATTCGAGGCGCCACATGGCAGATAGCAAGAAATACTTTACGCATGAGAATGCTCTGTGTGAATCGACTGATATCGGGGCCGGGACCCGAATATGGGCATTTGCTCATGTACTACCCAATGCAAAGGTTGGAGAGGAATGTAATATCTGCGACCACGTATTCATAGAAAATGACGTGGTTTTGGGCGATAGGGTTACCGTCAAATGTGGTGTTCAAATTTGGGATGGCGTGTGTATCGAGGATGATGTTTTCATCGGCCCAAATGTAACGTTTACTAATGACATATTTCCTCGTAGCAAAAAGTATCCAGAGAAGTTTGCCACCACAATCATACGCAAGGGGGCATCATTAGGTGCAAATGCCACCCTGCTTCCAGGGATTACGATCGGTCAGCATGCAATGATAGGCGCCGGTGCGGTCGTGACGCGTTCCGTGCCGCCTAATGCGATTGTCGTAGGCAACCCCGCAAAGATCGTGGGCTATGTAGATGCTACCGATGTGGGTGCTGCTGCGCATGATGCGAGTGACAACGTAGCTGTGCCGAGCGTGAGCCCAACTTCTGTGCCAGGCGTTACGCTGCATACGTTTCGTACTGTACCGGATATGCGAGGCAGTTTGTCGGCAGGTGAGTTTCACCGTGATATCCCGTTTTCGCCTTTACGTTATTTTCTAGTGTTCGATGTTCCGACCGCCGAGGTAAGAGGGGAGCATGCCCATCGTGAATGCCATCAATTCTTGATTGCAGTGAAAGGCTCTGTGCGAGTCGTTGCGGATAATGGAAGTGTTCGCCAAGAATTCGAACTAAATAAAAATAATATAGGCCTGTATTTACCCCCTATGGTTTGGGGGATTCAGTACCACTATTCTTCCGACGCTGTTTTGTTGGTGTTCGCATCCCACCATTATGATCCGGATGACTATATTCGAGATTACACGCAGTATGTTGACTTGGTTAAGTGCAAGTGATTTCCGAGGTGAATAACACGAAGAAGGGTTTTCGGATTCCCTCAAACTCTTTTCTAAGGTTTCTAGTTTCGGGTGGAATAAATACAGCGATAACCTACATATTGTATGTATTATTGCTAGAAATAATGAGTTATCGCTTTAGTTACACCATTTCTTATGTTTTTGGAATCGGGGTTTCTTACTGGTTGAATCGGGTTTATGTTTTTAAGGCGCACCAAGGTCTAGTTTCTATTTTGATGTTTCCTTTGGTGTACGTGCTTCAGTATCTATTCGGGATGGGCGTGCTTTGGTTTTGGGTTGATGGGCTTGCGTTAAATAGAGTCTATGGGCCCCTTGTGGTCGTTGGTCTTTCTGTACCCATAACCTATATCCTAACTAAATTTATATTTGCCTTTAATATTGGTCGGCGCTAATTTTTATATTGACAATTTATAGGCTTGGTTGGGAGTTTTTATTGAATTAAAAACAGACTGAATTTAGTCTAAAAATGAAGTTTGCTGAGTTAGGTACAGGAGTAATAGATTTTATTGCTCGTCTTAGATGCAAGGTGGGTTGAATGGCAAGATCATGGAAAACCGTAAATTATCTCTATGAATAGCAAAACAAATACTGATAAAAATATTCGTCGCATAAATTTTCTTGATTATGTTCGGATATTGGCGTTTTTAAGTGTTCTTGTGGGGCATAAACTATTCGCTCAGCATTCCTCTTTGTTGGGAGCTGATAACCATGCAACGTTACGATTTTTTGCGGGGCTTACTATTCCGCTGACTTGGGGTGGGTTAGCTGGAGTAATACTTTTTTTTCTCACATCTGGTTATATTATTACTCATGTTCTTCAGCGAGAAAGAACTTCCGAATTCTTAATTCGGAGAATGTTTCGCATCTATCCTCTTTTCGTAGCGGCTGTTTTGCTTGAGTTGCTGCTTAACTGGGGCATCAACAATGTTCCTTTCCCCCCGGTTTCAAGGCTTTTGCCTACCCTGTTTCTTATCGGGGATTTTACTGGAACAGGTTATTCATTAGGTGGTGTGGAGTGGACGCTGCGCATTGAAATAATTTTCTATGTATTTATGGCGTTAATGCGAGCGTTGGGGGTGATCCTTCTGCCTAGACTGGTTGTATTGGTTTTTCTAATTTGTACAACCCTTCTTTATTTTGCAAACCCATTTCCGCGACTTGGGTTGTGGACCGATGGGTACCTAAATTTATATATTCCATTCCTATTTTTGGGGTCGATCCTTTATCTGTATGAGCAGAAAATGATTCAGGGTTGGCTGTTTTTTGTCGCGCTGGCTTTTATCTTCTTTTTGCATCTCAAATTGGTACCAAAAATCTCGCCTAGTTGGAAAGAGTCTCACGCCGTGTTTTACGCGCTTGTCATATTTTTGCTCTTTTGGTGTGGTAGAGAAAGGTTTTCTAAACTTCCAATTGTGACTTTTTTTTCTGAATTAACTTATTCGATTTATTTGTTTCATAATTGGATTTGGGGTTATCTTGAAAAAATCGTTCAAAGCTTCGGCGTGAATTTTATATCACTAAATATCCAAGTCTTGATTTTATTGACGATTGTTTGTTACGTTTCATATCGAGTGATTGAAAAACCGGGGATAAGAGTTGGTAGGTCTATATCGAAACATATGAATGCGTACAGCGGCTCTGTTTTCCGTAGCAAGCAAACTGTTTGAAGGAGCATTGATGACAGTTTGTGGTTGGTTTTTCATGCTTGCCTGAATCGGATAATTGGCCCCTTCCGTATTTTGGTTGTGTTTAACCTGCGTATGGTTCAGTAGAAAAATCAAGCGACGATAGTGTGCTATTTGTAATTAAATCGCTCAAGGGTAGAGGGGCGCATATGGAATTTTGCGTCTCAAATCTAGAGCCGACATATGGCGACGGGTTTGATAGGGAGTGGTATCCTGGTCTGCAAGCGCATCCAATGATATTACAGCTGTTTTGAGGCATATTTTTCATTGGAAGCGATGATAAAGACTAGGTGTAGTGGGGCATCCCTCCCCTCTGCCTCAATCATGGACTCTCTGGGTACTATGCTCTATACATCATGGGAGCCTGAGGCCATTAATGTAAGCCTGCTTGTCTGCGAGTCTGTTGAGACGTAAGCACGAAGCGCTTTAATATTTTCTGTAATTAAAGTTGCTAATTAAAATTCTAAAATCATTGTTGCGCAATGCATGTCTTGGCCTAGCGAAGCTCCAATTGACGCGCCCAGCGCAAATTTATCGTAGGGATAATAAGGGCTTATCGAATGTTAGGGAATTGGTATTCTTCGAATAAAAATTTTATAAATAAATTAATTGTATTTTTATTGTTGTCGGCTATTTTTTACTGCCTGTCGTATCTATCTGTGTCATCCTTTGGTCCGACTGCTGTGCCTGTTCATCATGATGACTACAGCAACTATTCATTACGAATCGAGGACTACTCTTTTGGGGTGAGGCCATTATCGACATTTATTATCGCGGCGCTTTCTAGCATAAGTCCACAGGCTTTGATATGGTCGGTAAGATTCCTGACGGTGTTATATCTTTATCTTTCTTTTTTTCTATTTAGATCGGTCGTAAGAAATTCGGGTAATTGGGCTATTGCTAGTGTATTTGCATTTGCCGTTTTTTCGTCACCGGTCATGGTGGAATACGCTCGATATACCGGAATGATTACGCATCTAATTTCCGGCTGTCTTGGCATTTCTGCTGTGCTTGCCCTACATCAGGCGTTTATTAGGAATGATGTTCGATCGGCATTATTTAGCTGCATTCTAATTTCCGCCTCGGTGTTTTCCAAAGAAGATTTTCTTCTTTTGTATTTTATTTCATATATATATTTTTCTATTGTAATAGGTGCCGGTTTTCGGGTGAGGTGTGTAGGTGTTTTGTCAATGCTTTCCTCAGGGGTATTGATAATTGTTTTTAAATTCTTTACGGCTACTGCATTTCTAGGAGTTACTGACGTTGCGTCAACCTACTACGTGAACATTTCTCCGATTTCTATTGCTCGAACAATAGTTAAATATCTTGGAGGGGGCGAGAACCCTGTGTTTGTGCCTGAGGGTTACGTGTTCACCTGTCTGTTCTTTTTCTCCCTAATTTTTGGCATTTTTGCTGCATTTAAAAGAAATTTGCGGCCCCTATATTTTATCGGATGCGCATTGGCCGTAATGGCCCCGTATGCGATTCTGCCTAATCACATAAATCCTTATTATGTGTATCTTTGGACTCCTTTCATTTGTTTCGCAACCCTAGAATCTTTAGCATTGGCCGCCACTTACTTTTCTAGCGGTCGGTTAAGTGATGGGTCGAGCAGAGTACTGGCGATAGGAGTTCTTTTGGTTATCTCCGCAATACTGTTGCTTTTGAACTACCCAGGAAGATTGGCTGTCGCTAATTGGTATGATCGTATCGCGACAAACAATATTAAAGTTTTTAGCTTATTGCGTGATAATACGATCATCGGCGCTAGCTCAGATGTGGTTTGTGTGATTGGTGCTGATGCATTCTCTCCTTGGTATATGCATTCAAGTCTATATATTGATAGAGTTCTGGGTTTATCTAGAAATTGGGTGGTTGTGGTTCCGAAGCAGTCCGCTCTTATGAGTGGATTCGAGATCGGCGCCCTAGTTTCTCAAGGTAGGTTTTCATTGTCTACAGATAAAGAGCCATCCAATTGTACTAAAACAATTCATCTTGAAAAAAATGAGCAATAGATATCTAATCGATGTATCGTGTGGGCGTGAAAATAATCTTACTTTCATTCGGCTAGTTCTCGCTTGCAGCGTGATCTACGGTCATTCTTATGCCATAAGCAGGCAAGGCGGCGGGGATATTGTTGCTCAATTGACGGGTTACGCGTTCGCTGGTGGTGTTGCGGTGGATTTGTTTTTTATAATTAGTGGGTTTCTTGTTACGGCAAGTATTATAAATAGGGGGTCGCTGCAATATTTGGTTGCCCGCGCTTTGCGTATTTACCCCGCGCTTATTTTAAACATGATAATTGTGGTGTTTGGGATAGGCACCTTGTCATCCAGTCTTGATTTTCAAGATTATATCCGGAGCGACGCTGTTTGGTCTTATTTTATTGGTTTGGCATCAACAGTTAAGGGTGGGTTCTTTCTGCCTGGCGTTTTCGAGGGTAACCAGAATGCCGCCGTGAATGGCTCTATATGGTCTGTTCTTATTGAGGTAAGGCTATATATTATTTTGGCTATTCTATACATGCTCGGGCTGCTGAAGAGTGCGTTCAGATTTAATATTGTATTTTTCTTTGGTGTTTTGTTTTTCTGGGTTAATCCTGATTTATTGCCGGAGTTTGCTTCGGGTCGCACTGGCGCACATGTTTGTTTTCTTTTTTTTGTGGGTGCGTTTTTATATATTAATCGGCAAACAGTGCCTGTTGGGCCATTTTTACTATTGATCGCCTTTCTGCTGTGCGCAATTACATTGGGAACCCCAAAGTTCGAATTCGCCTATATTTTTTTGGTGATAGCTTTATTTGTCAATATTTGTTTTGGGAAGCAGTTTTCGGGTTTTGAAAGAATCGGGGATCTTTCCTATGGAGTGTATCTATATGGCTGGCCCATGCAGCAGGTGTGTGTCATGCTTGTTCCTGATATGAGTCCGCTTCAGAATACGTTCTTCTCTATTGTCCTGTCGTTGGGTTTTGCCTATGCTTCTTGGAATTTGATTGAGAAAAGGTTGATTGAGAAACGTGATTTAGTAATGGCATTTCTCATTTCCATCGGAGGCATGCTTCAATTGTATCTTTCAAAGGTAATATCTATCAGGAAAACTTGATAGATAATATTTGTGTTCTCTGCTCGTTCGTCTCGGTTTTTGGGCGCGGCGGAATCTGCACAGGTTAAGCAATGGGTTCTGGTAGGGAGGGGTGTGCCGGCGCGTGGTACCGGGGTCGTTGATGCTAAGTGTATCTGGCCCGGTAATTATGCGGCTGGCATGGAACAAGGTTTCAAAGCGCTGCCGAAGGGCAGGCCTGAGTTAGATGCTCTGACCTGAGGATGCTCTGCAACACCAATTTACTCAGGCCTGACCAGCTATAGCCGCTGTTGGGTGAGGAGTCGCATGAGCGAGAAAAACGGCTAGGGTCTGAAATACAATAACAACACCGTCTCAATTCATATGCCGCCCCGGTGGCCCGGCATTCAGGATATCCGACGCAATAGCATGCCTTTCTTCTAGTTCTTAAGCTAGATTAAGCCACTCGGTGTAGGATGAGTGCTTCCGTCGGCCGATAGTTGTAGTAATATCACGAACTAAATTGTATACGTCTGGGACTTAGAGAGATCATCCTTTCGCTAGTTTACAGTTTGCAGGGCAAAACGAGGGTAATTAGTTTAATTTGCGAGAAAAGCATGAGGATTAGTACTGACGCATTGAATAGAGCTCGCAAACGGCTTCTGCAGATGCACCATGAAAGCGGGGTTGGCCATATAGGCGGGAATCTTTCCGCACTCGACGCCATGATGGTGGTCTGGCATGAGTATCTCGACGATAAAGATAGTTTCATCCTGTCCAAGGGCCATTCAGCTGGGGCTCTGTATGTTTCGCTTTGGAGCAAGGGGCTTCTCTCGGACAGTGACCTGACACTATTTCACAAAGATAATACTAAGCTTCCCGGGCATCCTCCAGCCAATGTCTTTGCTGCCATTCCGTTTGCCACAGGCAGTCTTGGTCACGGATTGTCATTGGCGGCGGGGACAGCACTGGCTAGGCGGCTTAGAGGAAAAGACGGCCACGTTTTCTGCCTGACCTCTGACGGTGAGTGGCAGGAGGGGTCAACGTGGGAAGCCATGATTTTTCTCTGTCATCATAAACTAACGAACTTGACCATCCTGGTCGACCATAACAATCTGCAGGGCTTTGGCTCGACCAACGATGTGGCCTCCATGGCCCCCCTTCAAAAGAAGTTAGAGGGCTTCGATATCGAGCTTTTCCATGTAAATGGGCACAATCTCGACATGATTCGACAAGCCCTTTCCGCCCCATCTGCCCATCCGAAGATGATAATTCTGAACACCACAAAGGGACATGGAGTCTCTTTCATGGAGAACAGGATGGAATGGCATTACCGCCCCATCAATGAGGCGCAGTACCAACAGGCGATTGACGAGGTGAGTTCGCGATGAGGAATCAATTCTGTGACGCGTTGGTGGCGCGTTCCAAGACGAGGCAGATGGCATTCCTGACTGGCGATCTCGGTTTCATGGCCCTCGAGCCGTTGCAGAAGGCTCTAGGAACACACTTTATCAACGCTGGCGTCGCGGAACAGAACATGATCAGCGTGTCTGCCGCAATGGCTCGTGAAGGCCTAGAGACTTGGGCCTACAGCATCGCTCCTTTTTGTTACGCGAGACCATTCGAGCAGATCCGCAATGATATTTGCTTCCATGGACTGCCCGTAAAGTTGATCGGTAATGGAGGAGGGTATGGGTACGGGGTGATGGGGCCGACGCACCATGCGATTGAGGATTACGGAATTCTTCTAACTTTGCCGAATATGTCGGTCTATGTTCCGGTGTTCGATGAAGATCTTGAGGCTGTGATTTCCCGTATGGGTGACAACACAAGCCCTTCCTATCTGAGGCTCGGTCGTGGAGAGGTTTATAAGGACTTTGTGATCCCGCCATATTCGCCGTGGCGTCAACTGACATATGGGCTAGGCATCCCGGTGATCGCTGTAGGCCCTCTGGCGGGCCTCTATGTTGCTGCTATTCAGGCACTTCCGGAAGCCAAACGTCCAAACTTATGGGCCGTTTCCGAGCTTCCGCTGTCGAAGAATCCTCTGCCCGAAGCGCTGGTCAAGCAGATAATCGAGAGCTCAAGCGTTTGCGTGGCTGAGGAGCACGTGGCACGTGGTGGTTTCGGTTCGGAGCTAGCGCTTTATTTGGCCGAACACGGTATTGCCATATCGAGGTTTCGACATCTTTGCGCTCGCAGCCATATTTATGATGCCTATGGTTCGCAAAATTTCCTTCGTGAGAAATCTGGGCTGACTGCTGCGCAGCTGATTGCTTGCGTAACCTCTGATTAAATAATGCTTGATTAGCCCAATGAAATTGACTAATGATGACTATATCCGCCAACTTCGTGGCCCCATCCTCGTTCTTGGCGCATCTGGTTTTGTCGGCGCAAATCTTTATCACACCATTGCAGCAGTTCGCTCAGACGTGTTTGCGGTTGTGCAGCGTGAGAAATCGTGGCGTTTGCAGGATGTCCCTGACGACAAGGTTATCGCAGTTGACCTTACTGACAACGCTGCCACCAAGAATCTGATCGACCCGATTACTCCCCAAACTGTTT
>Ga0182746_1002245_pt1 | contig 15114 bp, 16 predicted proteins | sample eDN3rd30CBELigOP_FD_128881 | JGI IMG/M metagenome (GOLD analysis project Ga0182746, IMG submission 128881) | Enriched Organic Plus compost microbial communities from Emeryville, California, USA - eDNA 3rd pass 30_C BE-Lig OP (version 2) (version 2) ... | reverse complement strand
TCCTTGATGACGATGGCGTCCTTGCCGATCAGGTCGATACGGCTGATGTGGCTGTCGAGGTTGACGCGCACGCAAGGCCAGTTCAGCCGTGCCGCGACCTGCTCGATATGGGTCGACTTGCCGGTGCCGTGGTAGCCGGAGACCATGACGCGGCGGTTCTTGGCGAAGCCAGCGAGAATGGCGAGCGTGGTGGCGCGATCGAACAGGTAATCGGGATCGACTTCCGGCACATACTCGTCAGGCTCGGAAAAGCCCGGCACTTCCATGTCGCTGTCGATGCCAAAGACCTGCCTGATCGACACTTTCATGTCCGGCAGGCCCGAGGCGGCTTCAGTTGCGGCAGTCATTGCTCCTCCGTGGGGCACGAAACGCGGACCCCGAGTTCAAACAAGCGGTCGGTTCGGATATCCAGCCAGCCTAGCAGAAAGCCGGCGAACAGCGAAAGCGCCTGCCGCCGTCAGCGAAATCCGAGGGATTTCAGGTAATTATAGGCCTGGATGATCTCGCGGAGGCGGTCTTCGGTCGAGCGATCGCCCCCGTTGGTGTCCGGATGGTGGCGTTTCACCAGCTCCTTGAAGCGGATTTTGATCTCCTGCGCGGTCGCACCCGCTTCAAATCCCATCACCTCGAGCGCCTTGCGCTGGGCATTGCCGATCACCCGCGCTTCCTTTGCAGGGCCGGTATCCCGTTTCGCCTTGGCGGTACCCTCGAACAGGTTGAAGGGATCATTGACGCCAGCGCCGTCCCTGGCGAACCGCGCCGTGCCGGAACGGGACGAACTGGCGGCGGCGCCCTGCCCCATCTTCCAGGTCGGACGATGGCCGGTCAGCGCATCACGCTGATACTTCAGGACTTCCTCGGCGCTCATGCCGGAGAAATAATTGTAGGACTGGTTGTAGTCGCGCGCATGCGCGAAGCAGTAGCGCCAGTATTGCCGGTCGTTGTCGCGGCCCTTGGGGGCGCGATGGGTCGCGGCTTCCTGGCAGCCCGGCCATTCGCAGGTCGGCGCGGACGCGCGCACCTGACGATCCTGGTCAGGCTTGACGCGAATACGATCAAACAGAGGCGAGTCGAATTTCATGATCCTACATTATGCGTGCGCTGCGACATCGGCTTCAAGACTTGACAGAATAACAAATGATCCCCGCGCTGCGGCAACCGGGTTGCAAGCGCATTGACCTCCACCCGTGGCAATGAGTATGCCGGCGCATGGCTGTTCACGACATCATCAGCAATAAGTTGACGGCGGCTTTCAGGCCGGAAAGCCTGAACATCGTCGATGAATCACATCTGCATGCCGGGCATGCGGGCCATCGGCCCGGAGGGGAAACTCACTTTCGGGTTTATATTGTGTCGGAAGCCTTTCAGGGAAAGACCCGCATCGCCCGCCATCGCATGATCAATGCGACCCTGGCCGACGAACTCGCCGGCGGCGTGCACGCCCTCGCCATCCATGCCGCAGCGCCGGGGGAGAGCATCTGACTGAACTTGAATGATACGGTGAAGCACCGTACATTTGGTATCGGAGAACTCCGATGCCTGCATCGTCCCAGCGCAAGAAACCCGGTCCGGACAACAAGCGTGAGCGGCTTGAGCTGCGGGTTCGCCCTGCGGTGAAGAAGTTCATTCAAGAAGCCATGGCGGTGTCCGGGCTGACGGCCGGTGATCTCGCCTATGAGGGTGCACGGCGGATTCTGGATGAACACGAGCGGATGACGTTGACCGGCGCGGACCGCGACGCCTTTCTGAAGGCTCTCACTCATCCTCCCGCCCCGACACCGCGTCTGGTCTCAGCGCTGAAACGCCATCGCCGGATCAGCGGTTGAACTTGCCATTCTCGGTCAGAGCGTTGAGCGGCAGCGATGACCGCTCGCAATTCCGATGTGGCCAGCCCGATCTTGATGATTGGTTTCACCGGCGCGCTGGTCAGGATGAGCGGCGGAACGTCGCACGCGTGTTCGTTGCGGTGGACCCGGCAATCGGGATCGTTGGCTTCTACACACTGAGTTCCTTCACAATCTCCTTGCCGGACCTGCCGACGGAAATCGGACGCAAGCTGCCGCGCTACGGGTCGATTCCAACTGCATTGATCGGCCGGCTCGCACGCGATGAGCGCGTTCGTGGAACAGGCGTCGGCGAAATTCTGCTGGCGGATGCCGTGAGGCGCGTTCTTCAGGTGGCCGCCACGATTGCCATCTTCGCGATCGTTGTCGAAGCTAAGGACGAGAACGCCGCTGACTTCTACAAATCATTTGGCTTCGTTCCCTTTCCAGATCAGCCAGCGCGATTGTTCATGATGACATCGACGGTGGAGCAAGCGCGCGAAGCCGCGGACAAGGACTAAGACGCCTTCGTCCCCCGCGTCAGCGGCGTGACGCGCAGCCGCGTGATCCGGTTCCGCTCGCGGCCGATGACGCGGAAGCGGAAGCCGTGGAAGGTGAAGCTCTGTCCGGGCTCCGGGATCAACTGGGCTTCGTGGATCACCAGACCGGCAACCGTCGTGGCTTCGTCGTCGGGCAGCCGCCAGTCCATCGCCCGGTTGAGATCGCGGATCGACACGCCGCCATCGACACTGGCCGAACCATCAGGCTGCGGGCGCACGCCAGGAATTTCGATGTCATGCTCGTCGGCAATGTCGCCGACAATCTCTTCGAGAATATCCTCGAGCGTCACAAGGCCCATCACCTCGCCATACTCGTCGACCACCAGCGCCAGCGGTGTGCGCCGCTGCCGGAACGCCTTGAGCTGCTCATCCAGCGGCCGGAGGTTCGGGACAAACCACGGCAGACGGGCAATCGCGCCGATGTCGAGCTTGTCGAGTTCGCCTTCGACGGTCTGGATCGCGCGCAGCAGATCCTTCGCATGCAGGATGCCGGTGATATTGTCCGGCGTGTCGCGCCAGAGCGGCACCCGGGTCACTGGCGCGGCCAGCACCTGACGCACGATCTCCGATGGCGGCTCGGCCGCATTGACGGTGATCATCTCAAGCCGGTGCACCATCACATCGGAGACGGTGAGGTCGCGCAGCGCGAGCAGCCCCGTCAGCATGTCGGGGTCCGGCTCGTCATCATCCGCAGCGTCGCGATGGCGCGGACCGGTCTCGTCAAAGTCATCGTGCGGCGAGAAGATCGTCGCGCTTTCGACCACCCGGATGCCGACAAGACTGAGCAAGCGGCGGGCGAGCAGCTCCACGCTGGCCAGCACCGGCCCAAGGAAACGCACGAACCAGGCGACCGGATGGGCGACCAGCAGCGCGATCCGGTCCGGCGCATTCATCGCCGCTGCTTTGGGCAGCATTTCGCAAAGGATCGCAATTACTGCCGTCATGACGACGGCCGCATAAACGATCCCCCAGGCTCCGAACGCCTGATAGAGCAGCCCGGAGGCGACCACCGCCGCGATGACGTTGAGGGCATTGCCGGCAAACAGGATCGCCGCCGCCATCCGCACGCGCACGGCCAGCAGGTGGTTGACCAGCTCCGCACTGCGATGGCCCTTCTGCGCGAGCCGGAGCATCCGCGCGCGCGATGACATGGTGAGCGCCGTCTCGCTCGCCGAAAAGAAGGCGGACAGCACGAGACAGATCAGCAGGACGGCCAGCCCAAACCAATCCAGAAGGCTCATTGCCCGGCGAGTTTCTCCGTCAGGAAGGTCCGCACCGCAGCCGGATCGACGCCCGGAGCGACAAAGGATTCGCCGATCGCCCGCACCAGAATGAAGGTCAGCGCGCCGCGCTGCACCTTCTTGTCCTGGGCGATCAGGCCCATCAACCGGTCGATGGTCGGCACCTCGCCAGTGAGATCGGCGACCCGCGTCGGCAGGCCGACGTCGGCGAGATGGCGGATGGCGCGGCGGGCCTCGTCGTCGGCAATCAGCCCCTGCCGCACGGAGAATTCAAACGCCAGCGCCATGCCGAGCGCCACCGCCTCGCCATGCAGCAACGCCCCCGAGAAGCCGGCTGCCGCCTCGAAAGCATGGCCGAAGGTATGGCCGAGATTGAGCAGTGCACGGTCGCCGGTTTCCTTTTCGTCACGGGCGACGATCACCGCCTTGGCCCGGCAGCTGGTGGCGATGGCGTGTTCACGCGCCGGGCCACCGGCAAAGACGTCGCGCCAGTTGGCCTCCAGCCAGGCGAAAAAGCCACGGTCGCCCAGCAACCCGTATTTGGCGACTTCGGCATAGCCGGCGCGGAATTCACGCAACGACAGGGTGTCGAGGGCCGCGGTATCCGCGACCACAAGGACCGGCTGGTGGAACGCGCCGACCAGGTTCTTGCCCTGGGGCGAGTCGATCGCGGTCTTGCCGCCCACCGAGGAATCGACCTGGGACAGCAGCGTCGTCGGCACCTGCACATAGTCGAGCCCGCGCCGCACGATCGATGCGGCGAAGCCGGCGAGATCCCCGATCACGCCGCCGCCGAGCGCCACGACGAGATCGCGCCGTTCGATCCGCGCGGCAATCAGCCCCTCGCAGACCTCCTGCAGGGTCGCATAGCTCTTGGAGGCCTCGCCTTCCGGCACGACGATGCGCGAGGCGGCGATATCCGCCGCCTTGAGCGAGGCTTCCGCTGCGTCGAGATGATGCCTGGCGACAGTCTCGTCGGTGACGATCGCCACCCGCGCGCCGGGCCTCAGCTTGCTGATGCCCGCGCCAAGGGACGCCAGCACGCCGCGGCCGATGACGATGTCGTAGCTGCGCTGGCCCAGCGCGACATCGACAATGGTCGGCTCCGTTGTGCGAAGAGGGATGGTCATCAGGCGTTGTCTCCGGCTTCGGCAGGGCGCGCGGACTGCAGATGCGCCGCCAGCATCTCGACAATCTCGTCGAGGATCTTGTCGTGCGGCACATCACGCGACTGCACCGTCAGTTCGGCCTCGGCATAGACCGGGTAGCGGGCATCGATCAACGCATTCAGCGTCGCCGCCGGGTCATCCGTCGCCAGCAACGGCCGGTCGTTCCGCTTCCTGATCCGGCGCATCAGCACCTCCTGATCGGCCTTGAGCCAGATCGAGATTCCCTTGGCGCGGATCGCCGCGCGTGTCTCGGCATTCATGAAGGCGCCGCCCCCGGTCGCCAGCACCTGCGGCCCGCCGTCGAGCAGCCGGGCAATCACCCGCGCCTCGCCGGCACGAAAATAGGGCTCGCCATGGGTCGCGAAGATGTCGGGAATCGTCATCTGCGCGGCGGTTTCAATTTCGGTATCCGCGTCTGCGAAGGGTATTCCCAGCCGGGCCGCCAGCCGCCGGCCGATCGAAGACTTCCCAGCCCCCATCATGCCGACCAGAACGATCGACCGCGTTCCCAGCACCGGCACGATGCCGTGATCCGGCATAGCCACGGACGTGGAGTCCTCTGCAGCGACACTCGACATTCGCAAAATCCTGAAATCAGGCCACGATTCCCACAAAGTGGCGGGCGAGACAACCGGCGCGCTTGCCAGCGGTCGGTAAGGGTGGTCCAAGTGTGGTGGTTCAGAAGCCCGCTTCGTTTTGGCCGCGAGTCAGTGAAAGCGGGCTTCTGAACCTAAACCACACTGGAATCATAGCCTTGCGAGTGTCCCTTTGATTTCGAAATTCGCATCGGAGACTGCCGCAAAGTCGTGCGAACTTCGGAATCGGGACGCTCGTCCGCGAATCCTTTCATGATCCACGGACCGTTGGGGTCCTGTTCCGATGCCGAGCCTGCTGCGATTCCTCTTCGTCATCGCCGTATTGGCCGGTGTCGTCTACGGCGGGATGCTCGCCCTGGTGACGTTCTATGAACCGACGCCACGGGAGATCACCGTCACGATCCCGCCGGACAAGTTCCTGAAACGCTGACGCGATGGCCAGAGCCGGACACGCACGATCCTCCAACGAAGCGCTGATCGCCCTGTTCCTCGACATGCTGGCGGCGGAACGCGGGGCCGGCACCAACACGCTGGCCGCCTATCGGCGGGACCTGGAGGATTTTGCGGGCTTCCAGTCAGCGGCCGGGCAGGGTCTCGCCGCCGCCGCGACCGGACATATCCGCGACTATCTGGCTGATCTCGACGCACGCGGATTCAAGGCCACCTCGGTGGCGCGGCGGCTGTCGGCGATCCGGCAGCTTTACCGGTTCCTGTACAGCGAAGGACAGCGCGGCGACGATCCAGCGGCGGTGATCGAGGGACCGAAGCGCGGCCGCAGCCTGCCCAAGGTGCTGGCGATCTCCGAGGTCGACCAGTTGCTTGCGACCGCCCGTGCCGGACTGGCCGACGGAACCGCCTCGCCGAGCCAGCGGATGCGGGCGGCCCGCCTCGTCTGCCTGCTGGAGATCCTTTACGCCACCGGCCTGCGGGTCTCCGAACTGGTCGAACTGCCAGTGTCCGCGGCGCGGCGGGATGCGCGCATGCTGGTGGTCCGTGGCAAGGGCGGCAAGGAACGGCTGGTGCCGCTCAACGATGCCGCCAAGCGGGCGATGGCCGACTATCTGGCGCTGCTCGATGCCCTGGCATCCGGCCAACCGGCGAAGTGGCTGTTTCCCTCCTTCGGCGAAAGCGGCCACCTCACCCGCCAGCATTTCGCCCGCGACCTGAAGGACCTGACCGTCAAAGCCGGCATCGACCACCGCCGCGTCAGCCCGCATGTGCTGCGGCACGCCTTCGCCAGCCACCTGCTGCACAACGGTGCCGACCTGCGGATCGTCCAGACCCTGCTCGGGCATTCGGACATCTCGACGACACAAATCTACACCCATGTCATCGACGAACGGCTCAAAAGCCTCGTCCGCGACCTGCATCCGCTCGCCGAGACATGAGCCGCGCACGGCAGCTTGACTTGTCCATGCGACGACAGCGAACTGGCCGGTCATTCAATCTTGAAGATCGCACTCTATCTGGAGCCCATGCGCACCTATCTCGATTTTGAAAAGCCCGTCGCCGAACTGGAAGCCAAGCTCGAGGAGCTGCGCGGGCTGCAAGCCACCAGCGGCGTGGCCGCCATTGATGAGGATATCAGCCGGCTGGAGGGCAAGGCCTCCCAGGCGCTGCGCGACCTCTACGCCACCCTGACACCCTGGCAGAAGACCCAGGTTGCGCGTCATCCGCAGCGGCCGCACTGCCTCGAATATGTGGATCACCTGATCACCGACTTCACGCCGCTGGCGGGCGACCGCAAGTTCGGCGACGACGAGGCCATCATCGGCGGTTTCGGCCGGTTCCGCGGCGAGAGCGTCTGCGTCATCGGGCAGGAAAAGGGTTCGACCACCGAGAGCCGGCTCAAGCACAATTTCGGCATGGCCCGCCCGGAAGGCTACCGCAAGGCGATCCGGCTGATGGAGATGGCCGACCGCTTCGACATCCCGGTTCTGGCGCTGGTGGACACCGCCGGCGCATTCCCGGGCATCGACGCGGAGGAGCGCGGCCAGGCCGAGGCCATCGCCCGCTCCACCGAGATCTGCCTCAACCTCGGCGTGCCGAATGTGGCGGTGATCCTGGGCGAAGGCGGCTCCGGCGGCGCCATCGCCATCGCCACCGCCAGCCGGGTGCTGATGCTGGAGCATGCCATCTACAGCGTGATCTCGCCGGAAGGCGCCGCCTCGATCCTCTGGCGCGACAGCACCAAGGCGCAGGACGCGGCCACCAACATGAAAATCACCGCCGAGGATCTCATCCGCTTCGGAGTGATCGACCAGATCGTCACCGAGCCGATCGGCGGCGCCCATCGGGACCCCCGCGCGGCCATCGAATCGGTCAGCGAGGCAGTCCACCGGGCCTTCAGCGACTTCACCGGAATGGACCGCGATGCCGTCCGCCGCCAGCGGCGCGAAAAATTCCTGGCGATCGGCCGGAAGCTCTCGTAACGGAAAATTTCCGCTGATCGTCTGTTGAAATCAGGGCGCCGGCACACGCCTTGATATCTCCCAAGTCTTGCCGGAAGCTCGCGCGTCTGGCGGATGACATCGACCAGGATGGTCGAACCGGGGGCGACCCAAGGGGCTTGCGAGAGCATCCTTTACCCGGCATTCACTGTGACTGTGCTCAGCCTGTGGGCGCGATTTTGCTCGCTTGTGATGACTGTTTCTTAAGGATAACCCTTGTTGAATGACGGCTCGGGGATAGTCTCCACCATGGGAGTGTTGCGTTGAGCCACCGCCCGTTTATCCGCGCGCTGCTCGCGTCGGCGGCGCTTGCCTCCATGATTGCCCTGTCCGGCTGCAATATCGAGGGCGGTGATTCCCCTTCCGCACGGTCGATGAAGCCGCTGTCGGAGAAGACCCTGGCTGAGATCCAGGAAAAGAACATGACCAAGGAATCGCCGATCCTGGTCCGCATCTTCAAGGAAGAGGCCGAACTCGAAGTCTGGAAGCGGACCAAGGGCGGCGACTATGCCCTGCTCAAGACCTATCCGATCTGCCGCTGGTCCGGCGAACTGGGCCCGAAGATCAAGGAAGGCGACCGGCAGGCGCCCGAGGGTTTCTACACCATCACGCCCGGGCAGATGAACCCGAAGTCGAACTACTACCTCGCCTTCAACACGGGCTTTCCGAACGCCTTCGACCGGTCGCTGAACCGCACCGGCTCCGAGCTGATGGTGCATGGCGACTGCTCGTCGCGCGGCTGCTACGCGATGACTGACGAGCAGATCAGCGAGATCTATGCGCTCGCCCGTGAATCGTTCTTCGGCGGACAGAGGGCCTTCCAGCTCCAGGCCTTCCCGTTCCGGATGACGGCGACCAACATGGCGCGGCACCGCAACAGCCCGCATCTCGCCTTCTGGAAGATGATCAAGCAGGGCTACGATGCCTTCGAGGTCAGCCGTCAGGAGCCGAAGGTCGACGTCTGCGACAGGAAGTACGTCTTCAACGCCGCTCCGCCGGCCAATGCCTCGACGCCACTGAAATTCAAGCCGACCGAGGCCTGCCCGACCTATGAGGTCGATCCTGAGATCGCCCAGGTGCTGGCGCAGAAGACGCTCGAAGACGACCGGCAAGCCGTCGCGCTTGCGGCAACAACGCCGACCGCACCGGTGAAGACCGGCCGCGATGGCGGCATGAATCCGGTGTTCATGGCAGCATTCGCGCCGCCGGGCGGCAATTCGGATGGTTCGTCCAGCGGCGGCTTCACGGGTTCGACCGGCGCCATGCCGGGAACCGTTCCCGCTCACGCCGAACCGCCTGGCGCGCGTCTCGCCGCGCAGCAAGCTGCCGCCGAACAGGCCGCGGCTGAAAAGGCGGCCAGGGCGGCAGCATCGGCCAAGCCGGCGGCACCCGCGGTCCGCGCGCCGCAGACCCAGGTTGCGGCCGCCGAGCCTGCGGCAGGCCAGTCCTCCGGCGGCCTGTTCGGCCGGGTGTCCAGTTTCATCGGGCTGGGCAAGTCGGAGACAGCCGCCGCGGACAGCAAGCCGGCGACCCCGGCGGTACGGTCGATCCCGCTCCCGACCAAGACAGCAACAACCGACACGTCGCGTTCCGCTGCCCCTGCCGCAACCGCGCCCAGACAGCCGATCCCGGCAGCGCGGCCCCAGGTTGCCGCCGCGGCGCCGGTTCCGGCTGCGCCGGTCCCATCCGCAAGCACCCAGACGATTCCCGGGGCTCAGCCGGTGGTGTCGTCATCGAACTTCGACAACCGCTTCGGCGGGTTCAGGTAGAGCGGTTTCCTCTTCAAAGGAAGCAAGCCTGCACTTCAATCATTTGCTGACCCGTCATCACCGGGCCGCGCACGGCGCGAGTCCCGGTGGTCTCGCTTAGGAGAGCACTGCGTCCCCAAGCGGGATGGCCGGGACAAGCCCGGCCATGACGATGGAGAAATTCCGGAGCTCTTTCATATGCGCTCCAGCCGCACCAACGCAGATGCTGATCAGCCCCGCGCCCGCACCCTGACCTTTGCGGCGGTCGGGCCGGTGTCGCCGGCCACCTCCACGTAGGTGACTTCCGCGCCGCGGGCCAACCCGTCAAAGTCGCCGTTCAGCATGCTGTTACGGTGGAAGTAGAGCAGGCCGCCCTCCTTGGTCACGAGGAAACCGAAGTCCTCGCCCGGCGCCAGTTCCGCCACCTGGCCGACAAACTCGTGCACCGCCTCGTGCTGCGCTTCGGCGGTGTGGTCCGTGAGCTGGTCCTTGTGGGACGCAAGCTGCCGCTCGGCGATGCGGAAGGCCTCGTTGATGGCGTTGCGCAGGTCAGGCGCCTGAAACTTGCGCTGCAGGTGATCCGGCTCGTGATTGACCACCAGGTCCTTGTGGCCGGGGATGCTCATTTCGATCCGCACCACCGGCGGAATGGTATGCTTGCTGTTGTCGTTGCGCTGATCCACCAGCACGCGGCAAGTGGTCAACCGATCATAGATCCGCTCCAGGCGGGCAACGCGCTCGCGGATGTCATCCTCCGTCGTCTGGGAATGGGGAACGTTGCGGAAGCCGATTTCGACGGGAATCTGCATGTGCTCCAGACCAGTCAGTTGGTTTCGATCAGACGAATGTGAACGCGTGGCGAGCCGGGTTGGTTCGCGGCCTGATGTCGCAATCGTGTCATCTTGAGACCGCGCGGAACAGCCCGTCGGCAGGCTGCGCTTGCGTCCGACCCGTTCTTGCTTAAATTGCACAGCAAACGTAGCGGCGGGACGCCGCAGGAGGCGGCTGTTCTGCCGCGATAGTCTATGAATTACATCGATGCGGCCGTTGCGCCGATGCGCAAGACCGGCCAGATCAAGCTGCACGGGCCAGCCGCTTTTGCAGGCATGCACAAGGCTGGGCGGCTCGCGGCCGAATGCCTGGACATGCTCACCGGCGAAGTGCGGCCCGGCGTCACCACCGAGCGGATCAACGAACTCGTGTTCGACTTCGGGGTCAGCCGCGGCGCGATCCCGGCGACCCAGCTTTACCGCGGCTACCGCAAGGCGACCTGCACCTCGATCAACCATGTGGTCTGCCACGGCATTCCCAACGACAAACCGCTGCGGGAAGGCGACATCGTCAATATCGACGTGACCTACATCCTCGACGGCTGGCACGGCGATTCCAGCCGCATGTATGCGGTGGGCGAAATTCCCCGGAAGGCGGAGCGTCTGATCGAAGTCACCTACGAGTCCATGATGCGCGGCATCGCGGTGATCAAGCCCGGCGCGACCACCGGCGACATCGGCCATGCGATCCAGAGCTTCGTGGAAGAGCAGCATATGAGCGTGGTGCGCGACTTCTGCGGCCACGGCCTCGGCCGCCTCTTCCACGACGAGCCGAACATCGTCCATGTCGGCCGGCCCGGCGAAGGCACCGTGCTGAAGCCCGGCATGTTCTTCACCGTGGAGCCGATGATCAATCTCGGCCGGCCGCATGTGAAGGTGCTCTCGGATGGCTGGACGGCGGTGACCCGCGACCGGTCGCTCTCGGCGCAGTTCGAGCATTCCGTCGGCGTGACGGAAACCGGCGTCGAGATCTTCACCCTGTCGCCGGCCGGCCTGCTGGGCTGACGCTTCCGCCGGCTGCAAGTCGCTTTGCAAAGCAAGTGTCTTTGCAAAGCCCCGCATTCCCGTCATCCTCCCGCTGCTGAGAGGGGGCCGCCACACGGACGCGTGGCGGAAGGGGCATGTCCGACGAGAGCAAGACGGGGGACTATCCTGCGGGCCTGCGCGAGCCGGCGCCGCACTATCACGGCCATCGCGAGCGCCTGCGCGACCGCTTCCGCGAGGCCGGCCCGGACGCCGTCAGCGATTATGAGCTGCTTGAACTGCTGCTGTTCCGGGCCATTCCGCAACGGGACATCAAGCCGCTGGCGAAGTCACTGATCGAACGCTTCGGCTCGTTCGCCGAGGTGGTCGCCGCGCCGCCAAAACGGCTCGCCGAAGTCAAAGGACTGGGCGAATCCTCGATCACCGAACTGAAGATCGTGCAGGCCGCCGCCAGCCGCTTCGCTCGCGGCGAGATGATGAAAGCGATGAAGAAACGGCCGGCGCTCTCCTCATGGTCAAGCGTGATCGACTACTGCCGCACGTCGATGGCCTTCGCCGACAAGGAGCAATTCCGCATCCTGTTTCTCGACAAGCGTAACCAGCTCATCGCCGACGAGGTCCAGCAGGTCGGCACCGTCGACCACACGCCGGTCTATCCACGCGAAGTGCTCAAGCGGGCGCTGGAATTGTCAGCCACCGCGATCATCCTGGTGCACAACCATCCCTCCGGTGATCCAACGCCCTCCAGTGCCGACATCCAGATGACCAAGGCGATCATCGACGTCGCCAGGCCGCTCGACATTTCGGTGCACGACCACATCATCGTCGGCAAGGATGGCCATGCGAGCCTGAAGGGGCTCAAGCTGATCTAGCGCGCGGCTTCAGACGCACGCCGGCGGCCCCTGCCGATCGAAAGCCCAAGGAAGGTCGAAGGCGACATGCCCGGTTGTCGTCATCCCGGGCGGCGAGAGGCTTACCACTGAGGTTCATGGCATAGCATTTGGTCGTGAAGCGTCTCGTCCATGGCGCGGGAAGTGGCGCAAAATGGCAAGAACTGAAGGGTGTCTTGTGTGATCGTTAGGCGCAATTGCGAGCCTGCAAATAGGTTCGATGGATCGCGCGCAATGGGAGCATGGCTTCCATTCAAAGTGAGCCTATGGAAAGGACAACCAACAGTGCGTGGAATTTTTTTAAGCGGCTGCGCCTTGTTTCTCGCGGTGGGCCCTGCCTTTTCCGAAGTTTCCAACGAAACCATCAAGTCGCTATCCACGCCAAGCACGGTTGAGACCCGCGCGGGAAAACTTGAGTTTCGTGATGGCGTGCCGACGGAGGAAACGGCGCAGAAAGTCTCCGACACGCTGGACTTCACCCGCGCGCTCAACGTCTACAACAACAGCTTCCGCGGGGCGTCGGCGCTCGCCCTTGTTAAAGGCTTCGAGGAGATCGGCGCCAAGCCCGGCGATGTCGTCATCTTCTCCGAGCTGATGGACTCGCGTTCGTTGTTCCTGACCGCCAATGCGGACACGGTCTACTACATGTCCGGTCTCGACCTGAGCAAAGGCCCGGTGGTGATCGAGCAGCCGCCGGGCGGCATCGGCACGATCAACGACATGTGGTTCTCCTGGATTATCGACATCGGCGCGCCGGGACCGGACCGTGGACTCGGTGGAAAGTACCTGATCGTGGGGCCAGACTATAAGGGACCGTTGCCCGAGGGCGGCTACTTCGTCGCCCGTTCGAAGACGAATTTCGCGCTTTATGCCTCGCGCGCCAATCTGGTCGACAACGATCCGAAGCCGGCCGTCGAGAACATCAAGCGCACGATGAAGATTTATCCTTACCGGCCCGGCGGCTTCGGCACCAGCATTGCCCAGGCCCTTGAGGGAACCGTGCGCATTGCCGGCGAGCCGAAGATTCCCGAGACAAAGTTCATCGAGGGTTCGGGGCGTTCGTTCAACACGATCCCTCCCAGCGACTACCGCTTTTTCGAGCTCATCAATGAGAATCTCCAGAACGAGCCCGCTACCAGCTACGACGTGGAGCTGACCGGCCAGCTCGCCGCGATCGGGATCGTGCATGGGAAAGAATTCAAGCCGAACGATCGGATGAAGAAGATACTTTCCGAGGCGGCCGCGGTCGGACAGGCGACGGGCCGGGCGCTCAACTGGCGCTTTGCGGTGAAGCACCCGGAATGGGCCTATTATGAAGGCTCGCATTGGGGCAGCATGCTGTGGGAAGGTGGCGCCTTCTTCGAGACGCCTCCGCCGGTGTTCGAGAAGGGCATGTTCAAGCCGCTGCCGCCGACTGGCGCTCGCACCCTGGATTCCCGCACGGCCTTCTACTACGGCTACACGCTGGACTCGCCCGGCATGATCATGCGTATTCCCGGTGTCGGCTCGCAATATCTGATGGGCTTCCTCGATTCCGACGGGAAGCCATTTGACGGCGCGAAGACCTACAGAGTGACCCTGCCCCAGGGCATTCCGGCGCAGGCATTCTGGTCCTTCACGCTCTATGACAACCAGACTCGCTCAATGCTGCAGACATCCCAAAAATACCCGCGAGCCGGCAGCCAGAGCTATCCGTCACCTGCGGCGACTGCCGAAACCGATGGCACCACAACGATTTACTTCAGCCCCACCCAGCCGAAAGGTGTCGCTCGCGGCAATTGGATTCAGACCGATCCGAAGAAGGGTTGGTTCACGATTCTGCGCCTCTACAGCCCCCTCCCGTCGTTCTTCGACAAGAGTTGGCGTCTGAGCGAGATCGAGGCCATCGAGCCAGTCCAATGAGTGGATGGCGGCGGCTTGAAGCCTGAGCCGCTGCCTTTCGCGTATTCAAAATCTTCGAGGTCCATCATCGCCCGGCGGTGATGGACCTTTTTTCACGGCCGCGCAGTCCCACACCGAATTTGCAGTTCTGACGAAGGCAGCCGATCGACGGAGAGGCGATCATCCACGTCGCCAGGCCGCTCGACATCTCGGTGCACGACCACATCATCGTCGGCAAGGATGGCCATGCGAGCCTGAAGGGGCTACGACTGATTTCATTCAGATCGAGGGAGGAGGACTTCATGCGCGTCACTGCACCCGTCGTCGCTGCACTTGCGACATTGACCCCGCTCCAGGCCTTTGCCGACAACGACATCTCCGGCACCTACAAGCTCGTCGGCGACCAGCGCAAGATTGTCGAGACCGGCGAGATCATCACAGCGCCGACCCCGCAGGGATATATCACATACGGCAAAGAGGGGCGTATGATGGTTGTCATCGTGCGCCAGCCGCGTCCGAAGCCGGCGGTGGCCGACAACTTCACCGACCAGGAACGGGCGGCGCTCTTCAAGACGATGAGCGCCTATGGCGGCACCTACAAGTTCGACGGCAAGACCGTTCAACATAACGTCGATATCGCCTGGAACGAAGTCTGGACCGGCGTCACGCAGGCCCGCGACGTCACGCGCGATGGCGACCGTCTGACGCTGACGACCCCGCAATACCGCAACCAGACCGACGGCAGAATGAGCGTGAACATTCTGGTGTGGGAGAAGGTGAAGTAGGCCCCGCGCGCGGGGCTACATATTTGGCGACGTCGTCGCGCTCCACTGCGGGCGCGGCCGTCGCCATGCCCGACACCGCCCTATCAGGTCTGGCAGACAATCCAGGACGCCCGCAGCCATCGCTGAGGGCGTCCTGCCATCATCAGCGCGCGCCGTC
>Ga0182746_1002244_pt1 | contig 15115 bp, 12 predicted proteins | sample eDN3rd30CBELigOP_FD_128881 | JGI IMG/M metagenome (GOLD analysis project Ga0182746, IMG submission 128881) | Enriched Organic Plus compost microbial communities from Emeryville, California, USA - eDNA 3rd pass 30_C BE-Lig OP (version 2) (version 2) ... | reverse complement strand
GAAATTCACTCAATTTTGTGAACAACATTTTTCTCTAAATAAAGGAATTTATAATACGATTGACCTTTGGTTTTATAATAGAGGATTAACTAATATTTTGAATAGAAGAAAAGTGATGTTACGATTTATGATTTTTAGTTGTACGGATGAAGCAAAAATAAAATTTGGGCCGGGCGGTTTGACAAGAAAACTAGAGGATTTTTGGTGTCAAGCAAATGAGGTGTTACAAGAAAATCAGAAAATAATATAGCATCAATTCATAGTTAACGTATGTATATAATGTGTATTATATGGCCGATTGGATAACCGAAGGTCCCATCGATATGAAATTGCGAGGGCTTTTGCATAAGAGGAGGGCTTTTCCATGCTAGTTGAAAAAGCACAAAAACTACAAGATATAGTGAAATCATTAACAGAGGAATTTGCAAAAACAGCAAGCGAACGAGATAAGCGTGGCGGTACTGCAAAAGAGGAGCGTGATCTCATTCGGCACAGTGGGTTACTCCGTTTAACAGCACCTGAACAATACGGCGGTTACGGGGAGAATTGGAAAAGGGTTTTACATATTACACGTGAAATGGCTAAAGTAGATAGCTCGGTAGCTCATTTATTTGGTTATCATTTTTTATGTCTTGCTTCCGTTGAGTTATATGGTACACCAGAACAAGTTGATTATTTTACAAAGGAAACAGTAGAAAACAATTATTTCTGGGGGAATGCGTTTAATCCCCTTGATACTCATGTAACTGCTACAAAGGGAGATAACGGATGGGTCATTAATGGTAAAAAAAGCTTTTGCTCTGGTGCAGTAGATTCAGATAGGCTACTCATCTCTGCTCAAAAGGATGATGGTTCTGGTGTCTTAGTTGCTGTCATTCCAACAAATCGAGGAGGTGTTTTGTTGGGGCATGACTGGGATAGCTTTGGACAACGTCAGACAGATAGTGGCTCTGTGACATTTGAACAGGTAATTGTACATGACGCAGAAGTATTGGATGCCTACGAAGCAACTGATAGCAACTTATTTGCCACAGTACGTACGCATATTGCTCAGTCTATTTTAATTCATGTTTTACTAGGGACAGCTGAAGGAGCGTTTGAAGTTGCCAAAGACTATACAAAAACAAAGACGCGTCCGTGGGTGACATCTCATGTCGATGCAGCAATAAATGACCCTTATAACATTTATCACTACGGTGACTTATTTGTTAAATTGAAGGCTGCGGATGCTCTTGTACATATTTCTAATGAGTTATTAGACAATACATGGGCGTTAAAAACAAGTATTACCGAAGAACAGCGTGGGGAATGTAGTATCGCTATTGCCACTGCGAAGGTGCAAGTCGTACAAACGGCACTTGATGTGACAAGCCGGGTATTCCAAATGATGGGGGCTCGGGCAACTTCAGCTCAATATAATTTTGATCGATACTGGCGTAATGTACGTACGCATACATTACATGATCCAATTGACTATAAAATTCGTGATCTTGGTCAGTATACTTTGAATAATCAATACCCAGAAATTTCGGCATATTCATGAGGAGGAATTATTAATGGAAATCTTTTGGTTTATCCCGACGAATGGTGATTTTCGTCAATTAAATAATAGTGAAGGTTCACGTCCTGCAACATATAACTATTGTAAGCAAATTGCACAAGCAGTGGATGATTTAGGATATACAGGTGTTTTAATTCCAACAGGAAAAACGTGTGAAGAAGGATTTATTGTTGCCTCGACACTTGCACCTGTAACAAAAAACCTAAAGTATCTAGTAGCGGTACGCCCAGGTTTAATGTCACCAAGCTTTGCAGCACGTATGTCTGCAACATTAGATCGATTTTCTGATGGTCGATTATTAATTAATGTGGTTGCTGGGGGGGACCCAGTAGAACTTGCAGGAGAAGGTGTATTTTTAGATCACGACAAACGCTATGAGTTAACAGATGAGTTTTTAAAAATTTGGCGTCAATTATTTACAGAAGAAGAAGTCAATTTAACAGGAGAGTATTTACAAATCGAAGGGGGACAATTACCATACCCTGCGGTTCAAAAACCATATCCACCATTATACTTCGGAGGCTCTTCACCCGTTGCAATGGATGTGGCTGCAGAGCATGTCGATGTCTATTTAACATGGGGTGAACCGCCAGCTAAAGTGGAGCAAAAAATTAATAAAATGCGTGAGCTCGCAGCAGCGCAAGGAAGAACATTAAAATTTGGCATACGACTACACGTTATTGTACGTCCAACAGAAGAGGAAGCATGGGAAGCAGCTAATAAGCTCATTGAACATGTGGATGACGAAACCATTGCACAAGCGCAAAAAGTATTTAAGCGTATGGATTCAGAAGGTCAACGCTTAATGACGAGCCTGCATGAAGGGGACCGTGCTCGACTAGAAGTGAGTCCAAATCTATGGGCCGGAGTAGGATTGGTGCGAACAGGTGCAGGTACAGCACTTGTAGGAGATCCTGATACGGTTGCTGCACGTATAAAAGAATACGCTGCTTTAGGCATCGAAACGTTTATTCTATCCGGTTATCCACATTTAGAAGAAGCCTATACAACAGCCGAATTATTATTCCCTAAACTTCCAATAGAAAGAAAGGATACGTCGAACCAACGAACATTCCTTAGTCCGTTCGGTGGGGATATTAAACCAGCCGTTGTTAAATAACAGGCCTATGAAATAGAATTAGCCTGCTAAAAGCTAGAGGTTTTTGACTTAGTATATAAGTTCAAATTTTAGATATCCGTATTTTTATTTAATATTGCTTACTGGACGACCAGAGGCTCATATTGATTCCTTTTGTTAAGGATTCTGATGTGAGTCTCTTTTTTATTCTAAATATGAAGGAGGAACTATTATGAGTTTACAATTTGCGTATTGGGCACCAAACGTTAGTGGAGGTCTAGTCGTCTCTCAATTACCGCAAAAAACAGGCTGGTCATTTGAAGATAATAAACGCTACGCTCAAATTGCCGAAGAAATTGGCTTCGATTATGTATTATTGCAAACAAGGTTTTTCGCAAGCTATGGTGCTGAAAATCAATTAGAGGCTTCTGCGCTTGCTTCTGCACTTGCCGCTTCAACAGAAAAATTGAACATTATTACAGCTGTTCTACCAGGTCTATGGCATCCAGGGGTTATGGCGAAAATTATCTCAACAATTGATCATATTAGCAATGGTCGTGCTGCTATTAATATTGTCAGCGGCTGGTTTAAAGGTGAATTCCATGGATACGGAGAACCGTGGTTGGATCACGATGAACGCTATCGCCGTTCTGAAGAATTTATCGAAGTTCTTCAAGAAATGTGGACAAAAGAAAAGGCGAATTATCGAGGAGATTTTTACCGATTAAACGATGCGCCATTAAAGCCTAAACCTATTAATCCTCCAAAAATCTTTCAAGGAGGGAATTCCAGAGCAGCCAAGGAAATGGCTGGACGCGTTTCTGACGTATATTTCATGAACGGAGGCTCCCTTGAAAAAATTAAGGAGCAAATTGATGAAGTAAGAGCATTGAGAAAGGCTAGCGGTAAAGGTGACATCCAGTTTGGAGTTAATGGTTTCGTCATTGTCCGTGATTCAGAAGAAGAGGCAAGACAGGTATTACGCGATATTGTGGAAAATGCGGATAAAGAAGCAGTTGAAGGATTCAGAAGCTCTGTTCAAACCGCAGGCGCAGCCTCGCCTGAAGGAAAAGGCATGTGGGCGGAATCCACTTTTGAAGATCTTGTACAATATAATGATGGTTTTAAAACAGGACTTATTGGAACGGCTGAACAAGTGGCCGACCGTATCCTTGAATTGAAAAAAATTGGCGTTGACATTGTACTTACAGGGTTTCTTCACTATGAAGAAGACCTAAGAGCATTTGGGGAAAAGGTCATTCCTCTTGTCAGAGAAAAAGAAAAAAGAATTAGTAGTTTGCTAGAGGTAAACTAAACTTCTAGTAGTAAAGGTTTTTCCCATTCTTTACTGATGGTTAGTCACTCGGTTAGAATTTGGCTGTGGAAGTACTATAAATAATCGTTGCAGCGTGAATAGAGTTTTGAGCAAAAACCCTGTATTAAATATGCAGGGTTTTTTGTTGTGTAATTAGGTGCTTTAACGAATAGCTATCGTTCAATCAAAATGGAGTATAGTCTTTCTATCACTGAAAACCATCCTTGTTTTCTAAATATTTGGAATTTTTACTATCGTTTATATAGAAATTCTTTCAAATTACTTTGTTTTTCGTATATAATGTTTAAAAATGGTAAAAATAATCAACTTTACATAAAGTAATGGTTTATATAATTTATAAGGGCGGGGTGTACTATGATTGGGGAATTATCAAATAGAGAACTAATAGAAGAGATTGAAGTAACAAGAAAAAATATGGTACTAACTGGACTAGGATTTGGCTTAACACACCCTGATACAATAGAACTCAGTCATAGATTAGATAATTTATTGAATGATTTATACAAACCTAATAATAGGGAGCAATTATTTTTTTACATTGATAAAGGTTAGTTAGAGAACTTAATTTTTTTAGATACTTGATGGTTTTATCATTTTACTCTTCCTTTGAGTTTTGACAAGGAAGGGTTTTTTTATGGCAAGCCTATATATGTATAAATATCACCTCTTGTATGAATTGAGAAATGATTCATATTCTAGGACGGAGTGGAGAAACTATTGATGTATTCATTACATCAGAAAGGGGATTGATTAGATGGTTAAGCGAAAAGCTGAAAGAAACGCTGTAGAGAAATATAGTAAAACACCGAAGAAAAACATTGAGGAAGCGGACTATACGGTTGAATTTGCTGCTGGAGAAGATCCAATGAAAGGGGCAAATCGTAACTCTAAACAAGGTAGAGAAGGGAGAGGGAACTCAATATAGTCCTCGTTATGAAGTTGAAGGATTTTGCATGTGATTTTATCCCGCACTTCACGGACGGTAAGCCTGCCACCTCAAGCCTATGAGGAAACAAAGAAGATAGTTAGGTGACAACTGCCCGTGGAAAGTGATTAACCATCGGTGGGGATGAAGGTAAATTTCTACTGATGGAAGTTTCACTTCATATAGGGAATTCAAAGAAGAGGTTCACTCTAAGAGGACATGATGAATGGACTTTTTGAGCGAACCTCTTCTGTTATGAATACTAAGGATTGACACAATAAGAGCAAAAAGACGAAACCTTTTTATGCCAGATTCGTATAAAATTAGGAAGCTAGTTAATAAAGGAGTGTTCGATATGGAGGAGAGATTGGAAAATGTGAATAAGGGGGCACAGTTGAAGCCCTCCTTATTTGGAATGATTGGAAGCCCCGGAGAGCAATTGGGGAGAATCAGGCAATATCCAAAAATTTGGCTGGCTATGCTGATTATAACAGCGATGTTTACAGTTGGAACCGCTTTGACGATGATGGCGATGGACACAGCTAGTCTTATTGGTGAGGATATACCAGCAGAAGGACAAGCATTAATGAAGATTTTTACGATTGTAGTAGGTATTGTAATTGGACTATTTACACCTATTATCTCTTCTTTAATTAATAGTGTAATTATCTTAATTATTGCGAAGATTGCTCAATCGGATGTTACGTTTAAACAGCTTTTTTCGATGAATACATATATTTGTTTTATAGCGGCTATTGGTGTATTACTTAATGGAATTGTTCGTTTTCTTATAGGGGGAAATCCTGAAATTTACATAACGAGTTTGGCAGGGCTGCTTAATTCAGAGTCCTACGTATTAGGAGCTATCGAAGTGTTTACGATTTGGAGTCTTATTTTGACTGGAATTGGTTTGAACAAGGTAGCTCATTTATCTAAATGGCTTTCTCGGACGGTTGCCATTATGTTTTTCCTTTTTCAAATTGGACTGGCGGTTATCAGCGGTATGCTTGCTGGACTGGGCGGAATGTAGTTATAGATTAAAAGGGTACTTCATTTAGGAAAGAAGACATTCGAATAGTCCATTGAAAGAGAAAAGCAGCTAATGATGTTCATTGGCTGCTTTTCATAAGGCGTTATTGATTATATGACGTTGTTGGTTTTGGCTAAAATGAGTTCAAAATCATATGATTAATAATGCTGTTTAAATTTATTTTGTTGATTGGGCTTTATAAGGCCATTTATTATTTAAAGCATTGATAAATAACCTAACATTTTTTTTATCTTGCATGATAGGAGAATACACATAGGAAAGCGTTCTAGTGAAGGATTGATTTTTCAATTGAATAATAGAGAGATTCCTATGTTGTACGTCTTTTTCAATGACACTATGGGATAAGAGAGAGAGGCCCATGCCATTCATAAGCGTTTCTTTAATTCCCTGATTGCTGCTTATTGTAAGGAGTGATTTAACTTTCAACCCATTTGAACGAATGACATGGTTCAGATATTCACGTGTCCCTGACCCAACTTCTCTTGTTATCCATGCTTGATTTTGAAGATCAGCTACTGTAACTTCGTCTTTACAAGCGAGCTTATGATTGTTAGAGGAAACAATAAAGAGTTCATCTTGCATAAAAGCGTGTACGGAAAGCTCCTTTTCATTCGTTTGGCCCTCAATCAAACCAATATCTACTTGATACAAGCGAACAAATTGAATGATTTCTCTTGTATTTCCAATAACAACATGAAGTTCAAGCTCAGGATAACTTTTTTGAAGGTCAAAAAGTAAGGAAGGCAATATATATTCACCGATTGTAAAACTGGCTCCTATTTTTAATTCTCCTTTGATGGAGTTATGCTGTTCAAGAATGTCTTGCTTAGTCTGCTCGTAAATTGTGATGATTTGCTTAGCACGATCGTATAAAATTTCACCAGTTGGGGTGATTTTTAACAATTTCGGAGAACGTAGAAATAATTTAGTTTGAAATTCTTTTTCAAGATTTTTAATGTGTAAGCTGACACTTGGTTGCGACATGCGAAGGGTTTCAGCTGTTTTGGTGAAATTTTTAACTTCTACAAGAGTTACAAATGTTTTTAATGCATCATAATACACAAGAAACCCACCTTATTATTAATAATCTTAATAGTTACAATAATTTATATATATTTTACTAATCCCTTATCTTGCTGTAAACTTCAATTAGGATTTTTTTAGGAAGCGTTTTAGCTGGGAGGGCAACTGAAAGAAAAAATTAATTAGGAAACGTTATATAAGAATGCTATAATGATTTATATAACACTAAAACCGACTTATCCTATAAAGATTATGTTGGTATATTAAGGAAATGATAGTAAGTATTTTTTACTGGAAGGTTAATGTCGAATTTTGTTAAAACTAGTCAGTAAACAACGTACTAAAAGCATATATTCTTTTGTGAGGTGGATATCGTTGCAAATTCAGGTAATGAACAGTCCGTTTAATCAGGAGCAGGCGGAGCTCCTTAACCGTCTTCTGCCAACTTTGACAGAAACACAAAAAAATTGGTTGAGCGGTTATATGGCTGCTTCTGTTCCAGGAACAGTTGCAGCACCGGTAGAAGAGGCCAAAGCTCAAAGTGCCGCTCCGGCAATTTCTAAAGAAGTGACCATTCTTTATGGTTCGCAAAGTGGAAACGCGCAGGGACTTGCGAAAAATGCGGGCAAGACACTTACAGAGAGCGGCTTCCAAGTAACTGTCTCAGCGATGAGTGATTTTAAGCCGAATAACTTGAAGAAGATTCAAAATCTTCTAATTGTCGCAAGTACACATGGAGAAGGAGAACCGCCAGATAACGCGATCTCTTTCCATGAATTTTTATATAGTAAACGTGCTCCAAAGCTCGACAATCTTAACTTTTCTGTTTTGGCTCTTGGAGATAGTTCTTATGAATTATTTTGTCAAACAGGAAAAGATTTTGATCAACGCTTAGCGGAGCTTGGTGGTACACGACTTTACCCACGTTTTGATTGCGATCTTGACTACGATGAGCCGGCAGCGGAATGGCTTGAGGGAGTTTTGGTCAGCCTAAGTGAAGCGCAAGGCGGAAGTGCTGCTCCTGTTGAGGCAGCAGCAGCTCCAACAGGTGAATCGGTCTACTCTCGAACAAATCCGTTCAAAGCGGAAGTACTTGAAAATATTAATTTAAATGGCCGTGGCTCGAATAAAGAAACACGTCATCTTGAATTATCACTTGAAGGATCTGGGCTTACATTTGAACCGGGAGATACCCTTGGTGTGTATCCGGAAAATGATCCAGCTCTTGTAGAAGCACTTATTGGGGAAATGAAATGGGATCCGGAAGAAAAAGTAACGGTTAATAAACAAGGAGAGGTCCGTTCGCTTAAAGATGCACTTACTTCTTACTTTGAAATTACTGTTCTAACAAAACCGCTTCTTGGGCAGGTAGCCGAGATTTCAGCAAGTGAAGAGTTACTTGAGCTTGTATCACCAGGAAATGAAGAAAAAGTAAAAGCGTATCTTGAAGGACGCGATTTACTTGATGTTATTCGAGATTTTAGTCTATCAGGTATACCTGCACAGAAATTTATCTCGATTCTTCGAAAAATTCCAGCTCGTCTGTATTCTATTTCGAGCAGCTTAGCTGCGAATCCAGATGAAGTGCACTTAACGATTGGTGCGGTTCGTTACGAGGCACATGGACGTGAACGAAATGGTGTTTGCTCAATTTTATGTGCAGAACGTTTGCAACCAGGAGATACTCTGCCAATCTATGTTCAGCATAATCAAAACTTTAAGCTACCAGCAAACCCAGATACGCCAGTTATTATGATTGGACCAGGAACAGGTGTTGCACCGTTTAGATCCTTTATGCAGGAGCGTGAAGAGATTGGTGCTGAGGGGAAATCATGGATGTTCTTCGGAGATCAGCATTTCGTAACAGATTTCCTTTACCAAACAGAATGGCAAAAATGGCTGCAAGATGGTGTATTGACAAAAATGGATGTTGCGTTTTCGCGTGATACGGATGAAAAAGTGTATGTACAGCACCGCCTGCTTGAACATAGTAAAGAAGTGTTTGAATGGCTTCAAGAAGGAGCAGTTGTTTACATTTGCGGAGATGAGAAAAACATGGCACACGATGTCCATAACACTTTACTTGAGATTATTGAAAAAGAAGGCGGCATGAGCCGTGAAGAAGCTGTACAATATTTAACGGATATGCAACAACAAAAACGTTATCAACGCGATGTATATTGATTGTTTATTGAAAGGAGTTTTTTCTAGATGGTGAACCAAATTTTAAAAGCGCCCGAGGGACCGCCAAGTGATGTAGAAGGCATTAAAGAGAGAAGTAACTATTTGCGCGGTACACTGAAAGAACAAATGTTGGATCGACTTAGCGCCGGAATTCCTGAAGATGATAACCGCTTGATGAAACACCATGGCAGTTACTTACAGGATGATCGTGATCTTCGTAATGAGCGTCAAAAGCAAAAACTTGAACCAGCGTATCAATTCATGCTGCGTGTTCGTATGGCAGGTGGTGTGTCTACACCGGCTCAATGGCTTGTTATGGATGAGCTTGCCGATAAATACGGTAACGGCACGTTGAAATTGACTACACGAGAAACATTCCAAATGCATGGAATTTTAAAATGGAATATGAAGAAAACAATTCAGGAAATCAATGCGGCTCTTTTAGATACAATTGCAGCATGCGGCGATGTGAACCGAAACGTGATGTGTGCTTCAAATCCATATCAATCTGAAATCCATGCAGAAGTATATGAATGGTCTAAAAAATTGAGTGATGATTTATTGCCGCGGACAAGAGCTTATCATGAAATTTGGCTTGATGAAGAAAAAGTAGCTGGCACACCGGAAGTAGAAGAAGTCGAGCCAATGTACGGACCGCTTTACTTGCCGAGAAAGTTTAAAATCGGGATTGCCGTTCCTCCATCCAATGACGTAGATGTCTTTTCACAGGATCTTGGCTTCATTGCTATTGTTGAAGATGGAAAGCTTGTCGGCTTTAACGTAGCAATCGGCGGCGGTATGGGTATGACTCATGGTGATAAAGCAACATATCCACAGCTTTCTAAAGTAATTGGTTTCTGTAAGCCAGATCAACTTTACGATGTAGCAGAGAAAGTGATTACGATTCAGCGTGATTACGGAAACCGTTCTGTTCGTAAAAATGCTCGCTTCAAGTATACAGTGGACCGCCTTGGTCTACAAACAGTCAAAGATGAGCTAGAGCACCGTCTTGGCTGGAGCTTGGATGAAGCGAAGCCTTATCATTTTGAACGTAATGGCGATCGTTATGGCTGGGTGAAAGGTATCCAAGGAAAATGGCATTTAACATTGTTCATTGAAGGTGGCCGTATTGCCGATTTTGATGATTACAAGTTAAAAACTGGTTTACGTGAAATTGCTAAGATTCATAAAGGGGATTTCCGTTTAACAAGTAATCAAAACTTAATCATTGGAAATGTATCCAGTCAGAAAAAGAAGCAAATCAACGAATTAGTTGAAAAATACGGATTAACAGACGGAAAACACTATTCAGCATTACGCCGCAGCTCTATAGCTTGTGTGGCTTTACCAACATGCGGTTTAGCGATGGCGGAAGCGGAGCGTTATTTACCAAGATTGATTGATAAGATTGAAGAAATCGTGGATGAAAATGGTCTTCGCGATGAAGAAATCACGATTCGTATGACAGGATGCCCGAACGGATGTGCACGTCATGCTCTAGGTGAAATCGGCTTTATCGGTAAAGCACCAGGCAAATACAATATGTATCTTGGTGCAGCTTTTGATGGTAGCCGTTTAAGTAAAATGTATCGCGAAAACATTGGTGAAGAAGAAATTTTAAATGAACTACGCGTGCTCCTTCCTCGTTATGCGAAAGAGCGTCAAGAAGGAGAGCACTTCGGTGACTTTGTTATTCGCGCAGGTATTATTAAAGCAACGACAGATGGTACGAATTTCCACGATTAATGAAGAGATGTACGAGAGGCAGGGAATGATTCCTGTCTCTTTTTTTACCGAAAAGTCACAGTGACATAAAAAGTTGTGGATAATGTGTGTATAAGTTTGTGGATAGAAGGGTGAGTACTTTTGGGCAAGGGGAGTTTATGGATAACTTCTCTTGCCCAATTTAATCATCTTTGAACGGCTTATCCGCCAAAGTTGCTTCTTATGATAGCTATTCACAAGTATTAACACTCGAACAGCCTACTTCTTTAGATAATTGTTAGGAAGCTTGAGGAATGTTTCTTGCCTTATAATTAATGTCATCTGAGGAATAAATCGTAATGATTACTTGACCTCCGTATCTTATAGCTCGGATTAAAATCGGTTGGTTATAATTATTTTTAAAGCTAAAATCAGGACCATACCAACTGACTGTAGCATCGCGACCAGGTGGAACATAAGGAACACGTCTACTATGAGAATAACGCTCCATAATCTGCATCCCTGTGCGGTCAATAGCATTAAACAAAGTGGAGGATACTTGACAAATCCCCCCTCCAATCCCTTCTGAAAACTCTCCTTTGACGATAACGCGAGCCGATAAATAGCCTCTTTCTGCGGTTCGTTTACCAACGACTTTGTTAAATGAAAATATCTCTCCAGGGAAAACGACATGATTATTAATAGCTTCTGTAGCCAGTGAGATATTTTGTGTACGATTTTTATTCGCGCTGTTAAAGTAAGTCACGTATTGACCAATTTTTTTTACACGAATGTTAGCAAGCAGCTCGCTGTCTACTCTTGGATGAATAGGGAGCAAAGGCACCTCTATATTGGCTGGTCCACTACTGAAAAAAGAGGTATAAAATTTCTCCTCAAATATTTTTTTGTATAATTTATAACCTGGTTTCCCTGGGATAATGTTTCCTGCATTGTCAATCTTGGATTCTACAGGCACCTTATATACTTGTTTGTCTATTTCTTCAATCAGTTGGTTGTATTTATCTCTGTCTACCATTGGTGTATCCGGTAAAGCAGTCGTAAAATCTGAACGGGAGACATGAGCAATTGTTTGTCCTTGATGGGTAATTAATAAATCGTTTGAAGGATGTGCTGGTTGAATGAATAGTAAGATTGCTGTAAGCCATGCAAATTTCATTGATATCACCTCACAATATAAATGTAAGTGTCGTAAATCAGTCTAAAGACGCTGACTTCGTCTTTTATTTAGTTTGGATAAAGGGAGCAATGCTATCCCTTTCTTTTAAAGAATCTTTGAATGGGTTAACAAGTGTAATGACTAATAATATTTAGCTTAACTGGTTGGAGAGAATTCTTGAACTTGTCGGAGGACTATTGATGATTTATCCAGAAGTAACCTTTATGTAAGAAGGAGGAAGTTCTTATATTAAGGTTCTCTTTTTTTGAAATGTAGGAAGGGGGTGTAAAATTTCCCACATATTTCGGTTTCTAGCGCAAGCTCTTCGATGAGCCTGCGCTTTTTTAGAAAGACGAATTCTTTCGGGCATTTTTCTTCATCCGTTCTAGTAAAAAGCCACCTTTGAATTGTCGGGGTTCATAAGAAATAATGAAGGCTTTCGGTTCAAACTTTTCAATAATTGCTAGTAGTTCTTCTTCACGATTTCGTTTAGTTAAAATCTCCATTCGATGCCGGCTGCTGTCTCTTCCTTCCCCGGTATAAAGAGTAACTCCAAAACCGCTTCCCCTTAATGTATCAACTAGTTCACTATTTTTCGTTTGGGTATTTACGGTGACAATAATATAACCAATTGCCAACTTCTTCTCAATTTTTGTTCCAAATATAATGCCAATTCCAAAACCTAGAGCATAGACCACCATAGCCGCAAAGCTTTGATCCCCGCTAAAAACAAGTGATAGTCCGAAGACATAAATCAACATCTCTACAATACCTAATATTGCTGCAAGAGCTGTGATATTTTTGACGAGAAAAATAGTCCTTAGTGTAAAGAGTGGAACATATACCAGTTGTAACAATAAAATAAGCAAAATCTCTTTCAAGGTAACACCTCGTTATTTTAATCTACATTCTTTCTATATAACTTAACCTAAAAGCTGCATTTGTAGTAAAAGTCACAGTGACATAATTGAATGTGGATAAATTGTTGATAATTCTGTGGATATGTTTATTGCAACGCTGATTCAAAGAGTAAAAAATAATTAAATCATATGTGCTTTACCATCTTGGGCTACTTCAACATACAGTAAAAGTAGGTGGAGGGGGAGATATGATGGATAAGTTGTATAAGCATATTGAAACTGCAGTGATTCATGAGGGGTACGATCCGAAGCAATATATGGGGAGTCTGGCTGCGCCGATTTTTCAAACATCCACATTTGTTTTTGATCATGCTGAACAAGGAGAGCGACGGTTCTCCGGTGAGGAAGAGGGATATATCTATTCCAGGCTCGGCAACCCAACCGTGAAAATACTCGAAGATCGGATTGCCATGCTTGAGCGAGGCGAAGCAGGTCTAGCATTTGGCTCGGGGATGGCTGCTGTGTCTGCTGTGTTGCTTGCACTCACGAAAGCAAATGACCATATTATCTGCTCACAAGGTTTGTATGGCTGTACATTCGGACTTTTACGTTTAATGGAGGAGAAATACAATATTACTCATGATTTCTCTGAGCTGCGAACCGAGGAACAGGTAGAAGCCATAATTCGTCCGGAAACTGTCTGTATCTATGTAGAAACACCGATTAATCCGACAATGAAAATCGTAGATCTTGCGATGGTTGTTAAAGTGGCGAAAAAATATGGGATTGCCGTTGTCGTGGACAATACTTTTTCATCTCCTTACCTCCAGCAGCCGCTTGTCTTAGACTGTGATGTTGTTTTACACAGTGCGACAAAGTATATTTGTGGGCACGGTGACGTAGTTGCAGGGCTTGTTGTCGGCTCAAAAGAATTTATTAATAAGGTAGCGAGGACAACTCAAAAAGACATTGGTGGAATTATCTCGCCTTTTGATGCTTGGCTGCTGCTTCGAGGCCTAAAGACACTTCCTGTTAGAATGGACCGTCATTCGGAAAACGCAGAGAAGCTATTTGATAAATTGAAGAAACACCCAAGTGTAGCACAGGTTTTCTATCCGGGTGATCAAGACCATCCGGATTACGAGATTATGAAGAAGCAGATGAGGCAAGGTGGAGGGATTATTTCATTTGAAATTAAAGGAACAAAAAAGGATGCCCAAAAGCTATTAAATGCTCTAAAGCTCATTAAGATTGCCGTCAGCCTTGGGGATGCTGAAACACTGATTCAGCACCCAGCTACGATGACACATTCCAGTGTGCCTTCTAAAAAGCGAGAGGAAATGGGAATCACTGACCAGCTTATTCGCCTTTCGGTCGGCTTGGAAAACTGGAAAGACCTTTGGGAAGACTTAAATCAAGCATTGGATAGCTTGTAAAATTAAGGGTGGAACCTAATCAAAAAAATCAGTACCTCATTTTATGACGGGGTACTGATTTTTTATTTAGGCCTTATTCTAGGGCGTATCGTTTTGATATAGTTATCAAATTTTCTTTAAATGGAGTTTTCAGCATTTATATAACCGGAGCCATAAAGATTGGAGTTGATGTCTTTCCATTGAACGGTCCCGTTTTTTAACTTTTCTTTGACTTCATTGGGAGCTAGGTGTGGATGATGTTCAAGCATTAAGGCAACAATCCCTGCACAAATGGGCGTAGCCATGGACGTACCGGAAAGGGAGAAATAGCTGGGGTGGACTCGGCGGGAACTTTGTGATCTATCTAAATAGGAATTTGGGGCACGAAGGGAGATGATGTTGACTCCTGGAGCTAATAAATCTGGCTTCGTTTCACCGTAAGGAGTTGGTCCTCTACTAGAAAAATCAGCAGCCACATCATCTTGTCGTGTATGCTGCGTATTTCGATCATCGAGGGCACCTACTGTAATGATTTCATTGCTAATTCCTGGGCTTGTAATGGTTCTATCCCTAGGACCGGAGTTACCTGCTGCTGCACATACGACGATGCCACTTTGCCAAGCTCTTTCCACTACCTGTACCATTGGGTCAGCATTTTCCTCTTTAAATCGCTGAGGAGGACTTCCTAAAGACAAGCTAATAACGTGGATTGGATTATTTGGGTGATTACGGTTATATTCTATACACCATTCAACCCCTTGCATGACTGTTTCAAGCGAACCTGCCCCTAAACGATCTAGT
>Ga0182746_1002242_pt1 | contig 15141 bp, 15 predicted proteins | sample eDN3rd30CBELigOP_FD_128881 | JGI IMG/M metagenome (GOLD analysis project Ga0182746, IMG submission 128881) | Enriched Organic Plus compost microbial communities from Emeryville, California, USA - eDNA 3rd pass 30_C BE-Lig OP (version 2) (version 2) ... | reverse complement strand
CGGCATCGGCTCCAGGGACCAGCCCGCGCATGTGGGCGAGAACCGGACCCGGATGGCCACGCAGGTGGGCGTCGCGCCGGATCATCTGCTGTCGCTCTATCAGATCCATTCCCCCGACGTGGTCGTGGTGGAGACTCCATGGACCGTCGACCAGCGGCCGCGCGCCGACGCCATGGTGACGCGGCAGCCGGGCCTCGCCCTCGGCATTTCCACAGCCGATTGCGGGCCGGTGCTGTTCGCGGACGCCGAGGCCGGCGTCATCGGCGCGGCCCATGCGGGCTGGAAGGGCGCATTCACCGGCGTGCTGGAGGCGACCCTCGATGCGATGGTCGCCCAGGGCGCGGAGCGCAGCCGTATCGCCGTCGCGCTCGGCCCGATGATCCGGCAGCAGAGCTACGAGGTGGGTGCGGAATTCGTGGAGAAGTTCGTGGCAACCGGCGCGGACAACACGCGGTTTTTCGCGCCCGGCGCCCGTGAGGGCCATGCCCAGTTCGACCTGCCGGGCTATATCGCCAGCCGCCTGACGCGCGCGGGGGTTTCCCGCATCGACGACCTCGGCCTTTGCACCTATGCTGACGGCGCGCGGTTCTACAGCTACCGCCGCTCCTGCCATCGGGCGGAGCCGGACTATGGCCGGCATATCAGTGCGATTGCGCTCAATCGTTAAAGCCATGGTTAACCATCCGTAAACAGGCTCTGGACCCCGCCCGCGTTAACGGCTAGTCAGATTCCGTCAGCCGGCGGCCCCCGATCGTGATCGACCTGGGGAGACATGCCCGGCGGCGGGGGTGTCGATGCAGGGTGGTGTTGACCGTCGCGCGATCCATGCGGCTGATCCGCGGAAATGGCTGGCCCGTTGCGGCCTGCTGATCGTCATGGCGATGGCGGCCGGCTGCACCACGGACGGAACGACCACCGGCTCCGTCATGTCGGCCTCGCAGGGCGGCGCCGTCGCCTTCGAGTCGATCGATGGCCCGCCCCCGGATGTTTTCCACACCTATGTCCAGGCGCTGAACAGCGAGGCCGATGCCCGCAACGTGCCTGTCGTGTCGCGGGAGGCCCCTGCCGCCTACCGGGTGCGCAGCTATCTCTCGGCGCAGGTCCAGAAGGGATCGAAGTCGGCCACCATCGCCTGGGCCTGGGACGTCTACGACGCCACCCAGCAGCGGATGCTGCGGCTGACCGGCGAGGAAACCGCCGGCGCGCCCGGCAAGAACGCCTGGAACGCGGCCGATGCGCAGGTCATGCAGCGTATCGCCCGGGCCGGCATGGAAAAACTGGGGACATTCGTCGGTTCGCCGGGCGTGCGGACCGCCCCGCCGGAACCCGCCGCGACGCCGGTCCCCGCCCCGCCGGCCGAGCCCTCCGACGGGGACCCGGTCGCAACGGCCGAACTGGCCCCGGATGCGGTGCCGCTCCCGCGCGACCGGCCGCCGACGGCGCTGGCTTTCGCCGCCAGCCATTCGGACAACTAGCCTGACAGGTGCGGCCGGAGCCCGGCCGGCATGCCGGGACGGCACGCCAGCAATGTTTTTATCCCGGTAACATTTCTGCCATCCAAATATTGCCAGCCCGGTTGCGGTCTTGTTATCAGAGCGCCGCGCGGGACGGGCTCGCAAGGAGGCAGGCAATGGCGGGCAACAACGGCGCGATGAAGATCGTCGCCGGAAACTCCAATGCCGCGCTTGCCGACGCGATCGCTGCGTATCTCGCAACGCCGCTGACCAAGGCGGTGGTCCGGCGCTTCGCCGACATGGAGATTTTCGTCGAGATCCAGGAGAACGTCCGCGGCGCCGACGTTTTCGTGATCCAGTCGACCTCCTTCCCGGCCAACGACCACCTGATGGAGCTGCTGATCATCATCGACGCGCTGCGGCGCGCGTCGGCGCGGCGCATCACCGCCGTGCTGCCCTATTTCGGCTATGCCCGGCAGGACCGGAAATCCGGCTCCCGCACGCCGATCTCGGCCAAGCTGGTCGCCAACCTGATCACCCATGCCGGGGCGGACCGGGTGCTGACCGTCGAACTGCATGCCGGCCAGATCCAGGGTTTCTTCGACATCCCGACCGACAACCTGTTCGCCACCCCGGTGATGACGCGGGACATCAAGGAGCGCTTCGACACCTCCAACGTGACGGTCGTCTCGCCGGATGTCGGCGGCGTGGTCCGCGCCCGCGGGCTGGCCAAGCGGATCAACGCCCCGCTCGCCATCATCGACAAGCGCCGCGAGCGCGCCGGCGAGTCCGAAGTGATGAACGTGATCGGCGACGTGAAGGGCACCACCTGCATCCTGATCGACGATATCGTCGATTCCGGCGGCACGCTGGTCAACGCGGCCGACGCGCTGATCGAACAGGGCGCCAATGACGTCTACGCCTACATCACCCACGGCGTGCTGTCGGGCGGCGCGGTGGCGCGCATCACCGCGTCCAAACTGAAAGAACTCGTCATCACAGATTCGATTCAGCCGACCCAGGCGGTGCGGGTGGCCAGAAACATCCGCCTGCTGTCGATCGCGTCGCTGATCGGTGAGGCGGTCGGCCGCACCGCACATGAAGAATCTGTTTCAAGCCTGTTTGATTGATGTGACAGGCCGCGCTTTCGCGGGCTTTTTTCAGCACCTGTGGATGACCCGCCACGGCAGCCGCGCTTATCCACGAGTCGATCTTCGCCTCTCCACAGACCCGGGCTTCAGCCGCTGGAATCGAGAGTCTATATTGATTCAACAAGTGATTCGTCCCTGAACGATTTGCCCATGGGCGGTACGGGATGTGGCGAATTCTTGTCTGTTCCAGGCTGGCGCGGCATCCCCGTGACATCCTGTTCGTGCGGTGGCGTGCGCACCCACTCCCAAGCGGCGCAAGGTGGAGACGGCATGTCCCTGATCGACTTTTCCGAGCCTCATCGATTCGACCCGCTCGACGTGGTCGAACACGTTGCATCAAACAATGACTGGTCCTTCGAACGGGCCAGCGCTGATGAAATCACCATTCTCGTGCAGGGACGCTGGACCGACTATCAGGCGTCTTTCACCTGGATGAACAATCTCGAGGCCATTCATCTCGCCTGTGCGTTCGATCTGAAAGTGCCTGAGCGCGCGCGCGGGGAAGTCCAACAACTCATCGCGCTCATCAACGAGCAGATGTGGATCGGCCATTTCGACCTGTGGGCCCAGGACGGCATCGTGATGTATCGCCATGCGCTGCTGCTGGCAGGCGGGGCTGAAGCCTCCAGCAACCAGTGCGAGGTTTTGTTCGAGACCGCCCTCGACGCCTGTGAACGTTACTTCCCGGCGTTCCAGTTTGTCGTCTGGGCCGGCAAGCCGGCGCGCGAGGCCCTCGACGCCACCATGTTCGAGACCGCCGGCGAAGCCTGATTTCGCAGTCATCGAGACCGTCACGACTTGTCATGCCCCGCGAAAGCGGGGCATTTCGTTTGGGTGACAAGGTGCGAAAGCCACGCCTCGCGGCGCAGGATCACCGGAGACGTCTTGAGATGCCGACAACAGACAGGACCGTTCTAAGCTCGCTCTCCGCGCCTCTGGTTCTCGTGGGCGCCGGCAAGATGGGCGGCGCCATGCTGGAGGGATGGCTCAATCTCGGATTGCCGCCGCAACAGGTCGTCGTCCTGGACCCCAAGCCGTCTGACGAGATTGCGGCGCTCGCCGCCCGCGGCATCCGCGTCAATCCTCCCGCCGCAGGCATCGGGACAGCCGGTGTCGTTGTGGCCGCAGTGAAGCCGCAGGTCGCGGCCGATGTGATTCCCAGCCTCGCCGCCCATATCGGACCGGACACGCTGGTGGTTTCGATCATGGCGGGGAAGACACTGGCATTCCTCGAACATCTGCTGCCGGCCTCCACAGCCGTCGTGCGCAGCATGCCGAACACCCCGGCGGCGATCGGGCGCGGCATCACCGTGGCAGTCGGAAATGCGCGAGTCTCGCCGGCGCAAAGGTCGCTGGCCGATACCCTGCTCGCCGCCACCGGCGCCGTCGAATGGGTGGATGACGAGGCGCTGATGGATGCGGTCACCGCCGTGTCCGGCTCCGGGCCCGCCTATGTCTTCCTGCTGGCCGAGGTTTTGGCCCAAGCCGGCGAGAAGGCCGGCCTGCCGCCCGACCTCGCAGCCCGGCTGGCGCGTCTCACGGTGACCGGCTCCGGCGAGTTGCTGCACCGCTCGCCGCTCGACGCCGCAACCCTGCGCCAGAACGTGACCTCCCCCGGCGGCACCACTGCTGTGGCGCTGGATGTGCTGATGGCGGCCGACGGCCTCGCGCCGCTGATGGTGAAGGCCATCGCAGCTGCAGCAAAACGCTCGCGGGAGCTTGCCGGCTGAACCGTCTTGGCTATGGAAGCGTTTGTCTCCAGCACCTAGATTGAGGACAGGTGACGGCAAGGAGAAGCGCCATGGCCCGCAAACCATCCCATCCCGAGGGCGAGGCTCCCACGCCCCGCAACATCTCCGCGAGCGACAAGCCGATGCGCGCGAAGATCATCGACGCCTTCATGGCGCTGCTCGCCGAGAAGCCGTTTGAGGAGATCACGCCGTCGGAAATCGCCGCCACTGCAGGCCTCACGCTTGCCGATGTGCGGGGCGAATTCGGGTCGCCACTCGCCATCCTCGCCGGCTTCATGAAGGAGATCGACCGCACGGTTCTTTCCAAGCGCGACGACGATCTCAGCGAGGAACCGGCGCGCGAGCGGCTGTTCGACGTGCTGATGCAGCGGTTCGAGGCGTTGACGCCGTACAAGGCCGCGATCCGCTCACTCGCCCGGTCGGCGATGCGCAATCCCGGCCTCGCCTTCGCCTTGAACGGCCTCTCGGTCCAGTCCCAGCAATGGATGCTCGCGGCGGCGGACATCGGATCCTCGGGGCCGAAAGGACTGATGCGCGCACAGGGGCTGTCGATGATCTTCAGTTCGGTCGCACGCACCTGGCTCAAGGACGAGGACGAGGGCCATGCCCGCACCATGGCGGCGCTCGACCGCGCGCTGGCGCGGGGTCAGGGCTTCGCCCGGCTGCTGGACGACATCTTCATGATCCCGCAGGCGGCCTGCCGGATCCGGTCGCGCTTCCGCGCGCGGCGGCGCGACGCCTGGGACGATGACGACGGCTATCCCCGCGAGGACCATCGCCCGGCGGCGTAAGCCTTATTCGCCGTCCCAATAGCCGACGGCTGTCTCGCGGCGGCCGACGAAACGCATCTGGCGCGGCTTGCCGTCCGCGTCCGGCGGGAGTTCGACCAGAACACCGAACTTGTTGGAGTCCGGATAGTCGGTGACATCCGGCGACATCCTGGTGCTGATCGCGAGATACTTCAGTTCGGCGTCGGACGTGTTGACGATCTGATGGGCTGTTTCCGGCCCGCCCGGCGGACAGGCGATGACATCACCCGCCCGCAGCGGATAGCTCTCCTTGCCGACCCGCAATTCGCCACGGCCCTCGACGACGAAGAACATCTCCTCATTCACCGTATGATTGTGCATCGGCCAGCCGCGCTTGCCGGGCGCAACGACGATCAGGCTGTAACCCAGCTTCTCTGCGCCGATGCGGGGAGCGATGGGTCCGATCTTCGCCGCATATCTCTCTGGCGGAATGGAATTTCCCGCCGTCGCCGCCGGCGCGCCGCCATGGCCCCAGCCGCGGAATTCCAGTTCGTCAATATTGATCACCGGCCGCGTCATGTGTGTTTCCTCGCTTCAAACAGTCTAATGTTTGTTTGGTGTGAGCAGTTCAAAACTTACTAGGTTAAAGCATCGCAACGGCCGCAGCCTGTTCCCGCTCCCGCATAGCCCGTCGCAGACCGGCGTAAACGCCCTTCCGCTGGGGGAGGGTTAGGGAGGGTGCGACGCAAAATTCTGCAACTGAGAAATGCCCCCTCCCGCCGCGCTTCGCGCGTCGACCTCCCCCGCAAGCGGGAGAGGTTGGGCAGAGTATGCGGCAACGCTGTATCTCATTTCGCTGCTAAACGTCAGACCGGCCACGCAACATCATACCGGCACGCGAACGGTCGCGCGCAAGCCGCCCATCGGGCTGTCCGACAGCACGATGTCGCCGCCGTGCGACCGCGCGATGTCGCGCGCGATGGCGAGGCCGAGGCCGGTGCCGCCCTCGTCCTGATTGCGCGCATCGTCGAGCCGCAGGAACGGCTTGAACACGTCCTCGCGCAGATTGGCCGGAATGCCGGGACCATTGTCGTCGACCGTGATGGTGAGATAGCGGTGATCGCGATGGCCGGTCAGCGAGATCGATTTCGCGAAGCGCGCCGCATTCGACACCAGATTGGCGATGCACCGCTTGAACGCCGCCGGCCGCACCGTCACGATCGGATGGCCGCTGAAGGTCACTGTGGTCCAGTGGCCGTTGCGTTCCGCATCCGCCTGCAATTCGTTGAGGAATGCCCCCATGTCGGTCGGCGCCGACTGCTCGCCGGAATCGCCGCGCGCGAAGGCGAGATAGGCCTCCAGCATCCGCGCCATTTCGTCGACATCCTTGCGCATCGCCTCGACTTCCGGACTCTGGTCGTCGATCAGGGCCAGTTCGAGTTTGAAGCGCGTGAGGATGGTGCGCAGGTCATGGGAGACGCCGGCCAGCATCGCCGTGCGCTGCTCCATCGCGCGCTCGACGCGCGTCCGCATCTCGATGAAAGCCAGCGACGCCCGGCGGACTTCGCGCGCGCCACGCGGACGGAAGTTCGGCACGTCGCGGCCCTTGCCGAAACTTTCCGCTGCGTCGGCAAGCCGGACGATCGGGCGGATCTGATTGTGCAGGAACAGCACCGCCACGGTGATCAGCACCAGCGACGTGCCGACCATCCAGAGCAGGAAGATTTCGGAATTCGACACATAGGCGGCGCTGCGCCGCGCGAACACGCGCATCACCGCGTCATCGAGCTTGATGCGGATCTCCACCAGCGACGAGCGGCCAACGGTATCGATCCAGAACGGCCGGCCGACCTGATGCCGCAACTGATTGGACAGCACGCTGTCAAGCAACGAGAAGAACGGCTTCGGTCCCGGCGGCGGCAGTTCGGATTCAGGAAGGAAGTCGACGACGAGCCCCAGCCGCTGCTGGGCGATGCGCCGCAGTTCCTCGTGTCCCCGCTCACGCGGAAAGGTCTTGTACATATCGGTCAGCGCGGCGATGTCCGCGACCACGCCGGCCGAGAGGCGCTGCGTCACCTGGTTCCAGTGACGTTCCATGAAGACGAAGGCGATCACCGACTGCAGGATCACCATCGGGGCGATGATGATCAGCAGCGCGCGGGCATAAAGCCCCTTCGGCGTGATCCGGTTGAACCAGAGCCAGAAGGCATCCCAGGAACTGGCGACATGCCCGGCCGCCGAGCGCAATGCCGACAGGCCGGTGTCGAGGGTGGTCATGGCGACGTCACCAGCCGGTAGCCGATGCCACGCACGGTCTGCACGAGAAGGGGGTTTGCGAGGTCGCGCTCGATCTTGCGGCGCAGCCGGTTGACCTGCACATCCACCGCGCGCTCGCTGGCCGCGCCGCCGCTGCCGGCCAGCGCCAGCCGTGGAACGGTTTCGCCCGGCGTCGCGGCAAGAATGCGCAGCATGTCGCGCTCGCGGTCGGTGAGATGGATGGTCTCCTCACCGTTGCGCAATTCGCCCCGCGCAAGATGGAAGACGAAGGTGCCGAAGCGGACGGATTCCACCGGCGGCGTCTGGGCCGGACGGGCGCGCTTGAGGATGTTGGCGATGCGCAGCGACAGCTCACGCGGCTCGAACGGCTTGGCGACGTAGTCGTCCGCGCCGATCTGCAGGCCCTCGATGCGGCTTTCGGATTCGTCCCGCGCGGTGAGCATCAGGATCGGCACGGTCGAGGTGGTGCGCAGCGAGCGCGCCAGGTCGAACCCGGTCTCACCGGGCATCATCACGTCGAGGATCAGGAGATCGAAGCTCAGCCCTTCCAGCTTCGCCCGCGCCTCGGCGGCGTTGTCGGCGGTGGTGACGCGATAGCCCTCACCGCTCAGGAAGCGCGACAGCAGTTGCCGGATGCGGCGGTCGTCATCGACGATCAGCAGATGCGGCGCGTCATCGGCGACGGCAACGGGCTCCACAACCATGGCCCCTTCTCCCCCGCTCATCGGCGGCGCCGTGCGCGGTCCGCGCGGGCGATGAAGCGCAGCACACCGTCGCGGCTCGGCGCGTCGATCATGGCGGCCAGGAAGCGCGAGGCGATCTCGCCCGCCTCCGGCCCGAGTTCGGCCAGGGCGCGGGAAATCCGGACAGTCTGCAGGCCGGCGAGTTTCATGGCCAAGGCTTCGCCCTTCGGCGTGACGTAAAGAAGGCGCTGGCGGCGGTCCTGGGCGCCCTCCTTCTGCAGCACATAGCCTTCATCGATCAGCTGCTTGAGCACCCGCCCGAGCGACTGCTTGGTGATCCGCAGCAGGTCCAGCAGCTCCGCGACCTTCATGCCGGGATTGCGGTTGACGAAATGCAGCACCCGGTGGTGCGCCCGCCCGAACTGGAATTTCGCCAGCACCTCATCCGGATCGCTGACGAAATCCCGATAGGCGAAGAACAGCAGCTCGATGACATCCCAGTTGGGCTCGCCCTGCACTCCACCCCCGCCGTCCTCATCGACGATGGCTCTCGCAGGCGTGACCGGAAAATTTATGTCAGTCATATTGACATATTTCGTTTCGATTGTTACGCCAAACCTCGTCGGGACGAAATGATCGTACCGGCGATGTCACCCGGGTCCCATGACCCAGCCGGACGTTGCGCTCGCCTCACAAGCGCGCTCCAATGGTGGTGGCACCTGTTCCTCTCGGAACATACTGGGACTTGGCCCGCCGCAAAAGACTTGGCGTGCTGCAACTGGATTAAACGCTTCAACGGACGGCCGGGCAAAGACGAAGGCCGCTGGAGGAAGAGCCAATGGGCATCTCTTTCGATAAGATCGACGGCTTCATCTGGTATGATGGCAAGCTGGTTCCCTGGGCCGACGCCCAGCTTCACGTGCTGTCGCACGGGCTGCATTACGGCAGCTGCGTGTTCGAGGGCGAGCGCGCTTACTCGGGCGTGATTTTCAAGGGCACGCAGCATTCCGAGCGCCTGAAGCGGTCCGCGGAAATCCTTGATTTCGAGGTTCCCTATTCGGTGGCCGAGATCGATGCCGCCAAGGAACTGGTGCTCAAGAAGAACGAGCTGACCGACTGCTACATCCGCGCGGTGTCATGGCGCGGCTCGGAGATGATGGGCGTGTCGGCGCAGGAGAACACCATCCACCTCGCCGTCGCCTGCTGGCAGTGGCCGAGCTATTTCGACCCGGAGCAGCGGCTCAAGGGCATCCGGCTCGACCTCGCCGAATACCGCCGGCCTGATCCACGGACCGCGCCGGTGCGCGCAAAGGCCGCGGGCCTCTACATGATCTGCACCATCTCCAAGCATCGCGCCGAGCGGCGCGGCTATGCGGATGCGCTGATGCTGGACTGGGAAGGCCGTGTCGCTGAGTGCACCGGCGCCAACATCTTCTTCATCAAGGATGGCAAGATCCACACGCCGATCGCCGACTGTTTTCTTGACGGCATCACACGGCAGACGGTGATCGAGCTCGCCCGCCGCCGCGGCATCGAGGTGATCGAACGCCGCATCATGCCGGAGGAGATGGCGGACCTGCCGGAATGCTTCATCACCGGCAGCGCCGCCGAAGTGACCGCCGTGGGCGAGATCGCCGACTGGCGCTTCACGCCCGGCCCGATCACCTTCCAGCTGATGGATGACTACACGGCCGAAACGATGCCGAAGGGCAAAGCGGCAGCGGCTTGATCTTCTCTTCTTGGCTTGGCGACAAAGTGAAAGTGTGTGGCCATTGAGATAAAAGCGCTAGCCACGACGGCAGCGCGCTCCCTCTCCCGCTTGCGGGGGAGGGTTGGGGAGGGGGAACTAACAAACTCAGCGGCCGTGAATGCCCCCTCCCGGCGAGCTTCGCTCGCCGACCTCCCCCGCACGCGGGAGAGGTTAAGCCGAGATTGCGGCTCCGCTTAATTCTTACACTGAAGCGGGCGTAAGCTTCTCATCACTCCGCGGCGTCGGACCGCTTGTGTCCGTCCGCCCAGCGGTCCGCAGCCTGATCGTCAATCTGCTTCGCCTCGACCCAGCTGGTCGCGCCGGCCTGCTCGACCTGCTTCCAGAACGGCGCCCGGGTCTTGAGATAATCCATCAGGAATTCGGCCGCGGCGAAGGCCGCCTGCCGGTGTGACGACGCCGTGACGACAAGGACGATATCCTCGCCCGGCGCGATGCGGCCGTAACGGTGGATCACCGTGACGCCGAGCAGCGGCCAGCGCGCTTCAGCCTCCGCGACATGGCGGGTGATCTCCTCCTCCGCCATGCCGGGATAGTGCTCGAGCGTCAGCGAAGCGATCGGCGCGCCATCTTCCGCCCCGCGGCAGATGCCAGTGAAAGTGACGACAGCGCCGATATCCGCGCGTCCGCGCGTCAGCTTCGCGGATTCCGCCGCCACATCGAACGGCTCCCGTTGCAGGCGCACCGTCATGGCGGCTCAGCCGCCGGTCATCGGCGGGAAGAAGGCGATTTCCCGCGCCGCGCCAAGGCTGGCCTCCGCCTTCACATGGGTGCGATCCAGCGCCGCGCGGATGATCGCCGGATTCTCGAAGGCATAGGCGTATTCCTCGCCCCGCCCCGACAGCCACGCCACCAGGTCACCGACGGTCGCGACGCCGGCCGGCAGATCGATGTCTTCCTCCGCCTTGCCGACGCGCTCGCGAACCCACGCAAAATACAGGACCTTCACGGTCAATCCTCGATCAGATGCTGCAAGCCGGCGCGGAAATAGTCCCAGCCCGTATAAAGCGTCAGGATCGCGGAGATCCACAACAGCGTCAGCCCGATCGTGCTCGCCACCGGCAGGATTTCGTCGCCCACCATGAATCTGTGTTCGAGGATTTGCTGCGGCAAGACCTGATCACCGGCATCGCCGCAGATCAGGAAGCCGATGGCGACCAGTTGCACGGTCGTTTTCCACTTCGCCAGCGCCGTGACCGGGACGCTGACACGCAGTTCCGCCAGATATTCACGCAGGCCGGAGACCAGGATCTCGCGGCAGAGGATGACGATCGCCGCCCACAGCGACCAGCCGCGGATGGTGCCGTCCGCCGCGAGCATCAACAGACAGGCCGACACCAGCAGCTTGTCGGCAATGGGATCGAGCATCCGGCCGAAAGTCGATTGCTGCTCCCACAACCGGGCGACGTAGCCGTCGAGGAAGTCGGTGATGCCCGCGGCGATGAAGATCGCCAGCGCCATCCAGCGCAGCCACATGCCGCCCTGCAGGATATCCGACCAGTACATGCACGCGACGACCACGGGGACCGCCACGATGCGCGCATAGGTGAGCAGGTTGGGCAGTGCAAAGGTCCGCGCTGCCGACGGACTCGACATGACGGCTTTCATGGTTTGAACCAACACTCCCCGCGCCGCCGCGTCAACCGCCCGGGCCATGCATCGACGCGTGATCCATCCATCCTGAGGGAAGACCGTGACATATCCGCGACGGACACCTCAACTGCCCGCACGTTCATGGAAGAAGTCATAGATCCGCTGCGCCGTCTCCGCGCTGATGCCCGCCACCCGGGCAAGGTCGGAGAGCGAGGCGCGCTCGATCGCCTTCAGGGTTCCGAAGTGCTGCAGCAGCGCCCGTTTGCGCGTCGGTCCGATGCCAGGGATTTCCTGCAGGCCGGCCTCGCGGATGTCCTTCTTGCGGCGGGTCCGGTGCGAGCCGATGGCGAAGCGATGGGCCTCATCGCGCAACCGCTGCACAAAATACAGCACCGGGTCGCGCGGCATCAGCTTGAAGGCCGGCTTGCCGGGCACAAAAAATGTCTCACGCCCGGCGTCGCGGTCCGGCCCTTTGGCGATGCCGACCAGCGCCACGCCCTCGACGCCCAGTTCGCGGAGAGTGGCCTGGGCCGCGCTCAGTTGGCCAAGGCCGCCGTCAATCAGCACCAGGTCAGGCCAGGCTGAGACCACGGCGTCATTCTCCTCCGCTTCGGCTTCCATCGAGTCCGAGGCGGTCTCCAGCAGCAAGGCTGTCTCCTCCAGGGAATCGGCCTGCACGGGATCAGCTTGCGGTCCTTCCGCCGGAAGGTCCTGCCCCGCCATTGCCGCCGCCGCCTGCAGCTTGCGCGGCGACTCGGTCATCAGCCGCTTGAACCGGCGGCCCAGCACCTCGCGCATCATGCCGAAGTCATCGCCGGGCGTGAGGTCGGCCGAACGGATGTTGAACTTGCGGTACTGGCTTTTCTGGAAACCTTCCGGCCCGGCGACGATCATCCCGCCGACCGCGTTGGTGCCCTGGATGTGGCTGTTGTCGTAGACCTCGATCCGGCGCGGCACATGCGGCAGGCCGAAGGCGGTGGCCAGCGCCTCGAGCAGCTTCTGCTGCGAGGCCGAGTCGGCGAGCTTGCGGCCGAGCGCCTCGCGGGCATTCGCCAGCGCATGCTCCACGATCTCCCGCTTCTCGCTCCGCTGCGGCATCTGGATCTCGACCTTGCGGCCGGCCTTGGTGCCGAGCGCATCCGCCAGCAGCGCCCGTTCGCTGAAGTCGTGAGAGACCAGGATGAGGCGCGGGCACGGCTTGTCGTCGTAGAATTGCGCGATGAAGGCGCCGAGCACATCGCCAGGCTCCAGCGCGCGGTCCGCCCGCGGGAAATAGGCGCGGTTGCCCCAGTTCTGGCCGGCGCGGAAGAAGAACACCTGCACGCAGGTGAAGCCGCCATCCTGATGGAGAGCGAACACATCCGCTTCCTCGAAGGTCTTCGGATTGATGCCCTGATTGGACTGCACGGCGGACAGCGCCGCGAGACGGTCGCGATAGATCGCTGCGCGCTCGAAATCGAGTTGCTCCGACGCCTTCTCCATTTCCCCTGCGAGTTCTTCCTTCACCGCCTGGCTTCGCCCGGACAGAAAGGCGTTCGCCTCGCGCACCAGCTCCGCATAGTCGGCATATTCGATCTCGTTGGTGCATGGCCCCGAGCACCGCTTGATCTGATAGAGCAGGCATGGCCGCGTGCGGCTCTCGAAAAAGCCATCGGTGCAGGAGCGCAGCAGGAACGCGCGCTGCAGGGCCGTGATGGTGCGGTTGACCGCCCAGACCGACGCGAAGGGCCCGTAATATTTGCCCGGACGGCCGCGCGCGCCGCGATGCTTGACGATCTGCGGCGCCCAGTGGTCCTCGGTGATCAGGATATAGGGGAACGACTTGTCGTCGCGCAGCAGCACGTTGAAGCGCGGCCGCAGCCGCTTGATCAGGTTGGCTTCGAGCAGCAGCGCTTCGGTTTCGGTACCCGTCGAGATGAATTCAAGCGACCTTGTCGCCGCGATCATCCGCTCGATCCGCGTGTCGTAAGCCACCGGCCGCGTATAGGCGGTCAGCCGCTTGCGGATGTTCTTCGCCTTGCCGACGTAGAGCACCTCGCCGTTGGCATCCATCATCCGGTAGACGCCGGGCGATGCCGGCGCATGCCGCGCAAAACGGGCGACCATCGCCCGGCCGGTCGCCTCTTCTCCGGCAATCGCGTTCAGGTCGATCGCGGCATCCGTCTCGGCCTCCGGGAGGCTGGCTTCATCCTCGTCCTCCTCCACGAGGTCGAGTTCGACATCCTTGTCGATGTCCCTGGTGCGTCCGTTCATGCCGGGAACGTAGTGCTCCATCCGCGTGGAGGCCAGCGGCGGCCAACCCGTTTCGCGGCGTACTCCACTGCCGCGGATGCAGGCCCGTCATGGTAAATACACCGTTAAGCCAATACTGGAAAAGCTACGGTTCCTTAGTCATGAATACTCAATCAATTCTTCGGATTCAGACCTGATTAACTTCAACAGATCGATAACTTGCGCGGGGAAAACGCAGGTCTTCGCGGCGCCAGACAACAAAAACCCGCAGAGCGGGAATGGCGGCCGAGACCGGCGACGATGACCAGAGAGCAGGCCGACGGGGGCTGTGGCGTGCTCGTTTGGAGGACAGGATGCGCAAGTTTCTCATCGGTGCGGCCTTGGCGCTGACCACTGCGACCGCGCCGGCCCAGGCGGCCGATATGGCGCCCGGCTACTACAATCCCGGCTATGGCCCCGTGGTGGCCGCCTATACCTGGATGGGCCCCTATATCGGCGCGCAAATCGGCTACGGCTGGGGCAACGCCACCGGCAGCGGAACGAAGCCCTCCGGCGTGATCGGCGGGCTGCATGCCGGCTACAACTGGCAGACCGGCGGACTCGTGCTCGGCGGCGAAGCCGATGTCACCTTCTCCGGGGCCGAAGACACCTTCGCCTCCTGGAAGTTCACCAACCCGTGGTTCAGCACCATTCGCGGCCGCGCCGGCATCGCCATGAACAACATCCTGTTCTACGGCACCGTCGGTCTCGCCATCGGCGAATTGAAAGCCACCACACCCTACGGCAGCGAGAGCAAGACCCACACCGGCTGGACCGCGGGCGTCGGCCTCGAAGTGGCCATGACGCAGAACTGGTCGGCCCGCGCCGAGTATCTCTACCTGGATCTCAGCGAACGCGGCTATGCCGTGACCGGCGTCTCGAATGGCCTCGACATGAACCAGCTGCGGCTGGGCGTGAGCTACCGGTTCTGATCCGGCTCATGTCTGAATCCGGTTCATGGCGTGTGACGGAAGAGTCACACGCCGCCGGCGGCAAGGCGCTTCCCGGAACAAGCTGACAACAGCGGCGTTGCTCGTCTGCAACGTGGGACTGTTGGCGCGAGGGGTTTCCAGGTCCATTCAAGTAAAGCACGCCGATCGGCCTCCGAAATGAGGCAAAGATCAGAGTATTCCTGTGCGACGCCCCCCAAGCAAGGGAACATATTCGCCATCAGCCCGCCATGTATACGGCCAAATGTGGAATACTGGAACTATATATTCCAGAAATATTCTGAAATATTTTATCATTAGACGCGTCTACATTAGCGAATACTGTGTCACAACTGAGTAAACTGGAGGCATGACATGAAGCGGATTCTGACGGCCGGAGTGGGACTTCTGGCTCTGGCGGGATCGATCGGGGCAGCCAGTGCGGCTGATCTGGGGCGGCGATACGAACCGGCTCCGCAGGCCCCCGTGGTCGTCCCGCCTCCGGTCTTCACCTG
>Ga0182746_1002238_pt1 | contig 15161 bp, 10 predicted proteins | sample eDN3rd30CBELigOP_FD_128881 | JGI IMG/M metagenome (GOLD analysis project Ga0182746, IMG submission 128881) | Enriched Organic Plus compost microbial communities from Emeryville, California, USA - eDNA 3rd pass 30_C BE-Lig OP (version 2) (version 2) ... | reverse complement strand
GCCGGACGGTCGCCACCACCCCGCCGGCGCCGGAGACGTGGGTGAGTGGCTGAAACCAACGGTTTGCTAAACCGTCATACTGTGAATACGGTATCGAGGGTTCGAATCCCTCCGTCTCCGCCAAATCCTTTGATTTTATTGGATTTTTTCTGAAATCGGTCTTCCCGGCCAACATACCGGCCATCATTGATCCGGGCTTGCCCACATTGGGCGGGCGGCGAATTGGCCGGGTTCAGGATGCGGCGATTATCGTCGCTGCCAGCGAAAGGACGGCGATTACGACGCCTACTATTACGACGCCTACTAGAGTCGATCCGCTTCAGATCGAATCGGATCGACTCTGCTTGTCCATTTGTTTGCCGTGATTTCCGAGCCGGCGGATGGTTCCATCCGCCTCGAAATCACTCTAGCATCCAAGCATGGGCGCGATTGAGCGCGGCCCAACCGCCTTCGGTCAACCGATAGGTCGTTTCGGTTCGCGTGAGGGGCGGTGATGACTGCGCGGTAGATTGTCAAAATCGGCCATCGGCATATTTTCATGCAGCGGTTCAACCCAACCGCGCATTAGGCAAGTCGCCAGGGCGGCTTCGGCGTTGTCGTCGCGCTTCAAGGCCTTTTCGATAACCCATACGCCGCCCATTTGAAGCACTACGGCGACGCGCTGGCGGGCAAGTCCCGTAAGCACTTTACGAATTCGGCATTCCCGCTTCCAGCCGGTAAACACGCTACAGTCCGAAGTGCCCATGCAAGAGCGGTTCAACTGCTTCGCCTTCGCCTGTTCGCGGATCCATGTGCGGATTTCGGTATGGATCGCCGCCCGGTTGCCATCGGTTTCGAAGCCTGCCTTCATTTCGGCGACGGCTTCGGCCTCCAAGGCTTCGGCGGTTGTCTGAATGGTCGCCTGCGATTGCAGGATCACGGCTCCGCCCTTCGCGAATATGCGCCTCCGACAACCAGATCAGATCACTCATGGCGACGCCTCCTCACGCCGCCATCGAATCAATCACCTGCTCGGCAAGAGACTTAATGGGTCCTGAGCCTAGATATTGCCGGAAAGCATGCAGGGGGCCGTTGAATGACACGCTATATAAACACTGTTGACATCGGGCGGGATGGATATAAGCAATATGGGCACAAGACAATGAGGGGAGGCTTGCAGGCATTGATGGAAAAGGGGTGTCCAGATGCGATTGCGGAGCCGATTGAAGATTGCCACGCTTGTCAGTTCAGGTCTTGTTTCGGTGCTGGCGGCAAGGCCTGTGCATGCCGAAACCGAAACGGCCGTGGCAGAGGCGGAGGATGACAGTTCCATCGTGGTGACTGCCCGGCGCAGGGACGAAACCCTGTTCGAGACAGCCACGACCCTGACGGCGATCAGCGGCAAGACCATCGGTAATGCGGGCATAACCGACATACAGTCGATCATCGCGCTGACCCCGAACGCGGTGATCCAGAGGGATCCGGAAGGCTACAATACCTATATCAACATCCGTGGCATGCGACAGGCCGATGTCAATGCCGAGCCTAATTTCGGGCTCTATCGGAACGGTATCTATTTCGGCGGCCAACGAAGCAATCTGGGGTCGTTGGTCGATATCGCGCGGGTCGAAATACTGCGTGGTCCGCAGGCCGGGTTATATGGCCGCGACGCCGTGGGCGGTTCGGTCAACATCATCTATGCCACGCCGACGGATGAGGCGGGCGGCTATGTTTCGGCACGTTACGGCCGTTACGAAAGGCTCGAACTGCAAGGCGCCATCAACATTCCCGTGACTTCCGGTTTTGCCCTCCGCGCGGCTGGCTGGCTGTTCGATCAGAACAAGGGCGAATTCTACAACAGCACGCTGGGCGTCGAGATCGATCGCAGCCGCTCCGAAGGTGGGAGGCTTTCCGCACGTCTCGCGCCGACAGACGATCTGGAGATCATATGGACTGCGGAATACGAACACCAGGTCGGTCCTTCAATGCGCACCTATGCGCCGGAAGGCGTGCTGAACTCGGTGGTCGGCGCGCCCATCTACAGCGATCCGGAGACGCCGCGGACGGTGGCGCGCGATACGGAAGGGCGGGCGGATAGCCGGCAATATTATCTTTCGCAGGCAATTAAATATGATTCGGGTATCGGGGAATTCAGCCTTCTTGCCGCGTATCGCGACTATGAGTTGTCCAGCCTGCGGGATCTGGACGCCACGGCGCTGGACCCCACTGCCGGGCCGGGGGTGCTTCAGCAGACTTTCGCGCGCGATGAGGCGGTGCGCAATGTATATGTGGAAGCGTTGTGGGCTTCACCGGAAGACAGCGGGCCGTTGAACTGGGTGGTGGGCGTTTCCTATTTCAACGAGAGGTTCGATTTCTCCAAGCTGCTGGGCACCAGCATCGATCTCGATTACCTGGGCATTCCGATGGGCGTGGCGACTGCTTTTGGCGGACAACCCAATGCGGGCTCAAAGATCAAGACGGAGGCATGGTCCGCCTTCGGGGAACTGAGCCTTGAAGTGACCCCGCAATTCACGCTGACAGGCACCCTGCGATACACGCATGACACCAAGTCCCTGACGTTCTCGCAAGGGCTGATCGATACCAATCCGGCCACCGACCCGATCCTTGCCATGCTGTTTGCTTCCACCCTGCCCACCTTCAGGCTCGATACGCAGGAGAAGTTCGGCAACTGGTCTCCCAGCCTGAGCGCGAAATACGAGATCGGGCAGAACGCCAATCTCTATGCCACCTTCTCCACTGGTTTCCGGGCGGGCGGCTTCAACGTGACCACCACTTCGCCCGATCTGATTCCCTATGGTCAGGAAAAGGCGACCAATTACGAAGCTGGCATCAAGACCCAATGGTTCGGCGGAAAACTGACCGTCAACCTGGCCGCGTTCTATATGACGCAGAACGATCTGGTCATGGCACAGGACGATCCGGCGGGCGCCATCTTCGGTTTCACCTATCTCACCAATATAGGCAATGCCGAGACGTGGGGGCAGGAGTTCGAACTGTTCGCACGGCCGGTTCCATGGTTGACCGCAGGGTTTTCGGTCGGGCATCTGGATACACAGTTCACCGCGGGCGAAAGTTATGGGGCCTCGGTGGTGGGCGACCCCATTCCCTATACGCGTGAATGGACGATCAACGGGCTGCTGGATGCCGCCTATCCGGTGAATCACGATCTGAGGCTGGTTGGCACGCTCAACTGGCGTGTCGAAACCGGCGGCGTGCTGGACCGGCTGTTTCCCTATGAGGATCTCAACAAGCTCGATCTTACCGCCGGTGTCGAACATGGCGGTGTCCGCATCGTGGGCTATGTCACCAACCTGTTCGACGATCGGGTCACCGAATTTCTCTACACCAACGGCCAGCGTTCCCTGTCCCGCGGTCGGACCTATGGCGCACAGCTTTCGTTCGCTTTCTGAGGCAGAGGGTCGGCCGCCCCGCGCGGCGGCTGGTCAATCCGAAGAGGTTACTGTTTCGATAACGGAGCCGTCGAGGAAAGGGCGCACCGTTCGTTCCACGAAATGATCGAGATCGGGGCCGCTTTCCAGATCGAGATCGAACTGGCCGGTGCCGACGGTTCGCGCCAGGCCGTAGCAGAAGGCGAAGAAGCCATAGGCAATACGGCAATGTTCGTGTGAGGCTGCGGAATCCTCCGGATCGAAACGATCTTCATCATAGATGAGGCGGACAAGTTCAGCGAAGGCATTGTTGGCCGCATGATGGAAGCGCCGGTGCCGTCCGCCATTCGCCCGGTATCCGAACATCAGGCGCAGCAATTGCGGCTTGCGGCAGCCGAAGCGGACGAATTCGGTGGCCAGGATCACCAGCCTGTCGATCTTGCCGCTATCCCGATCCCACGCCTGGGAAGCGGCAAGGCGCAGTTCATCGAAGCCATCGGCTGCGATATCCATCAGCAGATCGTCCACGCTGGGAAAATGATTGTAGAAGTTGGCCGGTGTAACGCCCACTTCGCGCGTCAGGCGGCGCAGCGTGACATCTTCCAGCCTTTCCTTCGCCAGGATGGCGATGGCCGCCGCGCGCATGTCTTCCGCGACATGCCCTTTGTGATAAGGTCTTGGCGCCCTGTTCGTCTTGCGCTCGCGTTGCGTTGCGCCATCCATGGTCCTGAACTGCTCCTGCTGCCCGCATAGTCTTCATGCGATTTCAGTCCACCCTATCACAATCCTTCGCGGCGGCTACCGGCAGGAAATCCGTTTTCCTCCACTCCGCTCATTCCGGGGTGACATCTTGCAGCCTGCCATGCCGGCGCAGGATATCCCGTACCCTTTCGACCGGCAGGCCGGGACAAGTGTAGTTGTCCCGGCCGGTCATGCTTTCGTTGCCGACCATGCTGTTCAATATGGCTTCGTCCACCGCTTCGATGGTGGCTTCGTAGAAGCGGCTCATGGCGGCTTCACCCAGATAGCTGGCCTGGACGATCCCTTCATGCTGTTCCACGGCCGCGCTGTTCGCGGTGGAGAAGGCAAGGAACAGATCGCCCGATTCATTGGAAGCGATACCGCCCGACCGTGCAATGCCATAGGCCGCGCGGCGTGCGATCCGTTTCAATTGGTGGGGCATCATCGGCGCATCGGTGGCGACCACGCAGATGATCGAGCCTTCTTCCGGATCTGGATCGCCTTCACGCGGCAATTCGATACCGACGGGAATGCCGCCGATAGTGAGGAGATGGCGCTTTCCGAAATTGGACTGGACGAAGGCACCCACATGATAGGGCCCGCCATCATATGCCACGATGCGTGAAGCCGTGCCGGAACCGCCCTTGAATTCATAGCAGCGCATGCCCGTGCCGCCGCCCACGCTGCCCTCCTCGATCGGGCCGGAGCGGGCATCCTCGAAAGCGGCGATGACATGTTCTTCCTTCACATGATGGCCATTCACATCATTCAGTGGGCCATCATGCGTTTCGGCCGCGACAGGCAGCCAGAAGGCCTGGTCCAGCTTGTCGCCCGGCTTGCGCTGGGAGAACAGCCATTTGGCGGTGACATCCCGTGCAAGGCCGCAACTATGGGTGTTGGTGATGGTGACAGGCCCATCGAACCGGCCCCGTTCATCAACGAAGGCCGTACCGGACATTTCACCATTGCCGCTCATGCTGAACCAGCCCGCATAGGCACCGAGCAAGGGATTCGCCCTGCCGTGGGGGAAAAGCGCGGTAACGCCGGTCCGCACCGGCCCCTGGCCCACCACGAGCGGGCCTTCGCCGTGGATCAGGGTGCAATAGCCCACTTCCACGCCCGCCACGTCAGTGATCGAATTCCATTCACCGGGTATGCCGGTGAAAGGGATGCCCGCCCCGCGCGCACGTAATTTGCCGCCGGGCGTACGGCGATGGGCCCGTTTCATGCACCTGATCCTCCCATTCGCCGGAGCACGGTCAGCGCTTCGGTCAGGCAATGATCCACATCCGCTTCGTCCATGGCGGTAGAAAGCGCCATGAAGCCATATTCGGTCATTAATACGCCTCTGTTCAGCATCTCGCGGAAGAAACCCATGGATCGGGCGCCGATGTCCGGATCCCCCGCCATGGTCGCCATGACATCGCGATAGGTTCCCGGCTTTGCGTCAAGTTGCAGCAGGCAGGCGAGGGATGCCGCACCGCCCACGGTGGCTTTCGCGCCTGCGATCTTCACCACTTCCCGCAGCCCTTCGCGCAGCCTTTCTCCAAGGGCGGAAAGCCGATCGAAGGCGGGCCGGTCCAGCAGGCGCATCGCGGCAACGCCTGCCGCCATGGTCAGGGGATTGGCATTGAACGTACCCGCATGGCTCAATCGCGGCGCGCTGCCGCGCGGATCGAACAGGGGTTCCATGATATCCGCCCGTCCGCCTACCGCGCCGATCGGCAGTCCGCCCCCAATGACCTTTCCCAGAGCAGTGAGATCGGGAATTATTCCAACCGCGCCTTGCGCTCCATTGAAGCCCAGGCGGAAACTATACACTTCATCGAAGATCAGCAGCGCATCCGCCATGCGGGTTTCTTCGCGCAGCATGGCAAGAAATTCGGGAGTGGCCAGCGCGTAACCGAGATTCTTTACCATAGGATCGATGATAACGGCGGCCAACCGTTCCGCATGAGCGCGCAGGATCGCGCGGGAGGATTCGACTTCATTCATATGCAACACGATCACATCCTGCCCCACGCCGGAGCTGGAGCCGCGATCCGGCACGCTGGCGGGGAAATCGTGGTTTCCCCAACGGGCAGGATCGGGATTGACGCTTACAGAAGCGGTTTCCGCGCCGCCATGATAGGCGCCTTCGATCTTGGCGATCAACGACCGTCCGGTGAATGCCCGAGCGGCCTTGATCGCGTAGAGCACTGCTTCAGTTCCAGAATTGCCGAAACGGATGCGTTCCACGCCGGGAAGGCGTTCGCAGATCAGTTCCGCCAGCTCGATTTCCTGCTCGGTGGGCATGGAGACAGAGATCAGGCGCGAAGCCTGGGCCTCGATGGCGGAAACGATTTTCGGGTGGCAATGGCCATGTATCAGGGAGGAAAGGTTATTGATGAAATCGATCCGCTCCACCCCGTCCACATCTGTGATGCGCGATCCGGCTCCGCTTGCGGCATAGATCGGATAGGGCTGGATGAATACGCTGTGCCGCGAATTTCCGCCGGGTAGCACCTGGATCGCCCGTTTGAACAGGGCGGCCGATCTCGATCGCCCGTCCGGAAAGAAATTCATGCCATTCTCCTTGCCGGAAGGGGCGGAGTGACCCCCCCCTCCGGTCCTGCTACCACCAATATAAACGATGTTTATATAGTATTTCGCAATCTGGTCAACAGGGGATGGCGCGTGGACTCGTCCAATGGATTTTCACGGCTCGCCCCTGAAGGACTTGACTCGGGATCAACAGAATATAAACATCGTTCATATAGCCAAAATGAAGGTCATGAAAATGTCGGTTCCCAATACGAGCGCCGCGCGGCGGCTCGCCGAGAATCTGTTGCCGATCGTGCACGTGGCGGGAGAGGATCGGCGGCTTCGCATGGAGCAGCGCCTGATCGACTATGGCTGTGCCGGGGTTTCCGTTGCCGTCATCGAAGGCGGGGAAATCGCCTGGGCGGCTGGCTATGGTTCGATCGAGCATGACGGGAACCCGGTCGACGATCAGACGATGTTTTCCGGGGCTTCCATAAGCAAGCCCGTTACCGCGACGATCGCCATGCAGCTTGTGGAGCGGGGCGTGTTCGATCTCGATATCGATGTGAACCGCTATATCCAGGGTTGGCGCGTGCCGGAGAACGAATTTACCGCTCAGGCGCCCGTTACCTTGCGTTGGCTGCTCAGCCACAAAGCGGGAACCACGGTTCACGGTTTCGATGGTGCTCCCGCGGATGCTCCCATGCCGTCTTTGCAGGATATATTGGAAGGCCGCCCCCCGGCGTTGAACGCCCCGGTTCGCGTGGACAAGGTGCCGGGCGGTGGCAATCGCTATTCCGGCGGCGGGACCACGATCGTCGAACTGATGATCGAGGAGGCCACCGGCAAGCGTTACGAGGATGTGGCGCGGGAGATGATCTTCGAACCGCTGGGCATGTCCCGTTCGACATTCACCCAGCCGCTGCCGCCTGAACTTCGGGCGAATGCGGCCGAAGGCATGAAGATGGACGGGAGCGTGACCCCGCGCGATTTCGTGATGTGGCAGCGCGGGGCCGGGGGGCTCTGGACCACGCCTTCCGATTATGCGCGTTTCATGATCGCGATCCGCGATGCGGTGCTGGGCGAGCCCAATCCGCTGCTTGGCCCCGGCTTCGCGCGGATGATGATGAAGCGGCAAGGCGGCGGCGAGTTCGGCCTCGGCTGGTATCTCGCCAATGAAGGGGCCGAGCGCTATTTCCACCACAGCGGCTCCAATGGCGGCTTCCAGTGCAATGCCCTGTGCTACGAGCAGGCGGGCAAGGGCGCGGTGGTGATGACCAACGCGGAAAGCGGGTTGAGCTTCTACTGGGAAATCCTCAACGGGCTTGCCGCCATCCATGACTGGCCGGGTTTCCTCCAGCCGAAACGGAGGATCGTGCCGATCGATCCCGCCGATTTCGGCCGCCATGTAGGGAGTTTCGGGATCGTTTCAGGTGTGGAGTTTCCCATGGTCGAACTATTCGTGGAAAATGGCGGCTTGCGCAGCCGCATTCCGGGCATGATCGGCGGCGAGCAGGATGTGCTGCGGGATGAACGCGGCTGCTTCTTCAACCGTTCCTCCCCCTTCGAAACATGGCCGGAATATGATGCCGACGGGTTGCTGGTGGAACTGGTCGTCCGCAATCCCGGCGGCATGGAAATCATGCGGGCGAGGAGGCAATGAGCGGCGTGGCGATCGAGATCGAACAGTTGTATGCGGAAGAGGTGCATCTGCCCCTGGAGGAACCGCGCGCCATCGCCTGGGGCACGGATACGCATGCCGATGTGATCCGCGTGGAAGTGCGGGGCGCCGGTTGCTTTGGCCGGGGCGAAGCACAGCCGATGGGGCACTATGGCGATTCTATTCTTCTCGCCTTGTCCCAACTGGAAGATGTGCGGGAAGCCTTGCTGCGGGGAACGAGCCGCGAAGGGTTGTCCACTCTCCTGCCCCCGGGTGGCGCACGCAATGCGCTGGATGCCGCGCTATGGGATCTGGAGGCGGCACAGACGGGGCGTGACGCGGTGGAGATAGCTGGTGTTGGCATGCCTCACAGCATCGTCACGGCCTATACCATCCCGATCAAGTCGCCGGCTGAAGTGGCCGAAGTGGCGGAGCGGGAGCAGGAAAGACCGCTCATCAAGGTGAAGCTCGGCCATTATGATGATGATCGGGCGCGGCTGGAAGCGATCCGCAGGGCAGCCCCAGATGCGGACCTGATCGTGGATGCCAATGAAGGGTGGACTTTCCCTCAGCTTGCCGAAATGGGGGCGGTCATGCACGATCTTGGCGTGAAGCTTGTCGAACAGCCGCTTCGGGCGGGGGATGATGCCGTCCTCCTGGGCTTTGATTGCGGGGTGCCCCTTTGCGCCGATGAAAGCTGCCATACCCCGGCCTCACTCGATATGCTGCAAGGGCGTTATGCCTATATCAACATCAAGCTGGACAAGAGCGGCGGGCTGACCGAAGCGCTCACTCTTGCGCGGGAAGCGCGGAACCGGGGTTTCGGCCTGATGGTCGGCTGCACCAGCGGCACCACGCTCAGCATCGCGCCGGCTTTCCTCCTCGCCCAGTTCTGCACCTTCTGCGATCTTGATGCTCCCCTGTTCCTCGCCAGCCGCGAGGAGGAGGAACTGGTTTATGACGGCTCCCGCCTGAACTGGTCCCCCAGCCGCCGCTGGGGCACGGCCGCCCGCTGACCATGGCTTCCGCCGCCGCCAGGCTGGAGGATTATCGCCCGCCGGACTATCTGGTCGATCGGGTCGAACTGGATGTCGCGCTGGACCCGGAAAGAACCATCGTGGCCAGCCGGCTTGCGATCCACCGCCCCGATCGCGTGGGGTGGAGCGCTCCCTTCCAGATCGATGGCAGGGAACTCGAGCTGCTGGCAATCGAACTGGACGGCAAGCCGCTCCCCCCAAGCCGCTATGCCATCGATGAGAACGGCCTTCTGATCCCGGACGTTCCTGCCCGTTTCGAACTGTTCACCAGGGTCGCGATCCATCCATCGGCCAACCGTTCACTTTCCGGCCTGTTCGGCATGGATGGCAAGCTTGCGACACAATGCGAACCGGAGGGCTTCCGCCGCATCACTTTCTTCCCCGACCGGCCGGATATTCTCGCGCGTTACAGGGTGCGGCTGGAAGCGGATCGGGCAAGCTATCCGGTGCTTCTTTCCAATGGCAACCGGGTGGATGGAGGCGATCTTCCCGGCAACCGCCACTGGGTGCTGTGGGACGATCCCCACCCCAAGCCTTGCTATATCTTCGGCATGTTTGCCGGCGATTTCGCGCGAACAGAGCGGCGTTTCGTCACCGCCAGCGGTCGAGCGGTGCAGGTGGCGATCCATGCCAATGCCGACAGGATCGTCGATTGCACCTTTGCAATGGAGGCCTTGTTGCGTTCCCTTGAATGGGATGAGCGGACCTATGGCCTGGAATATGATCTCGAAACCTATAACGTGGTTGCGCTGGAAGGCTGGGGCGGGGCGACCGAGAACAAGGGACTGAATCTCTTCGGCGCCAGCGGCATCGTGGCCGGCGACACGATCTCCACCGATGATGAATTCGTGACCATCGAACGGATCGTGGGGCACGAGCAATTCCATAACTGGACCGGGAACAGGGTTACCTGTCGCGATTGGTTCCAACTCTCGCTCAAGGAGGGACTCACACGTTATCGCGATCAATGCTTCATGGAATGCAGGCTGGGAGCCGGGCCCTGGCGGATCGAGATGGTGCGTGCGCTGCGCCGCAATCAGTTTCCGGAAGATGACGGGCCCTCTGCCCACCCGGTGCGGCCCCAATCCTATGTCAGCATAGACAATTTCTATTCCGCCACGGTCTATGAAAAAGGCGCGGAACTGGTGCGCATGCTGGCCACGCTGCTGGGAGAGGACGTCTTTCGCCAGGGCGTGAGGCTGTATCTCCAGCGGCATGATGGGCAGGCTGCCACCGTCGAGGATTTCCTTCGCGCGCAAGAGGATGCGAGCGGGCGTGATCTTGCTCGATTCGCGCGATGGTATGGCAGGGCTGGCAGGCCGACCGTCCGGGTGGAGGAACAATTCGATCCCGGCAGCCGGCGCTACAGCTTGAAGCTGCGTCAGCGTATCGGGGGAGCAGCGCCCGAAGAACCGCTGGTCATCCCGATCCGGCTGGCCCTGCTGGGCGGGGATGGCGCCCTCATCGTACCCGAACGGGTTCTTGCGCTGGATACGGTGGAAGGCACGGTGGTCTTCGAAGATATGCCGGAAAGACCTGTCCCTTCGCTGTTGCGTGGCTTTTCCGCCCCGGTCACGCTGGAGATGGAGCGTGACCCGCCCGATCTGGCGCTGCTGGCGATCCATGATGACGATCCCTTCGCCTGTTGGGATGCGATGCAGACACTGGGCATCCGAACCATCCGGCAAATGGCCGCCGATCCGGAGGTGCCGCCGCCATCCGTCTTCATCGAGGCGTTCGGAGCGCTGCTTGCGCGGAGGGACGATCCCTATCTCGTCTCGGAACTCTTCACCTTGCCCGATGAGCCGGTGCTCAGCGAAGGGCTGGAAACGATCCCGCTCGATGCCCATAGCGACGCCCGGAACCGTTTGCGGGCCAATCTGGCACTGACATATCGCGATGAATTGATGAGCCTCTACGAAGAGCTTTCGGGTGCGCCTGCGGGCTTTTCCGGTGTCGGGATGCGAAGACTGCGCAATGCGGCCCTTGAACTGCTGAGCGCCGCACCGGATGCGGGTTTGCTTCGCCTGATGCGTGATGTGGCACTGGCGGAAGGAACGATGACCGAAAGCTTCGCCGCACTTTCGGCGCTGGCCCATATTCGCTGCGCCGAGCGGGAGGAGGCGCTTGCCGGTTTCTTCGAAAAGTGGAAAGCTCATTCCACAGTGGTGGACAAGTGGTTTACCGCTCAGGCGCTGTCTCGTGCGCCGGGCGCGGTGGACGACATCATCGCGCTGGAAGGGCATCCTGCCTTCGCGATCGACAACGTGGCGCGATTGATGGCCTATTATGGTTCCTTCTTTCGCCAGAACCGCATTGCCTTCCATGATCCCTCGGGCAAGGGCTATCGTTTCCTGGCGGACAGGTTGCTGATGATGGATGCGATGGGTCGTTCGGGCAGTGCCTGGGTGATGCCGCAGATGAACCAGTGGCGCCGCTATGATCCTGCCCGGCAGACGCTGATTCGTGGGGAACTGGAACGGATCGCCGGAACGGAGGGGATAAGTTCCGGCCTGCGGGAGAATGTGGAGGCCGCACTCGGATGAGTATGGGCCTGGTCGAAATCGCCGAAGCCGTCCGCGCCGGGAAGCTGAGCGCGAAGGAAGCTGTCGAACAGACCTTCCATCGGATCGACAGCCACAATCCCGCGCTCAATGCCTTTGTCGCCCTGGATGAGGAGGGGGCCTTTGCCGCTGCCGCGCGGGTGGATGGCATGATTGCGCGGGGAGAAGATCCCGGACCGTTTGCCGGCGTGCCTTTCGGCGTCAAGGATGTCGAAGACGTTTTCGGAATGCGGACGACGCAGGGAAGCTGGTTTCTGCGTGATGCCCCCCCGGCCGAAGCGGATTCGCCGCATGTTGCCAGGCTCCGCGCGGCGGGAGGCATTCCTGTCGGCAAGACGGCAACGGCTGAATTCGGGATGGACAGTGCCACGCATACGACCCTGTTCGGCACCACACGCAATCCCTGGAATCCCGAGCTTACGCCAGGCGGCAGCAGCGGGGGCAGTTCGGCTGCCGTGGCGGCCGGGATGGTGCCCTTTGCCACGGGAACGGATGCGGCGGGTTCCATCCGCCAGCCGGGGGCTTTCACCGGGTTGGTCGGTTTCAAGCCTTCCCATGGGCGGATCGCCAAGGGGAACGGCTTTTCCAACTGGTCGGTGCATGGCGGATTGACACGCAGGGTGGGCGATCTCGCGCGTTATCTTCAGGTGGCCGCCGGTCCTGACGATCGGGATCGCCAGTCCTTGCCCGATCCGGGCTGGCGGCTGGAAGATCTGATCGAAACCCTGAATGTCGCGGGCTTACGGGCGGTATGGTCGCCTGACTATGGCTATGCCGCCGTGGATTCCGAAGTGGAGGAAATCGCGCGAGGTGCGGCTGAACGGCTGATTGCCGATGCGCGGCTGGCGCGGGTTTCGCGTGAAGTGAAGCTGACCAATGCCTATCTCCATCTCGGGGCGGTCCAGCTTGTCAATCTGGAAGCGGATTTCACTGCCAGCGGCATATTGCCGGATGGTTATGGAATGCTCAGCCCCATTGTCCGGCATTTCATCGATCTCACGCGTGAGCGGAAGAACGGGATCGACGCGGCATATAGCTGGTCGATGATCCATCGCCTTGAACAGGAAGTCGCGGTGCTGTTCCGGGATATCGACCTGCTGTTGAGTCCGGCAACGGCTTGCCGCCCCTATGCCGCCGATGGCCTGATACCAGCCACTATCGATGGCAGGGATGCGAGCGAAAGCGGAGTGGAGCCCTTCGGCCCGATCGCCAATATATGCTGGAATCCCGCTATCTCCATCCCGGCGGGTTTGACAGCCGATGGCTTGCCGGTCGGACTTCAGATCGTCGCCCGCCGTCATCGGGACGATATCCTGCTGCGCCTTGCCCGCATTGCCGAGCGTGAATGGGCATGGCCATCTCCGCCGGGCTTCGATTGATCTCCGGAGCGGACCGCGCCTTCAGGTCATTGCCAGCCTTTCCCTGCGCTCCATGCGCTGCCGGATGATGTTGTGCCGGGCCGCTGTAATCGGGAAACGCCAGGCGACGGATGCGGCGGCAATCCAGAACAGGGCCGGAATGACAAGATAGGCGGCGATCAGGCCTCCATTCGCCGTGGCGGTGTTGGCGGTTTCTCCCACCTTGTAGCCAACCTTGTCCAACAACATGAAGCCCGCGCCTGCCCCGAGCGCCATGGTTGCCTTTGTCAGCAATATCTGGAAGGCGAAGAAGCGGCCAGCCTTGTTCACGCGGGTCTTCATGAGATCGTAATCGACCACATCGCCCAGGATCGAGGCCGGGGCGGCGATGCCCGACGCGCCGAAAAAGGCGCCGATGAGGATGATCGCTATCATTGCAGCCATGGGCGTTTCGGAGCCGTTGGCGAAAAGCAGAATCAGGGGACGGGTCAGCACATCGCAGACCATGCCGATGGCCCAGGCGCGATGCTTGCCGATCCGTCGCGTGATCCTCAGCCAGACGGGCAGGGCGCCGATCTGAACCACGAAATAGAGGATCATCAGCACCGGGAAGATATCGCCAAGCTGGAGATAGTCCTGCACGAAGATGAAGATCGTGGAGAGATACATGCCTTGGCCAAGGCCCCAGCAGACCATCAGTGCCAGGAATATCCACAAGGGCCGATTATGCCGGACCGTGCGGAGGAAATCGCGGAATGTCGCCGCCGCATCCTGTGGGACATCACCGTTGGGCACGAACCAGAGGGAAAGCAATATGCCCGCGGGCATCAGGAGGCCGTAGAGCCAGGCGATCCCCGTCAATGTCGCGCCCGTGATGGCGAATGTTCCGGTGAAGCTGGCGAGGGCGAGCGGCATCAGCCAGAAGACCAGGCTGCCGATCACGTTGAAGGTGGCGACGGAGGACTGGATATGCGCCCGTTCCAGATAGTTGCGGCTGAGTTCGGTCGCCCAGGCGCCCCGCGGAATCTCGAAGAAGGAGAAGCCCAGATAGAGCAGGAATGACCAGCAGGCGAAATAGAGCATGCCCGATCCGGTGGGCGGCTGGAACATGAACAGGATCGCCACGGAGCAGACCAGTCCACCCGCCAGCACCCAGGGCTTGCGGCGGCCCAGGCGAGTGCGTGTCCTGTCCGAAAGCATGCCGATCAGCGGATCGAGTATGGCGTCCAGCAGGCGGCTCAGCGTGGTTATCAGGGCGATCTGCGCCAGGGTGACGGTGGTATGCGCGGCGTAGAAGGAAGGCACCACCATATGGAGCGGCAGGGCAATGAAGGCATGGGGCAGGGCGGGAAACGCATAGAGCCAAATCTGCCGCTGTGAGAGCTTTGTCCCATTGACGGCCATGCTCTGATTCATGCGCGCATCCTTCATGCGAAGTTCCGAGAAACGAAGAGTGAATATACACTGTTTATATTGAACGGCAAGGCATGCCTCCTCCCTGTCCGGGCTCCTGTCGGAGCACACGCACCTAACGGCGCACCAGAGCGCGGTTCGCAGGTGACTTCCTCCACCGCCAAAATCTCCCGCATGCAGCCGCCTGCGTAATGCCCTGCTCCGGAGCGTGGGAGGCTGTATCCAGTGTCCGGGCAGACGGCGCTTTCACGCCTGCCGCCGCGTGCCGCGAAAGGCGGCCGGCGCGCAGCAGCGGTCATTCCGGGGCGGTGTTGATGGCGAGGGGGTCGCCGGTCACGATTTCGTGGAAGCTCAGGGAAAAGACCGCGCCGCCGGCTTCGTGGTTGCGGGCCGAGACGCCGATCCCCATCGCGTCGGCGAAGCCCTTGACGATGGCGAGGCCGAGGCCGCTGCCGCCGCGCCGGTCGCTGCCGGTG
>Ga0182746_1002237_pt1 | contig 15161 bp, 15 predicted proteins | sample eDN3rd30CBELigOP_FD_128881 | JGI IMG/M metagenome (GOLD analysis project Ga0182746, IMG submission 128881) | Enriched Organic Plus compost microbial communities from Emeryville, California, USA - eDNA 3rd pass 30_C BE-Lig OP (version 2) (version 2) ... | reverse complement strand
AGTCCTGCCCATGATCGCGTGAAATCACTGCCCGCGATCGCGTGAAACAGGTGCCCGCCTTCCCGTGAAATCGCTGCCCGCGATCAGCTGAAATCAGTGCCCGCGATCCCGTGAAACACGCAAACGATTGCCGGGGCGCAGAAAAAGCGGCGCTGCGCGCGCAATTCGATGCGCTGGTGGCCGAGACACGCGCCAACCCGCTCAGCGCCATCGAGGCTGAGCTTGACCAGATTGGCCTGCCTCGCCCGGCGGCAGTTTAACCGTCCCGGCTGGCAGTTTGCCAAAGGGCGACCCCCGCGCCCGGCACTTGGCCCAAAGGGCCACACCGCCCCATTGAACCGCCTCTGACGCCCGGATAGCCTGCAGATAAAGCGCAGATGGAGGCTGACGAGATGAACAAACCGCAAAGCTGGGAAGCCCGGGCCGAGACCTATTCGCTCTATGGTTTCACCGACATGCCTTCGCTGCATCAGCGCGGCACGGTCGTCGTGACCCATGGCGAGGGACCCTATATCGTCGATGTGAATGGCCGGCGTTATCTGGACGCCAACTCGGGCCTGTGGAACATGGTCGCGGGCTTTGACCACAAGGGGCTGATCGACGCCGCCAAGGCCCAATACGAGCGTTTTCCCGGTTATCACGCCTTTTTCGGCCGCATGTCCGATCAGACGGTAATGCTGTCGGAAAAGCTGGTCGAGGTGTCGCCCTTTGATTCGGGCCGGGTGTTCTATACAAACTCGGGGTCCGAGGCGAATGACACCATGGTCAAGATGCTATGGTTCCTGCATGCAGCCGAGGGCAAACCGCAAAAGCGCAAGATCCTGACCCGCTGGAACGCCTATCACGGCGTGACCGCCGTTTCGGCCAGCATGACCGGCAAGCCCTATAATTCGGTCTTTGGCCTGCCGCTGCCGGGCTTTGTGCATCTGACCTGCCCGCATTACTGGCGCTATGGCGAAGAGGGCGAAACCGAAGAGCAGTTCGTCGCCCGCCTCGCCCGCGAGCTGGAGGAAACGATCCAGCGCGAGGGCGCCGACACCATCGCCGGTTTCTTTGCCGAACCAGTGATGGGCGCGGGCGGCGTGATTCCCCCGGCCAAGGGGTATTTCCAGGCGATCCTGCCAATCCTGCGCAAATATGACATCCCGGTCATCTCGGACGAGGTGATCTGCGGTTTCGGACGCACCGGTAACACCTGGGGCTGCGTGACCTATGACTTTACACCCGATGCAATCATCTCGTCCAAGAATCTTACAGCGGGCTTTTTCCCCATGGGGGCGGTGATCCTTGGCCCGGAACTTTCCAAACGGCTGGAAACCGCAATCGAGGCGATCGAGGAATTCCCCCATGGCTTTACCGCTTCGGGCCATCCGGTCGGCTGTGCTATTGCGCTGAAAGCAATCGACGTGGTGATGAATGAAGGGCTGGCTGAGAACGTCCGCCGCCTTGCCCCCCGTTTCGAGGAAAGGCTGAAACATATCGCCGAGCGCCCGAACATCGGTGAATATCGCGGCATCGGCTTCATGTGGGCGCTGGAGGCTGTCAAGGACAAGGCAAGCAAGACGCCGTTCGACGGCAACCTGTCGGTCAGCGAGCGTATCGCCAATACCTGCACCGATCTGGGGCTGATTTGCCGGCCGCTTGGTCAGTCCGTCGTCCTTTGTCCGCCCTTTATCCTGACCGAGGCGCAGATGGATGAGATGTTCGATAAACTCGAAAAAGCCCTTGATAAGGTCTTTGCCGAGGTTGCCTGACCTGACTTGGGCGACCCCCCTACCAGGGGTCGCCCCCACCCAGAACCACACGCGCCATCTGCACCCGCTGCGGGGCGATATGTTCGCTTTCAGCGAAATCCAGCACGCGCTGATCATTTTCAAGCAGAAAATCCAGCACAAAAACCGCGAATTCCGGCCGCGCAGCCATGGCACGCAAACCAGCGGCATCGCTGCCCGATTGCATCAACAGCACCCGGACCAGTTCTGCATCCCTGGCGATATAGGCAAAGCCTGCATCTGCGATATCTCGCGCCTCTTTCGGTGTCATGCTGCTCTCACATTCTTGAACGATCAGGGCGATTTCACGCGACCCGGAAAGGATTTGTTAAACAATCTGGCGCATGATTGCGGGGCGGGAAAGCTGATAAGAAGCGAAATTGACCATGACAGGGCATATTCTTGTCGTCGACGGCGTACCGACCAATCGCATCACCATGAAGGTGCGGCTGGCTGCGGCATGTTATGAGGTCACGACCGCCACTACGGGGGTCGAGGCGCTGCAGCTCGCCCGGCAGATCCATCCGGATATCGTCCTGATCGGAGGCAGCCTGCGCGATATGGAAGGCGCCGCACTTTGCACGGCTTTGCGGTCGCTGCCCGGCGGCGCCAAGCGGCCAATCCTCGTTCAGGCAAGTGGCGGCGAGCGGGTCGAGGCTCTGCGCGCCGGCGCAGCAGGACTGATTGACCCCGGTGGGGACGATCTGACCTTGCTGGCCCGCATTCGCGGATTGATGCGGCATGAATGCGCAGCGGCCGAGGAATCGATTCCCGGCCTGGCCGAGGAACCTGCGCCATTCCTGGACGACAGCCACTCGCGCGCAGTGTTTATCGCCAACCAGCCAAGCACGGCAATGGGATGGCGCAATGCCCTGCAAAACCGGGTCGATTTCTCCATCTCGATCAGCGAAAGCGAGCGCGCCCTGGCCGAGGCCACCTCGGGGCGGGCTGCCGATCTTTATCTGATTGCGGCGGATATTCAGCAGCCTGGCGACGGGCTGCGTCTCTTGTCCGAACTGCGCTCGCGTCCGCTGTCGCGCGACGCAGGCCTCGTCGTCGCGCTGCGGCCAGATCAGGCGGTAATGATGCCGGTCGCGCTGGATCTCGGCGCGGGGGATGTACTGCCCTGGAACCTTGCCAGCCCACAGACCGCGCCCGAAGCGGCGATTCGCCTGCAAACGCAACTTGCACGCAAGCAGCTCGCCGACCACCGCCGGCAAGAGACTCAGCGCAACATGCGCTGGGCGATGACCGATCCGCTGACCGGGCTTCACAATCGGCGCTTTGCCCTGCCACGCCTCGCAGAGCTGGCCGCCGAAGCCCGCGAAGTTCAGATAGATCTGGCCGTGATGCTGCTGGATCTCGACCGTTTCAAACAGGTCAATGACATCCACGGCCATCCCGCCGGCGACGCGGTACTCACCGAAACGGCCGCCCGCCTCGCTGCCACTTTGCCCGAACACGCCTTGCTTGCCCGCATAGGCGGAGAAGAGTTCCTGGCAGTCGTACCCGATTGCTCTGGGCAGGGGGCGCGGCGTGTGGCCGAGCAGATGCGCCACGCGGTCATGGCCAGCCCCGTCACCCTGCCCCCGGGGGGGCTCGGCAAGGAGCTGACCGTCACCGTTTCCGTCGGCGTGGTGGTCGGTCAGGGACGAGGGGACGCGCTTTCGCTTGAACCCGACGTTCTGCTTGCCAGCGCCGACCGGGCGCTTTTGAATGCCAAATCCTCGGGGCGAAACCGCATCGTCATGGCCTCGCATATAGCTATGGCATGAACTCCGCATGCAGCCGATTGTCGCGCCCGGATCCGACTCCCGCCGTACTTTCCTTTCGGGGGCGGTTGTCCTACATAGTTTGGGAACAGGAAAGGAACGTGCCCAATGGCTCATGCCGCCTCGCCCAATGCCTATTCCGATGCCGCCCAGCCCGAGCGTCCCGTCAAGCCCGCGATCCTGCGTGGCGCTATGGGCCGCTGCCCAAGCTGTGGGCATGGCCGGCTGTTCAAAGGCTATCTGACCGTCCGCGCAGCATGCCCGCATTGCGGAGAAGAGCTGCACCACCAGCGCGCCGATGACGGGCCGGCTTACCTGACCATCCTTTTGGTCTCGCATCTCGGCGCGCCGCTGCTTTTGGCAATCTTCATGGCATATCGGCCCTCGGCCATGGCCATGCTGATCGGCTTTGGCCTTGGCGCGGTGGTTCTGTCTCTGCTGCTGCTGCCGCGGATCAAGGGCGGGATGATCGGCTTTCAATGGGCGCGCCGCATGCATGGCTTTGGCGGGAACTCAGCCAGAGTCGAGGCCGACGCGCCGTGACTACCGCAACCGGGATCCTTACCCCCAATCGCGCCACCAGAGAGCAGCCGATCCGCGATGCCGCCACCGTCATCGTGCTTGATCGCAATACGCCGGATGGGCCATCGGTCCTGATGGGCCAAAGGGGTGCTTCGGCCGCCTTCATGCCCTCAAAGTACGTCTTTCCTGGCGGCGCAGTCGACGCGGCCGACGCAGATGTGCAATTTGCTGCGGAGTTGCAGCAACAGACGGCCGCACTATTGGCGGCAGAACCACGTGAAGATGTGCAGGTGTCGCCCCGTGCACTCGCCGCCGCCGCTCTGCGCGAGCTCGCTGAGGAAACCGGGCTGATGATCGGCCCCCCCGGCCCCGCCCCAAGCGGATGGAGCCATTATGCCGACGCGGGTCTGGCCCCCGATCCCTCAACGCTGATCTATATGTTCCGCGCGATCACCCCGCCCGGCCGTCCGCGCCGTTTTGATGCACGTTTCCTGCTGCTTGACGCCGAGCGGCTGCATGGCAACCGGCATGATTTCAGCGGCGCCTGTGACGAACTCTCACATCTGCACTGGGTGCCGTTAACCGAGGCGCGGGCACTAGATCTTCCCTTCATCACCGAGGTGGTGTTGGCCGAGGTGGCAAGCCTGCTGTCCAGCGCCGGCACCGGGCCACTTGGGCCACCGCAGTCCGTACCATTCTTTGACAACCGGGCGGCGACACCACGATTTATGCGTATCGCCTGAAGCCGCCCGGCTATCTTGGCTTCACCGCCCCCTAAAGCGGGGGGCGCGTTTTTCCAGAAATGCCGTAACACCCTCTGCGAAATCGGCGGTTCGGGCCATTTCTCCCTGCAATTTCGCCTCAAGCTTCAGTTGGCTGGCCATATTGTTTCCACTTGAGGCCCGCAGAGCCTGGCGGATGGCCAGAAAGGCCGCTGTCGGCCCTTCGGCCAGCGATTTGGCGCGGGCGGCAATCACCGAATCAAACTCAGCGTCCGATACCGCCTCCCAGATCAGGCCCCACTCTGCCGCCTTGGCAGCCGGGATACGGTCGGCGAAAAGCATCATCCCCATGGCCCGCGGCACCCCGACCGAGCGTGGCACGATATAGGTCCCGCCCGCGTCGGGGATCAGCCCGATGCGACTGAATGCCTGCACAAAACCGGCACTTTCCGCAGCGATCACCACGTCGGCTGCCAGCGCCAGATTAGCCCCCGCCCCTGCCGCGATCCCGTTTACCGCTGCAATCACCGGGACCGGCGCATCGGCGATCGCGGCCAGCATCGGCTCATATTCCTCGCGCAGGATCTCTTCGACGTTGAAGCCCGCAGTCGCATCCGTCAGATCCTGACCCGAACAGAAACCGCGCCCGTTCCCGGTCAGCACCACACAGCGTGTGCCCTGCGGCAGGTTCATCATCGCAGAAACGATCTCGGCCCGCATGGTGCGGTTAAGCGCGTTCACAACGTCAGGCCGATTCAGCGCCAGACGTGTGATTCCGTCCTGACTCGTCAGTTCAATTGTCTGAAAGCTCATACTCATTCCCCTCTTTCGGCCATCCTGCCGAAGAGCGGCACAGGGGGAAAGCCCGACCCAGCGTCAGTCGCGCATGATCTTGTCAAGCCGGGCCTTTTCCTCGTCGCTAAGCTCAGTCGGGCCCACTTCGGCCACATTCCGCGACCGCAGGAAGCGCCAGCCCAGCACAAGTGCAAGCAGCGCCATGACCGGTCCGGCAAGATAAAGCAGCCAATTCACGCCCTGCGCCGGAGGTTCAAAGAGAACGTATTCACCGAAACGGTCTGCGACCGCCTGAATCGCCTGATCATTACTGTCGCCTGCGACCAGCCTCTCGCGCAGATAAAGCCGTAGGTCACGGCTGATCGGAGCGTTTGATTCGTCGATCGTCTCACCCTGACAGACTGGGCAGCGCAGCACGCGCGAGATCTCGCGCGCCCGTGCCTCAAGCGCGGGATCGGCCAGCACCTCGTCGGGCTGAACCGCAAAGGCAGGAAACGCGAATACAAGCGACAGGCAAAGAATCAGGATGCGCATGTTTCACTCGGCCGGCTGAGGGCTGGGACGGGACTGACGCGCACCGGCTGCAACGCGATAGCGGCGGTCCGACAGGCTGATGCAACCGCCAAGCGCCATCAAAGCCACACCAAGCCAGATCCAGCTGGCAAAGGGTTTGATATAGGTGCGGACCGCCCAGCCTCCGTCAGGCTGCGTATCGCCGATCACCAGATAAAGGTCGCGGAACATACCGTTCTGGATCGCCGCCTCGGTCGTTGGCATTGCCTGAACCGGATAGATCCGCTTTTCGGGATAAAGCACCGCGACCTGACGGCCATCACGGGTGACCTTCATCGTCGCAACGGTGGCCTGATAGTTCGGGCCGGGACGCTCGTCTACCTCGGTAAGGGTGATGTCATAGGCAGAGACGCGGAACGTCTCGCCAATGTGGGCGACGCGAATATCCTCGACCTGCCAGGCCATCAGAAGGCTGATGCCGATAAAGGTAACGCCCAGCCCGGCATGGGCCACCGCCTTACCCCAATCAGCGCGCGGCAGCCGCCGCAGGCGCGCAAAACCCGAACTTCCGGTGCGCAACCACAAATCCGCAACCGCGCCGCCGACCAGCCATACCCCCAGCCCGCCTCCGATCACGGCAAGCGCAGAACGCCCGGTCGAGACCGCAAAGATCAGCGCCATGACAGCCCCGGTCAGTACCAGTGCCCCGCGCAGCGGATATAGCACACGGGCAAGCCGGCCGCGTTTCCACGGCAGGATGGCCCCCAGCGGCAGAATGATCGCAAGCGCCACCATGAAGGGCGTAAAGGCCTGCTCAAAGAACGGCGCGCCAACCGATAGCTTGCGATCCCACAGCATTTCGGCAACCAGAGGCCACATCGTCCCGACAAAGACCACAAAGGCCGAGACAGCCAGCAGGATGTTGTTGAGCACCAACGCCCCTTCGCGTGATACGGGGGCGAATGCACCCCGCGCCTGCATCGCCGGGGCACGGAAGGTGAACAGCGTCAGCGCCCCACCCAGAAATACCCCGAGGATCAGCAAGATGAACACGCCGCGCTCGGGGTCGCTGGCAAAGCTGTGAACCGAGGTGATGACGCCAGAACGCACAATGAAAGTGCCGATCAGCGAAAAGCCAAAGGCCATGATCGCCAGCAGGATGGTCCAGCTTTTCAGCACTTCGCGCTTTTCGACGACAATGGCCGAATGCAGCAGCGCAGCCGCAATAAGCCAGGGCATGAAGCTGGCATTTTCGACCGGGTCCCAGAACCAGAAGCCACCCCAGCCGAGTTCGTAATAGGCCCACCACGAACCAAGGCCGATACCGATGGTCAGAAATATCCAGGCGGCCAGCGTCCAGGGCCGCACCCAACGCGCCCACGCAGCATCGACACGCCCCTCGATCAGCGCGGCGACCGCAAAGCTGAAGGCCATGCTAAGCCCGACATAGCCAAGATAAAGAAACGGCGGATGAAAGGCGAGGCCCGGGTCCTGCAGCAACGGATTCAGGTCGCGGCCATTGAAAGGCGGGCTAGCCATGCGCAGGAACGGGTTCGAGGTGAATAGAATAAAGGCAAGAAACGACATGCCAATTGCCGCCTGCACTGCCAGCACCCGCGCCCGCAGTTTCGGCGGCAGGTTGGCGTCAAAGGTCGCGACCGCCGCCCCAAAAAGCGACAGGATCAACACCCACAGCAGCATCGAGCCTTCGTGGTTTCCCCAGACGCCGCTGATCTTGTAGATCATCGGCTTGGCGGTATGCGAGTTCTCATAGACCAGTGCGACCGAAAAATCCGAGGTGACAAAGGCCACGGTCAGCGCCGCAAAGGAAATGCCGATCAGGCCGAATTGCGCCAGCGCAGCGGGGCGCGCGGCCTCGATCCAGCCACTCCACCCCCGGGCGGCACCGACCATCGGCACGATGACCTGAAAGATCGCCACCGCAAGGGCGAGGATCAGGGCGAAATGGCCAAGTTCGGCGATCATAGGCTTCCTCCGGGTGGCTGGCCCGCACAATAGCGACGGCGCGGACAGCAAACCAGCCCTCCGCGCCTGCCATCTTGTCACAGCCTCGCTAGCGTGTCCCGCCAGCAGCAAGCCAATCGCTCAAGGCCGGGTTGTCGGCTACACTCTCGGCCCGATCTGCCTGTGCCGTCGCAAGAGGTTTTACCCCCATCTGTCCCGGACCTGCACTTGCCGGAATGATCGGCCGGGTACGGAAATAATGCGCCTCACGCGCACCAAAGTAAAAGCTGATGACAGCACCCAGCAGCCACCACAACGGTTCGGGAACAAGGTTCAGCCCCTGCATACGCAGACCGAACCCTTCGGGATCAGCCATGGCATAGACGAACAGTCCGACCGTCCCCAGCGTCATCAGCGGTCGCGGCAGGCGGTTCAGCCCGTTCATCAGGCTGTCGAACCAGTTGCAGGGCTGGATCGAGAACTCGGCCCCGTACTGGGCAATCGCGCGGGCATAGGCCTCTTCGTCCAGCTCCATGCGGCGGGTCGCGTTCTCACGAAACAGTCCCGCCATGCCGGTCGCGGCATTGGTTACGGTGGCGACAGCGGCGCCGGCACCCAGGAAACGATCCATTACCCCCATTTTGCGATCCTCTCGCGATGTTCTGTCATGGTCAGGTGATAGCGGGCCGAGATAAATTCTTCGGCACGCCGGATCCATCCGCCCTTGCCCCCCGAACGCGTACGGGCGAATTTTCGGCTGGCCGGACGGGTGTCAGCCAGCGCGTAGTAGTAATTGCGCCTCGCAATACCATAAGCGTCAGCGAAATGATCGGGCGCAGCGGCATCGGCCTGATGTGCCGCGGTGATCGTCAAAGGCCCGACGATGCCGTCATCCGCGATCAGAAACCCCATCTGAGAGATCAGCCGTTGCAGGATCTTCACTGCATTGGCCCCGGCATTGACATACATGTCAAAGACGGACGGCTGCACCGATTGAGGCAGCTCGGCAAGACGCGGCCTGCGAAAGTAATGCTCGACAAGAATGGCGTTCGCGTCAGCGCGGGTCAGTGCCTTGACATCCGCCGCATCAATCCGCCCGTCGCCGGTCTTGTCGATACCAAGCCGCCTTAACGTCGCAAGTGTGACGCCGAAATTTGTCGCCCCACCCGGATCGTCGGGATCGTTTACATATCCACCTTCGCGGGCGACGATTTCGGCCGCGATCTGTTCTACAGTCTTCATTCCAGCCCCCGGTCTGAAAGAGACCAAAAGCTGGAGAAGTCAGGTTAACGGGCGGTTACCACAGCGCGCGTTGCGTCAGGAGTTCGGATCCTCGTAAACGCCCTGTTCCTTAAGCGAATCTATCACCTCACGAGGCATATAATTCTCGTCATGCTTGGCGAGAATTTCGGTGGCGATGAAGGTGTCACCCTCCATCCGACCGGTACCGATCATGCCCTGACCTTCGGCGAAAAGGTCGGGCAGAACGCCGGTAAAGCGCACGGGAATGCTCGCGCCGCCATCCGTGACGCGAAAGCTGACCGTTTCACCCGCGCCACGGATCAGGGTGCCGTCCTCGACCAGGCCTCCAAGGCGGAAAATCTCGCCCAGAGATGGCGGATTCTCGGCCATCTGGCTGGGCGAACGGTAAAGGTTGATGCCATCACGAAACCCATATCCGATCAGCCCCACCGCCAGAACAAGGGCCACCGCAGCAGCGATGATGATCTGGATACGACGCTTTTTCTTAAGTGATTTCATGGTATAAACTTCCCAAGTTCAGGCACCTTCAAACCTGATCGAATGGCGCATGAACTGTGTTGCCTTGCCCGAAACCCGCGTGGGATCGCCGGTGGTCAGAAAACGCGAGACCGTGCCTTTCCCGACCATTTCCGGGTGGCGGCCCAGATAATCCTCAAGGCTTTCGGCAACCAGGTTGGGCTGGGAGTAAACCTTGACCTTAGGCCCCAGCGCCTTCTGGAACGCGTCCTGAACAAGAGGATAATGGGTGCAGCCAAGGATCGCCGCCTCGGGATGGGGCATCCGGCGCAGCAGCGCCTCGACATGAGAGGTCACCAGCGCCTCGGCCAGAATTTCATCACCCATCTCGATCGCATCGACGACACCGCCGCAGGGCTGCGCCTCGACGTCGACGCCAATGGCACGGAAAGCAAGCTCACGTTGAAAGGCGCGGCTGGCGACCGTCGCAGGGGTGGCAAACAGCGCCACATGCTTAACTGCAACCTCGCGCGGCGGAGAGTTGTCACCCCAGCCCCGTTCCGTCAGCGCCTCGATCATCGGGACAAAGACGCCAAGCACCCGCTTATCCGAAGGAAGCCAGGTCTCTTGCATGCGTTTCAGCGCAGCGGCCGAGGCCGTGTTGCACGCAAGGATAACCAGATCGCAACCTTCGGCCCACAGCCGTTCCACCCCGGCACAGGTCAGGTTGAAAATGTCATCGGCATCGCGCACACCATAAGGCGCATGGGCGTTGTCGCCCAGATAGACCAGCGGCAGGTCAGGCATTCGGGCGGCTATTGCGGCCAGCACTGTCAGACCGCCCAAACCCGAATCGAATACGCCTACTGCCATGATCAGCCTCCTGCACGCGACGCGTCTTTTTAGGACGCGCGGCCTCTGATTGCCATGATTTATGTCAGGCCGCACCCGTTGGGGCAGCCATGCCCGACCAAGGCCGCAAAACACATACACCGCAAGTCCTTACGGGCCCGGTGCTGCCCTGCCGTGCGCCAGGCTTGACCTGCGGCGCAAGGTCGCGCATCACGGCTTAGCCTTTAGCCCAGCTTCGTCGCATTGTCCTGAACGCCAGCCAAAGGCCTTGGGCCGGGCATTGCCGTTCAAAACGGCGTGACCGCCCCTTGGGTTGAATCGCCAGCGCACATGGAATTTTTATGTGCTCTTGCAGCCCTCATCCTTGGCTTGGCCGCTCGCGCGGCAGGACAAGTCAGCAACACTGACCGAGAAACAGTTTTCCCGGCATCTTGCAGACTTGTTCCGCTAACCTACTGTGATAAGGGTTGCACAAAATGCATGGCTGATGCCACAAGAAAGCATTGTTATGGATTGGGACAAGTTAAGAATATTCCACGCCGTCGCCGACGCGGGCAGCCTGACCCACGCGGGCGATGTGTTGCACCTGTCCCAATCTGCCGTCAGCCGTCAGATCCGTGCGCTTGAGGATTCTCTGGGCACGACCCTGTTCCACCGGCATGCCCGGGGTCTGATCCTGACCGAACAGGGCGAATTGCTGTTCGAGGCGACCTCGTCCATGGTGCGCAAGCTCGACACCACCGCTGCCCGGATCCGCGACAGCGAGGAAGGCGTTTTCGGCGAGCTGAAGGTGACGACCACCACGGGCTTTGGCACGCTGTGGCTGGTGCCGCGTCTGGCCAAGCTTTATGACCGCTATCCCGATCTCAAGATCGACCTGATGCTGGAAGAGCGCGTTCTTGATCTGCCCATGCGCGAGGCAGACGTCGCCATCCGTATGAAAGAGCCGAACCAGCAGGACCTGATCCGCCGCCGGCTGCTCAATATCCGCATGCGCCTTTATGCAACGCCGGAATACCTTGAACGGGCCGGCACCCCCGAACGGGTCGAGGATATGGGCGCGCACCGGCTGATCTGCCAGAACCCGCAGACGCCTCAGGTCAGTTCGGGGGCAGTCCTGTCGCAAATGGTCCTGGCGCAGAACATGAAATCGACGCTGATGGTGAACAACTATTTCGGCGTGCTGCAAGCGGTGCTCAGCCATGTCGGCATCGGCGTGCTGCCTGACTATCTTAGCGTGGACTTTCCAAACCTGATCCGCGTGCTGCCTGATATTCAATCAGGCGAAGTGCCGGTGTTTCTCGCCTTCCCCGAAGAGCTGCGCACCTCGCGCCGGGTCGCGGCCTTCCGTGACTTCGTGCTGGAAGAGATCCAGTCCCTGCGCCGTCAGCAGACCGAGGAGGAAATTGCCAATCCATCCGTGGATTGACCGGTAAAGCGGCAGGAATTCTGCCGTTTTGCACGAGGCATTCGCAGATTGCATATCGGCCATGTGCTGCAATGCGGAAATCAGCCTTGAACCATTCGCCAACTGCACATATTTCCGATCTCGAAGGGGATGATTTGAGGAAACTCTCATCACCTTCAACCTCCCTGTTGGACTTGAGCCGGGCTTTATGCCCGGCTTTTTTTTTCGCCCTTTCGTGACCTTGGTGCCGTCCGCACGCGCGAGCCTCTTTCCTAACCGGGCCGTGGCGCTTAAAAGGCCGCAAACCGGGGAAAAGGGCGCCAAGATGAACGAACCGCAGATCACCGAGGAACTGATCGCCGCACATGGGTTAAAGCCTGATGAGTACCAGCGCATCCTCGAGATCATCGGCCGCGAGCCGACTTTCACCGAGCTTGGCATCTTTTCAGCCATGTGGAACGAGCATTGTTCCTACAAGTCGTCCAAGAAATGGCTGCGTACCCTGCCGACCACCGGCCCGCAGGTGATCTGTGGCCCGGGCGAGAATGCAGGTGTTGTGGATATTGGCGACGGTCAGGCCGTGGTCTTCAAGATGGAGAGCCACAACCACCCAAGCTATATCGAACCCCATCAGGGTGCCGCGACCGGTGTTGGCGGCATCCTGCGCGACGTCTTTACCATGGGTGCCCGCCCCATCGCCGCCATGGACGCGCTGTCCTTTGGCCGCCCCGAGCACCCCAAGACCGCCCATCTCGTCAAGGGCGTAGTCGAGGGGATCGGCGCTTATGGCAACGCTTTCGGCGTGCCGAACGTCGGCGGCGAAGTACGCTTCCACAGCAGCTATGATGGCAACTGCCTGGTCAACGCCTTTGCCGCGGGCCTGGCTGACGCCGACAAGATCTTTTATTCGGCGGCCTCGGGCGTCGGCATGCCCGTCGTCTATCTGGGTGCCAAGACCGGCCGCGATGGCGTCGGCGGCGCGACCATGGCCTCGGCCGAGTTTGACGACACCATCGAAGAAAAGCGCCCGACCGTGCAGGTCGGCGACCCCTTCACCGAAAAATGCCTGCTCGAAGCCTGCCTTGAATTGATGCAGACGGATTCGGTGATCTCGATCCAGGATATGGGCGCGGCGGGTCTGACCTGTTCGGCCGTCGAGATGGGCGACAAAGGCGGTCTTGGGATCAAGCTGGTGCTCGACAACGTGCCCCAGCGCGAAACCGGCATGACCGCCTACGAGATGATGCTCTCGGAAAGCCAGGAGCGGATGCTCATGGTCCTGAAACCCGAGAAAGAAGCCGAGGCCCGCGCGATCTTTGAGAAATGGGATCTGGATTTTGCCATCGTCGGCGAAACCATCGCCGAGGATCGTTTCCTGATCGTGCACGGAAATGAGGTCAAGGCGGATCTGCCGCTGTCGAAACTCAGCTCCAGCGCTCCTGAATATGACCGTCCCTGGGTCGAGATCCCGGCCGCGGCCGAGATGCCCTCTCTGCCCGCCATCACCCCGATCGCTGCGCTCAAGGCGCTGATCGGCAGCCCCAACCACGCCCATAAAGGCTGGGTCTGGGAACAATATGACACGCAGGTCGGTGCTGATACCGTCCGCCGCCCCGGCCTTGGCGCCGGCGTGATGCGCGTCCATGGCACGCAAAAGGCCCTGGCCTTTACCAGCGACGTGACCCCGCGCTATGTCCGCGCCAATCCCTATGAAGGCGGCAAACAGGCCGTGGCCGAGGCCTATCGCAACCTGACCGCCTGTGGCGCCCTGCCCTTGGCTGCAACGGACAACCTGAATTTCGGTAATCCTGAAAAACCCGAGATCATGGGGCAATTCGTCGGCGCAATCCGCGGTATCGGCGAGGCATGCAAGGCGCTCGACTTCCCGATCGTTTCGGGCAACGTCTCGCTTTACAATGAAACCGACGGCAAGGGTATTCTGCCCACCCCGACCATTGGCGGCGTCGGCTTGATTGCCGATCTGGACGATCTGATCGCGGGCCTGCCGTCCGAGGGTGATCTGGCGCTGGTCATCGGAGAAACGCGTGGCCACCTTGGCCAGTCGGCGCTTGCCGCCGAGGCCTTTGGTATCGAGGCCGGGGACGCCCCCCATGTGGACCTGAGCGCCGAACGTCGGAATGGTGAATTCCTGCGCGCCGAGCGCAAGCTCGTTTCGGCCGCAACCGACCTGTCGGATGGTGGCCTGGCCCTCGCCGCCTTCGAAATGGCCGAGGCAGCTGGGCTGGGTGTCACGCTTGACAGCGCCGAAATCGCCCAGCTTTTCGGCGAAGATCAGGCCCGCTATCTCGTCGCCTGCTCGTCCGAAAACGCCGCCAAGCTGACCGAGGCCGCCCATGCCGCCGGCGTGCCGCTGGCACAGGTTGGTCGCTTTGGGGGGGAACAGGTCAGGTTCGGTGGCGATGCAGCGCCCTTGGCCGAACTGTCGGGTCTCTACCGTACTGCCTTTGAAAAAAGCCTTAAGCTCGAAGTTTGAGGCGGCCTGCATAAGATCCGGGTGCGCCTTGCCTGGGCGCACCCCCATACCGCTTTGTCCTTGTTGGTCACTGCACCCGCCCAGAACAGCCCCTGCTCTAGCTGATCCGGTGTACAGTCTCAAACACTGATGGTCGGTTTGGCAGATGGTGGATGGCTAAGCTACATACGGGCCAAAGCCATAATGGGCCCATCGCGTCTCCCTGCCGCGCAGATGCGCAATGCGCATAGCAGCAGAAAAACACTGAAAATCAAAAGTCTATCGCATTGAGACTCTGCCATAGCGATGCGGCAGATCTGCCTGACGATCCCCCCAAAAGCGTTCGGAAAATTCTGATAGATGCCTACGAAGGTCAGAGCACTGCGCCACCGCGAACACCTGCACCCTGCCGAGCTTCACGGACATCCCGCCGCGTTTCTTGCTCCGGAACCGCCAGCCGATCCCGCCAACTACTGATGCCCCGCCACCAAGCGGCAGAACAACACCAGTCGCACCGGCACAGCACGGTCGTGTCGCGGAAGTGGTAGAAATTGGATGGTGGCGTAATCTCCGGGTGAACCAACACCCACCCAACCGGCGGTGGCAACCGCCAGGGAGATCACGCCATGAAGCAGAATACCGACAGCT
>Ga0182746_1002234_pt1 | contig 15176 bp, 10 predicted proteins | sample eDN3rd30CBELigOP_FD_128881 | JGI IMG/M metagenome (GOLD analysis project Ga0182746, IMG submission 128881) | Enriched Organic Plus compost microbial communities from Emeryville, California, USA - eDNA 3rd pass 30_C BE-Lig OP (version 2) (version 2) ... | reverse complement strand
CGCCAGCGTCGCCAGCTGGGGGCGCAAACTCGATGCGGCTCTCGCCAGCCGTTCACCAGAAAAACCCGTCATCCGGGTCGAGGACGGTTTTCTGCGTTCCGTAGGGTTGGGCGCAGACCTGATCCGCCCCGTATCCTGGGTGCAGGACGACGTAGGCATCTACTACGACGCCACCCGCGCCTCGCGGTTAGAGCGGATTCTGTCTGAAACCGACTTTTCCGAGCCCCTGCTGGCTCGTGCGGCGGCATTGCGCGAGACCATCTGCGCGTCCGGCATCACCAAATACAACCTGTCGGGGCAGACCGCATGGTCGCGTCCGGCACAGGCTCAGCGTGTACTCCTGGTCGTGGGCCAGGTCGAAACCGACGCCTCGATCCGCTATGGCGCCAGCACCATTCGGCGCAACATGGATCTGCTGCGCGCTGTACGAGAGGCCTATCCGGACGACTACGTCTTATATAAGCCACATCCCGATGTCATGGCCGGTTTGCGTTCATCCGGCCAAGGCGAGGGCGGTGCACGCCAATGGTGCGACGAAATCATCGGCAATGTTTCACTGGAACAGCTATTCCCCCTGGTGGATGAGGTTCATGTCCTGACGTCCCTGGCCGGTTTCGAGGCGCTGCTGCGCCACAAACCGGTTGTGACCTACGGCCAGCCGTTCTACGCAGGATGGGGATTGACCGACGATAGGGCATTGATCGACGACGTAAAGCGCAGACGGGGCCGATCGTTGGCATTGGACGAATTGGTGGCGGGCACGCTGATCCTGTATCCCACCTACGTCAGCCGGATCACCCGCCGATTCGCCACTCCAGAGCGTGTGTTGCAAGAATTAATTGATTGGAGGCGAATGCCCCAACACAGTGCCCGTTGGCGTCATTGGATTGCCAAAATATTTCGAGAAAAATGATGCGCAATCTTGCAGGGAAGGTGCTCTAATCGACACAGTGTCGGAGAGTGGTATGACTCCGTTACAGAACTGATAGACTGTTTCGTAGTGTGGCACTCCAAATCGTCAAAATGCTCAGTTAGTTTCCTGTAGTCATGTTTGCCTTTCCTTGCAGTTTCGCCCGTTAACTTCCTTCATACTCGCGTTTTCTCCGTAGGTCGCTATGAAACCAATCCGTAAAGCAGTATTTCCCGTCGCGGGCCTCGGCACTCGTTTTTTGCCGGCCACCAAAGCGATGCCTAAAGAGATGCTTCCCGTGGTGGACAAGCCTCTCATCCAATACGCGGCTGAAGAGGCTGTCGCGGCTGGCATTACCGAGTTGATTTTCGTAACTGGACGTAACAAACGTGCAATTGAAGATCATTTCGATACGATGCCCGAGCTTGAGGCCGAGCTGGAAGCGAAAAACAAGCAACAGCAGCTGCAGGCGATTCGCAGCATTCTGCCGGCACATGTGAACTGCGTTTATATCCGTCAGCCGGCTCCGTTGGGGTTAGGGCATGCGGTGTTGTGCGCTGCGCCTGTGGTGGGGAATGAGCCGTTTGCTGTGTTGTTGGCGGATGACTTGATTGATGCTGAGGTTCCTGTGACGCGCCAGTTGGTACAGGTGGCTCATTCGTGCGAGGGCAGCGTGCTGGGGATCCAGAACGTTGAGCGTCATGAGACGAATAAGTATGGGATTATTTCGGGCAATCAGTTGGATGGCGAAACGTGGCGTTTGGATTCGATGGTAGAGAAGCCCGATCCTGCGCAGGCTCCGTCGACTCAGGCTGTTGTGGGGCGTTATGTGCTAGAACCTGAAATCTTTGAATATCTGCGGCAGACGGGTACAGGTGCTGGCGGCGAAATCCAATTGACCGATGGCATCGCTGCGATGCTGCGTGATCGCGCGGTTTTTGGTTATCAGTACGCCGGTACGCGTTACGATTGCGGTAATAAGCAGGGCTTTTTCTCGGCTACCGTAGCCTTGGGCAAAAAATATCACGGCTTTACGACTGAATAATCGCGACTAACGTCCGATCACGACATTAACAGCCATTTTGATCATCATCCTATGAAGTTTGCTGTGGGTGCGATCTTCAAGAACGAAGACGCATATGTATTGGAATGGCTGGCGTTCCACAAGATCGTCGGGTTTAGTCAGTTCCTCATTGCCGATAACGGCAGTACTGATCTGACGCGACAAATATTGTCGATCTTGCAGAAGTACGAGCCTATAACGCTGGTGGATTATCCGGACCAGCCGGATGTCCGGCCGCAATTGGGCGCGTATAACTTATTGACGAAGATGTGTCCGGCGGATATTGACGCAATTGCGTTCATCGATGCGGATGAGTTCATCACGCCAATGGATGGCGCGCAGTCCGTCGTGCCAAAACTGACGGAGCTATTTTCCGGCCCCGGTGTGGGTGGTTTGGCGTTGAACTGGGCATGCTTTGGATCTGCAGGGCAGCGATTTTGGGAAGAGGGATTGGTTATTGAGCGGTTTTTGCGTCGTTCGCTGGCGAAATTTCCTGTGAATCAACACTACAAGGCGGTAGTACGCCCGGCTAATGTTGATCACTGGGCGACACCGCATCATGCAGTCCTGAAAAGCGGCCGTTATGTTGATGTGCTGGGTAATGACCTGGTTTGCCGTGACGGTCGGCAGGACAGCTTGAGTAAGAATGTTGTCTGGTCGAACATACGAATCAACCATTACGTCGTGAAATCATTCGAAGAATTTGTGCTGCGTAAAAGTCCGAAGGGCAGTGCCACGAAGGCGGGCCGGATCAAGCATCGCAAATACTTTGAATTGCACGACAAAAATAACGAGCAGTGCGACGATATGCTGGCCTTTGTGCCTGCCGTCAAAGCCGAGGTTGAGCGCCTTGAGGCGCTGATTGCGCCCGAGATGGAAGCAAAGGCGCCGGGATCGGCTTGGCGGCAATGGCTGCACAGCCTGAAGGCAGGCTTGCAACGAGGCTAACCAAGACGATATGTTTTCTCATAGCACCGTTTTTGCGCAGCAGGCTTCAGATGCTTGGTTGATACCTATCAAGCAAGGCAGCGGTACGTCTGGCGCAGGGGTTTATCTGATACAAGGAACCGCGACGGGGCATGATCGCGCCTATAGCGCTGTCTTGACGCTCAGTTTGATCAATGGGCAAACCGTTGACGTTGATGTCCTGGTAACCCGCAGCGGTCAAATACAGGAAATGGCCGTGGTATCGGCCGGCATTCGCGCGGTTCGACTGAACACTGCCTCCAGCCTGTATGCGGCAAGCAAGATATCCGTTTCGTTGCGGCGATTGTCGTGGCCAGAGTATCGATTCCGCCAATTGCGCCGAGTCGTGCCGGTCTTTTGGTCGCAAACGCAGGAGCGTCGAGCGCGCGCGGGACTCAGATGGCGGACAATGTTCAGCAATCTGAACCACGCGTATGCAGTGTCTTGCCGATTCAGGGCGAATGCCTATATGCGAAGCTATGCCGATTGGCATGCCGAGTTTTATAGCGTGTCCCCGGAAGACCGTCATTTAATGCAGAAGCATTTGCGTCATTGGCGACGGCCGCCGCATTTTCAAGTCGTTGTCTTGGCAGGCGTGGGTGGTCAAACGGAAATTTCGGAGGTCGACTCCAGCCTCGATAAACAGATATATCCTCATTTTTCTCGGATACATTTACCGTACGAGGGTTGGGCGCAGGCTCTGGCTGACCGTTCCGAAATATGGACGCAGGAGGCGGGCGCGGTATCTACCAATGATAGTGTACGTGGCACAAGTTGGACAATCCTCTTACAAGATGGAATCCGTCTGTCTGAATCGGCACTGTATTGGCTCGCCCACACGATTGACAGCGATGCTACGCGTCAGCTAGGCGTTGTCTATGCGGATCATGACACAGTTGGCGACGACGGGCGCCTGGTCAATCCTGCTTTCAAACCTGACTGGTCCGCGGAGTTGCTGCGCGCGACAAACTATATAGGGAATGCTTTCGCATGGCGCACCAGATCATTGTCAAGGATTTGGGATGCAGCGCGGGCCATGCAATACAGTGTCGATGGAGCGTTCCATAGTCTGTTATTGGCTCTGACGGCGGATACTCCGGACGTCGGGCATGTTTGCGCGCCGCTATGGCACGTGAACGCCACATATGACCGCAAGGATGGGACTGGCGGAGCAGAGACCAGTGAGCTGGTGGCTGCACATTTACAGTCGCAAGGCATCAAGGCTGTCGTGACGGCGGCGGGCTCAGGTCGGTGTCACGTTCGCTATGCCTTGCCCGACCCTTTGCCTTTAGTCTCCATAGTCATCCCGACCCGGGACGGTCTGGTCCATTTGCGGCGCTGCATTGATAGCTTGTTGACAAAGACGTCGTATCAAGAATACGAGATCATCGTTGTAGACAACCAGAGCGTGCAGGCAGATACGATCGCCTATTTGCGCACGATCGAGGCGATACCTAATGTGCGTGTCTTGCCGTTCGATGAGGCGTTTAATTATTCAAAAATCAATAATTATGCCGTTCGCCAGGCTAGGGGCGACCTGATTTGTCTATTGAACAACGATACTGAGGTCATTTCGCCTGATTGGCTGGCCGAAATGGTTGGCCTGGTGTTACAACCAGGAATCGGTGCTGTTGGAGCGAAGTTGTTGTATGACAACGATACTGTTCAGCATGGTGGCGATACCGTCGGACCGGGCGGGTGTGCTAATCATTTGCATTCGGGTATTGGACGAGATGCGCCGGGTTACTGCGGACGCGCGCTCGTCGCGCAGGACCTCTCCGCAGTGACAGCGGCTTGTCTGTTGACGCATAAATCCTTGTATTTGGCGTTGGGGGGACTAAACGAGGCAGACTTGACCGTGGCCTTTAATGACGTGGATTTTTGCTTGCGGATCCGGGAAGCGCGCTTGCGCGTACTATGGACACCCCATGCTTTGTTGTATCACCATGAGTCAATTACACGAGGGCGGGACACGACTCCGGCGCAGGTTCTCCGTGCGAGAGCAGAAGTGGAGTACATGCGCGCTCGGTGGGCCCATCTGATGCATCATGACCCGTTCTATAACCCGAACTTGAACTATCAACACCCTGACTTCAGCCTGAGTGGTATGCCTCACGTGCTGATGCCGTGGAGTTCTAAGTGATTAACGTGATCTCAATGGGTATGCCTACAGTATTTGCGGATGCGTCGCAGAAATTGATCATGTTGTCCTCGCGCCTTCCTGGGTATACTGCAGTGCAGCACGCCTTATAAAGAGTTTCTTTTGATGACGCCTCGTTCTCCATTTCAAATTACCCGGGCGGTGATCTTTGCGCTCCTGCTGCGTGAAATGCGTACGCGCTTTGGTCAGCGTCGCATGGGAGCCTTTTGGATGCTGGCTGAGCCAATTATCCAGCTCATTTTTATGGTCGTTGTTATGGGGCTGATACGTGGTCGGGGGCCAACTCAGGGTATTCCATTTCCGGTCTTTGTTTTGACCGGGGTCGCGCCCTTCGTAATGTTTAGAGGGGTTGCAATGCTGATCATGGAAGGCCTCTCGGCGAACCGAGGTCTCTTCGCTTATAAACAACTAACACCGATGGACACGTTTGTGGCTCGAACGATATTGCAATGCAGTATCGCGAGCATTTCTTATGTGTTTGTGTTAGCCGCCTTTGCCTGGTATGGCTACGATGTGAGCATCAGCAGACCCCTCGAATGGATCGGGCTGCTGATATTGGGAGTGGCTTTGGCGTTCGGGTTGGGAATGGTTCTTTCTGTCGTGGCAGATGCCTTTCCTGAAATCCGTACGTTTGTGCGCTTCTTCTTTCTCATCCTGTATTTATCATCGGGAGCCATGTTCCCTGTGACGAGTTTTCCGACGTACATACTGCCATATATAAGTTGGAACCCATTTCTGCATTTAACGGAATTGTTGCGGCAGGCCGTATTTCCCTTCTACAGAATGCTTGATTTGGTGTCATTCCCCTATGTCGCGGGCACTATGGCGGTACTGCTGTGTGTTGGCCTGGGTCTATTCAGAGTGCGTAAATCCAAGATGTTGGCCATTAAAGGGATTGTCTAGCTCATGTTTACTCTCGATAACGTGACTAAGTCTTATCTGACAACGTCTGGGAGACGATATATCTTCCGCAATTTATCTATGGTGGTACCGCCCGATAAGAATATTGCCTTGATAGGCAAGAACGGTGCAGGAAAATCCACGCTAATGCGTTTGCTATCCGGCGTTGACAGTCCTGATTCCGGGGCGATTCGTACGGATAAGAGTATCTCCTGGCCTGTGGGGCAGGCTGGCGGATTTCAGGGTAGCCTGAGTGCGCGCGATAACGTGAAATTTGTTTGTCGTGTATACGGACACGTCGACGACGATATGCGTGAAAAGGTTCGTTATGTTCAGGAATTTGCTGATATTGGCTCATGGTTCGACGAACCTGTACGAACCTATTCGTCCGGGATGCGATCAAGAGTTGCGTTTGGACTTAGCATGGCTTTCGACTTCGATTATTACTTGATCGACGAGGTCATGGCTGCTGGGGATAACTCGTTTCGAAAGAAATGCGAAGAAGTTTTTCGGGATAAGCTTGGGAAGTCAAAGATATTTCTTACTACGCACAATATGAAAGAGGTCGAGCGGCTCTGTGATATCGTTCTACTGGTAGATAGCGGAAAATTAATAGTCTATGAAGATATTGCGCAGGGCATTGAAGCATATCGCTCAAAATAAAATGGAAACGTAAATAATGAACTCGAGAAATAAGCGGCGAAATAAACTTCTCCTGCTATTTATTATCGTGGTGCCTATGGTGCTAGCGATTATTTATTACGGCTTATTAGCTGTTAATCGTTACGCTAGCAGCGCCCAGGTAGTGGTTGTCGATTCTGCAGCGGCGTCCGCCCTAAGCCAGCAAACGGCTGGAGCAGCGATTTTAGCTTCGACGACAAAGCAGATATCAAAACAAGAAACTATTTTCTTATATGAGTATTTGACTTCACCCGATATGCTGGCGGCGCTAGAAAAAAAGCTGAGATGGCATGAACATTTTGCTGAGCAATATTCGGATCCCTTCTACTGGATAGGAGAAAAGGTCTCGCGCGAGGATTTGTTGAAATTTTACGAGCGTATGATAACCGTTCATGTTGATGAGCTTACAGGGTTGTTGACGATTGAGGCGCAAGGGCTTTCGCCAGAGTTTGCACATACGACGCTGTCGGCCATGTTGGAGCAGAGTCAGAACTTCATTAATGATGTATCACGCCAACTGGCAACGGACCAGGTGAAGTTCGCGGAAGACGAACTCATTAAAGCTCGCCTAGACTACGAGAATAAAAGGGCTGCACTGGTTGAGTTCCAAAGTAAAAATAGTCTATTAGACGCCGAAGCCGCTGCGAAATCTCAGGCCGGGATCATCGCAACGCTAGAAGCTACCCTAGCGACTGAGCAGGCAAATCTCAAAGTGTTATTGGGTACTTTGAACCCGAATTCGCCTCAAGTGCGTCAACAGCAGAATCGTGTGACTGCACTCAAAAAGCAGTTGGAAACTGAACGGCGCTCTCTCGTATCGTCGGCTCAGGATGGGCACCTAAACGTGATCGCTGCAGCTTTTCGTAAGCTAACCGTGGACGCGGAAATCGCTGAAGAGGCATACAAACTAAGCGTATCTGCATTGCAGAACGCGAAGATTGAAGCCAACAAGAATATACATAGTTTGGTTACCGTCGTTCAGCCAAATATGCCCGAAGATCCCACGTACCCCTACAAGCTATACAACTTGTTGACCTTATTGGTCGTTCTCTTGTTCATTTATGGCGTCACACGTTTTGTAATCGCCAGCATCGAGGATCATCGTGACTAGCTCAGCTCTTTCTTTGAGATACTCTTCCCGGCTTTGCGCTACGCTGGGATTGCTGGTCGCCCTGTCAGGGTGTGCTGGAGGTATCCTGTCGGGCGCTGGCCCGCATATCGGGGCAATTGTCGCTGACCCGGAAGATAGAACAATTCCGTACCAACTAGTTGATCTTTCTCCTCAGACGATCGCTCCTTATGCTCGCCCTGATGACGAGCCCGCTTCCAAAGCTGTATCACCGACCAAGGCGTTTGAGATTAGGCTAATACCGGGTGATGTTATGCAGATCATCATCGCCGATATTGGAGAGCAAAATACCATGTTTGCTCCATTAGCTGCGGGCGGCACAAAATTCGAAATTCGCGTCGATTCGACGGGCAAAATTTCTTTGCCTTATGCTGGGCGTTTTTCGGTAGCTGGGAAAACACCAAACGGCGTCGAGGATGAAATTAGGCGCCGACTGCGAGGGGTCGCAAATGACCCGCAGGTTATGGTTAGTCTGTTAGGGGACGTATCCGGGTCAGTATTGGTCGCGGGAGCCGTCAAACAGCCTGGAAGATTCTCCGCTTTGCAAGGGCCGTTGACACTGCTAGACGCAATTAATCTTGCGGGCGGGCCATTGCTTGAACCTCACTTGGTGGAGGTAACAGTACGGAATGGTAAGGACGCTCAGGTGTACTCCTATCAAAGCTTATTGCAGGGCTTGAATCGTCCAGTTTCGCCGCGCTCGGAGATAGTTGTTTCAAGAGCGAAAAAGCGTTTTGTCGCCATGGGGGCAGTCAAGAATCCCGGTCTGTTGGATTTGCCTTCGCAGCGGCCTAGTTTGTTAGAGGCCCTCGGCACCGCAGGTTGGTTGGATGAGTCAATGGCGGATCCACAGGGCGTTTTTGTATTCCGGTTGTCTAGATTACCTGGCGCTGAAGCAGCCACCCCGGAGGTTTTCCGACTGAACATGCGTGATCCTGCTGCCATCTTTCTGGCGAAAGAGTTTTTGGTGCAGCCAGAAGACGCGATTTATGTGACGAATGCCGCGGTACATGAGTGGGAGAAAATCATTACCCCAATAGTTCAAGCAATGGCATTTGGAAGAACTCTTCAAAGGGGATTCTGAGTCAAAGTTTTTTCGACTATAAAAGTGTCATCTGACTTATGTTTAATGGGGTGTTGCGTATATGCCTCTAGGGCCGGTTCTAAGAGCTAGCTGTTGGCAGGCAATAGAGGGAGGCTCAATACCTTTCTGACCCTTCGACTACGAAGGCTATCAAGCTTTCCGACCCCAAATTCGCGAATATAGGCTGATGAGTCTTCCAAGGCTCTAATCAGATGGCAGTTTCTGAGGCCTTCGTATTGAGTAAACGATGATTTTTCGGCGCCGTAATCAATCACCACCGAATTTAGAGGCGATCGCTTGTGATTTAATCAGGAAGAGCGATCTCTTTGATTCCGCTTGGTATCTTGATAAGTATCCAGATGTGGCGGAGGCTGGCTTTGATCCGGTGCTGCACTACGTTCGTCATGGTGCGCGAGAGGGACGTAGACCGGGACCATGGTTCGATGTGGGTAGATATCTGGATGCACGAGAAAATAGGGAGGTAATTCACAACCCCCTATTGCACTACCTCGAAACTCGAGATGCCCTTATCCTGAAAGATTCGCAACAGAGTCGAAGTTATTCCAATCTTGCAGAATTTCTCAATTTTGCAATGTTAAACCCGATGACTTATACGCCCTTCAAGGAAGAGGATAAGCGCTGTTTTGCTGTAATGGAGTCCATCGCAAAGCATTTAGTTCAAAAGGGAACTAACGGCGAGAATGTCAAGGTGTCAGTGATTATGCCGGTGTGGAATCGTGAAAAGACTCTGCAACGTGCAGTCGATTCAGTAATAGCTCAACGGCATCAAAATTTCGAACTTATTATCATCGACGATGGCAGCGATGATGCGTCCGCTTCGATCGCAGAAAATGCCGCAGCTGCAGATTCTCGCATTCAGTTGATCAAGCTTGGGCGACATAGTGGGGTATGTGTTGCTCGAAATGCTGGCCTGCAAAAATCAACCGGAGCGCTAATCGCATATCTCGATTCTGATAATACTTGGTTGCAAGATTATCTAGGTGCCACCGTAGGGGCGTTCGATTCTTGTGCCCACGCTGATGCAATCTATGGTGGACAGTATATTTACGGCGATCGAGATTTAAATAAGCTGTCTGCGGTGCGATTCGGCCCAATGAATTGTTCATTATTGGAACAACATAATTATATTGATTTAAATTGTTTTTCTCACCGACGCCGCGTGCTTGATGCAGGAATTCGATTCGATGAAAGTTTAGAGCGATTGGTTGATTGGGATTTTATTCTTCGGGTAAAGGCAAGTTTTAGAATCGTATCGGTGCCTGTGCTGTTGTCGCGGTATTACATGCATGCTGCAGAAAATACAATCACGAAGACTGTCTCTCTCGACCGTGCCATCGAGAACATTGCATTTAGGCGAGCCGGAATTTCGAAGGCACATTCGAATGTCGGTCTAGAGAAGAAAGTGTGCGTCATTATTCCCAGTTATCAAGCATTGGACTACCTGCGCGAGTGTGTAGGGTCGCTCGCCTCGTATTTAGGGCATGAACTTTTTGAAATTGTCATAGTTGATAATAATTCGGGGGAAGACGTAAAGAGCTACCTGCGAGAGATAGAAAGTAAAAACGTAAAAATAATATTCAATCAAGTGAATTATGGGTTTTCGTATGCAGTCAATCAGGGTGTGGCCGTAGCGGCTCCTGATGCGGATATCGTGTTGTTGAACAATGATGCTCGCATTGAGGCAGGTGCGTTAACTGGGCTCCAGGAAACGGCCTACGAGGCCGGTAATATTGCGATTTCGGTGCCTCGTCAAGTCGTGCCGGCAGGTACTGAAGATATAAATCTCCACGTTCCGTATGCCACCCCTGGCGTTGCTTGTGACGTGAGTCTCTCGAGTCACCACAAGAACATAGCGTCGACTGAAGTTTTTCATGACGGGCATCGAGTTGAACTAAATTTTGCTCCCTTTTTTTGTGTGTATATAAAGCGAATGGCGTGGGATGCCTGCGGCGGCCTAGACCATGAAAATGGGCGACATTATCGATCAGATCGAATAATGTGTGATTTTGTGAGGCAAGTACTACAATGCGGATCGTCTATAACCCAAACGTTACAGTTCATCATGGCGCGCAGATTGCCACAAAGGAACTTACCCATCAGAGCGGCGATGATAACGATCGTCGCGCGATGTTGATCGAGAATATCTGGCCTGCTGACCTGATGACTAGCTTAAAAATCGAGCAGAGGCCTTGGGCTCGCGAATAGCGTTATTGTTTACCATATACATATATTGTTTAACTTCGACCAGATCTGATATCCGCTTGAAATTCGTGCCTGATTACATGTTAAAGGTTTGTGTTTGAGCGGCATATTTTCCTATCGCTTGTCAGGGCAGATCAGACCACTTCGATATAGATTGAGGAATTTAATGAAAATCGCCATTGCTGGTACAGGGTACGTCGGATTGTCCAACGGGATACTGCTCGCTCAGAATCATGAGGTTGTAGCGCTGGACATCATTCCGGAAAAGGTTGAAATGCTTGCCCGCAAAGAGTCCCCTATAGCCGACGCTGAAATTGAATTCTATTTGAAGAACAAGCCACTGAATTTTCGCGCAACGCTCGATAAACGCGAGGCATATGCGGACGCGGATTATGTAGTGATCGCGACACCAACTGACTACGACCCCGACACGAATTACTTCAATACAAAATCGATTGAAGCTGTCATTCGCGACGTCATGGCCATCAATCCTGGCGCGGTGATGGTTATTAAGTCAACTGTTCCGGTGGGATATACCGCGCGAGTGCGAGAAGAACTGAATTGTCATCAAGTGATCTTCTCTCCTGAGTTTCTCCGTGAGGGGAAGGCACTCTACGATAACTTGCATCCAGCACGAATCATAATCGGGGAGAAGTCGGAGCGTGCCGAGATCTTCGCTGGCTTGCTTCGGGACGCGGCTATAGATAAAGACATTCCCATCCTCTTTACGGGGTCCACGGAAGCAGAAGCAATTAAACTGTTCGCAAATACTTACTTGGCAATGCGAGTGTCTTTTTTTAATGAGCTCGACACCTATTCAGCCATTCACGGCCTCAGCACTAAACAGATTATCGAGGGCGTATGTTTGGACCCAAGAGTGGCTCATGGGTATAACAACCCGTCTTTTGGCTACGGTGGATATTGTCTACCTAAAGACACAAAGCAACTTCTAGCTAACTATCAACTTGTTCCGCAAAACCTGATTCAAGCGATTGTCGCGTCTAATACGACTCGCAAAGATTTCATTGCGGAGGATATTCTGAGTCGGAAGCCCAATGTTGTCGGTATACATCGGCTTATTATGAAGAGCGGATCTGACAATTTCCGTTCCTCGAGCATTCAAGGCGTGATGAAGCGGATAAAGGCGAAGGGCGTAGATATTATTGTCTATGAACCTACGTTGGATGAAAGCGAGTTCTTTCACTCTCCAATTGTTAACGATTTTGAGGAATTCAAGAAAAAGTCGGACGTAATTATTACAAATCGGATGACCACTACGCTCGAAGATGTCGCCGGTAAGGTGTATACCCGGGATATTTTCGGTAGTGATTGATAGTTGCTATGACCTCTAGAAAGAGACGTTTTTCGAAGAGCTTGCCGGGCCATCGAGCAAGTACCACACAACGTGTATCGACATCGGACAATGGAATGTTGACAGCGCTACCTTCCTCTTCCGCCGCCATCCCTGCAACCGCTGATGGCATTGTGCCGTTGTTGGTACAACGCTCGATGTTTTGGAAGCCAGCATATTCGTTGGACTTGTCTAAGGCGGACTATATTCCATTGATCTTTTGGTTGACCGATATTCATCGGCCAAATAGTTTGGTCGAGCTGGGCCCCGATACTGCTGCCTTTTATTTCGCTTTCTGCCAATCGATTGAACGTTTAGGTCTGGCTGCCCAATGTTTTGCTATCGACGAGTGGACTAGTGAGTCGCGCTCTGGTTCTACATACGAGACCGTCGAATCATATAATGCAAGCCATTATGGGGCATTTTCCACAATATTGAAAATGTCTCCGCCTAAAGCCAAGGATAATTTTGTAGATAGAAGTGTTGACCTTCTTCAATTAAATTTGGCCGATGATTTCGATAAGTCAGCGTTTCATTTTGATGACTGGCTCCCTAAATTGTCGGACAAAGCTATCGTGCTGGTGTATGGAACGAGCGTGGGAGCTAGCCCACGGGCTGCTAGAGAGCTTGTGGCAACATTAAAAAATAAGTACCCCTCGTTTGAGTTTTTGCATGGAAGGGGCATGACGATTTTTTGTGTCGGCGACAGCGTTGGCCCTATTAGTCATCTATTTAGTGATGAGCTATCCCCATTAACTAAACAAACGTTATGTGATATGTTCGCTCGGCTGGGCCAAGCTTGCATCGATGCGCAATTAGCCGCTCGTTACTTAGATCAGGCTCAGTCATTTCAAATCAATGGATCAACTCCTCATTCTTCCGAGACCAATTCGGTCCAGTCAATCGATAATTCGAAAGTAACGGGGGGGGAAACTTCCGAGGCTGTTGAGTTGCGCGAGAAGCTGAAGGCCGCAGAAGCTCTGGTGATCGAGCTTCGCCAAGAGCTTAAGGATACGACGACAAATGCAGACAATTTGCGAAAGTTTTTAGAGCAAATTAAGTCAAAGTTCAGTGACCAGTCCAATGAATTGATACATACCAGCCGCGCGTTGGCTGATAGCCGTGTGAAGGAAGAGCGTCTAGCCAGAGAAATGGTCTTGCTTACGCAGATGTTTTTGAAAATCAAGCAGCCTACCAGTAATGTAGTTAAAGGAAAAGGTAATGCATCGAATGTGAATGAGCACGCATCCGGTATAAAGAATAGAGGCGATTCCATCCTCACTCCACCCAAGCGGCATAGAAAACTTTCTAGGCTATTAAGGGAAGTATTAGGATCGGGATCTATAGATAGCCGAAAACGGGCGAAGGAGCGCGAGGCGATTGCGATGCTGGCTACGTCAGAGTTATTCGACGAAAAATGGTATTTAAACACCTATCCGGATGCAGCATCTAGTAACCTTCATCCTGTTGAGCATTACCTGAGAATTGGGGCAAAAGCAGGGCATAATCCCAGCAAAAAATTTAATACATTATTTTATTTGCAGACGTATGAGGATGTCGCTCAAGCCGGGGTCAACCCTCTAGTGCATTATTTAAAATTTGGAAAAAATGAAAATAGGCGGCCAACTCCAAGATAAAGAACTGGGGATGCTAGATAAATAGAAGTTCTTTATGTGGTTTGTTTTTTTATATGTTCTTGGAGTGGAATAAAGCGATGGATCACGTAATATCAACCATTCGTGAGTCAGGTCTATTTGATGAGAACTGGTATATGTCCCAGCATCCAGATGTTGGGGCGTTAGGCTTGGATCCAATTTATCACTACGTAGAGATTGGTGCCTTTTTGGGACGCGACCCAGGGCCTGAGTTCTCTACGAGTTCGTATCTCAATAAATATGAGGACGTAGAGCAATCCGGTATCAACCCTCTATATCATTTTCTGAAATGGGGCCGATCTGAAGGCCGCACTGCGGAAAAGCCTATGCTTGCGAGGGATGGTTTCGACTTCAGCGTTGCTCTGAAGCCCTCCGCAGGCGACGTGACAGCTTTACAGAACCTGACTCAACGGGACTCCATAATAGAAGAGCAGTTGACACCTCCAAAGCTCGTTGTTGAAACTGCGAAAAAAGCTACAGCTAAAGCCAAGATTAGCCAGTTTTCGGTGGAAGACCTAGATATAAAACTGTGGGGCGGCTTCTCTAGATACGCTATACCTGAGCTGGAGAATTGGAAAAATAGCTCCAAGGCGAAGAGTGCGGATCGTGCGCAGGCTGCTTGGTTTCTCAGCAGATGGTTTTACGTGGCCGGCGATTTTCAAACTGCACTGGAGAATATTTCGGTCGCGAGACTGCTTAACGCAGGCTTAGAGAAGGAGATTGCGCTTCTGGAGACTCAATGCCTCATAAAATTACAACGTTATGCCCTTGCGAAGAAATGTTTGACGCTGGCAATTGAGAAGCTTGGGGCACGTCCGGACTTTTTGCTGTTGCAGTCAACCATTAAGCGCTTTATGTTGATTCGCGACGGGAAAAAACAGTCGATTGTCGACCGACTACAGCTAGCTGCCATTAACGAAATATATACCGGTGCGGGTCTGGCGCCCTTGGAATTAAAAGATAATTCTCAACCGCTGCATTTTTCAAATATTACTGCTACAGCACCATCGTTACCGGGTGAGTTGCCGAATAAAGTCACCATAATTATTCCTG
>Ga0182746_1002233_pt1 | contig 15190 bp, 16 predicted proteins | sample eDN3rd30CBELigOP_FD_128881 | JGI IMG/M metagenome (GOLD analysis project Ga0182746, IMG submission 128881) | Enriched Organic Plus compost microbial communities from Emeryville, California, USA - eDNA 3rd pass 30_C BE-Lig OP (version 2) (version 2) ... | reverse complement strand
TGTTCCTGGCCCGCGTCGTGGACGGCAAGACCTTCGACCAGATCGGCCGCACACTGGGCATTCCCACCAAGACCGCCTGCAGCCAGATGGTTCGCGTGCTGATGCATCTCAAGGCGGCGCTCGACCGCGCCCGCTGATGGTGCGCAAATAAACTTCGTCCCCCGTCAGAAATCTCGCAATCTGGATCGTCTCTAGCTACGAAGGCGGATGGATCGACAGCGTCGACCCCTGCAAGGAGCGCGTCTGGGCATGGTCCGGAATCCGGGTTGGACCGATGAAGAAATCGCCGGCGATCTCGATCCGATTGCGCAGGAGGCGGTGATCTGGTTCGCCACCATGCATGCGGATGAGCTCACCCCCGCGGATCGCGAGGCGTTTCAGACCTGGATGAGCAGGGACGCGCGCCATCGCGCCGCCTATGCGGATGTTGAGCGTCTGATGTCGGGCGTGGCCGAGCTGCCGGCCGCCAAGGAACGGCGCCGCGCCGCGCGTTTGAAGATGACGCGCCGCACCTTTGGCGTGGCCGTGGCTGCGGCGGCTCTCGGAGGAGGGGGATGGATCATCTCCCGGCAGCATCCTTTCGCGGACTACCGCACGGCGACTGGCGAGCGGCGCACGATCACGCTTCCCGACAACTCCAGAGTGGAGCTATCGACAGCCTCCGCACTGTCGCTTGATTTCAGTTCCCGCCTGCGTCTCGCGACCCTCCATATGGGCGAGGCGTTCTTTTCCGTCGCGCCGGATGCAACGCGCCCGTTCGTTGTCGAAGCGGCCGGTGGCCGGACCATGGCCGAGGGAACCGCGTTCAACATCGGCTATATGCTTGACGATGATGTGCGGGTCACGGTCGCCGAGCACGCGGTGAGCATCCGCCTCGGCACGCAGGATGTCCGCCTCGATGTCGACACCCAGGTCGTGTACGGCCGCCATGGCATCGGCGTGCCCGAGCGGGTCGATCCGGCAACCGAACTTGCCTGGCGTGATGGCCGTCTTGTGTTTGTGTCGGCGCCGTTCGGCCGCGTGATCGCAGCGCTCAACCGGTGGCGTCGCGGCAAGCTGATGGTGATGAGCGATGCGCTGGCGGCGCGTCCAGTCACCCTGATCGTCGATCTCGAGAAGTCCGGCGATGTCCTCACAACCCTGGAGGAGGCGCTTCCGATCCGCACCGTCAATGTCACGCCCTATCTGACGCTGATTTTCGACGTCTGACCCCTGTGCATGGCCGGCTAGTTTAGAAACATTGTGTAACCGGATTGCCTGAAGCGAACAGGTTCCGCTTCGGCGGAAAGCGCTCAAAAAAAATCATACGGCCGTCAGAAAACGCGCTGTGCCCTTCGTCTGAACGGTTAAGGGGCCACACAGTGCGGGAGGTGTGTCCCCGTGAAGACGTGAAGGGGACAATGATGGTGGATTCGGGGGCCGCCCGGTCGCGCGCGACGGGGCACATGGGTTATGCAGCACTGCTGGCGTCTACGGCGCTTGCCGGATTGCTGATGCTGCATGCGACAGCCGGCGCGCAAACGACATCTCAGGGAAACCCGCAGCCGTCGGCAGGTTCACAGCGTGCCATCGCGTTTGCGATCGCGCCGCAGGCGCTTTCGGCCGCCATCGTGTTGTTCTCACGCGCTGCGGGTGTAGACCTCGTGTTCGACGGGGCGATTCCACGCGATGTCCGGACGCAGGGCGTGTCCGGTTCATATACATTGAACGAGGCGCTCGGCCGGCTGCTGGCCGGCACGGGTTTCTCGGCGCGCCTGTCGGGCCCGCGCACGGTGCGGCTGGTGAACAATGCGGTTTCGAATGCCGGCGTCGCCGGTGCTGTGCCGGCCGGGGCCATCCAGCTGGATGCGATCGATGTGCAGGGCGCTGGAGAGTTTGGACCGACGAACGGCTACATTTCGCAAGATTCAATCGCGGGCAGCAAAACGGATACGCCGATTGTCGAGACCCCGTTTTCTGTATCGGTCGTCAACCGGCAGCAACTGGATACCCAGAATCCGCGATCCCTTCCGGACGCGCTTCGCTATGTCCCCGGCGTGGCGACGGGCTTCTTCGGCGCCGACAACAGAATGGAAAGAGGCCAGATCTATTTGCGCGGATTTGGCGATGATGTCAGCCAACTGTATTGGAACGGCCTCAATCTGCCCGGCGATTCCTACGTCAACTCGCCAACGCTTGAGCCCTACACCCTGGAGCGCATCGAGGTGCTGCGTGGACCAGCCTCGGTGCTCTACGGCCAGTCGAGCCCGGGCGGCATCATCAATGCGGTTTCCAAGCGTCCGACGGAGACCCCGCTTCATGAAGTCGTGGTCGGGACCGGAAACTATGGCCGTATCTATGGTGCGTTTGATCTGGGGGGACCGATCGACCAGCAAGGGCAGTGGCTCTATCGACTCACCGGTGTCGGATACCGGACAGGGAGCCAGGTGGACGACAAAAACTACGAGCGCTTTTCCATCGCGCCTGCGCTGACGTGGCGTCCCACCGCCGACACAAAACTGACCATTCTCACGACCTACCAAAGAGACCCCACCGGGGTTGGTTTTCAGTCGCTCCCTCTGAAGGGGACCCTGCTGCCTGGTCCTGTGGGAAAAATACCGACCAGTTTCAATTTCGGCGAACCGTCCTACGATCGCCTTGATCGCACGAGCGGATCAGTGGGCTATGAATTCGAGCATCGCTTCAGCGATGTCTGGACGGTGCGTCAGAACTTCCGCTACATGCATGCCGAAGGAACCTACCGGGAGATCCAGCCAACGGGAGATTGGTTGCCTCCTCGCGGCACATTGCAGCGATGGAACTGGGGGACCGACGGACGGCTTGATGCGGTTGCCGTCGATAATCAGGTGCAGGCTAACTTCGCCACGGGTCCGGTGGCGCATAAGGTTCTTGTCGGCCTCGACTACAAGAACCAATGGACACGCTTGAAGCACTATTGGGGCATGGCTGGCGTCCCTCCAATCAATGTTCTAAACCCGATCTACGGGCTGCCGATCCCGGATGCTCCCATGATCGTCAATAACAAGGGAAGCTTGTCACAAGTCGGGCTTTACGCTCAGGATCAGATTGCCGTTGGTAACTGGCGATTCCTGATTGGGGGCCGGCAGGACTGGGCCGAGAATTCGTCGACGAGTTTGCTCGCCGCTGGAACACCCACCACCACACAGAACGATGACGCATTCACCTGGCGGGCAGGAGGGGTCTATCTGTTCGACAATGGCCTTGCTCCATATGCGAGCTATTCGACATCGTTTCAGCCGCAGGGTGGAACAGACTTTTACAACAACATGTTCAAGCCGACCACCGCGCAGCAATACGAGGTGGGTATCAAATATCAGCCGAAAGGGCTGCAGAGCTTTGTCCAGCTATCGTTGTTTGATTTGACGCAGCAGAATGTTGTGACTGCGGACCCCGATCAGGAACATCATCCTGGATCCAGTGTCCAAACCGGAGAGGTTCGGGTTCAAGGTATTGAGCTTAGCGGGATGTTCGTAATCAATGAGAACCTCAACCTGCTTGCGTCCTATACTTACAACGACATCGAGACGACGAAGGCCAATCCTGATGCATCTGGGTTCGATCCAACCGGGCGGGTTCCGTGGTACTATCCGGAGCAGCTTGCTTCGATCTGGGCGGACTACAGATTCAGAGAGGGATTCCTGAGCGGGCTGAGGCTCGGCGGCGGGGTCAGATATGTCGGGTCGGCCTACAACGGCCCGCGTCAGCAGCACACCGTGCCATCCTATACGCTGGTCGATGCGGCGATCAGCTACGACTTCGGAGCGGCCACTCCATCGTTGCGCGGCTGGGAGGTCGGCGTCAACGTCACCAACCTCTTTGACAAGGAATATCTCGCGAGATGTTCCGAGCTCAATTGCTCATGGGGGATCCGGCGAACGATCCTGGCGAATCTGAAATACAGATGGTGACGTTGAGAAAGACGAACCTGTCTCGAAGGATAGTTCCCTCACGCGGTGGTCATTCGCAATGACGCGTTTGTCGGTTCATCGCTGGCGATGGGTTCACAAATGGTCGAGCGTCGTATGCACGGCGTTCCTGCTGGTGATCTGCCTCACCGGGCTGCCGCTGGTGTTCCACGAGGAGATCGACCACTGGCTCGACGATGACCCGCCCTATGCGGTGCTGCCGGCAGCAACGCCGGCCGCGAGTCTCGACCGGATCGCGCAGTCGAGCCGGCAGCTCTATCCGGGGCAGGTGATCGTCTCAATGTTCACCGATGACGACGAGCCGCAGGTTATCGTCACCCTGGCAACCTCCTGGGCAGACTACAATGCAGACCCGAGGACCGGCCACTGGATCAAGTTCGACGCGCGCACGGCCGAGGTGCTGGAACAGTCGAAGCCGGCGGGCGAGGACAGCCAGACCTTCATGGGCGTGATGATTCGCCTGCACATGGACCTGTTCGCCGGACTGCCCGGCCAGTTGTTCATGGCGGCGATGGCGCTGCTGTTCGTCATCGCCATCATCTCCGGCGTGGTGCTCTATGCGCCGTTCATGCGCAAGCTCGACTTCGGGACCGTGCGCGCCGATCGCTCGCCGCGGCTCAAATGGCTCGACCTGCACAATCTGCTCGGCGTCGTCACGCTCGCCTGGGCGCTGGTGGTGGGCGCCACGGGGGTGATCAACGAGCTTTCGACGCCGCTGTTCGCGCTGTGGCAACGCACCGACGTCAAGGTCATGCTTGATCGCTGGCAGGGCGCGCCGATTGCGTCGCCCGCGGAGCTGAGTTCCGTGCAGGCCGCCCTGGAGACGGCGCGTGCGGCGACCCCGGGCATGACGGTGATCAGCGTCGTCTATCCGGGCTCAGCCTTCGGCACGTCGTATCACTACCTCTTCTGGGCCAAGGGGCAGACCCCGCTGACATCGCGGTTGTTCAGCCCGGTGCTGGTGGATGCCCGCAGCGGCGCCTTGGTGGGCGCCGTGGCCATGCCCTGGTATCTGCGGGCGCTGGAGATCTCCCGGCCGTTGCACTTCGGCGACTATGGCGGGCTGCCGCTGAAGATCATCTGGGCGCTGCTCGACCTCGTCACCATCGTCGTGCTCGGCAGCGGGCTTTACCTCTGGCTTGGCCGCAGGGCATCATCTCCCGCCACGGCCGGGCAGGGCGACACCGTTCTTGCGCCGGCGCATCCGGGCGAGGCTGCCGAATGATCAGCACTGCAACGCTGACCGCCGGGCGCGTGTGGCGCTGGCCGGCGCTGATCGCCGTTCTCACCAGCTTCGGCCTGCTCTCTGCGCTGCTCGGCGAGGGCGGCATCTGGTGGGCGCTCTCCTGGGTCACGCTGGCCCTTCCGCTCGCGGTCATCCTTGCCTGTGCCGCCCGCGCCCGCCGGGGATGAGGTCCTGGCTTTCGCCAGCCTCAGAAAGCGTCGTGGTCGGTGTCGTTGTGGTCATCCCACACTCGACAACGGCTCCAGCATCTGCTCTTCGCTTGCATTGAGGCAGGCGAGGGCAGAGGGCGTGGGCTATTTTCTTTTCTTCATCCTGAGCAATTTCACCCTGACACTTCTTATTGTCGGTCTGGTCTTTTCGGTGATCGGCATTGTCCGGACGCAGCAGCCGCTGACGACACCCGTTGTCGTTGAGAAGCTGTTTTTCTGGTTCATCTTCTTTTCGCTTGGCATCGCTTATATCTACAACGGCTTTTCCCACACTGTGATGCACGAGATGGCAGCCCGGCTCATTGGCTGGGCGGACAGCCCGTTTCAGATCGAACTCGGCTTTGCGAGCCTTGGCCTCGGACTCGTCGGCGTGATCGCACCGTGGAAGAGCATCCACATGCGCTTCGCTGTCATTGTGCCCCTCAGCGTCTTTCTGTGGGGTGCTGCGGGTGTCCACGTTTACAGCATGGTCACCGCGGGCAACTTCGCGCCGGGCAATGCCGGTGTCATCTTCTGGACTGACATGGTCCTGCCGCTCATCGGACTGCTCTTCCTTGGGCTGCAATATCGCTATGAGAGAGAAGGCCGGTCTGCCGCACCGTATCCGAACCTCGGGCGGATGCCTGCGGGCCCCGAGAGAATGTGATGGTCAGCAATCGGATGCGGCGTTGATGGCGTCACGGCCGCAATCCCCGGAGTGATCATATTGAGCCAGAAGCCGCCATCGATCCCCTCTGTTAGAGCGACCGCACAGGGGTGGTTATCGCGGACCGGCGACGTATGCTTGCACTGACAGAGGAGGCCCTCATGCGGGTGGACCGTGCCACACGGCGCATAGCGGCGACGGCGGACCGTATTTACCAGGCCCTCACAGACCGCGAGATGGTGCAGAGCTGGCTCCCCCCTGAAGGGGCGCGGGGTATCATCGACGAGTTCGAACCCCGGCCTGGCGGTGCGTTCCGGATGACGCTCGTGTTCGGAACGCCCGGAGAGTCCGGCGCTCGGAAGTCCTCCCTCACCACGGACGTCGTGGACGGCGAGTTCCTCGAGCTTGTTCCGGACAGGCTAGTGCGGCAACGCTTTGAATTCAGGTCCGATGATCCCTCCTTCGCCGGAGCGATGGTGATGACCTGGACCATGACGCCGGGTCCGGAAGGTACGGATGTCGCCATTGCGGCGGAGAACGTCCCGATGGGCATCAGGCCGCGAGACCATGAGGCTGGAATGGCATCGTCGCTCGCCAACCTCGCCAGGTGCGTTGAGTAGCGATGGCTTGCCGGTCGAATGGCGCTGCCAGCCCGACGGCCGCTTCGTCCTCGCGGCTTGGCCTGGTCAAGCTGGATTTCCATTTGATGTGGCCGTGCGTATCTCGAACCGACGAGGCATTGAGGTTCGGTTGAGGCTCACTTGAACCTGCATACCGTGGGATCATGGGGCTGAAGCCGGCCTGAACCGGTCGCCCGGGGACCAGGCCAAATTCCTCGCCATGGCCGCAGGCTGATCGTTACAGCTGGGCGTCGCCTTCGCCGGTGGCAGCGGGCGGCAGCGTCCGTCCTATGACGAGCCCTTCGGCTCAAGCTTGCTTTCGATGTTCTCGATCGAGCGGCGAATGTTGGCGAAGGTGCGCTCATTGAAGCCGAGCAGCGCGTGTTGCCGTTCAATTTCGACCCGGAGATAAGCGAGATCCTTTTTGAGCTCATCAGCCGATCTCGCCATGGATTCCTCCTGCTCTGATTCTCCATGCGAGCGAGCTTGTCTGAGGGGATGGAGAGGGTGGGAGCAGGAAACCGTCTTCGAACCAAATATCCACAACAAATGATCGTGAAAGCGGCTCGGGTTGTCGCTTGAGAATGCGCTGATGGTCGATCCGGAAGCCGCCGCGACGGAGAGGCCGCGTCATGACACAGCCGGCAATGCCGGCAGCCAGCTAGCCCCGCGCTGGTCCGCGACTCCGGCACAGCCTCCGCTACCCGCCGAGCGCTCGCGGCGATGGTCAGGGCAGGAGTGGTACGGGTGGCGGGGCTGGAGGGGGCAGCGGAAGCTGTACGGCGTCGCCGGCAGCATGCAGGTGCGATGGTAGTCGTGGCCGGCCGGAAGACGCCTTCGATAAGACATTTGCGGAAGCTGTGCACGCGTTGGCCTTGCAGACTGACTCGGCCAGTGATGGGCGCGTCCATATCCGTGCTGACTGGCCACCCCCCTATTCTAGGGGGTGGCTTTTTCGCATTGTCGTGCTTGGTGGGGCTGCGGGCCGGTCAAGTCCGTCCACCCGACTTGCCCGCGCGCCCCGCTGCCCGAGAGGGTGGCGGGGCTTTTTTCTTTACGGCACTACGTTGAGCCGAACTCCAAATATGCAGGCACCCGTCCAGCTCCGGTGAAAATACAGCCAGTCTTCCTCAAAGAAAATGAACCATCGATCGTCCATGTCCCTGGGAATAAACCCATGGTGCATTCTCGTGGCCTCGTTGGCAGAAAACAGCTCCAGCACCGTTAGCGATTCCCGCGCTGCCGGCGGAGGCAAAATATTCCACGAACCTCGTGTTGCTCGACTGACCATTGAAATCAGTTGTTTGAGATTGCCCGCTTGGTATCCGCAAGCAGTGTCGCCAACTCATCGGCGGTCATTTTCGAAAGAGCATCAACAGCAGCTTTGCTGGCATCTCTGTCTCCATTTCCTTCGCCCATTATGACATAGCCGCCATCGTTAGGCTTCAAAACAAAGAAGAATGGCGAAGCTGGATTTCCTTCCGCTGATACGACAACCATCGAGATCCGATCGTCACAGCTATACACGATCCAGTTCGTTCCGCCGAAGGTCTTGTTAACTGGTCCGGTCTCACACTTCATAGGCTCTGCTGAAGTTTTATCCCGCTGTGCCATAGCGCAATAAAGGCCGCCCATGACAATTCCAATTGCAACAATACGTGCGAATACCAATTGAAAGCCTCCACCCGGCCTACTTGCGTGGCGTTGCCCGAAATCAAAAACCCGCTATCGCGATCAGCGTTGATATCCGCATCGGCACAGCATCCTTCCGCACTAAGGCTCGGCGAGGCCCTCGCCGACGAGGATGGCGGCCACGTCCCGGCCGCGGATGGTGAGGACGCTACTTTTTCTTCACCGCGATGTTAGGCGTGGCGATGTGGAAGTAAGGCAAGTCCACCAGCTTGAAGTTGGCATAGATGCGCCGCTTGTCCGGGTCGTAGGCCGGGGCATTCGCCGGCGCCTTCACGCGCACCGAAAAGCGGAATGCCTTGCCCTTGGTTGCCTCGTAGGTGACGCTGTCCGTATAGCCGCCGATGCATTTGCCGGTCGCGGGATTGACCCGGCAGATCGCGACCTGGAAAGCCGTATTGGGGTCGTCGTCGAACGGACGCTCGTAGCGAGGCAGCACCGTCAACGACCGCGTCGTACCGCGGTTGGTGGTGCGGAACGTGTAGAAAGCGGTGCCGTTAGCCGGGACGTTGAGAACGCCGTTCGCAGGCTTCGCGGCCGTGACGTCTAACGCCGGGAGCGGCGCCTTGTTGTTGGATGCGCTGATGTCAAAGCCGCTGCGCAAGGCCTGCGCGCGGCGCGAATTGTTGGCGCAGTCGGCAATGGCCGGGGGATTGATAGAGTAGGCATCGCGCGCCTCTGTGCTGGCGATATGGGCCCTGAAAGTCCGGCTCTGACCGGCCGGAATGTTCACCGGCGCGTTGTCGGCGCCGATCTGTTCTCCGGTGGCGGGATCGATCCGATGGAAATCGGCTTTGACCTCTTCGTAGAGCTGGCTGCGAACGTGGCAGCCGATGGCGGTCTGCGTGCCGGTGTTGGTGACGGTCAGGGTGAAGTCGACTGGCTCGTTGACATGGCCTGTCTGCACCGTCGGCTGCGCGACGGAACTGATCAGATCCTCCACCGGTGCGGGGGACCGCGCCACGACCAGGGCCCGGTCGCGGGCTTCTGTCACCACTGCGCCATTCCGCCGGCCGGTGAAGATGAAATGCTCCGAGTCCGTCCGCACTTTGGTCTTGTTGAAGTCCGCCCCGAAGGTGAAGGTCACGACCCTGATTGCGCCGGGGGCAAGAGAGAACGTGGCCGGCTCAGCGGTGACGCCCGCCCCGAGAGTGCTCGATGCAGTGACGGCCAGAGCGTTGTCCTGACTGTTGTGCACGATGAATGTGGCGCTCGGGCAGGTCGTCGTGACAGACGGGCCGGTGTAGAAATCACAGATATAATCGCGGCCGTTGAACGGGCTGGCCGGGGTGATGCCGCCATAGTAGAGCAGGAACGCCGAGAGGCCGCCAGCCCGCGGAAAGCGGAAGACATTGAGTGAGAACTCGCCCTCGGTCTCGTTGCGGCTGCCGAGTTGCACCCGGTACTCGCCGCCCTTAACGGTGTCGAACTGGATCAGGCTGTGTTTGTTGGCGATGCCGGGGACTGGCGTGTTGTCGTTGCCGGCGACGCGGGTCAGGTTGTCGATGGCTGTTCCGCGGTATGCGGCGAGCACCGTGTCGAACACCCCGGTGCCGGTCCAAGGTGTGCTGCCATAGGTATGGATCACGATGCGCTCGGCCGCGGGCGCCTTGAGGCCGAGCCACGCGGTGCGCGTCATCTTTCCGCCTTCGGTCGGCTCGCCGGGCTGGAGCGTGCCGTCGATATTGATCATCCGCTGAGTGGTGGCGATCGGCTTCGAAATGGCGGCTCGAGAACGGGCATCGTCGTCGTCGTCATCAAGCACGACGCTCGCAAACCAACATATGAAAGTGCCCGGATTGTCCGGATCCGGATTTTTGATCAAGTCATTGCATAGCTCATAGAGACCACCTGCGCCGGCAGTCTGCGGTCCGATCGGCACAAGCACGGCCGCGATGGCCCAGGCGAGCAAGATAGCGCGGTATCTGATCCACATGACAGCCCCCGATTTGCCGGCCGGTACGAGCCCGCAAGGGCAGCACCCCGTCCTGCGCCGGCATCCCCTGAAATCCAATCCCCAACACCCACAGCCTAGTCCTCGGCTGTGACAGTAAGCAAGCAGGCTGTCGGCTCGTGGCGGCTCCGGATGTTTATCAAACGTGAGAAACATTTCGCCGCTAGCACAGGACCTGCGCGGTGGGAATCCCGGTGCCGATCCTATCGCATCCCCGGCATGTTTCTCCTATGCTTGGCGTTATGGATGAACCCAAGAAACCAATACGAACGCACCTGAATGCCAGTGAGCGCCGTGCCCGCAAGGCTGCGGATGCGATGAAGTTCGTCCAACAGTATGGCCGTAAGGCGCAAAAGGGAGTGGAGCCAAACGACCGCAGGCTCACCAAAGACCTTACACAGACGGTCAAGCAGATGGACCCGATGGAGTTCGACCGGCTCCTGCGAGACGACGAGGATTAATCTAAAGGACTCAAAGGTGAGAAACCTCCGCCGAAACTCAAGACCCGCCGGAAGACGCCGACGGGCCCGGAGGAGTCCTGATTACTGCTCGGTGATGACGGGGATGCCAGTCGGCCAAGAGACGAGACGCTTTTGTAGGCGCTCATCCCGGCAGTCCTCGCTTAGTTCGGTGATCTCATTGCTCCAGCAGTGCGCGACCATGGCCGTTGCAAAGGCCTGCCAGGCCTCAAGGATCTGTGGCGTAAGTTCTTCCAGGCGATCCATGCGGATTGCCATGGCCTCATAGATTTCGTTCCAGGCCTCTTCCGCCGCAGCCAAGCCGCTGCGCACCTTTGCCGACTCGGTGCCGTCCTCATACTCGCCAAAGACCCGGACCAACTCTACGGCGCGTTCATTGCGGTGCCTATCAGGCTAGCGATCGAACAAATGAATCGTGCCGGTCGTGGGCTCCTGGAGATATTCCACACCGTGCGCGTGGCAGATTGCGTCATACTCCTCCTGCGTGCCGCTGAAGCAATACTGGTAGAAGGGCTCCTTTCTGGAGCCTAATTTCTTGATGTCGCGCTCGTTGCACCAAAGAATCCACCGGCCTTTGTTTCTCGATGAGGGCTCCGACCAGTATCCGACGGGATCAGCCATTTGCCATCGAAGAGCGTCGGGGCGCTTTGGCTTGATGCGTTGAAACTCGTCTTCCGCCTCCGAGGCGGTAGCGTCGGTGGCATCGAGCCGCTTCTGCAGGGCCACGATCTCGCGTGAGAGCCGGATGATCTCGGCATCGCCTGCAGGAGCCGCCAGAACGGGCAGGGACGCAGTCGCAACGGCGGGCGCGACGATTGCGGGCCCCTGCAGGACAGAGCGTCTAGAGGCCTTCCGGGCGGGCGTGGTAGTGATGGCAGTCTCGGACATGGGGATTGGACTCCTTGTCCGGGAAGGCGCGCTGAGGCGTGACAGCGCCTTGGCGGGCCGGTTAAATCGGCACTGGCGCCAATTTGTTCAGTCGGCTTCGATCAGGATCGGGTCGGCGAGGGCGGCGGCATCGGCGACGCGGCCGGTGTGCACCAGCGTTTCAATCGATCTGGCTTCTGGGAAGGGCCGCAGCCGTTCTGCGGCGGCGCGCAGCACAGTGCCGGGCCGCGCGTGGCCTAGTGAATTGGACGTAAGCCGACCTTGCCCAGGCGGCGGACGTGAGCGCCGTCACCATCCGGAACTTCGAGAATGGGAAGACGGTCCCACAGAGCGCATCCATGCGGGTGATCGTCGATTGCCTGGAGAAGGCCGGCGTGCAGTTCATCCCGGAGAACGGGGGCGGTGCTGGCGTGAGGCTCAAGAACCGGAAAGATGATTCGGCAACATTGGTTTGAATTCAATCAAAGGAATTCAAACGCGAAATCTGCAGGCTGGTGCCCTGAATGTTGCCCTAGAGAGATTTTGGAGAGTGCTGGACTTCGGTTTGTTGGCTCGCCGACTTCGACGAAAACGCGAACTATCTCTTTCAGATTTCCGCCGCAACCCCGAAGAAGCCGTCCCAGCCAAGGAAACGCGATCGCGACCGTGCCGAGCGCATGCGGCTGGTGGGCGGCCAGGAGCCGTCCCTGCGGGAGAAAGCCTACGCATTCGCCCGCCAGCGTACGATCGTCAGGACATGCGAATTTACCGCCATTGGTATCCCGCGGCACTATCTCGCCTGGATGTGCGAGAAAGGCTTACTGGTGAAGGTCGGCTATGGCCGCTATCGTGCTGCTAAGCGCGAGGCGGCCTAACAGAGGACTCGTGTACGTGAGCATTCAAGCCGCGCCGTGTTCGCCGTAGGCCCCGGCTGCCGCGATCACCTCGATGACCCTGCCTTCGCGCAGTGCGTCGATCGGGCGCTGACCGGCAAGGCGAGCATCGCCGGTCAGCATGAAGTTAACTCGCATCCAGGGATCGTCGATCGAGAACGCCTCGACCACGGCGCTGATCCCGGGCAGCAGACCATCTCCGGCGATCTGAAAGGCGGGATAGGCGTGGTCGCCGCTGATATCCAGCCAAAGCAGCGAGTTGGTTTCGAGTTCTTCTGGCGTGAGGCCGATACGACCCGCGAACTCGGCGGGCGACAGGACCCCGCCTTCCGCGGCGAGCATGCTGCGCTTCATGGCAGAACCGCGCGTGAGGGCGTCAGACAGGATGGCAGTTCCTGCTTGCATAGCGGAGGCTCCTGACCCTGTCGCCTTGATCCCACTGAAGGCTACGAAAGAAACGGCGCCAGAGCCAGGGTCGTTCGTGGGCACGCCGCTATTGCCCCGCCAACGAATTTCCCGCGCCGTTTCGTCAGCATCTCGGCACCGCAGCAAGGTTTTGGGGGCGGCGTGCAACTCGGACCCAGCAGTGATCAATTGGCCCGAGGTGCCATTGTCAATATCATCGAAATCTCGCGATAAGGTAGGTTCCCGGCGTCGGGCTACGGGTCGCGGGCGCTCCCAATGAACGCCCGCAAGTATGGAGGGCTAGGCCTTATCGTTAGCAGGGTGATGCTGCCTGGCTGCCGGACGGACCACTCCGCAGTTGGGATCGGAGGTCGATCTGACAATCCCTAAATCTGCCCACTGCTGGAGGTCGCTGATCGTATAGACCACCCGACCGCCGAGTTTACGGTATGTCGGCCCGGTGCCGTATGTGCGGTGTTTTTCCAGGGTTCGCGGCGAAAATCCGAGGAAACGCGCGGCTTCTTGAGTTCGTAGAAAGCGCGGCGGGATATTGTTTTCACGCATTTTCGAGAGTTCCTTTTCTGACGCACGCCCGAGATGAAGCGCGCGGAGATCGAGGAAACTCACCCACGAGTTGCGGCAAAGGCAGTTGGATGCGTGCGCCTCAGATCCACGCTCCTATTGTCCGCCTGCCTATCCCTTCCTTTCGCAGCGAACCGGCGTAGGCGCTGAAGCAATGGCGTAAGAGGTTTGTGGGCGCGGCAGAAACGGCTTGCCCACGAACGATCCCGGGAGATGTCGACAGTGCCGCCTGCGATCAAGAGCGATCGGTGAGTGTCTTTGCGGAGTTTGAAGGCCGTATTCTCCGCATATCATGCGGCGAAATAGCTTGCGCTTGCGGAGAATACCAGCCATATTCACCGCAAGGAGCGCGGAGAATATGGCGACCTATATCCATGAACTTGAAGGCTGGCCCAGCTTCAGATGGAGCAGCCAGGATCTCTCTGAGCAATTGGCCGCCGTGCGCCATCGGCAGGGCCGGTTGCTGGGGCGCATGGAGGCCCTCGGGTTCGAACTGCGGGCCGAGGCCGTCCTCCAGACCCTGACCGAGGACGTGCTCAAATCCAGCGAGATCGAGGGCGAGATCCTCGACAAGGAGCAGGTTCGTTCTTCCATCGCCCGCCGCCTCGGCATGGACATCGGCGCGCTCGCGCCGGTCGACCGCGATGTCGAAGGCGTGGTCGAGATGATGCTCGACGCCACCCAGAACTATCAGGCGCCGCTCACGGACGAGCGGCTGTTCGGCTGGCACGCGGCTTTGTTCCCGACCCGGCGCAGCGGCATGACCAAGATCATTGTGGGCGCCTGGCGCAACGAGGCGTCGGGCCCGATGCAGGTCGTGTCCAGCCCGATCGGCCGCGAGAAGGTGCATTATGAAGCGCCGGCGGCGGCCCGGCTCAACAACGAGATGATCGCCTTCGTCGAATGGTCCAGCAGCGCCGCGCCGCTCGATCCGGTTCTGAAGGCGGCGCTCGCGCACCTCTGGTTCGTCACCATCCATCCCTTCGAGGATGGCAACGGTCGGATCGCCCGCGCCATCGCCGACATGATGCTGGCGCGTTCGGAAGGCAGCCCGCAACGCTTCTACAGCATGTCCGCGCAGATCCGCCTGGAGCGGAAGGACTATTACGCCATCCTCGAGCGGACCCAGAAAGGCAGTCTCGACATCACCGCATGGCTGCAGTGGTTCCTGGGCTGTCTCGACCGCGCATTCGACGGTGCCGAGGCGATCCTCGCCAATGTCCTTCGCAAAGCGCGGTTCTGGGAGGCGATGGTCGGGCAGCCGCTCAACGAGCGCCAGCGTAAGGTCGTCAACCGGCTGCTGGACGGTTTCGAAGGTAAACTCACGTCCTCGAAATGGGCGACGCTCGCGAAGACATCGCCCGACACGGCCTTGCGTGACATCAACGACCTCGTCGCGCGCGGCGTGCTCGTGAAGGACGAGGCGGGCGGGCGCAGTACGAGCTATTCGCTGGCGAGCTTGGGCGACGGTGAGCCGTATCGCGCTTAGTAGCAGGTTTATTGTGAAATTTGTCGGCGCTGAGGGCGGCTTTGGGGCCGTCAGCGGAATGGCAGCTTCCGGCACAAGAGTCAGGATAGCGGACATGCCACATGGCCGTGCGAACTCGCGAGGGAGCAGCCGCTTGGACAGGCGCAGTTGCCCTCCTCGACCTT
>Ga0182746_1002223_pt1 | contig 15229 bp, 8 predicted proteins | sample eDN3rd30CBELigOP_FD_128881 | JGI IMG/M metagenome (GOLD analysis project Ga0182746, IMG submission 128881) | Enriched Organic Plus compost microbial communities from Emeryville, California, USA - eDNA 3rd pass 30_C BE-Lig OP (version 2) (version 2) ... | reverse complement strand
TCGGACAGTTCAACGACCAGCGCGGCCGGCGGCCGCCAGGCGAACACACCGCACGGCATACCGTCGACGACCGGGGTCTGCGGGCCGCACATACCGCGCACGTAGAGATATGCGATACCGCCCAGATGGCGTTCGGGGTCGTAACCTCGCACCCGCCAGCGCAGGTATCGGTGCAGGACGACCGAGTAGAGGATGGCCTGCAGCGGATAGTGCGAGTGCATCATCGAGGCGGCCATGTGCTGCGGCACGTAGTCGAGTGCCGTCAGCGGCTGATCGGGCAGGCCCAGACGATTGGTCTTGTAGTCGACCACGACATAGCGAGGATCGTCGCCCACCCTGAGCACGACATCGATGGAGCCGCCGAGATAGCCCCTCAGCACCTGGGCGCCCAACGGCCCGGTGAGGTGGTCGGCATAGCCGGCGAGGATGTCGTCGGCCGGGAGATGCCTCCGTAGCGCATCGGCGACCTGCATAAGGGTCACCTCGGCGGCAGCCACCGGTCGATCGCCACCGGCGAGCGGGATCTCGAAGTCCAGCTCGCATAGTCGGTCGGACCGCCCGATGTCGCGCAAGGTGAGGTCGTCGAGCATGGGACCCAACGGGGTGTCGTGCATCGGCACCAGGCCGGCGACGAGTTCACTGACGTCCAGTGCTCCCTGGCCGGAGTCGACCGGCCACCACCGCAGCTGATCGGTGACGACGTCGGTGAGCTCGGCCTCGAGGTCACCGGCCTGCGGATCGGCCAGCTCGAGCACAGCGTGCACGAGCGACCCGAAGGCCGCGCCCGCCGGGAGGTCGGCCATGGGCGACACGGGGGCCTCCACCGGCGCATCGGCGCGCACACGCGGTGCGGCGGCATCGTCGTCGGGAACGTCCTCGTCGATGGTGCCGAGCACCTCGGGTTCGGTCACCTGCGCCGCGCCGATCCCTGCGTGCTCAGCGGCGCGCAGGAGGCCCGTGTACGACGTGCGCCGCCAGTCGGTGTCGACCTCGCGGTCGAGCGTGCGGACCACGAGTGGATCGCTCGACGCGGCTGCGGGCTCCACGGCGGCCGGAGACGACTCGGCGGTCTCGACCACGAGCCCGCCGGCGGTCTCCCAGTCGCGAAAGACACCCATGACCTCGCCGAGCGGAGGCACGATGTCGAGCGCTGGCCGGACCACGGCGCTCTCAGGCGCGCGGCCGATGAGCAGCCGGGACAGGCCGCTGTTGCGCGCGTCGCGACTGCGTCCCCACCACAGGACCACCTGGGACTGGGCCCGGGTCAACGCGACGTACGTGAGGCGCAGCTCCTCGGCGGCGTCCTCGGCACGCGACAAACGCACGGCGTCGGGATCGAACGGCTGCCCGACATCCAGCAGGCGGTCGCCCGCGACGTGATAACGCAGTCCCAGCTCGTCGTCGACATCTCGGATCCACCGGTTGAACGCGTGCGGCAGGTACACGACCGGGTATTGCAGACCCTTGCTGGCGTGGATCGTGACGATCTGCACCGCCGCCGCGTCAGTGTCGAGCCGCCGCTGTCGCTCGACCGCGGACGTGGCGGCCTCGGCCAGACGCCGCTCTTCGCGCAACCAGGCCAGCAGGGCCGTGACGCCCAACCGCCGGCCATGCGCGACGTCGTGCAGGATCTCGCCCACATGCTCCAGATCGGTCAACAGGCGTTCGCCGTCGGGTCGCGCCAGTACGCGAGCGGCCACTCCCCCGCCGAACGTGGCCTCCTGGACCGCGGCGACCCCCCGCAGGCGATACAGGTCGAGCAGTTCACGCACCCGCTCGGCGAGTTCATCGGTGAGCGGGTCGCCCCCTGCGTCGAGCTCGGCGGCGGTGCGGCCGAAGAAGGACGTGAGGGCGGCCGACCGCACGCGGTCGGGGACCTGTCGCTCGAGCGCTTCGAGCAGCCGGAGCCACTCGGTGGCGGCGGCACTCGTGAGCACGCTGTCGCGATCGGCCACCACGCACGGAACCCCGCGCGCGAGCAGGGCCTGCTGGAGGGGGCCGGCGTTGCGCAGGGACTGCATCAGGATCGCGACGTCACCGGCTCCGATCGGGCGCGTGCCCTCGCGGTCGGTGAACGTGGCATCCGAGCCGAGCAGGCGGGCGATGTCGTCGGCGACATCGACCGCGATACGGTCGCGCAGGATCCCGATGCCCACGGGCCTGTCGTCCTCGGTCGGAACGTCGACGACGCGTAACCGGATCGGGGCGTCGACCGGAGCGCCTTGGAGCCGGCTGCCGACATGCGCGGCCGTGACCGGCTGGACCACGATGTCGTCGCCCAGGAGTGCGCCGCGCGTCAGGACCTGCAGGGCGTCGACGAGCGGGCCGTCGGAGCGGTAGTTGGTGCCCAGGGTGCGCCGGTCGCCGGCCGCCGACACCGCCGCCAGGTAGCTGTCGATGTCGCCGCCGCGGAACGCATAGATGGCCTGTTTGGGATCACCGATCAAGATCAGCGTGGCGACCCCGTCGAAGGCACGCTGGAGTACCGACCACTGCACCGGATCGGTGTCTTGGAACTCGTCGACCAGGACATGGGTCCAGCGCGCCCGCATCCGCTCACGTGCCGGCGAGTCGTCGTCCTCGAGCGCATCGTTCAACCGGCTGAGCAGGTCGTCGAACGACAGGATGCCGCGCTGCTGTTTGCGCTGATCCATGATCTTGCGTACCTCGCGCGCGAACGACAGCCGTTCGGCCGCCGGAGAACCGAGCGGCGGATCGGCCGGCATCAGCTCGGTGTGCGGATCGGTGAAGACGCGCCGCGCCAGCGCGAGGGCGGTGGCGCGGTCCAGCGGCGGCACTTCGAGCGATCCGTATCGGCTCAGGTACAGGTCGTCGACCACCTCGACCAGGAGATCGTCGAGGTCCTCGACGAGCACGGCGTGCGGATCGGTGTCACCCGCGACACCGAGCGAGCGCAGTACGACCTGGCAGAACTGATGCGTCGTGGCGATGGTGGCGGAGTCGAACGAGGCGAGGGCGTCGAGCACCCGGCGTCGCCGAGCGGCGATCTCGACGTCATCGGCCGTGACGAGGTGGGTCAGCAGTGGGCCTTCTGCACGCGACGGGTCGGCCAACACCGCCGCGGCCTCGACCAGCTGATCACGCACCCGTTCGCGCAACTCCTGGCTCGCCGCCCGCCCGAACGTGATGATGAGCATCTCGTCGAGCCGGCATCGCCCCTCGGCCACGTAGCGCGCGACCAGCGCCCCCACCGTGTACGTCTTGCCCGTGCCGGCGCTGGCCTCGAGCACCGTGGTGCCGGTGGGCAGCGGGCCGAGCAGGTCGAACGTCTCGATCATGCGCGCACCACCCGGTCGAGCACGGGACGCCACAGGCGTTCGGCGAGGGCGTCGATGCTGAGCGACGGGTCGGCATCGCGCAGGATCTCGAACGGCGCGGCCGGGCCCCAGACCTCGGGGTGCAGATCGCTGTCGCGCTCTCCGGCGAAGCGGCCGCCCTCCCACTCGCTGCGAGCTCCCCAGCCCCCACGCTCGCCGCGATGCACGAGCGCGAAGCCCGTCTTCAGCGGCAGGCGCAGTGGGCGAGCCATGCCCAGATCGTGCAGCGCGACGAGGTCGGTCAGGTGAAGGCGGGCCTGTTCGGGGTCGATGGGTGAGAACACGACGAGATCGGCGCCGTCCCTGCTGCGGGCCACGGTGCCCGCCGTCCACGGCGTGTCCGGGTACATGAGCGTGAGCGCGAGGAGCGGAAGCCAGGCGTCGAGGTGGTGCCGTGCGCCCAACGACGAATAGCTGACGCCGACGACCCGGTCGCCGAACACGTCGGCCACGGTGCCCCGCAGCCGGCGGTCGCCGCCGAGGTCGATGTCGACCTCGACCGAGGAGCGCTCGCGGTCGCCGCGGACACCCATCGCCTTGGCGACGATCGGATCGACCCGAGCGCCGATCGCCTGCGCGCTGTGCCAGCCGAGCCTGCCAGGCGGCAGCACGCCGCGCCGCCATTCGCGCTGCAGCGCTTCGTCGGCCGAGAGGCCTCGCAGACGATCGCGCAGCAGACGATCGCCGACCGACCATTGCTGCAGGCCATCGAGTTCGATCGGCATGGCGTCGAGCACTTCGTCGTCGTCCTCGAAGACGTTGAGCATCAGCCGTCGCCGCAGGAACTCCTTGACCGGCGCGCGCAGGAAGGCACCCAGGGCCGGCAGTTCGAGATCGCGGACGGGCACTGGAGGCAGCGCCAGGCCGCCGAGCGCCGGAATCGCCGAACGCTCCGATCGTGCCGCGAGCGCGGCGCGGCGCGCCGCCTCGTCGAACGAGAACGCATGAACCGTGCCCAGCACGCCCGGACGGAAGTTGCGGGCGTCGAACGACTGGAGCGGGTGGTGCACGACCACATGCGAACGGCCGTCGTCGAACGTCGCGTCGACCGCGTCGAGCAGTTCGCCCACCGGGACTGCCGGTGGCCTGGGCCGGCCCGTGACCTCGTCGGCTCCGGAGTAGGTGATGACCAGGTGTTCGCGCGCCGCCATCATCGCATCAAGCAGCAGTTGACGATCCTCGCTGCGCGGATCGCGTTCACCGGTGAGCGGCCGCCGGGCCAGGACATCGTCGCCGTCGAGGGAGCCGGCTCGGGGGAACACGCCGTCGTCGATGCCGAGCAGGCACACCACGCGATGCGGCACCGAGCGCATCGGCACCATGGTGCAGACGGTCAGGGTGCCGGTACGGAAGTTCGCCCGGGTGGGCCGGCCGACCAGCCGCGCCCCCAGCAGGGCCCGGACATCGGACAGACTCAGCCTCAGGCCGGCCGCGGGCCGACCCGCCGACTGCTCCGCACCGATGGCCGCCAGCTCACGTTCGGCCTGATGTTGCTGCCACTCATCGCCCCACCCGACGTCGGTGAGGGCACCCAAGCCGTCGCGGAGCGTCTCGACCCATGTCGCGACCGGATGGGACCCCGTGAGCCGATCGGTGACGTCACGAAGCCGGTCGACCAGTTCGGCGAAGCGGCCCACCAGGTCGATATCGGATGATCCGACGTCGTCGTACGGCAGCGTGGTGCCGAAGTAGCGACCCGCATCGGCCGAGACGGCGACGCCGGCCAGGAGGCGATCGAGACCGAAACGCCAGGTGTTCTGCACGTATCCGCCGAGGTCGAACGCGTCACGATGCGGCGCGTCGAACGCCCAGCGCACCCCGGTGCGATCGACCCAGCGCCCCAAGGTCGCGAGATCGTCGTCGCTGAATCCGAACCGGCGCCTGACCGGAGCGGTACCGGCCAGATCGAGCACCGCGCTGGCCTCCGCCCTGGCCCCGGCCAGATCGAGTAACCGGCCGATGACGTCGAGCAGTGGATTGGTCTGCACCAACGACCGGTCGGCCAATCTGACCTGCAGTCGCTGCCCCGGATGCCAGGCCGAGTCGTCGGCTACTCCACCCAGCCCGAACGCGGCCTCGACGAGTGGTGCGTACTGCTCGATATCGGGGCACATCACCACGATGTCGCGCGGCTCGAGCGAGGGATCGTCGGCCAACAGGCCGAGCAGCACCTCGCGCAACACCTCGACCTGGCGTGCCGGGCCGTGGCAGGCATGCACCTGCACCGAGTGATCGCCTGGATCGACCGTGTCGCCACCCGACGGCGCACGGTTCGCCTCGATATCGGACTGCAACCGGCCGAGCACGGTCGTGGGGCGTTCGACGGGGGCGCCGGCCTGGATGGCCGTGGTGGCCAGCGGTGCCAGCGTGCGCTGCAGCTCGCGGACATCGCGCCCCCAGGTCGCCAACAGCGGATGCGCGGCCGTCAGATGCGACTGGTCGTCGTCACGTGGGACCTGGCCGTCCTGAGCGACGACCTGCAAGGCGTGCCACAGCGCGTCGGAGGCGTGCGGCAGCCAGATGCCGACCTCGCGATGCCCGGCCAACGCACCGAGCAGACGAACCTCGGTGACCGGCATCCGGGTGTGCCCGAACAGAGCGAACCGCTGCGGCAGGTCGATCGAGCCAGGATCGGCCGACACCTGCTCGATGACCTGATCCAGACGCTTCGACGGGGTGGGCACGGCGACGGCCGCGGCGAGACGCCGCCACAGCTCGGGCTGCCACGCAAGGTCGGGATCGATCGGCGAGCCGAGACCATCGGTGTCGTCGCCGGCCTCCCATGAGGCGAGCATGGCCGGACGTTGTGCCGCATACGCGGCGAACCGGCGGGCGATGCGGTGCGCGACGGCCCAGCGCCGGCCGTGCCGCAGATCGTCGCCATGACGGCCTGAGGCACCGAGGTGGCGGGTCAGCACCGCGCACCACGCCTGCCCGAGCGAGGCGTCGATGACCTCGAGCAGCGGCCACACCGCACGATCTGGATGCCAGACGTCGTCGTCGCCCAGCACCGCCGACATCAGGGCACGGGGCGAGCGGAACTCGATATTGGCGGCGACCCCGTCGCCGTACACGGCGCCCAGGACATGGGACAGCCGCTGGCTGAGCCACCGCTCGACGCCCTTCGCCGGCACGACGACCAGTTCGGACGCGAACGGATCGGCCGGCGGATCGGCCAGCACCGACGCCAGCGAGTCCGCCAGCAGGTCGACCCGCGCGGAGCGGTGCAGGGTGAGGGACATCAGCGGCAGCCTAGTCGCGGCCGCCGACGGTTACCTCAGCTTGCCGACCGCCAGCTTTGAGCAGCTTCTCCGCGCAGTCACCCAGCTGGGACACCGGGGGGGGGTCACTGTGAGGTCCTGTCGGACCGTGAGGCGGAAGTCGCCCGCATGATCCTGTCCGGCCTGGACCGGCGGGCACGGCGTCTAGGAGTTGTTCCTGTCATCGGCGACCGTTCGCACGCACTGTGTCCAGGTGAAGGCGGTCGAGAAGCACGTGGGCGACGCGCTGGTTGGTGGGTGTCGGGAGCCGGTTCGACCTCGCCCTCCACTGGATCCGAGGGCGCTGCTAGTTTCGGATGTGACCACAACCACAGAGATGGAGCACATCGTCGTGAGCACCCAGCCCGCCGTCAAGGTCGCCGTGACCGGCGCCGCCGGCCAGATCGGTTACAGCCTGCTCTTCCGCATCGCCAGCGGTGCCCTGTTCGGACCCGACACCCCGGTCCAGCTGCGGCTGCTCGAGATCACGCCGGCGCTGAAGGCGCTCGAGGGCGTCGTGATGGAACTCGACGACTGCGCGTTCGGCACGCTGGACTCGGTCGAGATCGGCGACGACGCGAACACCATCTTCGACGGCGTCAACCTGGCCCTGCTGGTGGGCGCCCGCCCGCGCACCAAAGGCATGGAGCGCGGCGACCTGCTCGAGGCCAACGGCGCGATCTTCACGGCGCAGGGCAAGGCGCTCAACGCCGTCGCGGCCGACGACGTCCGCATCGGTGTCACGGGCAATCCGGCCAACACCAACGCGCTGATCGCGATGACCAACGCGCCCGACATCCCGGCCGAACGCTTCAGCGCTCTGACCCGTCTCGATCACAACCGCGCCATCTCCCAGCTCGCGGCCAAGACCGATGCCAAGGTCACCGACATCCGTCACATGACCATCTGGGGCAATCACTCGGCCACGCAGTATCCCGATCTGTTCCACGCCGAGGTCAACGGCCAGAACGCGGCCGAGGCGGTTGGACAGGCCTGGATCGAGGAGACCTTCATCCCCACCGTCGCACAGCGTGGCGCCGCCATCATCGAAGCGCGCGGCGCCTCGTCGGCGGCCTCGGCGGCATCCGCCACGATCGACGCCGCGCGCGACTGGCTGACCGGCTCGGCCGACGGCGACTGGGTGTCGATGGCGGTGCGCTCCGACGGCTCGTACGGCATTCCCGAGGGCCTGATCTACTCCTACCCCGTCACGACGAGCAACGGCAACTGGGAGATCGTCCAGGGCCTGGACATCGACGACTTCAGCCGCGCCCGGATGGACGCCACGGCCGCCGAGCTCACCGAGGAGCGCGACGCGGTCCAGGCGCTCGGCCTGATCTAGGCACACCTGAAGCCGCAAAGTTTCCCACGAGACCCCCATTTCCCTGCATTGATAACACGAAGTTTCGTGTTATCAATGCAGGTTTCGGGGGGTCTCGTGGGAAACCTGCAACCCGTTCAGCGAGCGGCCTGGTTCGGGATCACGGCGGCCAGAATGATCAGGCCGACGCCGATCGCGGTGGTCCAGGCGATGTCGAACGCCTTGCCGCGCACGCGCAGCATGCCGGTGTGGTCGTCGGGGACCACCGCGCGCCCGACGGCGCCGACGAGGAACGTCACGCCGATCGTGGTGACGCCGGCACGCCAGGGCCCGAACGCCACGAGCGCCAGCCCGACCGCGACACCGATCAGCTGCACCAGGTACAGCTGCGAGCCTCGACTGCGCGGAAGACCCGTCACGGGTTGAGCAGCTCTGCGGTGTCGACGACGTTCGCGAGCAGCATCGCCCGTGTCATGGGCCCGACCCCGCCCGGATTGGGCGCGACCCAGCCGGCGACATCGCGCACCGACGGCGCCAGATCACCCAGGATCTTGCCGTCGTCGTCGCGACTCACGCCGACATCGAGCAATGCCGCACCCGGCTTGACCATGTCGCCGGTGATGATGCCCGGCACTCCGGCGGCCGCCACGACGATATCGGCGCGCGCGACCTCGGCAGCCAGGTCGCGGGTGCCGGTGTGGCAGAGGGTCACGGTGGCGTTCTCGGAGCGGCGCGTGAGCAACAGCCCCAACGGGCGTCCCACCGTGATGCCCCGTCCGACGACCACCACATGGGCCCCGTTGATCTCGATCTCATGGCGGCGGAGCAACTCGATGATGCCGCGCGGGGTGCACGGCAGCGGCGCGTCCTTGCCCAACACGAGCCAGCCGAGGTTCGTCGGGTGGAGGCCGTCGGCGTCCTTCGCGGGATCGATCCGGCCGATCACGGCGTTCTCGTCCAGGCCGCGGGGCAGCGGCAACTGCACGATGTACGTCGTGCAGGCGGGATCGGCGTTGAGCTGATCGACCGCCGCCTCGACGTCGGCCTGGGTGGCCGTGGCCGGCAGATCGATGCGGATCGAGTTGATACCGACCTCGGCGCAGTCCTTGTGCTTGGCGCCGACGTACCAGTGACTGCCGGGGTCGTCGCCGACCAGGATCGTGCCGAGGCCGGGGACAATGCCACGCTCGCGCAGAGCGGCGACCCGTCCCGTGAGCTCGGACTTGATCTCTTGCGCCACGGCCTTGCCGTCGAGGATCTGAGCGGTCACGCCCCGCAGTCTTTCATGTCAGCTCAGTTCCCCGAGATTTGCGTCGTTGTTGTTGGTTGAACCGGCACGGAAGCAACCACAGCGGCGCAAATCTCGGGAAACGTGACCTGGAGGTTCTCAGTGGAAGAAGTGCCGCGTCGCGGTGAAGTACATCGTGATGCCGGCTGCTTTCGCGGCCTCGATCGTCTCCTCGTCGCGTACCGAACCGCCGGGCTGGACGATCGCCCGCACTCCCGCGTCGATCAGGATACCCGGACCATCGGCGAACGGGAAGAAGGCGTCCGATGCGGCGACCGAGCCCGCGGCCCGTTCGGCACCGGCGCGCTCGACGGCCAGCCGGCAGGAGTCGACGCGGTTGACCTGGCCCATGCCGATACCGACCGAGGCGCCGTCCTTGGCCAGGAGGATCGCATTCGATTTGACCGCGCGGCATGCCTTCCAGGCGAAGGCCAGATCGGCCAACGTCGCGTCGTCGGCCGGTTCGCCGGCCGCCAGCGTCCAGCGCGACGGGTCGTCGCCGCCGTCCTCGGACTCGGCGTCGACATGATCGACGCGCTGCACCAGCACACCCCCGCTGATACCGCGGAACTCGATCGGATCGGGATGCTCGGCACCGACCTTGAGGATGCGGATGTTCTTCTTGCCCTGCAGGATCTCGACCGCGCCGGGCTCGTAGTCGGGGGCGACGATGACCTCGGTGAAGACCTCGGCCACCTGCTCGGCCATCGCGACGGACACCGGGCGGTTGGCCGCGATGACACCGCCGAACGCCGAGACCGGGTCGCATGCATGGGCACGGGCATGGGCCTGCGCGATATCGTCACCGACCGCGATGCCGCATGGATTGGCGTGCTTGATGATGGCGACGGCCGGGGCGTCGAAGTCAAGGGCCGCTCGCCGGGCGGCATCGGTGTCGACGTAGTTGTTGTACGACATCTCCTTGCCGTGCAGCTGCTCGGCCGCCGCGAGCCCGCCGCGCCAGTGCCGGTAGAGCGCCGCCGGCTGGTGGGGATTCTCGCCGTACCTCAGCACGGCCGACTTCTCCCAGGTCGCACCGGTGAACTCCGGCCAGCCGTCCGCGCTGGGGTCGTAGACCGAGGCGAACCACGACGCGACGGCCACATCGTAGGCGGCGGTGTGCGCGAAGGCCTGCGCCGCCAGGTGACGTCGCTGCTCGAACGTGAAGCCGCCACCGGCCAGAGCCGCGCGGACGTCGTCGTAGGCGTTCGGCGAGACCACGACCGCGACGGTGGGATGGTTCTTGGCGGCCGCCCGGACCATCGAAGGGCCTCCGATGTCGATCTGCTCGACACACTCGTCGGGGGTCGCGCCCGACGCGACGGTCTCGCGGAACGGATACAGGTTGACGATCACCAGGTCGAACGGCTCGACCCCCAGCTCGGAGAGCTGCTGCACATGCGACTCCAGCCGGGAGTCCGCCAGGATGCCGGCGTGCACGCGCGGGTGGAGCGTCTTGACACGGCCGTCGAGGCACTCGGGGAATCCGGTCAGTTCCTCGACCGGCGTGACCGGGACGCCGGCAGCTTCGATCGTCTTGGCGGTTGATCCGGTCGAGACGATCGAGACGCCGGCGGCGTGCAGGTCGCGGGCCAGATCCTCCAGGCCCGTCTTGTCATAGACCGAGACGAGAGCGCGCTTGAGGGCGCGGGTGGTCGTAGATGGTGTCGTCATGCGGGGTCTCCGAAGCTGATCGTGCGGTCATCGATGGTGAAGGATTCGCGGGCGAGGCGGCCGACCCAGTCGACCACCATCTCGCGCTCGCTGGACTTGATGCGTTCGTGCAGCGCGGTCTCGTCGTCGCCGGGCAGCACCGGGACGGCGACCTGCGCGACGATCGGGCCGGTGTCGACACCCGCGTCGACCACGAACAGGGTCGCTCCGGTGATCTTGACGCCGTAGGCGAGCGCGTCGCGCGGCGCATGCGTGCCGGGGAAGGCCGGCGAGAGCGCCGGGTGCGAGTTGACGGTTCGGCCGCCGAAACGGCCCAGGAAGGCAGGGCCTGCGAGCTTCATGAATCCCGCCAGGACGACCAGATCGGGGTCGTGTGCCGCCACCGCGTCGGTCAGGGCAGTGTCCCACGCCGCCCGATCGGGATGATCGCCGAGCGCGACGACGAACGACTCGATGCCGTGCCGGCCCGCGCGAGCGAGCCCTTCGATGCCGGTGCGGTCGGCGCCGACCGCCACGATCTCGGCACCGTAGTCAGGATCGGCTGTCGCCTCGATCAGCGCCTGGAGGATCGTGCCGCTCCCCGAGACCAGAACCACCAGCCGGGCTGGGGTCCGGTGTGTTTCGTGGCGTGGCACGCAGCTCACGATAGTGCGCGAGCGCGGCGCCGAGCGCACCGCCCAAGCCCATCACCGCCACACCCACCAGCAGAGGCGTCAGTGGTGGCGGCCCCGTGTGCGCCATACGCCCCGGGCCGATCGCGCCACCCGATGCGCCGACCACGACGCCCAGGAGGAATCCGGCCATCGCCCCGGCCGCCGCTCCCGCAGCGATCCGCGCCCACCATCCCTCGCGACCGCCCGTGTCGGCGCGCCACCCGGAGATCCCGCCCGCGATCAGCGGCACCAAGCCCAGGAGGAAGACCCACGTCGAGAACTCGCCCGGCGACGGTAGCGCGGCGAGGAACGGGAACCCCGGCACCGCTCCCAGATGCGCACCCGTCAGATCGACCGAGGTGTCGGACCCGAACGCGAAACCCGGTCCGAGCAGCACCGCGCAGGTCCACAGGACCGCGGTCGGCACCGCGAGCAGGGAGCCGGCCGCCAAGGCGATCCCGCCACCCATCCCAGGATCGAGCAGGGCCCATAGATCGCCTGCACGGTCACGATGCAGCATGAGCAGGGTCAGGACGAGCACGGTCGACGTCGAGATCATCGCGATGACGGCCGGGATGGCGCCCCGCACGGCGCGTCGCAGGTCCTGGCTGACGGTGAACCAGAGGGCCGCTCCGCCCCCGTGCTTCGACACGGCGCCGCAGGCTGCACCCACCCCGCCCACGACGAATCCCGCAGCCGCGGCACGGACCAGACCGATCTCGGCGCCCTCGGTCGATGACACGGCAGCCGCGATACCGGCCAGCAGACCGAGGACACCCGCAGTGGAGATGACGAACGCGGGCAGTTCGTCGACCGGATCGGGTAGCGACCAGCGCACGACCCAGGCGACGACGGCGACCCCGAGCAGCCACCCACCGATCGGGACGATCGTGATCGAGCCGCCGTCGACCGTCAGTCCCGATCCGATCGCGACGAGCCAGGTACGGGCGGCCGGGCGGATCACGTCGAGCGCGGTGTCGGCACCCGTACCCGCCATCAGAAGCAGTAGGGCAGCGATCGCGGCCGATGCCGCTGCTGCGAGCACGCCCGCGAGGAACGCCGCCCGCAGGTACGGGGTCTCGATCGGCTCAGGCACCCGTTCATCCTCCCCTGTATCGTGACGGTGCTCGACGCAGGCACGCCGAGCACCGCACATGCCCCTGGAAATAGTGCCGATGCACCCGCGGAGGGAGGCCAGATGACTCGCGTCGACGAGTTCGACAGCTTCTTCCGCACCGGCTTCAGCAATGTCCTGCAGGTCACGTACGCGGTCTGCGGCGACCGCAATGTGGCGCTCGAGGCGACGACCGACGCGTTCCGTCGGGCCTGGCGCGACTGGGCCAAGATCCGCGACCGCTCACCGCTGACGTACGTGCGCGGTGAGGCCTGGAAGGCCACGTCGCTGAACCGCAGCACTCACCCGCTGCGCCGGCGCAAGGAGGGCGACTCCGATGTCCCGTTGCTCGACGCCCTCGGGGAGCTCCAGGTCGACCAGCGACGCCTGCTGATCCTGATGACACTGGGCAACACCGATCTCGAGGAGGCATCCCGCGAGGTCGGCATGCCCGCCGAGGACGGCATCGAGCAGGCCACCGACGCGCTGGCACGACTCGAGCGGCTCACGGGGCAGACGATCGCCGAGATCGAGCACCGGCTGCACCGATTGTCGGCCGCCACCGACGACCTGCCGGTACCCGCCCCCGAGACGGTCCGATCGGCCGCCCGTCGCGGCACCCAGCGCAACACCGTGCTGCTCGTGGTCCTGGCCATCGCCGGCGTTCTGGGCGCCGGCTTCGTCGTCACCGACGGCGATGCTCTTGCCCGCCAGTCGACTCTGCCCCACCGCGAACGCATCGGCGCCGAGGGCAGCGACATCGTGCTCGACGCCCGCAAGCTCAGCGACGACGACCTGCTGACGGCCGGCCAGGTGTCCGAACTCGATCCGACGGCACGGTGGAAGATCGACGGCACCGACGACGCGGCCGACGACACCACGCCATACGCGACCTGCCCGACGCAACGGTTCGCCGACGACAACCCTTTGCGCGTGTTCGTGCGGACGTTCTCGTCGTCGGCCGGTCACGCCCGCGTGGCTCAGTCGATCGAGGTCTCCCGAAGCGCGGCACGAGCCGCCAAGAGTGCGCGCACCCTGGTCACCTGGTTCGCTGATTGCTCGCACCCGATGGTCCAACTGATGTCGACCCACACCGTGCAGCGGCCGTTCGGTGACTTCACGATCCTGACCCTGCGGTCCAACCGACCACCGGTCCGGACCTTCACGGTCGGACTGGCGCACTCGGGCTCGATCACCAGCACGGTCGTCCACGAAGTCGACGGCGGCAAGGGCCCCGAGGTCGAGACGTTCGCGCGCGTCCTGAACAACTCGGTGTCGAAGGTGTGCCGCGCCAGCGGCGGCCGATGCTCCGACGACATCCTGGTCACCGCGGCAGATCCGCCGCCCACCAGCGAGGCCCCCCAGTTCCTGGGCATCGTCGATCTCCCACCGATCGCCGATGTGGCCCGAGTGTGGGCGGCGGTCCCTGCCCGCGCCGTTCCCAATCCGGCCGCTACACCGTGCGATACAGCCGACTTCGGCGGCGACGCGATCAGCAAGGCTTCCTCGCGGATCTTCGTCCTGTATCAGGCCACGGAGCTGCCGCGTGAGTTCGGCATCACGGAGACCATCGGGCGCTTCGAGTCCGAGGAGGCGGCCGAGAAGTTCATGAAGAAGATCTCGAAACGGGTCGCCGCCTGTCCTGACAAGACGCTGTCGGCCGAGATCGACCAGAAGTCGACGTTCGACACCGACGGCATGGACGGCCGCGTCTGGCGTGTCAGTGTCGAGGCCCAGAAGGACGTCACGGCGCGCTACCGCCTCGGATTCGTCCGTCGAGGCCGCGATGTCGCCCAGGTGACCATGGTGACCGCCGACAAGTACGACATCTCCAAGAAGGCCTTCACCCAGGTCGTCAGCCGCGCCGGCGTCCGCCTCCAGTACAACTGACCCACCACCACGACGCGACCACGGGCCGCGCTCACGAGTCGCAGAGCCGCTCCCGCGAGCCCCGTGCGAGGTGACCACGTGTGAGGTAGCCAACGGGTCGCGCTCACGAGTCACAGAGTCGCTCTCGCGAGCCCGGAAAGCGCACCACCTGAAACGTGACCACGTGTGGAAGGTGACCACGGGTCGCGCTCACGAGTCACAGAGTCGCTCTCGCGAGCCGGTGAGACGAACGACAGTCCGCAGGCTGCCTGCTTGCGAGTGCGACTGTGTGACTTGGTGAGCGCCACGCAACGCAAGCACGCCGTCACGCAAGACGCAGAAGGCGCCGCGACCACGCAACCTCACCGAGCCGAGAAACCGTCCAGTCGCACCCCACGAACCCGAGCCACGAGAACCCAAGCCAGCCCGCCAGGCAACAAGCGACTCGTCACCACCAACAAGCGACTCCTCACCACCAACCAGTGACTCGTCAGCGGGAACGACGAAGGCCCCCGCCGTAGCGGGGGCCTTCGCGTCTACTGAGTCAGACTCAGAGGTTCTGCAGGATCTCGCGCATCAGGGCGGCCGTCTCGGACGGCGTCTTGCCGACCTTGACGCCCACGGCCTCGAGGGCCTCCTTCTTGGCCTCGGCCGTGCCCGACGAGCCCGAGACGATGGCGCCGGCATGGCCCATCGTCTTGCCCTCGGGGGC
>Ga0182746_1002222_pt1 | contig 15241 bp, 11 predicted proteins | sample eDN3rd30CBELigOP_FD_128881 | JGI IMG/M metagenome (GOLD analysis project Ga0182746, IMG submission 128881) | Enriched Organic Plus compost microbial communities from Emeryville, California, USA - eDNA 3rd pass 30_C BE-Lig OP (version 2) (version 2) ... | reverse complement strand
CGCCGCCCTCGGTCGAGCCGACCGAGAAGTCGATCAACCCCACCGGCGGCAACCTGTTCACACCCGGCGTGAAAGCTCCGGCAGCACCCACCGCCATCCCCGGCAACAGGTCAAACACCGGGTAGACCACTGTTTCTGCAGCAGTACCCGCAGCTAATGGCCCTGCGACTGCGCGGACCTTGAGTTAAAGTTCGGTTCACCAGAACCCGCTTCGGGATGGGACTGGCCACGACTTTGCGTTGCAGGTAGTGGGAATCCACCGGATTCGCCGAAGGCCAGGTTCTGTAACAGCACGGGGGACAGTGAGGACAGCATCATGAAGTCAGGGCAGTTGACTCGTCGGCTCACCGTCATCGCGGGCGGCGCGGCAGTCATCGGGATGATCTCCTTCACCGCCGCGTGCGGCACCGAGGAGCAGAAGGGTCCCGAGACCACCACACCGACCACCACGACGACGACCACGACCACCCCGGCGACCCCCGCCCCGCCGCCCTCGGTCGAGCCGACCGAGAAGTCGATCAACCCCACCGGCGGCAACCAGTTCACACCCGGTGTCAAGGCACCGCCGGCACCCACCGCCATCCCCGGCGACCACTAGACCCGCAGTAGGAGAAAGTCGGTCGTTCGTGGCCGGGATGAACATCGCCCCCGGGCGGGTGATACTCGCGCTGATCGTATTCAGCACGCTGCTGGTCTCCGACCTGCGGACTACGCCTGCCTCAGGCGGATCGGCGTACGGACCCACTCACATCACGGGTCCGTACGCCCAACTACTCTCCGCTTCAACCGATCTCGGCCCAGCCGAGAGTGGTTCGGCACAGCTCACCATGACGCTGCACAACACCGATTGGCCGACTGCACTGTTCAGGTGGGCCAAGGAGCATTCACTGTCGGTCCGGTGGCGGCCCGGCAACGCCTGGGCCATCACCGAAGGCCAATCCGCCGATCTGGCAACCGCTTTCGGGGTCGACATCCATGACTACCTGGGTCGGCGGGGCCAGCAGTTCTACGCCTCACCGCAGCAGCCGTCGGTACCCGAACGGCTGTCCGGAGAGGTCACCGAAGTCGGCCGTATCCTGGGCTACACGCCCTACCGGATGTCGCTGCCCGACCTGCGGAACCTGCCCACCGATGTTCCGGATCAGGGGCTCACGCCGCAAGGCGTGCTCAACACCTACAACCTCGGCAACCTGGCCGGGCAGGGGTTCACCGGCAAGGGCACCACCATCGTGTTCTTCGCGTTCGACGGTTTCGCTCAGGCCGACCTCGACACCTTCGCCGACACCTTCGACCTACCCAGGTTCACGCCGGTCGTGGTCGGCGGGCAGCCGAGCGCCCCGCACGGCGAGACCACCATGGACCTTCAGCTGGCCCATGCCATCGCCCCGGATGCACAGAAGGTCGTGGTCAACGCCCGGCCCACAGTCCAGGGTGACGGCGCCTACGAGAAGATCGGCAAGATGCTGGAATCCGCCGACCAGCAGTTCCCCGGCGCTATCTGGAGCTTCTCGATCGGCTGGGGCTGCGACAAGCTGATCACCGCCGCCGATCTGGCCCCGGTCCGCTCCGCCCTGGCCACCGCACACACCCACGGCACCACGGCATTCGATGCCAGCGGGGACCTGGCCGGTCTGGAATGCAAAGGCGGACAGGACTGGTCATCGGCGCCCAGCGAGGACGACATCGGCCTTGACTCGGTGGCCTCCCTTCCGGAGATGACCGATGTCGGAGGCACGACACTGTCCACCGACGCCCACGGCGGTTGGCTGGCCGAGCAGGCCTGGTTCGACGTCCCGTTGTCGCAGGGCACCGGCGGTGGTGTCTCGGCGATCTTCGACCGTCCCGAGTGGCAACGCAACGTATCCGCACCCGGCGCCGACGGGGCCGGGCGGCGGCTCACCCCAGACGTGGCCGCGGTGGCCGATCCGTTTACCGGCGTGAAAATCGTTCTGAACAACCAGGTTCTGGTCGGCGGCGGCACATCGCAGTCCGCGCCGCTCTGGGCGGCGATGGCCGCAGTGATGAACCAGTACCTGATCGCCAACGGCGGGCGGGCACTGGGCGACCTCAATCCGACGCTGTACAAGATCGCCTCGGGCGCTCCGCTGCCGGCTTTCCGTGACGTCGATCTGGGCGGCAATGCGGTGGCCACCGCCTCCCCCGGCTACGACCTGGTGACCGGGCTGGGCTCACCCGACGTCGAGAACCTCGTCAAGAACATCCTTGTCCTCCAGAAGGCACACCGATGACCGACACACCCGAGGACACCGACGTGCCGACCACCGAATGCCGGGTCTGCAAAGTCGACGTACCCGACGGCAAGTACTGCGGACTGTGCGGGGTTCCGATCGACAAGGAGAGAGGTGACGGCCCGGAGTGGTTGCGCCTGAGCGCATCCTGCGTAGCTCCCGATGAACACCTGCTGCGCCCGTCGATCGCGAGTTCACTGTTCCCCCATCTGTCGCACCAGTCCCGCACCCCGTTCCGCATCGCGATGCTGGTCCTGCTGGCGGGCTTGGTGGCGTGCGCCGTGCTGAGGTTGCCCGCGGCCCTGATCGCAGTGGCCGCACTCGGGCTCCCGCTGCTGTTCCTGATCTACCTCTACGAGTCCGACGCCTTCCGCGATCTGCACCGTGCCAACCTGGCGCTCACCATCGTGCTGGGAAGTGTTCTGGGAATCGGATGGGTGCTCCTCACAGGGCACATGATGGCCAAGTCCTACGGCGTCCCACTCGGTGCAGGGGTGACCGGATTCCGGATCATGCGCAACGGCTTGGGGATTCCGCTGGGCGGTGCGGTTCTGATGTTGGTGCCCGCTGTCGTGGTCCGGCTGACCAACCGCTCCAGCCGGGAGTCGTTGGACGGCTTCATGATCGGCGCCCTCGGTGCCACGGCCTTCACCGCGGCGGCCACCCTGACCCGGCTGGCACCGCAGCTCACCACCGGCATGGTGGCGCGAAACCGGCCCGTCTCGGGCCTTGTCGTCGAGGCCGGGATCCGCGGGGTGGCCATGCCGCTGACCGCAGCAGCCATCGGCGGGTTGATCGGCGCGGCACTGTGGTTCACCCGCCCGGCCACCAAGGTCGACAAACACGTCGGTTACGTCCGGCTGGTGATGTTCTCCTGCGCCTTTGCGGTGTTGATCGTCTATTGCTCGCTCGGTCTGGTCGATGTCGCGCGCGTTCCCCAATGGATCCAGTTGGCAGTACACCTCGCCGTGGCGGTGATCGCATTGCTGGCGCTGAGGGTCGGTCTGCATCTGGCGCTGCTGCACGAGGCACAGGACGACATCGCCTCCGACCAACCCATCTTCTGCGCCCGCTGTGGCCATATCGTGCCCGACATGTCGTTCTGCCCGCACTGCGGCGCAGCCACCCATGCGTCGTCGCGCACATCCAGACAAGAGCGACGCGAGCACCGGCCGGTGCGTGACTCGGGGCCCGATGCCGGGTGAGCACGTTCTTTCCGGGGTATGCGGTTCCCATCTCCACGGGCCGTACCCGGGCCATTCGCGGGACCTCGATCCTGAAAGTGCTGGCGATTCTGGGGACCGGCATCGCCCTGGTTGCCGGCATCCTGGCCTGGGTCTCACATGCCACGAGCGAGCCGCCGGCCCGCTACATGTGCCCACCGGACTGCGGGCGGCCACCGACCGGTCAGCCCGTGGCGATCAATCCGGTGTTCACCGCGGCTGACGGAAGCTTCTCGGTTTCCTACCCGGTGGCATCGTCGGCGTACAAGGTCACCACGAGCCGGACCGGTGTCACAGCGGAATTCCAGGCCGGTGACGGCGGCATGCTGCAACTGTTCAGCGAGCCCGCGAATGGCCGCAGTGCCGAGGACATCGCCCATTCACTGGTCGAGAGGACCTATCCGGATACCAAGACCGCCTACAACATTCCCAATGCCATGGTCGGTTACCACCCCGGATTCGGCCTGGTCGCCGACAACTGGCCCCAGGGCGCGACGAGTAACTACATGCGGATGCGGGTGCTGGTGTTGGTCGCGGTGAAGAACGGCCTCGCACTCGTCGCGTCAGCTGTCGGACCGTATCGGGAATTCGGCCCCGGCTCGGGAGCCAGTAAACCCTCGGGCGCCAACCTGCAGTTGGCCCTGGACATGGGCAAATACGTCAACAGTTTCCGGTGGCGCGGAGATCCTGACCGCTGACCCGACCGGCTGGCCTCCGCGCGGAATCCCACAATTGACGCCCGCGCCGGACTGCACTGGGCTAGAGTTTGCTGGCAGGCCGTTTCCGGGGCCGTACCTGTTCGTCCGCGGGGGACAGTGAGGACTAATCATGAGGTCACGTCGATCAACTCGTCGCCTCGCAGCTGCCGCAGCCTCCGCCGCGATCATCGGGATGGTCGGGCTCAGCGCTTGCGGTACCGGCGAGAAGGCACCAGAGACCACAACGCCATCCACCACCACCACGACGACCACGACGCCGTCGGCCCCGCCCCCGGCGGCTCCCACCGAGAAGCAGGTCGCCCCCGGGGGCGCCAACAGCTTCACGCCCACCCACATAGAACCGCCGGCGCCCCCCACCGGGCGTCACGGCATCGGCAGCCCTCATAGGCAATAGCGCCGGGACGGGTCCAGAGGGCCCGGCACCCGTCATCGAATGGCGGGTGTGCCGGGTATGCCGCGCCGAGGTGCCGGCCGGCACATTCTGCGGAGTGTGCGGCAGCTACCTGGACCCACAACGCTTCGGATCGAGGGGGTTACGGCCGCAGGCGTACTGTGCGGGACGCGAACATCTTTTCCTTCCGTCGGTGGTCAGCTCACTGTTCCCGGCACTTCCGCACCGTTCCCGCACGCCCTACCGTCTGGGAATAGCAGCGCTGGGGGTCGCGCTGCTCGCCTGCACACTGCTGCGGGTGCCCGCAGCGATCACCGCGCTGGCCGCGTTCGGCTTGCCACTGCTGTTCGTCAGTTATCTCCGTGAAACCGCTGCCTTTCAGCACCTTCCAGCGCGGATGCTGCTGCTGACCGGTGTCCTGGGTGCGGCTTTGGGTGCGGGTTGGACGCTGCTGACCGGAACCGCCGTGGCGCGCGCGTATGACATGCCGATGGGTGTCGACGTGCCGGAGTTCCGGATCGTGCGGGACGGCCTCGGTGTTCCGCTCGGCGCCATGGTGTTGATGCTCGCACCGGTGGTGGCGATCCGCCTGTTCGGGCCGCGCACACGAGAACCGTTGGATGGCTTTGCGATCGGCGCCATCGGGGCCCTCACCTTCGGTGCGGCAGCCACATTGAGCCGGCTGGCGCCACAATTCGACGACGGGTTGGTGGACCACGACCGGCCCTTGAGCGGGCTGTTGGTCCAGGCCGGCATTCAGGCGGTGGCGGTGCCGTTGACGGCCGCGGCTGCCGGAGCTCTCGTCGGGGTGGTGTTGTGGCCCGCGCATGTTCGCCCAGCATCGGCACTGATGGTCTCCGCTGTCCCCGTCTGTTTCATGGCTCTCGGCCTGACCGATGTCGCACCCATCCCTGAGATATTCGTGCTGACAGTGCATTTGATCGTCGCGGTGCTGGTCTTGCTGGCGTTGCGAGTCGGTCTGCAGATCGCCTTGCTGCATGGACCGCGCGGCGGCACCCGCGCCGACGAACCGCGGCAATGCCCGCAGTGCGATCACACCGTCGGGGATATGGAGTTCTGTCCGCATTGCGGTGTGGCGATCCGCGCATTGCAGCGGGCCGCCCCTCGTGCCGGTCGCGCCCCGTTGGTGATGTGGGGTTCCGGCGTCACGGTGCTGACGGTCGCACTCGTCGTGGTGTCGGCCGTGGTGAGCAATCCACCCGCACGGTACATATGCCCACCGGACTGCGGCCGTCCGCCGACCACGGATCCGGTAGCGACCAATCCCCGCTTCACCGCCCCGGACGGCGCGTTCTCGGTGTCCTATCCCGCCAACGGCGCGGCCTATGCGGTCAACACTGCCGACGACGGAGTGACAGCAGATTTCCTCGCCGGAGACGGCGGCACCATGCAACTGATCGGTAGAGCCGCAAACGGGCGAACCCCAAAGGAAATCGCCGAGTCTCTGGTCGCCGAAACCTATCCGGATACCGAGATGGACTACGAGATTCCGAATGCCATGGTCGGGTATCAACCGGGATACGGCATGGTGGTCGACAGTTGGCCGCAGAACGCCATCGGCGATTACATGCGGATGCGGGTCGTCATTCTCACCGCCGTCAAGAACGACCTGGCACTCATCGCCGTGGCGACAGGCCCATACCACGAATACGGTCCGGGATTCGGCTCAGGCAAACCCTCGGGCGCCAATCTCGATCTCGCGCTGGATATGGGCAAGTATGTCAACAGTTTCCGTTGGCGCGGAGACCCGCCCCGCTGATCACTCCCATTCGATGGTGCCGGGCGGCTTGCTGGTGACATCCAGCACCACGCGGTTGACCTCCGGCACCTCGTTGGTGATGCGGGTCGAAATCCGTTCCAGCACTTCGTAAGGCACGCGAGTCCAGTCCGCCGTCATGGCGTCTTCACTGGAGACCGGCCGCAGCACGATCGGGTGACCGTAGGTACGTCCGTCGCCCTGCACGCCCACCGAACGCACGTCGGCCAACAGCACCACCGGGCACTGCCAGATCTGCTGATCCAAACTAGCCGCGGTCAGTTCCTCGCGGGCGATCGCATCGGCGCGACGCAAGGTGTCCAACCGGTCGGCCGTCACCTCTCCGACGATGCGGATACCCAGCCCGGGGCCCGGGAAGGGTTGGCGGGCAACGATTTCCTCAGGTAGGCCGAGCTCCCGGCCCACCGCACGCACCTCGTCCTTGAACAGCAGCCGCAGCGGCTCGACGAGCTTGAACTTCAGATCGTCGGGCAGGCCGCCGACGTTGTGATGGCTCTTGATGTTGGCCGTGCCCGCGCCGCCACCGGATTCCACGACGTCGGGGTACAGCGTGCCCTGCACCAGATATTCGATCTCGCCCTCGCTGGCACCCAGGGTGTCGCGCACCACGCGCTCGAACGCCCGGATGAACTCGCGGCCGATGATCTTGCGCTTGCCCTCGGGATTGGTCACCCCGGTCAGCGCCTCAAGGAAACGGTCGGCGACATCGAGGGTCACCAGCTTGGCCCCGGTCGCCGCGACGAAGTCACGCTCGACCTGCGCCCGCTCCCCCGCTCGCAGCAGGCCGTGGTCGACGAACACACAGGTCAGCCGGTCGCCGATGGCGCGCTGCACCAGCGCGGCGGCCACGGCGGAGTCGACGCCGCCGGACAGTGCGCAGATGGCCCGGCCGTCGCCGATCTGGGCGCGGACCGCCTCGATCAGCTGCTCGGCGATGTTGGCGGCCGTCCACGTCGCGCCGATGCCGGCGAACTCGTGCAGGAACCGGCTCAGCACCTGCTGGCCGTGCGGGGAGTGCAGCACCTCCGGGTGGTACTGCACGCCGGCCAGGCGACGCGCCCGGTTCTCGAAACCGGCGACGGGGGCTCCGGCGCTGGAGGCGATCACGTTGAACCCGTCGGGTGCGGCGGTGACGGCGTCGCCGTGGCTCATCCACACCGGCTGGGTCTCGGGCAGTTCGGCGTGCAGGTCACCACCGGCGACGTGCAGCTCGGTGCGCCCGTACTCGCTGGTCCCGGTGTGTTCGACGGTGCCGCCGAGCGCCTGGGCCATGGCCTGGAAGCCGTAGCAGATGCCGAACACGGGGACGTCGAGATCGAACAGCGCTGGGTCCAGTGACGGGGCGCCGTCGGCGTAGACACTGGCCGGACCGCCTGAGAGCACGATGGCCTGCGGATCCTTGGCCTTGATCTCCTCGACCGTGGCGGTATGCGGGATGACCTCGGAAAACACCCGCGCCTCACGGACCCGGCGTGCGATCAGCTGTGCGTACTGAGCGCCAAAGTCGACGACGAGGACAGGACGGGGAGATGCAGATGTCACCGCAACAGTCTAGTGGCCTGGTCAGCGCGTGCCCGAGGTGCCGGAATAGTTGGTTGCTACCAGGAGCGTGTTTAAACCCAACCCTTGCGCGGCGACTAAGCATGATGGAGAAGACGTCGGCGAAAGCGAGGACGCTGTGCTGGGCCTGCCCGAGCAGATCACCGCGTGCCTGTTCGATCTCGATGGAGTGCTGACCGATACCGCGAGCGTCCACAAGAAGGCCTGGAAGGCCATGTTCGACGACTATTTGCGGCACCGGGCCGAACGCACGGGTGAACCGTTCGTCGCATTCGACATCGACGCCGACTACCTGAACTACGTCGATGGCAAGCGCCGTGAGGACGGCGTCCGGTCCTTTCTGGTCAGTCGCGGGATCCACCTTCCCGAAGGCGCACCAAACGACCCCGCCGACGCCGACACCATCGAAGGACTGGGCAATCGGAAGAACGCGATGTTCCACACGACCCTGCAGACCGAAGGTGTTCACGTCTTCCCTGGATCGCGTAGGTATCTGCAGGACGTGAGCCAGGCTGGGCTGCGCCGCGCCGTGGTGTCGTCCAGCGCCAACACCGAGGAGGTGCTCAAGATCACCGGACTGGACACATTCATCGAGCAGCGGGTGGACGGGGTGACCATGCGGGACGAGAACATCCCGGGCAAGCCGGCCCCCGACAGTTTCCTGCGCGCTGCCGAACTACTCGGCGTCGCACCCGCGCACGCCGCGGTCTTCGAGGACGCGCTGGCCGGTGTGGCCGCCGGCCGGGCCGGGAAGTTCGGTTTCGTGGTGGGCGTGGACCGGGTAGGGCAGGCCGCGCAGCTTCGCCACGACGGCGCCGACACCGTGGTCACCGATCTGGCGGAGTTGATGTAGCGCCATGATGATCACCCACGAGGCGTATCCGGTGGAACCGTGGCAGGTGCGCGAAACCCGTCTGGATCTGAACCTGCTGGCGCAGTCCGAATCACTTTTTGCGCTGTCCAACGGTCATATCGGATTGCGCGGCAATCTCGATGAGGGCGAGCCGTTCGGATTGCCGGGCACCTACCTGGCCGGCTTCTTCGAGGTGCGCCCACTCCCTTACGCCGAAGCCGGGTTCGGTTACCCCGAGGCCGGGCAGACGGTCGTCGACGTCACCAACGGCAAGGTCATGCGACTGCTGGTCGACGACGAACCCTTCGACGTGCGCTACGGCGACCTGCTCGACCACGAGCGCACGCTGGATCTGCGCGCAGGCACTCTCAAGCGCCACGCCCATTGGCGGTCCCCGGCCGGAAAACAGGTCAAGGTGGATTCCACCCGGCTCGTGTCGTTCGCGCACCGCGGAGTCGCAGCCATCGAATATGTCGTCGAAGCGATCGACGAATTCGTCCGCGTGACAGTCCAGTCCGAACTTGTCACCAATGAGGACCAACCGGAGACATCCGACGATCCCCGGGTCTCGGCAGTGCTCAAACATCCACTGCATGCCGTGCACCACGAGAACACCGACCACGGTGCGCTGCTGGTGCACCGCACGATCGGCAGCGGCTTGATGATGGCAGCCGCGATGGACCACGACGTCGACGTGCCCGGCCGCGTCGAGGTCAGCACCGAATCCTGGGAAGATCTGGCCCGCACCACCGTCATCTGCGGACTGCGGCCGGGCCAGAAGCTGCGAATCGTCAAATACCTCGGCTACGGATGGTCAAGCCTGCGCTCACGTCCGGCGCTGCGCGATCAGGCCGCCGCGGCCATCACGGGCGCCCGCTACAGCGGGTGGCAGGGGCTGCTCGACTCGCAGCGCGCGTATCTCGACGAGTTCTGGGACTGCGCCGACGTCGAGGTCGAGGGCGACCCCGACAGCCAGCAGGCGGTGCGCTTCGGCCTGTTCCACGTGTTGCAGGCCAGCGCGCGGGCCGAGCGACGCGCCATCGCGGGCAAGGGCCTGACCGGAACCGGCTATGACGGCCATTCCTTCTGGGACACCGAAGCTTTCGTGCTTCCGGTACTGACGTACACCAAGCCGCAGGCAGCTGCCGATGCGCTGCGATGGCGGGCCTCCACCCTGGAACTGGCCCGGGAACGCGCGACGCTGCTCGATCTGAAGGGCGCCAGTTTCCCGTGGCGAACCATCCGCGGCGAGGAATGTTCGGCCTACTGGCCCGCAGGCACGGCGGCATGGCACATCAATGCCGACATCGCCGCGGCGTTCGAGCGTTATCGCATTGTCACCGGTGATGATTCGCTTGAGCAGGAGTGCGGGCTCGAAGTCCTGGTGGACACCGCGCGACTGTGGATGTCGCTGGGTCACCACGATCGCCATGGGATCTGGCATCTGGACGGCGTGACCGGTCCGGATGAGTACACCGCGGTGGTACGCGACAACGTATTCACCAACCTGATGGCCGCGCACAACCTTCGGGTGGCCGCCGACGCGTGCACCCGTCATCCCGACGCGTCCTACGCGTTGGGCGTGACCACGGAGGAGACCGCGGCCTGGCGTGACGCTGCCGCTGCCGCCCACATCCCCTACGACGAAGAACTCGGCGTGCATCCGCAGTGTGCGGGGTTCACCACGCTGGCCGAATGGAACTTCACGGCCAACACCTCCTACCCGCTGTTGCTCCACGAACCGTATGTCCGGCTGTATCCGTCTCAGGTGATCAAGCAGGCCGATCTGGTGCTGGCCATGCAATGGCAGAGTCATGCATTCACCCCGGAGGAAAAGGCGCGCAACGTCGACTACTACGAACGGCGGACCACTCGGGATTCGTCATTGTCGGCCTGCACCCAGGCGGTGATGTGTGCCGAGGTGGGACATCTGGAGCTCGCGCACGACTACGCCTACGAGGCCGCACTGATCGACCTGCGAGATCTGCACCGCAACACCCGAGACGGCCTTCACATGGCTTCGCTGGCCGGTGCGTGGACGGCACTGGTGGGCGGCTTCGGCGGGCTACGCGATGACGAGGGGATGCTGTATCTCGACCCGCATCTGCCCGACGTCATCTCGTGTCTGCGGTTCCGGCTGCGCTGGAAGGATTTTCGGGTCACGGTCGAAGCGAACCACCACGATGTCACCTACATCCTGCGCGACGGGCCGGACGGAACTCTGGCCATCCGTCATGCCGGAGAGGAGATCGTGCTCACCACCCAGGAGCCGACCACCGTCGCCGTGGTTCCCCGCCAGCCGCTGCTGCCACCGCCTCCGCAGCCACCCGGGCGGGAACCCTTACGGCGCCGCTCCGGCCAAACGAGCTGACCGGACTGCGTTCCACTGGGTTTGAAGCCCGAGCGCCGCGGGGTACCCGACTTCGACAGGTGACAGTGGAGTATCGCGCTGCCCGCGATTCATCCGCTGAACAGCGAAAGGAGCGACGGGGTGACCGGTACCCAGCCCAAGCCGACAACCACCGACGCCGGGATCCCGGTGTACAGCGATGAACATTCGTTGACCATCGGTCCCGACGGCCCGATTCTGCTTCAGGATCACTACCTGATCGAGCAGATGGCGATGTTCAACCGGGAGCGCATCCCGGAGCGCCAGCCGCACGCCAAGGGTGGCGGCGCCTTCGGCCACTTCGAGGTCACCAACGATGTCAGCGCTTACACAAAGGCGGCATTGTTCCAGCCCGGCGTCAAAACCGAGACCCTGACCCGGTTTTCGACCGTGGCCGGTGAGCGCGGCAGCCCAGACACCTGGCGCGACCCTCGCGGGTTCGCGACGAAGTTCTACACCACCGACGGCAACTTCGACATGGTCGGCAACAACACCCCGGTGTTCTTCATGCGCGATCCGTTGAAGTTTCAGCACTTCATCCGCTCCCAGAAGCGGCGTGCGGCCAACAACCTGCGCGACCATGACATGCAGTGGGATTTCTGGACCTTGTCCCCCGAATCGGCTCATCAGGTGACGTGGCTCATGGGCGATCGCGGCATCCCCCGCGACTGGCGACACATGAACGGCTACTCCAGCCACACCTACAGCTGGATCAACGCCGCCGGGGAGATCTTCTGGGTCAAGTATCACTTCAAGACCGACCAAGGCGTCGAGTTCCTCACGCAGGAGGAAGGCGATGAGATGGCCGGTATCGACGGCGACGCCCACCAGCGCGATCTCTACTCTGCGATCGAGCGCGGCGAGTTTCCGAGCTGGTCGCTGAAGGTGCAGATCATGCCGTTCGACGAGGCCAAGGACTACCGGTTCAACCCGTTCGACCTGACCAAGGTGTGGCCGCACGGCGACTATCCGCTGATCGACGTCGGCACCCTGACGCTCGACCGCAATGTCGAGGACTACCACACCGAGATCGAGCAGGCTGCATTCGAACCGAACAACCGGGTTCCCGGTACTGGCTTGAGTCCGGACAAGATGCTGCTGGCGCGCGACTTCTCGTATGCCGACGCGCACCGCCACCGCCTCGGCACCAACTACAAGCAGATCCCGGTCAACGCACCGAAAGTCGAGGTGAACAGCTACTCGAAAGACGGCGCCATGCGGATCAAGAACGTCTCCGACCCGGTTTACGCGCCGAACTCTTATGGCGGCCCGCAGGCCGATCCGGCCCGCACCGCCGAATCGCTGTGGCACGCCGACGGTGACATGATTCGCGCTGCCTACACGCTGCACGCCGAGGACGACGACTGGGGTCAGGCCGGGACGATGGTGCGCGACGTGCTCGACGACGCGGCGCGGGCCCGGCTGGTCTCCAACATCGTCGGTCACCTTTCGAAGGGCGTTTCCGATCAAGTGCTGGAACGAGCCTTCGAATACTGGAAGAACGTCGACAAGCAACTCGGAGAGAAGGTCGAGGCCGAGTTCAACAAGGGCGGGTGACTAGTCCGCGGCGGCGCCGGGTTCGAGGATCCGTGAGACCTCGGCGCCGACCGCGTCCCGCACTTGGTCCTCACTGATCGGGTCCAGACCGGCGGCCGACCGCAGGAACGGCTCGAAGAAGCGCCAACCCAGCTTCAGCGCAACGGCATTGGCGACGGCCAGCCGGCCTTCCCGCTCGTCGTCGAACCGAGGGAGCACCTCGTCGAGCAGCCTGGTGACGCCCGGAAACCGGGTCTGCAGTTGACCGATCGGATAACCGTCGAGCAGTGCCCGGGCCATCACGCGCATGTGCTGATCCATGTTCTGTTCGATCTCGGCGTCGGCTACGTCCCCGTCCAGGAGTGCAGTCAACCGGCCGCCGAGATGCTCGAGCACCGCGCCGACGAGTTGCTCCTTGGTGCCGAAGTGCCGGTAGATCAGCCCGTGGTTGACCTTTGACCTGGCGGCGATGTCACGAATCGACGTGGCCGCTGGACCACGTTCTGCGAACAGGTCCGCCGCAGCGGACAGCGCGGCCGCCACCACCTCGTCCTTGCCGACCGGACCGGCCGCAGCGCTGTCCGGTGGCGTCGGTGTAGTCATGTGGTTACACTAGCTCACATGCAACTGTAGTCAGTTGACTACACCTACTCCCACCAGCGAAAGGGACAAGCCGATGACTGCTTCCACCACCACTTCCCTCACGGTCGAGAAGCTCGGCAGCCGCATCGGCGCGCGCATCGACGGAGTGAAACTGGGCGGCGATCTCGACCAGGCCACGGTCGCCGAGATCCGGCGCGCGTTGCTCGAGCACAAAGTCGTCTTCTTCGGTGGCCAGCACGACCTCACCGACGAGGAGCAGCACGCCTTCGCCCGATTGATGGGCAAGCCTGTCGGACACCACGCCCTCAAGCAGGAGGACGCCCCGCTCATCACGCCGCTCGATTCGGAGTACGCGAAGGCCACGCGCTGGCACACCGACGTCACCTTCGTCCCCGACTACCCCGCCATCTCGATCCTGCGGGCGGTGACACTGCCCGCATACGGCGGATCGACCCTGTGGGCCTCCACCGCGGCGGCCTATGACCGGCTGCCCGCACCGCTCAAAGCGCTCACCGAGAACCTGTGGGCTGTCCACAGCAACCGCTTCGATTACGCGGCAGCACAGGCGATCACCCTCAGCGAGGAACAGCAGCAGATGCGGGCGGCCTTCGAGAAGCCCGATTTCCGTACCGAGCACCCGGTGGTGCGGGTGCACCCGGAGACCGGCGAACGGACCCTGCTTGCCGGCGATTTCACCCGCGGCTTCCTCGGCCTCGACAGCCACGAATCGGCCACCTTGCTGGAATTGCTACAGCGCCGAATCACCGTTCCGGAGAACACCATCCGCTGGACCTGGGCACCGGGCGACGTCGCCATGTGGGACAACCGGGCCACTCAGCACCGCGCGGTCGACGACTACGATGACCAGCGCCGGGTGATGCACCGCGTGACGCTGGCCGGCGATGTCCCCGTCGACATCCACGGACAGCGCAGCCGTCCGCTGGCCGACGCGGCCCTGCTCCAGGCGGTCTGACTCACATCTTGATCGCGGGCATCAGCCTGATCATGTTCCACTGTCGATTTCGCCTCGCCGACAAGGCCGAGATGGTCAGCGCACCGATCCAGATCACCACCAACGTGATGATCGCCTGCCAGAGCCGGTGATCGATCCCACCCAGGATGAGCTGGCGTAATCCGTTGACGCCGTATGTCATCGGGTCATAGTCGTGGAACACCTGGAAAGGCCGCGACGTGGTTTCCACCGGATACATGCCGCCGGCGCTGACCAGCTGGAGCATCAGCAGAGCCATCAGCAGCACCCGGCCCACCGCGGGACCGACCAAGGCGTTGATCGCCTGCGTCGCGGCGACGAACGTGCACGACACCAGGACCATGAAGGCCAGCATCGCGACCGGATGCTCCACCTGCATGCCGAGCGCGAAGCGCACCACGCAATACAGAATGACCGCCTGGAACACCCCGATCACCGCGGCGGGCAGGTAGCTGGCGAAGACCACCCGGATCGCCGGCACCTCCGCCGCGATCGGGCGGTTCTGCAACGGGCGCAACACCATCCACAGCACCAGCGCTCCGAAGAACAGCGCCAGCGTGATGAAGAACGGCGCCATGCCGGTACCGAAGTTTGGCGCGGCGTTCTCAGAGGAGTTCTGCAGGTGAACAGGACCACCGATGGTATCGGCGATCGCCTCCTTCTGCGCGGGCGTCCAATCCGGCACCTGGCCGGCACCGTCGGCGAGCTTGGTCGCCAACTCGGCAGAGCCGCTTCGCAGCTGGGTGGTGCCGGCTTTCAGCTGCCCGGCGCCCGTGTCGAGTTTGGCGATCCCACCTGCCAGTTCGGCATTGCCGGTGGCGAGCTGCTGGGCTCCGTTGCGCAACTGGTTCAGCTTGGCGTTGAGGTCAGAGTTCTTGCTGCCCACCTGATCGAGCGCGGAGTTCAGTGGACTGCCGGGGTTCCGCAGT
>Ga0182746_1002221_pt1 | contig 15241 bp, 9 predicted proteins | sample eDN3rd30CBELigOP_FD_128881 | JGI IMG/M metagenome (GOLD analysis project Ga0182746, IMG submission 128881) | Enriched Organic Plus compost microbial communities from Emeryville, California, USA - eDNA 3rd pass 30_C BE-Lig OP (version 2) (version 2) ... | reverse complement strand
CCCGCGCAGGGGATGTGCTTTCACGGCATTGAACCGGCGAGCGTCTTGATAGCAGGATGGAGGAAATGCTCATCCAGCATCGGACGGATCAGGACACAAGGTCATGGCACAGGCACGGCAATTGCGGCTCGGCGCATTCATGCGGCCGGTCAGCATTCACACGGGAGCCTGGCGTTATCCGGGCGCATTCCCGGACGCCAATTTCAACTTCAAGCACATCAAGCAGTTCATCCAGACGCTGGAGCGCGGAAAGTTCGACGCGTTCTTCATGGCCGACCATCTGGCCGTGCTCAACATGCCGATCCAGGCGCTCAAGCGCAGCGCGACGGTCACGTCCTTCGATCCGCTGACGCTGCTGCCGGCGCTGGCGGCGGTGACCGACCATATCGGGCTGATCGCGACGGCGTCCACGACCTTCAACGAGCCGTACCATGTCGCCCGCAAGTTCGCGTCGCTTGACCACATCAGCGGCGGGCGTGCGGGCTGGAATGTGGTGACCACCTCAAATCCGGATGCCGCGCTGAATTTCGGGCTTGAGGAACACATGGAGCATGGCGAGCGATACCGCCGCGCCCGCGAGTTCTTCGATGTGGTGACCGGGCTGTGGGACAGCTTCGCCGATGACGCCTTCATCCGCGATGTCGAGAGCGGCGTCTATTTCGATCCCGGGCGGATGCATGTGCTCGATCACAAGGGCAAGTATTTCTCCGTCCGTGGACCGCTGAATATCGGACGTCCGGTCCAGGGCTGGCCGGTGATCGTGCAGGCCGGCGCGTCCGAGGCCGGCCGTCAGCTTGCCGCCGAGACCGCGGAGGCGGTGTTTGCGGCGCAGAGCAAGCTCGCGGACGCCCAGCGGTTCTATGCCGACGTGAAAGGCCGCATGGAAAAGGTGGGCCGTGACCGTGACCATCTGAAGATCCTGCCGGGATGCTTCGTCGTCGTCGGTGACTCGGTCGAGGAGGCGCGGGAGAAACGGGCGCTGCTCGACAGTCTGGTCAACTACGACAGCGCTATCGCGTCGCTGTCGATTGCGCTTGGCCATGATGCGTCAGGATTTGATCCGGATGGTCCGTTGCCGGAGATTCCGGAAAGCAACGCCAGCAAGAGCGGCCGCGAGCGGGCGATCGATCTCGCGAAGCGTGAGAACCTCACCGTCCGGCAACTCGCCCAGCGGCTTGGCGGCTATGGCGGACTCGCAATGGTCGGAACGCCCAAGACCATCGCCGATGAAATGGAAGAATGGCTGATGACGGAGGGCTGCGACGGATTCAACATGCAGTTCCCGTATCTGCCCGAAGGTCTCAATGACTTCGTCGACCGCGTGGTGCCGGAATTGCAGCGGCGCGGAATCTTCCGCACGGAATATGAAGGCGCCACGCTGCGGGAGAATCTCGGCCTGCCGCGGCCGGAGAACCGGTTCTTTCCGAAATAGCCTCAGCCGCAGCAATCAGACTCGGCCTGGTGTCCCGGACGCGGTGCAGCGCGTAGCGCTGCGCTGCAGAGCCGGGACCCACGCCTCTCCATCTGAATCATAAAATGGATCCCGGTTCTGCAGTGCAAGACTTTGTCTCGCACTGCGCCCGGGACACGAGGCCTCATCAGGTTTGTCTGATGAGGCCTTCGGCCAAGACGAGAACAAACCGTCCGCAGATGGACTACTGCGCCTCGATCTTCGCGACCGCGATGTAATCCTTCCAGGCGGCCAGCTCCTGCTCGACCAGCTTCTTGGTGGCGGCCGGCGAGGCGTTGGTGTAGGGCTCGCCGCCATTGCGGGCGAGGAATTCGCGGGTGTCCTGACTGTTGACGATCTCGGTGAACCAGGCGTGCAGCTTGTCCAGGATCGGCGCGGGCGTTCCGGCGGGAGCCGCCATCAGCCACCACAGGTTCAGGTCGATGCCGGGAATGCCGGCCTCCTGCATGGTCGGGATATCCGGTACCGGAGAGAGACGCTTGGCGGTGCTGATCGCCAGCGGCCGCACCGTGCCCTGCTTGATGCGCGCGAGCGTGAACACCGGGTCGGCCATCACAAAATCAATGGAGCCGCTGGCGAGATCATTCACGAAGTCGGCGCTGGTCTTGTAGTTGACCTGGATCGTCTCCAGCCCGGCGGCGCGTTTGTACAGCTCGGCCAGGATGGTGGAAGGATTGTTCGGCGTCGCATAGGACGCCTTGTCCTTCTTCTGCTTCAGATAGGTGGTGAGTTCGGCGACGGATTTGAACGGCGCCTTGGAATCCACGATCAGCATGAAGCCCTGGCTGAGCAGCGGCGAGATATAGTCGAAGTCTTTCGCAGGATTGATGGGCGGCTTCTTGAAAAGATACGGGCTGGCGCTGAACGCATCCGCGCCGCCGATATAGAGCGTGTAGCCGTCCGGCTTTGCCCGGGCCACATATTCCGTGGCGATGCTGCCCTGTGCGCCGGGCCTGTTCTCGACCACGACGGTCTGGCCCGAAATGGCGGCGAGCTTGTTGGAGAAGAACCGCGCATAGACGTCGGCGCCGCTGCCGGCCGGGAAGCCGCAGACGACGTGGATTTCGCGGTTCGGATAATTCTGGGCTGCGGCCGGATCGGTCCGGAATACGCTCAGTGACAGCAACGCGACAGCGCAGACAAGCCAACGTTTCATTCAACCCTCCCCTCAGGCGGCTCGGGCCGCCCTTATAATCGTTATGGAGGGTAACAATCGTCTTTGCGGCTTGCAAGGGAGACGATGTCTGTAAAGGCGGGTGTCGTCAGGCCTTCAGCGTGCCGAAGCGGGTCAGTTCAGCGGCGGCCGGCCGAGGATCATGTCAGCCGCCTTCTCGGCGATCATGATGACCGGCGCATTGGTGTTGCCGCCGATGATGGTGGGCATGATCGAGGCATCGACGACGCGCAAGCCGCCGATGCCGCGCACTCTCAGTTGCGGATCGACCACGGCGTGGTCATCGGTGCCCATGCGGCAGGTCCCGACCGGATGAAAGGCGGTCGCGGCGGTGCGGCGGATGACATCCCGAAGCGCGTCGTCGGTCTTGACGTGCGCGCCGGGCAACAGCTCGACGCCGCGATAGGGATCGAAGGCCGGCGCATCGAGGATGCGGCGGGCGAGCTTGACGCCGCGCAGCAGCACATCGAGGTCGTCCGGCTCGCTGAAGAAACGCGGATCGATGACCGGCGGCGAGGTGGGGGCGGCATCGGCAATCTTCACCGTGCCGCGGCTGCGTGGCCGCAGCAGAAAGGCATTGAGCAGATAGCCGTGGCCGATGGTCAGGCCGCCGGTGGCGTTGCGCAAAGCCGGCATGAAGGAATACTGGATGTCTGGGCGTTCAAGCGATGGATCGGTGCGGACAAATCCGCCGGCCTGCATGATGCTGCTCGCGAACAGGCCGCGCCGGAACAGCAGATACTCGAAGACACTCAGCGTGATGCGCGGCAGCGACCGCAGCGAGAGGCCATAGGGCAGGCTGCTCGGGCTGGTGAACTTGACGCCCGCGGCGGAGTGATCCTGCAGGTTCTGTCCGACACCCGGAAGGTGATGAGCGATGCCGACGCCAAGCGCGCGGAGCGCGTCTCCGTCGCCGATGCCGGACCGCATCAGGATGGCGGGCGAGGCGATGGCTCCTGCGGACAGGATGACGTCGCGGCGCGCCCCTATGATCCGCCGCTGCCGGCCGATGATGACTTCGACAGCAATGGCGCGGTGATCTTTCATGACCACGCGGTCCGTCAGTGCGCCGGTGATGATCCTGAGATTCGGCCGGCGGCGGGCCGGTTTGAGGAAGGCGGTCGCCGCGGTTTCACGCCAGCCGTTTCTCTGGGTGACCTGGCGGATGCCGAAGCCATCCTGCTCGGCCCCGTTGAAATCCGCCCGGCGCGGGATCTGCAGCGAGTCCGTGGCCTGCAGCAGCACCTCGGCCATGCCGTTGAGATCCTCCGGCGTGGTGACGTTCAGCAGGCCGCCGGTGCCGTGGAACTCCGCATCCTTGAAGACCTCGTTGTTCTCCGAGCGCCGGAAATAGGGCAGCACCTCGCGATACGACCAGCCCGCATTGCCGGCATGGGCCCAGTCGTCATAGTCGGCGGGATGGCCGCGCATATAGACCATGCCGTTGATGGCGCTGGAGCCGCCCAGCGTGCGTCCATGCGGCATGAGGATCGTGCGTCGATCGGCGTCCGCCTGCGGGGTGGTGTGGTCATGCCACTTGAGCGTCCGATGATTGGCAAGCCCGACCATGCCGAGCGGCACATGGATCAGTGGGCTGCGGTCCTTTGGTCCGGCTTCGATCAGGCAGACGCGAATGGAGGGATCCGAGGAGAGCCGGTTGGCGAGCACACAACCGGCCGAGCCGGCGCCCACCACCACGTAGTCGAACGTCTCGTTATCCATCATTCCGCCCGGGCGATCTTGCTTGTTCTTTTCGTCCGGTTGATGGTGTCGGCCCTTTTGGCGGCACGATCAACACGGAAGCCATGAAATCCTACGACTATATTATTGTCGGAGCCGGGTCCGCAGGCTGCGTTCTCGCCAACCGGTTGTCCGAGGACAAGGATGTGACGGTTCTGCTGCTGGAGGCGGGGCGTCGCGACACCCATCCCTGGCTGCGGATGCCGATCGCTTTCGTTCAGATGTCGTGGCACCCGCGCTACATCTGGAATTATGAGACCGAGCAGGAGCCCGGACTCAAGGGGCGGCGCCTGCCGGCGCGGCGCGGCAAGACACTGGGTGGGACATCATCCATCAACGGCATGATCTTTGCGCGCGGCCATCGGCGCGACTATGACATCCTGCGCCAGCAGGGGCTCACCGGCTGGAGCTACGCGGACGTGCTGCCCTATTTCAAGCGACTGGAAGACAGCTGGCGCGGCGAGAGCAAATATCACGGCGCCGGCGGCCCGGTCCGCACCACGCAGATGCGGTTCTCGGACCATTCCTACGAGCCGCTGGAACAGGCGGCGGCGAATTACGGCCTGCCGGTGCGCGATGACTATAACGGGGCCGAGACGGAAGGCGTCAGCCGGCTGGAGGCTTTCATCGGCGGCGGTGAGCGGCAGGGATCTGCGCGCAGCTATCTCCATCCTGCATTGTCCCGCCCAAACCTGACAGTGGAAACAGGGGCTGCAACGACGCGCGTGCTGCTGGAGAAGGGATGCGCAAAGGGTGTTGAATATGTTCAGGGCGGACAGATCGTGTCGGTGCGTGCCGAGCGCGAAGTCCTCCTCTCCGGCGGTACCTATAATTCACCCCAGTTGTTGATGCTCTCCGGTATCGGTCCGGCGGACCATCTCACCGCTGTCGGCGTGAAGCCGTTGCATGATCTGTCCGGTGTCGGCGAGAACCTGTCGGAGCATCCCAACATGCTCAACAACTACATCGCCGCCGGCACCGATACGTTCCTCAATCAGTTGCGTCTGGATCGCGCTGCCATCTCTGCCCTGCGATGGCATGCGATGAGGACCGGGCCCTTCGCCACCAATGGCGCCGCGGCGATGATTTTCGTCAAGAGCCGGGCGGAGCTGGAGCGGCCCGACATCCAGATGGTCTGCGCCTCGGTGGAGAGTGGCGCGAAGCTCTGGGTTCCCGGACTGAGCGCGCGCAGCATCCATCACTACTCGGCGCGCGTCGGCACATTGTATCCGCGTTCGCGTGGCTGGGTGAAACTGCGCTCCGCCAATCCGGCGGACAAGCCTCGCATCCTGTTCAATCTGTTCAAGGAGCAGTCCGACGTTGACGACATGATTCGCGGTTTGCGGATTTCCCGTGAGATCTACAATACCGAGCCGCATCGCAGCCTGATCAAACAGGAGATCTTTCCGGGACCGGAGGTGAAGACCGACGCGGACCTTGAAGCCTGCATCCGCAAATATGGCCACAATCGTCAGCACCCGGTGGGCACATGTGCGATGGGTGTGGGGCCTCAGGCGGTCGTTGATGCCGAACTGAAAGTGCACGGTATCGATGGGCTGCGGGTCGTCGATGCCTCGGTGATGCCGGAGGAACCAGGCGGCAATACCCACATTCCGACCGTCATGATTGCGGAGAAGGCCTCCGACATGATCCGCGGCCGCGCGCTGCCGCCCGCCGATGTCTGAGGCCGAGTTCCATCATTCTGCAGAGCGGCCGGAAGGCAACCGTTCGCCTTGATCAAGGTCCCGCGTTGGACCTGACGGCCAAAAAACGGCATAAAATGTCGCAGGCTTGAGGCGTGATCCGAATTAAACCTCGCAGGGTCAGGCAGTTTGTGGAACGATGAAGCATTTGAACGGGTCTGGCGAAGCTGGGATGCAATCTGCACGACGGTCCGCAATTCGTGTCCTCCAGTTGATGATGGTGGCGTCGCTCGTTCTGCCGGCCGTCCTGTTCGCTTTCGCAGCATGGTCCAATTATCGCGACGTCGCCCGGCTGAATGATGAACGCATCGATCGTTCGGTGGACGTGCTTCATGAGCATGCGCTCAAGGTGTTCCAGACCGTCGAGCGATCGATGGCCGAGGTCGAAGCGCTGACCGAGGATATGTCCGACGACGAGACCCGGAGTAACGAGGCGCGTCTGCATGAGCGCTTCAAACGTATCGTCGAGGGCCTGCCGCAAATCCAGACCGTTGCGCTGTTCGATCGGGAGGGTCGTGGTCTGGTCTCAAGTACATTCCTGCCGCTCGCGACGAGCATCTCGGATCGTGAATACTTTCGCGCTCACGTGGAGAATGACGTCGGCATCTTCATCAGCGAGGCCTTCGTGCCACGGACGCGAGGCATCGGCCCGCTGATCTTCAATCTGAGCAAACGCCGGCCGACATTCGATGGGTCCTTCAACGGCGTCGTCCTGATCGCGTTGCGGCCTGACTATTTCGAGGACTTCTATGCGCGGATCGGCAGAAGCCCCGGAAGTTATTATTCGCTCTTGCGTGACGATGGCGTCTTCCTCGCGCGGTATCCGCCGCAGGGCAACAGCCCGCGCAACCTGAATCCGAATTCTCAACTGCTGAAGGCAATCGGGAAGGGAGAGAAGCGCGGAATCTTCACCGTGACAACGGCCGTCTCCCAGGTCGACGGCATCGAGCGGCGCATCGGTTTCCGCAAGATCTCCGGCTTTCCAGCTTATGTGCAGGCCGGCATCGAGACATCAGCAATAACGGCGGAGTGGAGAGCCGGGCTCGTCGGTCATTTGTGGTTCGGTATTCCGCTCACGCTCATGTTGTTCGGCATCATCTGGCTGGCTCTGCAGAGAACGCGGCGGCTTTATGCGGAGGCGGAGCGCAGGGAGGCGGCCGAGGGCGCGTTGCGCCAGTCGCAGCGTCTCGAGGCGATCGGCCAGCTCACCGGCGGCGTGGCGCATGACTTCAACAATCTGCTGATGGTGGTGAATGGCAGCGTGCAGCGCCTGCGCCGCGATATCACCGAGCCGCGGCATGTGCGGTTGCTCGACATGATCACCACCGCCAGCCAGCGTGGTGAAAGCCTGACGCGCCAGTTGCTGGCCTTCTCCCGCCAGCAGACGCTGACGCCGGTTGCGATCAGCCTCAATGAGCTGCTGCCTGAACTTGAGGAGATGCTGCGCCGCTCCTTGCGGGGGGACATCGTGATCAAGACTGTCCTTCCCGCCACCACCTGTTCGGTCAAGGTCGATCCGAGCGAACTGGAGCTCGCGATCCTCAACATCGCCGTCAATGCACGCGATGCGATGCCCAAGGGCGGTACGCTGACGATCACGGCGCGGCCCATCACGCTCAAGGGGGAAGCCCAGGACGAGGATCTCCGCGGCGAATTTGTCGCCCTCCGCCTGGCGGATACCGGAACGGGCATCCCGCCGGAGGTGCTGGCGCGGGTGTTCGAGCCGTTCTTCACCACCAAGGATGTCGGCAAGGGGACCGGCCTGGGATTGAGCCAGGTCTATGGCTTTGCACGGCAGTCCGGCGGCACCGCCACGGTGACCAGCACCCTTGGAAAGGGGACCGCCATCACCCTTTATCTGCCCCGCACCTACGAGGGCGCCATCGCGCCGGTGCCGACGCCGGCGCCGGCTGTTGCGGCCCAGGCGTTCGGGGCTGGCACCGTTCTCGCCGTCGAAGACAATGACGAGGTCGCCGACGCCTGCGCGGCCTATCTGGCGCAACTCGGCTATCAGGTGAAAAGCGTCAGCAATGCGAAGGCTGCGCTTGACCTGCTGCGGGCGGGAGAGCGTTTCGACGTGGTCTTCTCCGATATCCTGATGCCGGGCGGCATGAATGGCGTGGAGCTCGCCACCGCGATCCGCACCGAATTTCCCGAGGTGCCGGTGCTGCTGACGACCGGCTACAGCGCGAGCGCCCAGGACGCCGTCCTGCGCAACTTCATGGTGCTGCAGAAGCCCTATGACCTCGACGCGCTGCGCAAGGGCCTGATCGAAACGATTCGTCAGACAGCGAGACTCGAGGGCAAGGCCGAGCCGGGGCTGAAAAGCGCCGGCTGAGGGGCTGGCCGGGTGCGGCTGTGTTGGGCGCGGGGCGGATTCGAGCGGCTACAAAGCGTGCGCGATCGGGGCATTACAGATTTTTGACAGCGGTTGTCTCGCTGCATCCGATTCCCTATGTGCCGCAAGGGAACGTTTTGCGTCCGGTGCTGCTTCATGGCTATAATCGTTACGCATGCCGCCGGCTGGGCCTGTTCTGTTCGGACAGGCCTGAACCGGGCCAGTCTGACAGGTTTTCGCTCTCCATGAATGTTTCGTTTTTCGGCGAATTGCTGCAATCGATTTCGGATCGCGGTCGCGCGCTGATCGATCGGGCGCGGGATCGCCGTGTGGAGCTGTCGGCCCGCACGGACAGCCTTGTCGACCTGTGCGAGGAGCTGCTGTCGCGGCGCGGAGAGGCGTCCGGTGTCGCCCTCGCGCGCGATATCCTGTCGCGCTATGCGGAGCTCAAGACCGGCCCCCGGGTCGCTTTCTTTGAAAGCCTGGCGACCCGCTTCGGCGCCGACCACCAGGAGGTCGACCGCGCCATCGAGGCGTGGCGGAACGATCCCACCGATTCGACCGCGACCGCGGTCCACCTGGCCGCCGAGCCGCGCCGGCAGGAGCTGTTCCGGCGTCTCAATCTGGCTCCGGGTGGAACGGCCGCCCTCGTCCGGATGCGCGAGCATCTGCTTGACGTGCTCGAGCGCCGCGAGGATCTTCGCGCGGTGGATGCCGATTTCGGCCACCTGTTCTCGTCGTGGTTCAATCGCGGGTTTCTGGTGCTGCGGCGGATCGACTGGTCGACGCCCGCCAACATCCTCGAAAAGCTGATCCGCTATGAGGCCGTGCACCGCATCCGCGGCTTCGATGACCTGCGCCGGCGGATCGATCCGCGCGACCGCCGCTGCTACGCATTCTTCCATCCGGCGATGGTCGATGAGCCGCTGATTTTCGTTGAGGTCGCTCTCACCCAGGGGATCGCCGGTGCGATTGGTCCGATCCTGGCGGCGGAACGGGATATCGTCGAGAAGCCGGACACGGCCGTATTCTATTCGATATCGAACTGCCAGCGCGGCCTTGCGGGCGTTTCGTTCGGCCACTTCCTGATCAAGCAGGTGGTCGAGGATATCTGCAAGGAGACGCCGGCCCCGTCCACTTTCGTCACCCTGTCGCCGGTGCCCGGCTTCGCGGGCTGGCTGGCCCGCGAGCGCAAGACCGAGGTCTCTGTCGTGCTCACCGAGGACGACAAGGCGGTGCTGGCGAACCTCGACAGCGAAGGCTGGTGGGAGAAGCCGCAGGTTCGTGAACCGATGCGCGAACCGCTGATGCGCGCCGCGGCATGGTACTTCGTCAACGCCAAGAATTCGCGCGGCATGCCCGTCGATTCCGTTGCCCGTTTCCATCTCGGCAATGGCGCGCGTCTGGAGATGATGCACTGGCTTGCCGATGACTCGGAGCACGGCATCGCCCAGTCCTGCGGCCTGATGGTGAACTACCGTTACGAATTGAGCGAGATCGAGAAGAATCACGAGGCTTATGCCGAGCGGCGCAGCATCGCGGCGTCCAGTGCCATCAAGCGCCTCGTCCGCGCCGCCCCGCGCGAACTGGTCCCTGCGGGCAAATAATCCACGCGACCCTTTGTTTGAGTATCAAAACAATGAACGACAGCCTGTTTGATCTGATCCGCCGCAGTATCCGGTCTCCGGACGCATTGTTTCTGGAAACGGCGGACGGGCGTCGTTTGACCTATGGCGACATGCTGACGCTGTCGGGGCGCATCGCCAACACGCTGGTGCTGCGCGGCGTCGAGCCGGGAGACCGGGTCGCGGTCCAGGTCGAGAAGACCGCCGAGAACCTGCTGCTCTATCTCGCGACCTTGCGCGCTGGCGGCGTCTACCTTCCGCTCAACACGGCTTATACGCTGGCCGAGCTCGACTATTTCATCGGCGACGCCGAGCCGAAGGTGGTGGTCTGCGATCCGGCCAAGCGCGACGGCCTCAAGCCAATTGCCGACAAGCACGGCGTCGCGGCCGTCGAGACCCTCGACAAGACCGGACAGGGCTCGCTGACGGATGCTGCCGCCAAAGCGCCGGCCGACTTCGCCGACGTGCCGCGCGAGAAGGATGATCTCGCTGCGATCCTCTATACGTCCGGCACCACCGGCCGGTCGAAAGGCGCGATGCTGACGCAGAATAATCTCGCGTCCAACGCCCTGACGCTGATCAAGACCTGGCGTTTCACCGAGAAAGACGTGCTGCTGCACGCGCTGCCGATCTATCACACCCACGGCCTGTTCGTGGCCTGCAACGTGCTGATGCTGGCCGGCGGGGCGATGATCTTCCAGCCGAAGTTCGATGCCGATGTGGTCATGCAGACGCTGCCGCGTGTGACCTCGATGATGGGCGTGCCGACTTTCTACACACGTCTGCTGCAGCATCCCGGCCTGACGCGTGAAGCTTGCGCGCATATGCGCCTGTTCACCTCGGGCTCTGCCCCGCTGCTCGCCGAGACCCACCAGGATTTCAGCGCCAGGACCGGTCATGCCATCCTTGAGCGATACGGCATGACCGAAACCAATATGAATACGTCGAATCCATACGACGGCGATCGCATTGCCGGCACGGTCGGCTTCCCGCTGGACGGCGTCGATCTTCGCATCGCCGATGCCGACACCGGCAAGCCGCTGGCGCAGGGCGAGGTCGGCATCATCGAGGTGAAAGGCCCGAACGTGTTCGCCGGTTACTGGCGGATGCCGGAGAAGACCAAGGCTGAATTCCGCCCTGATGGCTTCTTCATCACCGGTGATGTCGGCAAGATCGACGAGCGCGGCTATGTGCGCATTGTCGGGCGCGCCAAGGACCTGATCATCACCGGCGGCTTCAACGTTTATCCGATCGAGGTCGAGGCGGAGATCGATGCGTTGCCGGGCGTCGTGGAGTCCGCGGTGATCGGCTGTCCGCATCCGGATTTCGGCGAGGGCGTCACGGCCGTCGTGGTGCTCGCCAAGGGCGCGTCGCTCACCGAGAAGGCCGTGATGTCATCGCTTGACGGCCGGCTCGCCAAGTTCAAGCTGCCCAAGCGGGTGCTGTTTGCGGACGACCTGCCGCGCAACACGATGGGCAAGGTGCAGAAGAACGTCCTGCGCGACCAGCACGCCAAGCTGTACAGCTAAAGGCATCCCGCCTGACTGGCTGTCATTGCCGGACTTGATCCGGCAATCCATCCTAACAAAGACTCTTGCGAAGATGATGGATGCGCGGGTCAAGCCCGCGCATGACGCGCTGAGGGATGCGGTCCGTCAGGCGCAATCATCTCACGTCTTGCCGTAGACCGGCACCACCGCGCCGCGGGTGACCTTGTTGTCGGGCGAGGCGAGGAACAGGATCGTCGCGGCGACCTCTTCCACCTTCGGCCAGGCGTCGAAATCCGCTTTCGGCATGGCGGCGCGGTTCGCCGGCGTGTCCATGGTGGAGGGCGCAACGGCGTTCACCAGGATGTCGTGCTTCGCCACTTCCTCCGCCAAGGCCACCGTCATCGCGGCCACCGCCGCCTTGCTGGCGGCATAGGCCGTCATCCCCGCGCCGGTGCGCCACTCCAGCGCGGGCCGCGAGGCGACGTTGACGATGCGGCCGCCGCCCGAATTGAGCATCGCGTTCACCGCGCCATGGCAGCACAGGAAGGCCGTGGTGAAGTTCGTGGAGATCTGTTCGGCCAGCTTGGCCTGGGTTGTCTTGGCGACGCTGCCGCTGGCGAACCCGCCCGCCAGATGGATCGACGCCCACAGCTTCGGCACGCCCGCGTAGAGCTGCGCGACAGCGGTTTCGTCATCCAGATCGGCTTGTGACAGCGTCACGCGGGCATTGTCGCGATGGACAAAACGCTCCGCGCTGGCGGGTGTCACATAGGGCACGTGGCAGGTCGCGCCGGCCTCCAGCAGCAGGCCGACCACTGCGGCGCCGAGCGCGCCGGTTCCTCCCGTGACAACCACATGGCGATCGCTGAAATCCATGGCGTGCTCCTCCGCGTCGAGAACAGCGGACATCATTGCCCATCGTCCTGCGCCGCGCCATGCTTTCCGGCGAGGAGAATCGACGGGATATGGCTGATTTCGACCTCGCCATCATTGGCGGCGGCATCAACGGCGCCGGCATCGCACGCGACGCCGCGGGGCGCGGCCTGCGGGTGCTGCTGGTCGAACAAGGCGATCTGGCGTCGGGCACGTCGTCCGCGTCGAGCAAGCTGATCCATGGCGGGCTGCGCTACCTCGAACAGATGGAATTCAGGCTTGTCCGTGAGGCGCTGGACGAGCGCGAGGTGCTGCTGCGCATCGCGCCCCATGTGGTGCAGCCGATGCGTTTCGTACTGCCACCACAGGCGGGACTGCGGTCGCCGTGGCTGCTGCGGTTCGGCCTGTTTCTCTATGATCACCTCGGCCGCCGCCGGCTGTTGCCGTCGACGCGGACGCTCAACTTCACCGACCATCCCCTCGCGAAGCCGTTGCGGCATCGCTATCGCCGCGGCTTCGAATATTCCGACTGCAAGGTGGACGATGCACGCCTCGTGATCCTCAACGCTCTCGATGCCGCGGAGCGCGGCGCCGTGATCCGCACCCACACCAAATTCATCAGCGCGGAACGCAGCGATGTCTGGACGCTGATCCTCAGCGTGCATGGCCGGCGCGATGTTGCGACCGCGCTGGCGCTGGTCAATGCGGCGGGCCCCTGGGTCACGCCGGTCGGGGCGAATGTCGCCGGCCCGCCGACGCATGGCAGCCGGGTGCGGCTGGATGCCGGCAGTCACATCGTGGTGCCGAAACTGTTCGACCACGACCGCGGATACATCCTGCAGGTCGAGGACGGCCGGGTGGTGTTCGCGTTGCCTTATGAGCAGGACTTCACGCTGATCGGAACGACCGATCGCGGATTTGCCGGCGACCCCGCCACGGTCCATCCGTCGGACGCGGAGATCGGCTATCTCTGCAATGTCTCCAATGAATACTTCCGCCGGCAGATCAAACCCGGTGACGTGGTCTGGTCCTATGCCGGCATCCGTGCGCTCTATGACGACGGCGCAGACAAGGCCCAGGAACTCACCCGCGACTATCATCTCGAGCTTGATGACCGGCCGGACGTGCCGCCGCTGCTGACGGTGATCGGCGGCAAGATCACCACCTATCGCCGTCTGGCGGAAGAAGCGCTGGCGCAACTCGCCTGGGTGATCCCGATGGGGCGGCCATGGACGGCGACGACGCCGTTGCCGGGCGGCGCGTTTGCCTTCGATGGATTGTCCAAGGAGGTGAAGCGCGCGCTGGACCGCTGGCCGTTTCTGCCGGAAGCCCTCATCCGGCGATTGCTGCGCGCCTATGGCCTGCGGATCGAGCGCATCATCGGCGATGCACGGTCGCTGGCGGATCTCGGTCCCGTCTTCGGCGCTGATCTCACCGCCGCCGAGGTGCGCTATCTGATGCGCCATGAATGGGCGCAGAGCGAAGACGACGTGCTGTGGCGGCGGAGCAAGCTCGGCCTGCATGTGACATCGGAGCAGCGAGCGGCGCTCGGGCGTTTCATGGCGGACGACATCGGCAATGCCGGCGTGTGATGGCAGCGTCGCCGCAGTTGAGGCAATCCTGCGCTCCAGATTCGCTGTTTGATCGCATTTTCTGCGGAAAACCGGTGTCCACTTTTCCGGAAAATGCTCTAGCGTGCCGCCGGGATGGAATTGGGCAGGACAACCGGGGACATGAGTGGATGCGAGATCGATACCCGTGCCGGATCAAGGTCCGGCGCGGGCCGGCGTCCGATCGTTCGCTTTGAGAGTGTGACCAAGCGCTATTCGGCTGTGAACGTTGTCGATGGTGTATCGCTCGATATCCATGCCGATGAGTTCTTTGCGCTGCTGGGGCCGTCCGGTTGCGGCAAGACGACGCTGCTGCGGCTGCTGGCCGGTTTCGAGACGCCCGATGGCGGCCGCATCCTGCTGGACGGCGAGGACCTGACCCCGATGCCGCCGCACCGGCGGCCGATCAACATGATGTTCCAGAGCTATGCGCTGTTTCCGCATCTGACGGTGTTCGGCAATGTCGCCTTCGGCCTGCGTCAGGAGGGGCTTGGCAAAGCCGAGATCGCGTCCCGCGTGGAGGAGATGCTTGCGCTGGTGCAGCTCAAGGGGCTGGACGCGCGCAAGCCGCATCAACTGTCCGGCGGCCAGCGTCAGCGCGTCGCGCTGGCCCGGTCGCTTGTCAAACATCCGCGCGTGCTGCTGCTCGATGAGCCGCTGGCGGCGCTCGACAAGAAGCTGCGCGAGGAAACCCAGTTCGAGCTGATGCATCTGCGCCAGCGGCTTGGCCTCACCTTCATCATCGTCACCCACGATCAGGAGGAGGCGATGACGGTGGCCGACCGCATGGGTGTGATGAATCACGGACGTCTCGTCCAGGTCGGCGCGCCGGACCGGATCTACGAGCAGCCGGCGACACGCTGGGTTTCGGAATTTGTTGGCGACGTCAACCTGATCGATGGCGAGGTGGCGGCGTGGAGCGGCGAATGCGGGCGGGTGGCGACATCCGCGCTCGGTGTTGTCGATGTCATTGGGCAACCGTTGCAGCCGGGCGCGTCGGTGACGCTGGCGATCCGGCCGGAGAAGATCGCGATGTCCGCATCCCGGCCTGAGACCGCGGCCAATGCGGTGGAAGGGCAGGTCGTTGACGTGGCCTATCGCGGCGACCTTTCTGTCTACAAGGTGAAGCTCGCGTCCGGCTTCGTGCTCAAGATCACTGCGGCCAATCTCTCGCGGACGCTGGCCCAGTCCTTCGGCATGGGCAGCGATATCTGGCT
>Ga0182746_1002209_pt1 | contig 15280 bp, 14 predicted proteins | sample eDN3rd30CBELigOP_FD_128881 | JGI IMG/M metagenome (GOLD analysis project Ga0182746, IMG submission 128881) | Enriched Organic Plus compost microbial communities from Emeryville, California, USA - eDNA 3rd pass 30_C BE-Lig OP (version 2) (version 2) ... | reverse complement strand
CGACCTCGCCCAGGGAGCTGGCTGAGGCGATCGCACGGCACGAACTCGTGGCGGAGCACGGCAACGCCAACGAGACCGGCATCAGGCTCACCACCCATTCCGGGATCGGGGTGGACGTCCGGTTCGTGCCGCCAGAGGCGTTCGGCAACTTGCTCCAGCACTTCACCGGATCGGGGCCCCACAATGCGGAGCTCAGGGAGCGGGCCGTGAAGCTGGGCCTTCACGTCTCCGAGAACGGCGTGAAGGACGACGCGACCGGCGAAACCGAGTTCTTCTCCACGGAGCGGGAGGTATACGAACGGCTGGGGTACCAGTACATCCCGCCGGAGCTCCGGGAGAACCGGGGCGAGCTGGACGCGGCAGCCAAGGGAGAGTTGCCCGACCTGGTCGAGCGCAGCCAGATCAGGGGCGATCTCCACTGCCATACCACGCTCTCGGACGGGATCGCGACGATGGAGGAGATGGCGGCGGCGGCGGAGGCGCTCGGGTACGAGTACCTCGCGATCACCGACCACTCGGCGTCACACGGCTTCGGCAACAACGTCACGCCGGAGCGGCTCTGGGAACGGATCGGGGAGATCAGGGAGTTCAACGCGAGGAGCGACGGCATCCGCCTGCTCGCCGGCTCGGAGGTGAACATCCTCCCGGACGGCTCGCTCGACTACGAGGATGACCTGCTCGAGGCGCTCGATTGGGTGATCGCCTCGATCCACACGGCGTTCAAGGATGACGTCGACGCGATGACCGAACGGATGGTCACGGCGATCCGGCACCCGCACGTCGACTGCATCGGCCACCCCACGGGCCGCCTCCTCAACCAGCGCGACGGCTACCCGATCGACATCGAGCGGGTGATCACCGCCGCCGTGGAGACGGGCACGCACTTCGAGATCAACGGCAACCCGAAACGGCGCGACCTGAACGAGATCCACGCCCGCATGGCGGCCGAGGCGGGCGTCAAGATCGTCCTCAACACGGACGCCCACCGCCCCGACACCCTCCGGTTCATGGAGTACGCGGTCGCGACCGCGCGCCGGGCCTGGCTCAGCCCCGACCAGGTGTTGAACACCGGTCCGTGGTGGAAGTGAGCCCGTTCAATTGACGGGCGGGGGATCGCCGGCCGCGCTCGCTGCGAGCGCCGGGTTCCAGTCGCAGACGTTGCACGCGTGGGCGAAGATCTCGGCGCAGAAATCAACGACCGCCCGCTGGGGGTCGTCGGTCGCCGCCGCCTCCTCGTGGTCCAGCAGGTACTCGCCGAGCTCGTCGCTCCACCCTCCCGGCACGGGCGAGATGTCCCGACCGGCGAAACCTTCCTCCGGCGGGTGGGCGTACGCGTAGAAGGCCGGCTTCGGGTAACGGTCATCCCCGGGCCACCAGCCCACCGCGACCTCCTGCGAGTCCATCGCGTTCCGCATGATGAAGTCGTGCGAAGGCGGCGAGGCAGGCTTGCCCGAGAAAAGGTTGACGGCGAGGTCGAAGGATCCCCACCACGCGTTCACCGGGGTCGAACGGCCGCGGTAGGGGGCCCGGAACCGGGCCAGGGCCAGCGCGGCGACGGTGGCGCTCGCGAAGTAGTCCTTGATCTGGGCGGGGTCGTAAATCCGGTGCTCGTCGTCCTGGTCGAGCGGCACCGTCCAGCTCACCTCCTGCGGGGTCGGGTCGATCTCGACCGGCCCGGCCAGCTCGGCGATTCCGGCGAGCCCCTCGCGCACGACCTCCCCGACCGGACGGTTGGGCGCCAGCGCGATCGCCGCGCCCCTCCCGTCGGAGTGCTCGATCAGGAGGTGATGGGTCCGCAGGTCCAGGGCGGCGACGAAGGCCCCGCTATCGTCGGGAGCCGGCAGCGGCAGGGTCTCCCACCCGCGCGCCGTGAGCCTGAGGGCGGCGTGCTGGAGCTGGGGCTCGGGTGGCGCCAACGCCACGCACAGCTTGCCGAGGAACTGGGTATGGGCGTGGAGGGTGTCGCAGGTCTCACGCCACTCCCCGTACGGGGTCGAACTCCATCCGTGGGTCATGTCCGGACCCTAGCCGTGTGGCCGCACGAGTTCCACCGGTCCGGCCGCACCGGGTCCGCTGCACGAAAGAGCCCCGGGGTGGCCCGGGGCTCAAATACCAACGGCCCCGAGGAGGGGCCGTTGGCGAGGGAGGAGAGGTACTACATCGACTGACGAGGTTATGAGGTCAGCCGATCTTCTCCGTTTCGCCGCTCTCCTCGGCGAACCGGGCTAAGTGTTGGTCCTAGACCAGCGCCGAAAGCTGCTCCGTGACCTTGTTGACGAGTTCCTGGGCCTTCTTGCCCTGCTCCTCGGCAACCTTACTGACATCTGCCTGCGCCTGCTGTGCGCGCTTCGTGACCTCGGACACACGGGCGTCGATCTGCTTGGTGACGTCCTTGTTGGTGGTCTTGACGGTCTTCTCGATGTTCTTTCGCTGGTTGCGGACGGTCTTTTCGAGCGAGTTGCGGCGCTTCCTGGCCTGCGTGGTGACCTTGCGGCGGGTGGTGGTGCCACGACGCTCGGCACGCTTCACCGTCTTGGTGAGGTCGGCCCGGTAACCCTTGACGCGCTTCTGGGCGGCGGCCTGGTCGGTCCAGTCCTCGATCACCTCGGAGACCTTGTCGGCCAGGTTGAGGGCGGCGCCGACCGGCACGTCGACACCCTTGCGGGCGTACTCGACGGCGGTCTCCTGGACCTCCTCGAGGCGGCTCTTGGCGTTCTCGGCATCCAGCTTGGCGGCGTGGACGGCCTTCTTCTCGGCCTCGGCGCGGAGCTGCGCGGCGGTACGGGGCTTGGTCGCCTTCTTCGCCGTCGACTTCTTCGCCGTCGACTTCTTGGCGGTCGTCTTCGTGGCCGCCTTGGCGGCGGTCGACTTCTTGGCGGTGGTCTTCTTCGTGGAGCTCTTCTTGGCTTCGGCCATGGGAATCAGTCAGTCCTTTGCTCTTGTTGAAAACAGATTACTTACTTCTAAGGATGTTTGAAGTGTAGCAACGAAACACGAACACATGTTCTTTTTCGGTGTGACACGCGTCACGAAGCGGAAAACCGCTCCACAAAGCCACAAACGGCGTACCGCGCCGCTGCATGAAGTCGCCCGCGAGGGATTCGGGGTGGCGCCGCTACCCGGTTGCGCGGATCGGCAGGAGCGTTTCGAGCCCCTCGCCGCTGGCGGCGACTGTGACCGGGAACCGCTCCTCGAGGGCGAGTCCGACCTCGCTGAGGCCACCCTCGCCGAGATCGACCAGGGCCCCGGCCTCGCGGGCGATCAGCTGCGCCGCGGCCACGTCCACCGAGCGGGAGTGGTGCGGGAACGCCAATGCGTCGAACCGTCCGGCGGCGACCGAGGCGATCGAGATCGCCAGCGACCCGATGCAGCGGACGCGGTAGACCTTGCCCGCCATCTTCTCCAGCATCGGGGCGAGCTCGGCCGGATCCGCACCCTCCACCCCGACGACCTCGAGGCCGCTGTCCGGGTTCACCTTGAGCCGGCGCTCGTTCAGGTAGGCACCCTGACCGCTCTGGGCAAGGAATTCCTCCCCGGTCCCGAAGTCGAACACGTAGCCGAACTCGACCGCGCCCATGTTCGGGGCCGTCGCGACCGCGATCGAGAGGCTGTGGCGGGGAATGGTCCGCTTGACGTTCAGCGAACCGTCGATCGGGTCGATCACGACCCACACGCTGCCGCCGCCGTTGAACTCGACGGTGCCACGTTCCTCGGAGATCGCGGTGAACGCGGCGCCACCGTTCCCGGCGAGGTCCTCCAGTTCGGCGAACACGATGTCCTCGCACTGCCGGTCCAGGACCAGGGCGCGGTCGCCCCCTTCGCCCACCCCTTCGTACTCGTCGCGCTCCGCGGTCGTTTCCGACTGCGCGAAGAGCTTCTTCTGCGCGGCGACGATCCGGCGGCAGATTCCCGTCCAGTCGGCGTCGAGGGCGGGGTCTGCGGGGAGTTGGTTCACCCCCCACATGCTAGAGGCAGGAGGCGGCGGGCCTGCCTTTGGCCGGGAGACGATGCGCGGTAACTTGAGGGGTGTGAGCGATCCCGTTCCCAGTCCCGGCCGGACGAAGGTCCGGGACCACGACACCGGCACCCTGCTGATCCGGGGGGGCGCGGGCACGGGGAAGAGCACCGCACTCCGGGAACGGGTGCTGAAGCTGACCGAGGACGGCCTCGACCCCTCGCGGGTCGCCGTGATCACCTCGACCGACCGCAGCGCCGCGGCCCACCGCGCGCGGCTGGAAGAGCTGCTGCCCGGACCGTACGAGGCCCTCTCCGTCTTCACCTGGGAAGGCCTGGCGGAGGAGATCCTCCGGCACCGGCCCGTGGAGGCGGGCCTCGGCCCGAGCTTCGAGGTCGTCGGGGCGGCCGAACGGCTCGCGATGCTCCTGGCCCGGGTCGATGACCTGCCCCTCCGCAACCACGAGATCCGCGGCAACCCGGCGGGCCTCCTGCGCGAGCTCCTGATCGGGATCGACCGGGCGAAGCGCGAAGGGGGCGACGGCGGGGATCTGGCGGACCTGATCGCGGAACACGATCGTCTCCTCGGCGCCGCCGACCTGCTGGACCGCAACGACCTCCCCCGGATCGCGACCCGCCTGCTCTCGGATCCCGTGTTCGCCTCCGAGGCCGTCGGCCGCTTTCCCCACCTGGTCATCGACGAGCTCGAGGATCTCCACCCGGCGCGGGCCGAGCTGCTCCAGGTGCTGGCGGCGGCCGGGCCGATGAGCGTCGTCGCGGCGTTCGACCCGTCCCGGGCAATCTACGGTCCGGGCGCCGAGGAACGGTTCGTGGCGGCGCTGCCCGACCTGGCCGAGATCACCCTCGACGACGCCTGGCGCCTCTCGGCAGTCCGGATCAAGGCCGCCCGCGCCGCCCTCGGGGACGGCCCCCTCCCGGAAGGCAAGTGGCAGGCCCGGGGCGACGAGGGTTCGGTCCGCTACTGGCGCCCCACCTCCGCCCGGGCCGAGGCCCAGGCGGTGGCCCGCGAGGTCGAACACCAGATCGCCACCGGCACGCCACCGGAGGAGCTGGCGATCGCGGTGCCCGACGTGAACTCGCAGGGCGTCGCGATCGTCGGCGCGCTCGCCGAAAGGGGGATACCGGCCCGTCCCGGCGGCGGCGCGGCCCTCTTCCGCCAGCCCGAGGTGCGCGACACGATCGCGTGGCTCCGTGCCCTGACCGATCCGACCGACGCCCGCGCCGTGACCCGCGCCCTCACCCGCCCGCCCACCGAGCTCCGTTCGCTGGACCTCGCCAAGCTCAACGTGATCGCCCGCCGGCGAAAGCTGGACATGGTGAGCGCCTGCGAGGCAGCGCTCGAGAGCCCCCAGATGTCCCCCGAGGCGCGCGAGAGGATCGGCTCCTTCCTCAACCTCTACCGGGCTGCCTCCGGGGCGCTCGACACCCGCCGACCCGACGCCTACGTCCGTCGGCTCATCGAGCGGATCGGGTTCCGCCGCCAGCGGCTCTTCGCGGCCCGGCCCGAGACCGCCGAGCGCCTGCTCGGCCTCTCGCGACTCGCCGAGATAGCGACCGATTTCTCCCGGCGTGACCCCGACGCGTCGGTCCGGGAATTCACCGTCTTCCTCGACGCCCTCGCCGACGGCGGGCTGGAGCCGGCGGGCGAGTCGAACCTGCCGGCACTGGGGGCGGTAGCGGTCGTGAACCTGGATCGCCTGAAGGGCGGCGAGTGGAACCGGATCTGGGTCCTCGGGCTCGAGCGCCGCTTCGGCGCCACCCGCAACCCGGGCCCGGGCACGGACGGGGGGCTCACCCATCCCGGCGGACCCGAGACCGTGAGGGTGGCGATCGCCACCGCACTCACGTCTGCCCGCGAGGAGGTGGTGCTCTCCCGCGCCGGCGACGCCGAACCGGATCCCGTCGCCGCGATCCTCGAGGCCACCGGCGGCCTCGAGGAGATCCACGAGGAGGAGCTTTTCGGGCCGGCCGAAGACATCGCCGCGACGTACCGCTCGATGCGCGACGAGGTGATCGAGGCATCCTGGAAGGCGGGCTCCGAGCTGAACGAGCCGAGGCTCGACACGGCGATCGACGTGAACCGGGCGGTGGCCCGGTACCTGGAGCTCCTGAAGCTGGCGGCGCTGGCGCAGCGACCCGACGGGGTCGCGGACGAGGAGGCGATCGATGCCGTGAACGGGCTGCTGGCACAGGTCGCGACGCCCGAACAGCTCGCCGAGCTCGAGTCCTCGACGCTCGACCCCTACCTGCTCGCGAACGAGCGGGAGCGGGGTCTCCGGCAGGGCCTGGCCGACTCCCGCAGCGAACCTTCCCTCGACGCGTTCCTGCCGCGGCGCGGCGACGACCTGCGCCTCTCGGCCAGCGACCTCGACCTCTATCTCACCTGCCCGCTCAAGTACAAGTTCGCCCGCGTTTTCGGGATCCCCCAGCCGCCGACGATCAACATGCGGTTCGGGATCGTCATCCACAACGTCCTCCAGCGCTTCCACGAGGTCGAGCTCGCGGAGGGACCGGTGGAGGAAGCCGAGGGGCTCGCGCGGTTGATGAGCCTCCTCGACGAGGGATGGCGCCGCGGCGGCTTCGGCGAGTCCCACGACGAGCTGCAGTTCCTGGACCGGGCCCGGGACGCGATGCGCGCCTACTGGCGCACCGAGTGCACCTCCCCCTCCCAGCCCGCGTTCCTGGAGCGCCAGTTCGAGTTCAAGGTCGGTCCGCACTACCTGCGGGGCCGCGTCGACCGGGTGGACCGCACCCCGGACGGCCGGTACGAGGTGATCGACTACAAGACCGGCCAACGGGTGGACCCGGGGCGCCATGGCGGTGACATCCAGCTCGCGCTGTACCGGCTGGGCGCCCGCGAGGCGTGGGGCATCGAACCCGAGGCGGGCAGCTACTACTACGTGCTGGAGGGCGAGAAGGTCGAGGTCGAGTCCCACCCCGACGATCGCGAGCGGGTCGAGCGCATGGTGCTGGAGGTCGGCGAGGGCGTCCTCGGCCAGGACTTCGAGCCGCGTCCCTCACCGGAGGTCTGCGGCTGGTGCGACTTCAAGCTCGTCTGCCCGGCGGCCGAGGCCTGATCACGGTCCCTGGCCGCAGGACCTGCCGCTGAGCGGTTCGGGCCCGGTGCCGAAGACGAGGATCCCGCCGGGGGCGTCGACCCGGGGAGGGTCCCCGGCCAGCAGCATCCGGCAGAACCGGTCCACCTGCCGGATCGATGCCTCGCCCGGTGGCAGCGAGGTCAGGACCGTGTAGCCCCGGTCGTTCAGTTCGATCTGCCGGATCCGGAACCTCTTCCAGTCGCCGTCCAGCTGCAGGGAGGTCTTGAGGATGGAGAGCTCGGCGCCCCGGGAAGCCACGTCGCCGGTCTCGTTGACCGAGTCGATGACCCCGGCGATCGCCTCCCGGTGCTTTTCCTCGTCAGACTCCGACTCGATGCCGAGCAGGGCGGCGGTTCCCCCGATCACAATGAGGATGACCGTGAAGATCCCCCTCCGTCTTGCCGACACGAAGAGGGGGGCCAAGCGTCACTCCGAGTCCCGGTCCTTGAGGAACCGCTGGAACTCCATCGCCAAGGCGTCGCCGCTCGGAACGTCGAGCTCGGGGCCCCGGCGGCTGCGTTGTTCGGTTTCGATCCGTTCGACGAGTTCCTCGACCTCGGGGTCGGCCGCGACGGCCCGGCCGATCTGTTCCTCGTAGGACATCGTCTCGTCCTCGAGGCCGGAGATGTCGGCGGCGACCCGGGTGATCGATTCGAGCTTCTCGCTGAGGGCGAGCGCGGCCTTGGGGTTGGGGACGGCGGCCACGTAGTGCGGCACGGCCGCCCAGAGGGAAACGGAGGCGATCCCCGCTGCGCGACAGCGCTCGTGGATCACGCCGACGATGCCGGTCGGGCCCTCGTAGTCGGAGCGTTCCAGGTCGAGGCTGCGCACGGTCGCGTCATCGGTGGCCACCCCGGTGATCGGCACGGGAAGGGTGTGGGCAACTTCGGCGATCAGGGACCCGAGCACGATCACGAGGCTCACATCGAGCTGCTCCGCCACCTGGACGACCAGCTCCGAGTAGGTCCGCCATTTGAGGTTGGGCTCGGTGCCGTCGAGCAGGATCAGGTCCCGCTCGGCGCCCTGCGCACGGGCGGCGATGAAGGTGTTCGAGGGCCAGTCGATGCGGCGCTGCGAGCCCTCTTCGAGACGAATCGTCGGGCGGTTCGCCTGGAAGTCGTAGAAGTCCTCGGGATCGATCTCGGCGATCACGTCGACCTCCAGGGAGTCGGCCAGCGTCTCGAGCGCGGCCGACGCCGCATTGGCCGCGTCGTTCCACCCTCGGAACGCGCAGACCATCATCGGGTCGCGGAGCTTGGGTGGATTCATCTCCCAGCGCAGATGGTCCATGAACCCAATGTAGCCGACCGCGACCACGGGCCCGCTCGTCTGCCGGACCGGTCAGGATGTGAACCGATGGAAGCAGGCACCGCGCGCAACGGAACTCCGCTCGCCGAGTTGACCCCGGGACGGGCGTTCACGGGCCGCTACGCCTGCGCCCGCAAGGACCGGCTTACCTCAAAGAACGGCTCCGCCTACCTCGCCCTGGAGCTCAGGGACCGCACCGGCTCGCTGCCGGCCCGGATCTTCCGTGACGCGGACCGGATCGGGATCGGGTTCGAGCGGGGTGACGTGATCGAGGTGCGCGGCCGCGTGGAGCAGTACCGCGGGCAGCTCTCGGCCGAGCTCGAGGACGTCCGCAGGGTCGACCCGTCGGAGATCGACCCGGCCGACTTCCTGCCCACCGCCTACCGCGACCGGGACGAACTGGAGGGCTTTTTGGAGCACCTCTCGCGGGAGGTTCATCATGACGGCTACCGCCGGGTGGTCGAGGACCTGCTGTTCACCGGCGACACCGCCGAGCAGTTCCGCCTCGCGCCCTGCACCCGGAACGGCCACCACGCCTACATCGGCGGCCTGTCGGAGCACACGGTCGCGGTGGGCACGCTCGTGACCGAGACCTGTGTGCTCCATCCGCGGCTGAATTCGGATCTGCTCATGGCGGCCGCCCTCGTCCACGACGTCGGCAAGACGGGCGAGTTCACGTTCGGGGCGGAGATCGAACTGAGCGAACGGGGCCGCACCCTCGGCCACCTCCAGATCGGCGCCGAGCTGATCAACGCCGCCGCCGGCCGGGCCGGGCTGGAGGAAGCGGAACGGGATGCCCTGCTCTCGACCGTGATGTGCCACCACGGCACCGACGCGCTGCGCCTCCGCCAGTTCCCCTCGGCCGAAGCGATCGCCCTCTATCGCCTGAACGCCCTGGACGCCCAGGTCAAGTCCGCCCTGGAACACGGCCTGGCCTGAGCGGCGGCATCCGACCGCTCACCCGAGCCGGCCGGTCTCAATCCTGGCCGGACTCGAACTCGCCGATGCCGAGCCGCTCGAGCTCGTCCTCGAGTTCGGTCGCCTCGGCCTCCACCACGACCTCCCGGGGCTGGGTCTCTACCGCGGGCAGTTCGGGCGCCTCCTTCGAGGACTGGGCGCCGGCCTGTTCCATCTTCCGCAGCTGCGGCTTGACCCGGCTTTCGAAGGAGGCGACCGCCTGGTTGTACTGCGTGGTCGCGGAGGCGAGGGACTTCCCGACCTTGGCGAGCGGCTCGCTGAACGTCGCGATCCGCTTGTGGAGCTCGCGGCCGACCTCGGCGATCTCCTGGGCCGACTGGGCGATCCGTTCCTGGCCCCAGCCGTACTCGATCGCCCGCAGGAGGCCGATCAGGGTGGTCGGGGTCGCGATCAGCACCTTCTCGGAGATCCCGTGCTCGAGCAGCAGGGAGTCCTCAGCCAGGGCGGCGTGGTAGATGCCCTCGCTCGGCACGAACATGACGACCAGATCCGGGCTCTGCTCGAACTGCGACTGGTAGTTCTTGCTCCGGAGCGTGTTGACGTGCTCCCGGACGTGCCGCACGTGGCGCTTCAGCTGCTCTTCGCGCTTGGCCTCGTCGGTCTCGTTCAGCGCCTCGAGGAAACCCTCCATCGGCGCCTTGGCGTCGATCACCACGGAGTGGCCGCCCGGCATGTGGACCACCACGTCGGGACGCAGCCTGCCCTCGTCACCCTCGATCGTGACCTGGGTGGTGAAGTCGCAGTGCTCGACCATGCCGGCGAGCTCGATCACGCGCCGGAGCTGCACCTCGCCCCACGAGCCGCGACCCATCGGCTTCCGTAGCGCGGCGGACAGCCCGCCCGCCTCGGTGGCGAGGGCCTCGGCGCCCTCCTTCAGGTACTTGAGCTGCTGGTTGAGTTCGCTCTGGGCCTTGATGCGCTGCGCCTCGAGTTCCTCGACCTTCTTCTGGACCTCGGCCAGCTTCTCCGTCACCGGCGTGACGGCGGTCTTGATCTCCACCGTGCGCTTCTCGAGCTCGTTCTTCGCCTGTTCCCGCTCCAGCCGCTGCCGCTGCTCGAGCTGTTCCTGGAGCTGGCGGGTGGTCCGCTCGAGGACGTTGTTGGAGATCGCGGTCATCTGCTCGCGGAGGCGCTCCTCGTCGGCCCGCATCGTCTCGATCTGCCGCTCGTAGTTCGCTTCCTGGCTGCGGAGCAGCTCCTCCTTGTGGAGAAGCTGGCCCTGGAGGGTGCGCACCTCGACCTCGGCCGCGCTCGCCTTCCGGCCCGCCAGCAGGTAGGCGGCGAGGGCACCGATGGCGATGCCGGCTATGAGGGCGACGAAAACCATGGACTCGACTCACCAGCTTAGGCGGGACCGAGGACGCCAAACACGTGTTCGCAAGAAACCCTGCACAACCGGTAGATTCCCCCCTCGATTCTGCCGGAACGGCCGTCATCGGCTCCAGGGCAGGCACAGGGACGAGTTCACAACGAGGAGCCGAATATGAGGGAATTCCGACCGGGCACGGTCATCGCCGTGGTGGCGCTGTTCATTGCCATCGGCGGCACAGCTACGGCAGCTTCCGGGCTGATCAACGGCAACAAGATCAAGCCGGGCACCATCTCCGCCAGGCAGATCAAGAACAAGGCCATCACCAAGGCCAAGCTGGCTCCGGCCACCGTGAAGTCGCTGCGCGGAGCCCGGGGACCGGCGGGACCGGCGGGAGCGACCGGCCCCGCGGGGGCACCCGGGGCGACGGGAGCGACCGGAGCGACCGGACCCGCCGCGATGGTCGATCCGATCAGCGCCGACGTCACCGTGTTCAACCTGCCCTTCGACGAGTTCGTGGTTCCGCTTTCGCTTGAACTGCCCTCGGGTCGTTATCTGCTCAGCGCGAAGACCAACGTGGTCAACCACGAGTCCTCCGGCGACAACATGATCGACTGCACGATCTGGACCGATGAGGTCGACGGGGTGGACCGCGCGGTGAGTGACGTCCCGTACAACAGCCACTTCAACCTGTCGATGGTGGCCGTGGCCGACGTGGAGGAGCTGGTCGAGCTCCGCTGCATCGCGTGGGACGGAAACGCCCAGCTCTCGAACGTCAAGCTGATCGCGGAGCCGGTCCAGGGCTGATCATTCGAACCCGGGGTCCGGCTTCCGCCGGTCCCGTTTCTTTTCGGAATGGCGGCGCTTCGAATCGAGGCGCCGCTTTTTCGAGGCCCGGGTGGGACGGGTCGGCCGCCGCCGGCGCGGCACCCGCAGCGCTCCGGCCAGTTTCGCTTCGAGCCGTTCGAGGGCCAGGTCCCGGTTGCGTGTCTGGGAGCGGGCGTCCTGGCTGACCGCGGTCACGACCGGGCCCAGCTTGCGGATGATCCTCGCCTTCTGGGATTCGTTCAACGAGAGGGAAGCGGCGACGTCGAAGCTCGCCTCGATCCGCGAGGCCGTGACGTTGGCGTGCTGCCCGCCCGGACCGGATGAGCGGGAGGCCCGCACGGTGATCTCGGACGCGGGGATGAACGGCCCGCCCCGCGGCCGGATCCCGGCCTTCATCGCTCCGCCGGGACCGCGGCCTCGGCCTCGGTCGGCGGCGGGTCCTCCTTCTTGAAGACCCTTTTCAGGAGGCGCCAGGCCATGTAGAGCGCGAGTGCCGCGAACCCGATCCGCAGCGCCCGTTCCGGCACCGCGTTCGCGACGACCACGCCGATCAGCACCCCGACCGGGGAGAGCAGCCCGATCAGCGCCGCGTCCTTCAGGTTCACGTTGCCGTACCCGATCTGCCGCCAGGTTCCGATCACCGAGACGAGCGCGATCATGAGCAGCGAGGTCGATTCGGCCTCGACCTGGCCCTTGGACAGGATGATCGTCATCGCGGGCACGAAAACGACGCCGCCACCCACGCCGATCAGCCCGGCGACGATCCCACCGACGAAACAGACGAGACAGGCGAGCGCGATGTCCATCAGCCGACCACCATCTGGATCGCGACCCCGATGAGGATCAGGGCGAACAGGAACGAGACGGCCTTTTCGGGAATGCGCTGCTGGATCGCGGTGCCGGCGACCACCCCGAGGATCGCCGGGACAGCGAGGGTGAGGCCGATGTCGACGTCCACGTTGCCGTAGAACCCGCCCTGCATCGCCGTGGCGAGGAGCGCGATCACGATGATTGCGGCGAGGCTCGTGCCGGTCGCGAGCCGGTCCCCGTAGGCGTAGAAGGCGATCAGCATCGGCACGATCACGGTGCCCCCGCCGACCCCGAAAAGCCCGCTGAACGCACCGGCGACGGTGCCCACGAGGGCGAGTCCCCATATGCGCCGAGCGTCCATGGCGCGATACTACGCGCATGGCCGTCTCAGACTCTCCCATCTCGGTACTGCTGGAAGACCCGTCAAGGGCCGCTCTGATGAGCGATGTCGACGGGACCCTGTGCCGCATCGTGGACCGTCCCGACCAGGCCCGCGTGCCGGTCCGGGCGCGGGAGAGCCTCGAGACCCTGGCCGATCACCTGGCCCTGGTCGCCTGCATCACGGGCCGTCCCTCGCCCGTCGCCCGGGAGATGGTGGGCGCCGAGAAGATCACCTACTTCGGCAATCACGGGCTCAGCTACATCAAGCCGGGGCAGGACCGCCCGACGGTGGTGATCGAGGGCGAGGAGGCGGAGCGCGCGAAGAACTTCATCCGCGAGAACGACAACCCGTTCTGGGTGACCGCCAAGATCAGGGTGGAGGATAAGGGCCCGATCCAGGCGCTCCACTGGAGGGGCGCCGGCCGCCGCACCGAGGAAGTGATGCGCGGCATCGCCGACCATGCCCAGGCGGCGGGTCTCGCAACCCATTGGGGCCGGAAGGTGCTGGAGCTCCGCCCGCCGGGCATGGAGGGCAAGGCCGGGGCGGTGGACGAGCTGCTGGACGGCACGGACATCGACACGGTCGTGTTCGCGGGGGACGACCGCACGGACCTGGAGGCCGCGATCCGGCTGCGCAGGCTCTCCGAGAGCGACCAGTTGAAGAACCTGTTGGTCGTCGCGATCGATTCCGACGAGGGCCCCCCGGAGCTGATCGAGATGGCGGACCTGGTGGTGGCGGAACCGGAGGAGTGGATCGACCTGATCGAGGATCTGGCGGCGAAGGCGTCGGAGCCGACGGCCGGGGCCGCCCCGACGGAGTAGCCCTTGCCCTACGCGGAGCTGCTCAGGGCAACGGTCTTCCTCACCGCCGGCGGCGCCACCGCCCTGGCGTGCGTCGCGGTGATCGGCGTCCGTGACGCGGAGAACACCACGACCCTCCTGATCGGTGCCGCCTGGTGGATCACCGCCGCCTGGATCGGCCTCACCCTAGGCACCGCCGACCGCTCGCACGAGGCGATGCGAAAGACCCTCGCCGACGCCCGCACGATCACCAGCGATTCCCCGGGTGAGGCGATGCCGTCCCCGGGCAAGGTCGCCTGGGGCAGGCTCTCCCCGATCGTGGCCGCGGTGGGCCTCGCCGGGGCGATCGGGGTCATCTTCCCCGAGGTCGCCGTGGTCGGATCCGGGTACGCCCTCCTGGTCTCCCTCGCCTGGAGAAACCGCGAGTCAGCAGTACTGGCGATCGAGGGCCGGGACGGCGTGAGGTTCCTGGTCGAGTCGGCCGGCCCCCTGAAGCCGGTGAAGCTGGTCCGAACTCCGGGCTTCAGGGCGTTCTAGCCCGCCAGCCTCTCCGATGCGCAAGTATTGCGCGGTAGAGTCGGGTTGACGCAGGTGAAGGTCATGCTTCCCCGCTAACTTCGGCTGGATTGCCTCGCGAAGTGCCTTGGCTAATCCGTCTTTCCTGACCACAGGTGGACCCCACCAACAAGAAACAGCGATCCTGATTGCACGACGTTCCCCTAAGCCGGACAGATCCAGCCATCGTGGAAAAGGATCTGGTCAGCGAGCAGGAAGGCAGTTCACACGTGCGGTGAATGCCGCGTTCGGGCCTTTGTCGCTGAGTACCCTGAGCAAGTAGCCTCCTGGACCACCCCACTTGTTGGCGATAGACGTCTGCCTCACGAGAAATGCGTCCGTACCCAAGGCTCCTACCGACGGATCCAGCGCTAGAGGTGCTCGATTGGGGCACATGATGGTGCCCTCTACCTCGGTGTAGTTCCCGTCTCGCGCAAACGGATCAGTTGATGGAAAAACCGACAGCTGGTCCAGCAAAGCCTTGCCGATGGCCCGGGCGCCGATCGACGAGTTCTTCATGTCATCCCGCCCGACTGTGAACTTCCCTGGAAGCGCAGCTGCTGTCCCCCCAATCGCAACGATCAGCGCGACTAGTGCTACCACCATGGCGGGGGATGGTCTTGGAATGCGTCTCATGGGGCCTCCTGCCTGTCGGGGGACTACTTCCTGGGGAACACAGTGACCGATCGCGGCTTTGATGTCGAGTGCGCGTAGGGCCATCCCGCTTCGGGCAGGGAAGCCGCGCGGAAGAGGATCCGCTGCGCGGAGGCGATGGTCCGGAACCGGTACCGGAACGAAAACCGGCCCGAGCGGCGTGTCCTCAACACCTCCACCGGCCGCCACTTCCCGCGGGACGGATCGAGAAACTGGATCGCGACGAGCTTGCCCCGGGAGGGCCTGAGAGCCCCGGCGAATCCCACCCTGCCGGTCATCTTGACGCCCGCCCCGTTCAGGACCTTCTTTTTCTTGATCTTGAAAGTGATCCGTCCCTTGACGGTCAGTCCGAGGGACCTGCTCACCGTGCGAGCCAGTCGCGGCGTTCCGGCGAACGCCACCCGGACGGTCCGGGAGGGTCCCCGGCCCAGGATGGCCCGGTACCTCCCGTCTCCGTCGGTACGCACGACCGAGGTCCGCACCTCGGGCCTGCCTCCCTTGGCGAACGTTTCCGTCACCACCAGCACCTGGTTCTGGAGGGCGGTGATGCCAGAGGCGAGGCGACCTTCGATGACCGGCCTGG
>Ga0182746_1002208_pt1 | contig 15283 bp, 17 predicted proteins | sample eDN3rd30CBELigOP_FD_128881 | JGI IMG/M metagenome (GOLD analysis project Ga0182746, IMG submission 128881) | Enriched Organic Plus compost microbial communities from Emeryville, California, USA - eDNA 3rd pass 30_C BE-Lig OP (version 2) (version 2) ... | reverse complement strand
GACAAGCCCCCAACAGGAAAAAGTATCGCCGGTCGAACGGCGTAGTCGGCACAGACCTTGCCCACTTGAAAGACTGTTTTTCTCTCAAGTGTTGCTCACTCAAGTCTTGCCTCTGCCTCTTCTTATGGAAGGTGGTAAGTGTGGTGTTTGTGAGAAAGAACCCCATGGCTTAAGCCATGGGAGTGGTCAGTGGCCGGAATCCTGAGCGGTTAAAGCAGGCAAAGGCGGAAATGAAATCACTGAACGGTCAAGTACTGGATTTTCAAATGGATGTTCGTGATCTTGAACATGTGCAGGCAATGATTCTTGCAACAAAAAATCAATTTGGAAAGATAGATGCACTTGTGAATAACGCTGCTGGAAATTTCGTTTGTCCTGCCGAAGAGCTTTCGATAAATGGCTGGAAATCTGTTATTGATATCGTATTAAATGGGACATGGTATTGTTCTCAAGCAGTTGGAAAAGAGTGGATTGCTAATAACCAAACCGGTAGTATTCTAAATATTATAGCGACCTATGCCTAGGGGGCTGGACCTGGTACTATCCATTCAGCTAGTGCAAAAGCAGGAGTGTTGTCGATGATGCGTACACTTGCTGTAGAATGGGGCAGCAAATACGGGATTAGAGTAAATTGCATTGCTCCGGGACCGATTGAAAATACAGAAGGGGTAGCAAGATTGATTGAAACGAGAAATGTATATCAAGAAGCTATTAATTCTGTACCGCTAAAACGATTTGGAAAAGCTGAAGAAATTGCTAATCTAGCAAACTTCTTATTATCACCAGAAGCTGAATATATGAATGGCGAATGTATTACTATGGATGGGGGAAGATGGTTAAATAATCAGATTATTAAGAATTAGTGTGGATATATTTGGTAATGTTGTGTTATTTTTAATCATGATGATACCTTTCTTGGATGTAGTGGGTAAACTTCATTCTAGAAGGTGTCTTTTTTGTAATTAGCTCATGAATGATTGGTTTGCTCAAAAGGAATAATAAAGGAATGAAAATAATGGGTATATCACTAATAGAAAAAGGAATCAATTTCGCTCTTTCCGCTCACCATGGACAAATGCGCAAGCAAACAACAATTCCTTACGTCGTTCATCCCCTGTCTGTCGGCTTCCTCTTACAAAAATATGGCTATAACGAGGAGACAATAACAGCTGGTATTTTACACGATGTGCTTGAAGATACCCAAGCTACGTATGAGCAACTCGTCGATGAATTCGGCCTTAGGGTAGCCAATTTAGTAGAAGCAGCATCGGAAAAAGATAAAACCTTACCATGGAAAGTAAGAAAATTACATACAGTGCAGACAATTCACTCCTTATCCAAAAATGGAGCGGCGATTGTCTGTGCGGATAAGTTGAATAATCTTTCGTCTATCAAAGAAGAAGGCAGTAGGATAGGGGAAGAAGTATGGAATCGATTTAATAGTGGAAAAGAAGAACAGGATTGGTATTATCAATCGATTGCCACTCAGTTGTACAGAACGGAAGTAGAAAAGAATCTGCTTTTAGCATTTGATCAAACTGTACAAAAGGTGTTTGGTCAGGATAAAAATCTTTCATTTAAAGAAATAGATAGTTATTTTGAATTTCCATACGGTGTCGCTGACTCACAACTAGAAGAATGGGACAATGAGCCGCACGGGAAGATTAAAGCAATTGTTTATCGTCGACTCAATACTTTATATGTACACCAAGACGAGCGCGTATTTAATCTACTTAATTATTTACAGCAGTGTGGGCTGGAGTTTCAAACAAATTCAGATAGCCCTATACTTATTGGTTGTTTGGGCTTATCTTTAATGGAACAATATCAAATGAACGAACTAGAAATCGCTAGACATATATTTAGAAATTTAAAGAAATTATAGAAAGTTCTTTTATAATGGATATACCAAAAGAGAAATTTACTTGTGAAGTACAATATCGGACAAAATACATATGTAAAGTTAACTGAAAATGAGTAGGAGATTTTTGAAATGGATTTACAATTACAAGGGAAAAACATATTGATTACGGGCGGGTCGAAAGGGATAGGAAAAGCCATTGCTCAGGCTTTTGTTTTAGAAGGAGCAAATGTAGCAATTGCTGCCCGCGGCCTAGAATCTTTACAAAAGACAAAAGAAGAGTTTGGTGGCAGCATATCCATTTTTCAAGCGGATATTTTAAAAGCAGATGAACGGGAAAAACTCATGCAATCTTTTATTGAACAAAAAGGAACAATAGATGTTCTAATTAATAATGCAGGTGGCAGTAATGGAGGAAAAGCATTAGATACGGAGATGGATGTATTTTATAAAGCGCTAGAGCTAAATTATTTTTCCGCCGTTCATTTAAGTAAATTAGCAGCTGAGTATATGAAAACATCTCGCAGTGGATCAATTATTAACATTACATCTATATTTGGAAGAGAGAGCGGCGGAAAAGTGACCTATAATAATGCCAAATCGGCTTTGATTAGCTTTACTAAATCGTTCGCTGATGAGGTAATCGCTTATGGAATTCGTGTAAATAGCATTGCTCCAGGAAGTATTCTTCATGAAACAGGAAATTGGAAAAAGCGAATCGAAGAGAACCCTCAGCAAATGAAAGAATTTATTCAGCGTGAAATTCCTGCAGGTCGTTTTGGTACTCCTGAAGAAATAGCCAATGTTGTTGCTTTTCTAGCTTCTGATAAAGCTTCTTGGATTGTCGGAGCTAGTATAAATGTAGATGGTGGACAGTCTAGAATGAATTTTTAAAGAAAATCAGAGCATAGTTTGATGAATCTTCTCTTCAAAGCATGCTCTGATTTTTTATTCATCCTATCAAATAAAACGTACGATATCGTTTACCGGAAGACGAGAAGATCCGTATGCTGGGGCAGCAGCTTTTCCAAGTGCTATTAAAACAATAGGAAAAGTTCCTTCTGGTAACTCAAATCTTTCAGCGAATTTCTCCTTATCGAACCCACCCATTGTAACAGTATCATAGCCTTTTTCTTTAGCGAGTAACATGAATTGCATAGAAATGAGTCCTGCATCAAAAGAAGCAATATTTTTTCTAGCTTCTGTTGAGATTTGTGGATATACACGTCGAGTACTATTAATCATTTGCTCTGTGATTGCCTCGTTCATATGACCTTCAGCAAAGTTTTGGTTATAGATTTGCTCTACTTTTTGATACATTTCGTGGTCACCTAATACAGCGATAACAGCAGAGCTTGTTTCTACTTGTTCTTGATTATTCGCAATGGCTCTTAATTCTTTTTTTACTTCTGGATCTTGAATCACAAGAAAGCGCCAAGGTTGAAGATTACTAGAAGATGGAGCGGATGTTGCCATCTGAATCATTTCTTCAATTTCTTCTTTTGGAATACTGAATGTTGGATCATATACGCGGACAGACTTTCTTGCTTTCATGATTGAATATATATTTGAATCAATTGTTGTAGTCACTGATATTCCTCCTTTATTAAAACTTACTAATAGTAAGTTTACGACCTATAGCTTACCATTAGTAAGTTTTTCACGTCAATAAATATACATATATGATAAGATAAGAATAGATAAATGAAGAGTAAATGGGGGAGTGTATTGAAGAAACCTAACTGTGAAACTAAATTGGATGTTTGTAGTAATTACCATAGTACGATAGAATTTATCGGAAGAAAGTGGATGGGGATCATCATTTATACTTTAATGTCTGGGCCAAAGCGATATCATGAAATTCTTTCAGCAGTTCCAGGGATTTCAGATCGACTTTTAACCAAACGACTAAATGAATTAGTTGACGTTAATATCGTAAACAAGCATTATCTTGATTCCTCTACAAAAAAAGTGGAGTATACACTAACTTCTAGTGGTGTAGCATTAAAAGAAGTAATTGTCGCGATACATCATTGGATAGAAGTGTATGAATGGGAACAAAATAAGTAAATCAATCTGTATCGCTGTTCAATTCGATTGTATGTGCCATTGACTTTAGTTAGTGTAGATTTATGAACAAACTTATTATGGTTCTGTGAAGGGTTGAAACCTCTACAGGGCTTTTTTAAAAAATAATAGGTTTTGTTAAAAAATTCATAATATTAAGGGAACTCATTATTTATGAGTCCCCTATTCCTTATATCTGCCAATAGTTGAATAAGCGACAACTACTGTCGAGTATTAGCTTATAATATTTATGAAAATATATCTTTGGAGTAAACGATATTATTAATTATCATTCCAATGATAGATTATTTGCACAACGCCAGAAGAGAACGTTCTTGTATTAACCATTTTTAAATTTATCCTCTGTTTTATATCAATAAACAGCGATTTTCCTTCTCCCAAAACAACAGGGTGAATGGATAATCTAAATTCATCAACAAGCCCTAAATTTATAAAGGTTGTAATGAGACTTGCTCCGCCATACAGCCAGATGTCCTTACCAGACTTTTTCTTCAATTTATTTACTTCCTCAAGAAGATTATCATTTACAAATATTGCTTGATTATTAGTTTCTTTTTGTGTTCTGGAAAATACATATTTCTCTTTATTATGAACCAATCTCCAAATTTCTTTTTCGGTATCAGAGTCTTCATTTTTTGGAATATATTGTCCCCATAAATCGTAGCTTTTTCTACCATAAAAAATAGTATCAATTTGATTCAAGAAATCAGTGAACCCCATATCAGGGTCCATAATGCACCAATCAACTTCTCCATTTTTCCCTTCAATAAAACCATCTAAAGTAACTGCTAAATCTAAAATTATTTTTCTCTGTTTTACGTTGTTTGTCATAACTCTTCATCCTTTTATCATTCAGGTTTTGTTTCTTCTGCCCGTTTTTCCTTTTTGAGAATACAGGAAATAAGTCTCATCAATTTCAACGATACCATCAAAATCCATTTGTTTTAAAGCATTTCACTAAGTAACCTCTACGATTTTAGCCCATTTTCGCAGGGAATATTCTTTGAGCATACAATCAACAAATGTAATCCATTCGTTACTTTTTCGGGTACGGTACAAGCTAGTATTGGTTGTATCAGTAAAAGTTTTGCTACAGCATTTACAGTGATATCGTTGCCGACCATTATATTTTTCGAATTGAATGACTATAACAGAGCCAAATAATAAAAGAGTAGGATTAGATAAATGCATATCTATCATTGTTTAAGTTAGAATTTATATGTAAAATGAAGTGATAGTAGCAATGATAATTTATATAATGAAGCTTATTGTAAGCCGTTTATACATATAAACCACAATCATTAGAGAAAAACAGCGTAGTATCAACAGAAGAAGGAGAGATTTAAATGAAAGATACAATTGTTCTAGGGCTTTATGTACTTGCAACAATATTAGCCTTACTATCGGCTATTATATATCCTTTAACAGGTATGAAAATCATTTTTAGTATAGCGACAGTATTATATGCTTGGATGAGCTATGCGTATTATTCTAAGTATAAAAAAGGTAAGCAGGGAAAATAAGGATTAGCGCTTTAATGGTTTATCATAACAAACAGGGTTGTCTTATAAGATGAGGCAACCCTGTTTGTTCTTTATTTTTCCTTTAGTTAGTCGCTGTAATGAATTAAAACAAGAATAATTCATGTTCCGTATAAAGAAATTCTACATCATACCCTTTGTTGCGCAGAGAAGGGATTAAAGTGTGATGATACTTTTCCTTGTTCAAATCTTTAACGTAAATTTTGACCCCTGTACCTTTTCCTCTAATTTCACCAGTTAAAACGACTGTACCTATAGACTCTTCGATTTGTGCTTTAATAAAGTTCGAGTCATTTTCGAAATACTCATGGACTTCATATAAAAGAACGTTCATTTTCCCCATGCTTTTCCTCCTCTTTTTTTGAGATATAATCAGCATCCGTCCTTACTATATATTACCATATAGTTGGATAAATATTCTGAAAATAATCAATAAAATGCAAGTAATGATATAGAAATTTAGGTTTATAATTGGTCAAGAAAAAAGGACCTTTCGAGAGTCCTTTTCCTTAACTGTTATATGGCCATCTTATGAGCGGGCTTTTAGTTTATTAATAATATGTTCAGTTACCTCTATTGTAGACGCAGTACCACCGATATCCGGAGTCTTTATACCGTCTTGGAGTACTTCCTCTATTGTATCTAATAATAAAGTACCTAGCTCTTGCTCTCCGAAGTGATCGAGCATCATTTTTCCTGTCCAAATTTGGCCAATTGGATTAGCAATTCCTTTGCCAACAATATCTGGCGCAGAACCATGAACAGGTTCAAACATGGATGGGAATTTACCATTTAAATTAATATTGGCTGCTGGGGCAATGCCGATGCTTCCCATAATAGATGCACCAATATCTGTTAAAATGTCTCCGAATAAATTACTTGCTACAATTACATCAAAAGTATGCGGCTTTGAAACAAAGAAAGCACTAAGAGCATCAATATGTATAGATTGTGTTTCGATATTGTCATACTTTCTTGAAACATCTTGAAAGACTTCATCCCAAAAAGGCATGGAATGAACAATTCCATTTGATTTTGTTGCACTTGTAACATGCCCTTTTCTTGTTTTAGCTAGTTCAAACGCATAATCCATGGCACGCGTAATCCCTTTTCTAGTAAAAACAGCATTTTGAATGGCCATTTCATCTTCACCAGAATGAATTCGCCCTCCGATTTCACTATATTCTCCTTCACTATTTTCTCTTACTACAGTGAAATCAAATTCCCGTGGGTTAGCGAGCGGAGAGACGATTCCTTTCATTTGTTTTGCAGGACGAACATTGATGACTTGTTCGAATTCTCTTCGGATATTAACAAGCAGTCCCCAAAGAGATACGTGATCTGCAACAAGTTTTGGATTTCCAACCGCTCCTAAAAAAACGGCATCACTTTGTTCTAACTGCTTTAATTCATCTTTTGGCATCATTACACCGTGTTCGAGATAGTATTCACAACTCCATGGGTATTCTTTGTATGTAAAATTAAGCCCCCCATGAATATCGGCCAGCACATCTAAAACTTTAATGGCTTCTGGCATTACTTCTTTTCCAATTCCATCTCCAGGAATAACAGAAATCTCCCACTGTTTCATGTTGTATCCTCCTTGGATTCATAGTATGTTTTGTCAAAATAATTTATAACCGTATAATCTATTATACAAAACATTCCAATATTTCGTAGTATTATTCAATAAGAATAGGAAAAATTTTCTATCTTTAAGAGTTTAGAAAATAGAAGAGTACGTTATGATATTACTTGTATATCTTTAAAATTTTTGAAGGAAGTGAATGAAGTGCTTTATGCGATTGTATTATTTATACTAGCTGGTTTAGCGGAAATAGGCGGGGGATACCTCATCTGGTTATGGTTAAGAGAAGGGAAATCCGTTTATTGGGGAATCTTTGGTGGAATAGCATTGGCTTTATATGGTGTGATTGCTACATTTCAATCATTCCCATCGTTTGGCCGAGTGTACGCTGCCTATGGAGGAATATTTATCGTTCTTTCAGTATTATGGGGATGGGGCATTGATAAGAAAACACCTGACCTATACGATTGGATAGGTGCAGGTATATGCTTAGTTGGAGTTTCTGTAATGTTATTAGCCCCACGTCACTAACCACTTCCATGGCTAAAGCCGCTGGGGTTCTTTTCTCACAAATATTCGACTTAGCATCTTCCTAAGAAGAGGTAGAGGAGAGACTTGGGTAAGTAACACTTGAGAGAAAAATAGTCTTGTTCCATGCATCCATTTCTTGTCGGGCTTGTCGTGCAGTTCAGCTACATCATCATTAGGCTGATACTAATGAGTACTTTCCAAGCTATTTCTACAAAATAATTAGTGTTCGTTGCCTATAGATTTTGAGGTTACATTGTTCATATGTGAAGAACCGCTAAGTTCTGTATCGGAAAACTTGAATTTCCATAATATTGTAATTGTGCTATAGTTAACTATATTACTTTTATTTCCATTTTTAATATAGAGCACAAATTATAAAAAGGAGATTACGATGATTACAGAACATTTTTTCAATAATAAATTACTAGATATAGTATTCGAAAGTACATATTATGGCACTGTAATTGTTGATATTAATGGGAAAATCCAATATATGAGCAATAATTATTGTGAATTTTTAAAAATCGAAAGGGAACTAGTGATTGGTAAGCACGTAACAAATGTAATTGAAAATACAAGAATGCATTTAGTAGTACAAACAGGTAAAGCTGAAATGGCCGACTTACATTTTCTTCATAATGATTTTGTCATTGCCAATCGAATCCCTATTATAAAAAATAATGAAATACTCGGTGCGATAGGGATTATTACTTTTCGAGATCTTGCTGATTGGAAGAGTATGAACAGCCATATTAACGAACTTTTAATTAATTATAAGTTTTATCAAAAGGAACAGGAAATACCAGGTGGGATTAAGTATTCTTCACATGATTTAATCGGAAAATCACAAGAAATCCAACAATTAAAGGATTTGGTAAAAAGAGTCGCCGTGGGGAATATATCTGTTTTAATTCGAGGAGAAAGTGGTACAGGTAAAGAAATTATTGCGCATAGCATTCATCAATTTAGTGGAAGAATGGATAAACCGTTTGTAAAGGTAAATTGTGGTGCTATTCCAGAACAATTGATTGAATCAGAACTTTTTGGGTATGAGGCAGGTGCCTTTACTGGGGCAAAAAAGGGCGGAAAAATAGGAAAGTTTGAACTTGCAGATGGCGGAACAATTTTCTTAGATGAAATTGGTGATATGCCTTTACATATGCAAGTTAAGTTATTAAGAGTTCTTCAGGAGAATGAATATGAGCCTGTAGGTTCGCTGTACCCTAAAAAAATAAATGTTCGGGTAATTGCAGCTACAAACCGTCCTTTAGAAAAATTGATTGAACAAAAACTTTTTCGTGAAGATTTATTTTATCGAATTAATGCGGTTCAATTATTTGTCCCTGCTTTACGTGATAGAAGGGAGGATATTCCTTTACTTGTAGAGCATTTTCTGAAAAAAGCCACAGCTAAAATAGGAAAAAGAATTACTTCTGTACACCCAGAAGTTCTGTCGTTAATTGAGCAGTATGATTGGCCAGGCAATATAAGAGAATTAGAGAATGTAATTAATGCAGGGGTTCATCTATCAAGTAATGGAGAAATAAGAATAGATGATTTACCCCATTATTTGAAAAATTACAAGTTGGAGGCGGAGGAAAGAAGTTTAAAAGATATTGTAGAAGAAACAGAAAAGAAGGTAATTGAAAAAGTATTAAAGAAGTTTAATTTCGATAAAAACCGAGCAGCAGCAGCTCTTGGGATTGGGAATTCTACTATATACGATAAAATCAAGAAATATCAGATTCTGATCAAATAAAACAAATCCGGGATTTCGGAATGTACTCCGAAATTCCGGATTTATTTTTATTTTCAAATGAATGTTGGTTTTTCCTCAATAGATTAGGAAGAGATGCAATAAATCAGACTCTATCAATTGGGTTACTTTCATCAATTATAGGAAATTTTGCAGTAAAGACTTTCTGAATTTATGGAAAAATTAGTTAATTATTTAACGATTTAATCCTGGAAATGTTGATACCTTTATATTACAAAATTTGGCACAAATATTGCATTGAATATAGTTAATATAACGAAAGGGAGGAATTTTATTTGGATATTGGATTTTTCACAAGAAAAATGGCCAATGATTTAAATACGTTAAATCATAGAAAAGTAGCCATACAAGAAGAAATGGGAAAATCATGGACATATTCGGATCTTCACCGTATATCAAACTCTTATGCAAATAAGCTTTGTGAACTTGGAGTTGAAAAAGGAGACCGTGTCGGTATCTTACTTCATAACTGCCTTGAATATTTCGGTCTTTATTTTGCTGTTGCAAAAATTGGAGCAATTGCTGTCCGACTTAATTTTCGGCTTTCAAGTGCGGAGCTTGAATATGCATTAAACGATTCGCAGACGAAAATAGTATGTTTTCATTCGAATTTATGTAAGCAGCTGGAAGGAATTGTGAATCAAGTTTCTGTTGAGCGTTTTATTTGTCTTGAGAATACCCAAGATGCTATCCCGTATTGGTCTGAACCATGGAGTATGTTAGAGAGCGGTTCGATAGAAGAAGTAAACGTGAGACATATTAAATTACACGATCCAGTTATGCTGATGTATACGTCTGGGACAACTGGAAGACCTAAAGGGGCGATTTGGACTCATGATACAACATATTGGTTCTCTGCAATACAAGCATTGAAATGGAAGTTTAATGGTCAGGAAGTTGGGATGACTACTGGTCCACTCTATCATGTTGGAGCTATGGAAGATATCGCTCTTCCGATTCTAATGATGGGTGGGACGGTTATTATTACGAAAAGCCAAGGTTTCGAGATTGGAAGGATTCTATCCGTAATAGAACATGAAAATGTAACTGATTGTTTTTTATTCCCATTTATGATTTATGAAATGTTAAATATGCCTAATCTAGATTATTATAATTTGAAAGCTTTAAAAACAATTTATACCGGTGGTGACCCGCTCATGCCATGGGCGCTCGAACAATTGAAAATGAAGTTTCCACATCTTGGAGTTGTTCAAGTGTATGGTTTAACGGAAGGTCAACCAATTGCGGCTGCGCTCGATCCAGAAGATAATTTTACGAAGGGGCATACTGTTGGAAAGCCAATGCCTCTTACAGAAATTAATATCATTGATGATAATGGAATACCTCTTGCTGTTGGTGAAATTGGTGAAATTGCAATTAAAAGCCCGGGGGTTTCAGAGGGGTATTGGAGGAGACCTGATGCAACAATGGAAACATTTGTTGAGGGTTGGTGTAAAACGGGAGATTTGGGAGTATTCGATGAAGAGGGTTATCTATCAATTGTAGGAAGAAAAAAGGATATGATTCGAAGCGGCGGTGAAAATATTTATGCAGCGGAAATTGAAGATGTTTTATACCGCCATCCGGATGTGAAGGAAGTTTCGATAATTGGTGTTCCTGATCCCAAATATATTGAAGCTGTATGTGCAGTTATTGTCAAGAAAGAAGGGGCTAATCTGACTGAAGAGGATGTAGTTGAATTTTGTAAAAAACACCTGGCAAGTTATAAGAAGCCTAGAGAAGTCAAATTTGTGAATGAAATACCACGCACCCCTTCAGGAAAGGTTCAAAAGTATGTTTTACGAAATCAGTATAGTGGTATAAATTAAACCCTATATTTTAGTAGATAAGCAGAGAAATACTTATATAGTAGATTGATGTTTACATTTAAAAGAAAGTTGGTGTGGAATCCAATGAATAAAATTCAAGTTGTATCATGGTCGAAGCAGAGTCAGATAGCAAAAATTGTGATTGATAATCCACCTGTAAATGTATTTAGTGCTGATGTTATTGAACAATTGACACTTATATTAGATGAAATTGAAAACGATTCGGAAATTAAAGTTGTAATTATTACAGGTCAAGGGGAAAAGGCTTTTGTTGCTGGTGGAGATATAAAGAGCTTTCCAGAATGGATGGAAAAAGGGGTGGAAGAAGGAAAGCAAAAATCACTTTGGCTTCAGGAGCCTCTTAACAAGATTGAACGTTTATCTCAACCAACGATTGCTGCAATTAACGGCGTGGCGCTAGGCGGAGGATGTGAACTAGCTTTATCGTGTGATATTCGAATAGCGGAGGAACAAATTCAAATTGGCCTTCCCGAAATTAAATTGGGATTATTTCCAGGAGCCGGGGGTACCCAAAGGCTTTCACGATTAGTTGGAAAAGCGAAAGCAAAAGAAATGATTTTTACTGGTCAGCCGCTCTCTGCAGAAGAGGCAAAACAAATTGGACTAGTTAACCATGTTGTTCCTAAAGGAAAATCTTTAGAAAAAGCATTGGAACTAGCAGAATGTATAAGCAATTTTTCATTGCCGGCCCTTTCCTTTGCGAAGCGTTCTCTTGATGTTGGCTATGAACAACAACTTCATGAAGGCTTAGTTACGGAAGCTGAGTATTTTGGTCATGTTTTGCAAACAAAGGATGTAAAAGAAGGGGTTGAAGCCTTTATCCAGAAGCGTAAACCAAAATTTATAGATAAGTAATCGTAGAAAACAATCCTAAGTGAGTACATAAGGGAATGTATGAAAATTTTGATGAACAAAAAGAGTGCAGAATAAAAGGACTTTCTGTATGTTCATTCTCAAGAAAGAATACAGATGCTTCCTTCTTCTTTAGGCAGGTCATCGCAGTACATTGATTATATCTAGAGAGGCTTTATATAACTGTAAAAGGAGATTGATTTATGGATCTTATTATTATTCTAGCAGCTCTAGGGCTACTTATATTTGGCGCTTATCGAGGTTATTCTGTTATTATTTTGGCTCCAATATGTGCATTGTTAGCTGTATTCTTCACTGAACCAAGTCATGTGTTACCATTCTTCTCTAATATTTTTATGGAAAAGTTAGTTGGCTTTGTAAAACTATATTTTCCTGTCTTCTTACTTGGTGCTATTTTTGGTAAAGTAATTGAGATTACTGGAATCGCTGAGAGAATAGCTAAGGTTATTGTTCGGTTTATTGGGGCTAAACAAGCCATTCTGACTGTCGTGCTAATGGGTGCTATTCTTACCTACAGCGGGGTTAGCTTATTTGTAGCTGTGTTTGCTATTTATCCTTTTGCGGCTCAATTGTTCCGCGAGGCAAATATTCCAAAACGACTCATTCCAGCGACCATTGCATTTAGTGCTTTTACTTTCTCGATGGATGCCATTCCAGGATCACCGCAGATTCAGAATGTTATTCCAACAAGTTTCTTTGGTACCGATATTTATGCTGCTCCAATACTTGGAATGATTGGTGCAGTGTTCATTTTTGGTCTCGGTATGTGGTATTTAGAGAGCCGTCGACGTAAGGCAGCTGCAAATGGGGAAGGGTATTACGGAATCGGAAAAAATGCAATCAATGAGATGGCAGCCGCTAGTGAAGCAGCGGATATTCATGAAGCGAAGTCTGCACCTACCACTCAACTTTCAGATGGAAAGATAAAGGCGAAAGATTGGCTTGCTTTTCTGCCGCTTGTATTGGTAGGTGTTATGAATAAGTTTTTCACCACTTACATTCCTAAATGGTATGAGAATGGATTTGATTTTGCAAAAATTGGATTAGAGAGCTTTGGAACGGTTAACTTAAGTCAGAATCTTGGTATTTGGTCAGTTGTAATGGCGCTTCTTGTAGGGATTGTAACGGCCATTGCTCTAAACGTTCAGGAGGTTAAAAAGAATTTTCAAGAAAGTATGAGTATTGGGATAAGCGGGGCCTTGCTTGCTACAATGAATACCGCATCTGAATTTGGATTTGGAGGAGTTATCGCAGCTTTACCTGGGTTTGCCACCGTTCAAAATGCCCTTTCTTCAACTTTTACCAACCCGCTAGTAAATGGGGCAGTATCGACAAACATTCTTGCAGGAATGACGGGATCTGGATCTGGAGGAATAAGTCTTGTATTAGGTGTAATGGCAGAAAAGTATGTAGAGGTAGCTAATGCCGCTAACATTCCATTAGAAGTCATGCACCGCGTAATGTCTATGGCAGCCGGTGGAATGGATACGCTTCCACATAACGGTGCTGTTATTACCTTACTTGTAGTATGTGGTTTAACGCATCGTCAAGCTTACAAAGATATTTTTGCTATAACGATTATTAAATCTTTTGCGGCTTTCTTCATCATCGGTGTTTATATGCTGACTGGTCTTATCTAAAAAACAAATGAAGTTTGCTATGATTTCAAAAAACTAACGAAATCACTTTAATCAAAAAGGTATAATCCCTTTACAAGCATAGAGGGATTATACCTTTTTGATGTTAGAAAAGCTTGTATAGAATTTCGTAACTGTATCTTTATAAAAAAGATTAGTAATTTAAAATAAGTTCGAAATAAGAAATGCCATTGACGGGTTCACTATTGAATTAATGAGAAATCTCCAGTTAGATGTTCGGGAATATGCTAGAGAGCTGGTTACAATCTTCAATAGATCAACTAAAAAGTAATGTGTCACTTAGGAGGATAACAATGATTTATTATGAGGTACTTTGTTATAGTTGTAAAAAGATATTCAGAGTATACGGAGGAACTCTGAAGTATCAACAATTTAAGGTGAATAGGAATGGAATATATTGTTGCGAAGATTGTAATTTGAAAATACGCCTTGATGCAATCAAATATTTCTTTAGATACTTAGATTGAGTAAATTCCGTTTGAATATTTTCCATATCTTCACCTAATAAAAGACAGATAGGCTTTCTTTCGTCGACTTACAACTGGTGATATTTGTTTTTTAATATACTCATTTAAAGTAGATAGTTTTTTGTGGAGAGTCTACTAATAGATTGTGAAGGATTGCATTTAAATGAAATGTTTAGAGATCCGTTATCCAAAGAAAAATCTCAAGCTTTAGGACAAAAGTAGGGGGTATTTGCTTTTTAATAGACTTAGGAAAAGGACTTTCTTATTTAATAAAAGCACCTCGTTCGTATTATAAGGTCACCAGATTTCTGATTGACCTTATAATACGAACGGAGGTTAGTGGAAAAAGTTTTCTATAAAATACTATTGGTATTCTCGTGATTATATTTATAAAATGAAGCAAATCTATCCTATGAGAGAGTGAAAAACTTGAAGCATAATCGACTTTTATTCTTGGCGTTAGCAAGTAGCATATTGGTTATTTTAATTGCGCTTTTTCAATGGTATTTGATTAATATAATAACCGAATTTTTAATGCTGACCATTTGGTTAGTGATATTTGGACTTTTTATTTTCATTACAGTGAAGACCATTATCAATTTATTTAAAAATAAGGATTGGAAGCCGTTCACAATCCAATTATTAACTATCTTATTATGGCTGTTCTTTCCTTTTACTCAAGTTATGTTAGATTTGGACTTTAAAATGAATAAATCAGAAAGAAAAGAAGTAGTGGAAATGGTGGAAAACGGTACTCTGAAACCAAATGTCTCATACGATTCATCACTTATCCTATTACCTAAAAAATATGAACAGCTATCTAAAGGTGGTGGAGAAATTGTTATTGAAAAAAACGGTGATTTTAGGAATAATACTATTTGTTAGTTATTCAATTAACAGGCGCGATTCTTCAATATGAAGGATCGTTTTCTTAGTGTGCCAGGCATGGCAACTATCTAGGTGGTGAAAGTCCACTGTGGGGGTACACATCGACCAACCACTAAGGAAGCGCAAGGTACTTATCGTGAGGTAAGGGCTGGAGGAAGCGT
>Ga0182746_1002206_pt1 | contig 15289 bp, 13 predicted proteins | sample eDN3rd30CBELigOP_FD_128881 | JGI IMG/M metagenome (GOLD analysis project Ga0182746, IMG submission 128881) | Enriched Organic Plus compost microbial communities from Emeryville, California, USA - eDNA 3rd pass 30_C BE-Lig OP (version 2) (version 2) ... | reverse complement strand
CGCCACTGGCTGTGAGCTCCCGCAGCAGCGGCCCGCTCTCCGATGCGATGATGGCGCGGGCGCCAGCCTCCCTCAGGGCATGGGCGACATTGACGGCAGGACGCGCCGCATGCTCGGTCAATGCGGGCACGATCTGGAGGATCGTCGCATGGGTCAGCGCCGGCGGCGAAATCCGGGGTTCCGCGTAGTGGACGTTCATGATGCCATCCGCTGCGAATCAGTCCCTGTTCGACAATTGTTACGCCCGGAGCGGCCGATGGACGACCCTTTCCTGACCTTCCTGGAACCCGGCGGGGCGGCATATCGCCTCGCTGTGCGGATGAGACCCGGCGCACTGCCGGGGCTGGTCTGGCTCGGCGGATTCCATTCCGACATGCGCGGCACCAAGGCGGCGGCGCTCGACGCCTGGGCGGCGGAGCACGGGCGGGCCTGCCTGCGGTTCGATTACTCCGGCCATGGCGAATCCGGCGGCGTGTTCGAGGAGGGCACGATCGGCCGCTGGCTGAGTGACAGCCTTGCGGTGTTCGACGCCTATGCGCGCGGCCCGCAGATCCTGGTCGGCTCGTCGATGGGCGGGTGGCTCTCGCTGCTGCTCGCCCGGACGCTGGCGCGCCGGCCCTCGGCTGGACACGCGACGATTGCCGGCATGGTGCTGATCGCCCCGGCGGTGGACTTCACCGAAGAGCTGATGTGGAAGCAGTTTCCGAAGGCCGTGAAGCAGCAGATCGAGAGCACCGGCCAATGGCTGCGGCCGAGCGCCTATGAGGCGCCCTATCCCATCACCCGCACGCTGATCGAGGACGGCCGCAGGCATCTGCTGCTGGATGGCCTGATCGAGCCGGGCTGCCCGGTGCGCATCCTGCAGGGCGTGAAGGACGAGGACGTGCCGTGGAATCACGCGGTCGAACTGGTGGCGCGGATCGCCCGCGACGACGTGGTACTCACCCTGATCAAGGACGGCGACCATCGCCTGTCGCGGCCGGAGGACATTGCCCGCCTGCTCGAGGCTGTCGCAGAACTCTCACACTCCGGAGCGTAAACTCCACGTTTGCTTGCGAGCGGAGAACAGGCGATGCGCCGGATTGCGACCTGTGTTGCGGCTGTCCTGATATGCGGACTGTCTGCCGCATCGGCCGCGGAAACCGTCGGCGGCGCCAATGCCTTCTCCTTCGTGGCGCTGGGCGACATGCCCTACCGGATCCCCGGCGACTATGAGCGGTTCGACCGGCTGATCGCGGCCATCAACAAGAGCGCGCCGGCCTTCTCCATCCATATCGGCGACATCAAGGCGGGCTCGACGCCGTGCACCGACGAGAGCTTCGCCAAGGTGCTCGACCAGTTCCGCAGCTTCGAGCAGCCGCTGGTCTATGCCATCGGCGACAACGAATGGACCGATTGCCATCGCCCGGCGGCCGGCCGGTTCGATCCGCGCGAGCGGCTCGCCAGGCTGCGCCAGATGTTCTTCGTCAATCCCGGGATGTCGCTCGGCAGGCAGCCGATGGCGGTGGAGAGCCAGGCGAAGGCGATGCCGGACCATGCGAAGTATGTGGAGAATGTCCGCTTCAGCAAGAACGGCGTGCAGTTCACGGTGCTGCATGTGGTCGGTTCAAACAACGGCTTCGAGCCGACCGATCCGGCGGCGGCCACCGAATATTTCGAGCGCAATGCCGCCAACATGGCGTGGCTCGCGGCGAGCTTCCGGCTGGCCACCGAACAGAACGCCAAGGCGATGGTGATCGCCTTCCAGGCCAACCCCTACGATATCCGCCAAGCCTATCCGGAAATGCCGCCGGTGTCGGGGTTTGTTGATCTGGTGCGGGCGATCGATCGCGGCGCGCGCGGTTTCCGCAAGCCGATCCTGGTGGTGTGGGGCGACACCCATGTGCTCGACATCGGGCCGTTCCGCGACACCCGCGGCAAGCCGATCCCGAATGTCATCCATCTGCAGGTGATGGGCGAGGACTATGTCCACGCCGTGCGCGTGACGGTTGATCCCGACAGCGGCGGCGTGTTCGGCTTCATTCCGCTGATCGTGCCGGAGAACGGGGATTTCTGAACAACATTGTTTGTTGAAATCAACACCTCTCCGTCGTCATTGCCGGGCTTGACCCGGCAATCCCGATCAGGGGCGCAGTGCCCTCCTAAGCGAGATCACCGGGACAAGCCCGGTGATGACGACCAAATAAATGCTGGGCTAGCGGAAATCGGTGTCGTCCAGCACGGCTTCCCATTCCGTTTGAACGGATGGGTCCGTCTCTTTTGTTTGCAGCTCCGCCGCCAGCATCTGCGTCCGCTGCGGATCGAGCCGCGCCAGCGCCCACACCGCCGCGCCGCGCACCAGCGGCGAGGCATCCTCAAGCAGACGCTCCGCATCCGGCGTAAGCGTCGCGTCGTCCGAATTGCCGATCGCAACCAGCACATTGCGTACGAAGCGGTCGCGGCCGATGCGCTTGACCGCGGTCTTCGCGAACAGTGCGCGGAAGGCTGCGTCGTCCAGCGCCGCGAGTTCAGCAAGCGGCGGGGCATCGAGGCTGTCGCGTGCAACAAGTTTCGCCTCGCGCCCGGCCTGCGCAAACTTGTTCCAGGGGCACACCGCCAGGCAGTCATCGCAGCCATAGATGCGGTTGCCCATGGCCGGGCGCAGGTCGTGCGGGATCGGGCCTTTGTGTTCGATGGTCAGATAGGAGATGCAGCGCCGTGCATCGAGGCGGTATGGCGCGGGGAAGGCGTCCGTCGGGCAGGCGTCGAGACAGTTGCGGCAGGACCCGCAGTGGTCGGTCACCGGATCATCGGGCGGCAGGTCGAGGGTCGTGAAGATCGCGCCGAGGAACAGCCACGAGCCGAACTCGCGCGAGACGAGATTGGTATGCTTGCCCTGCCAGCCGAGGCCGGCGGCGGAGGCGAGCGGCTTCTCCATCACCGCGGCGGTATCGACGAACACTTTGACGTCGCCGCCGGCTTTGGCGAGCAGCGCCCGCGCCACGTGTTTCAGCCGCGGCTTGATGACGTCGTGATAGTCGTCGCCCTTGGCATAGACCGAGATCCCGCCGCGGCTGCGGTGCTGGAGCACCGCCAGCGGGTCCTGCTTCGGGCCGTAGTTGACGCCCAGCATGATGATGGACCGCACCTCCGGCCACAGTGCGCGCGGGTTGCCGCGCCGCTCGGCGGTGGTCTCCATCCAGGCCATGTCGCCATGGGCGCCGTCGGCGATGAAGCGGGCGAGGCGGGTGGCGGTGTCCGGCGCGGCGTCCGGGCGGGTGATACCGATGACGTCGAAGCCATGTGCCCGCGCGGCGTCGATCAGTGCTGCTTTTGGATTGTTGGGGTCAGCGGTGGATGTGCTGCGCTGATCCGATGCCTGGCGCCCAACCTCCCCTTGGAAAGGGGAGGTCGACTGCGAAGCAGTCGGGAGGGGATCATTCTGGGCTGCAATGGAGCTCTGATCGACCCTCTCCAGCTTTGAGTGGACCCCTACCCCAACCCTCCCCCTTTCAGGGGGAGGGAGAGGAGAGTCAGTGCTTTCCGGCACTAGAAGTCGAGATTCGCGTAGGTGTCCGAGGGGGAGATCCCCGGCACCGTCTCGGCCAGGATGGCGCGGAACGACGGGCGCGATTTCACGCGCGCGTACCAGCCCTTCGCCATCTCGTCCTCGTGCCACGGTACATCGCCCAGATAGTCCACGACTGACACATGCGCAGCCGCCGCCAGATCGGCATAGGTCAACCGGTCGCCGGCCAGATAGTCCCGCTGCCGCGCCAGCCAGCCGATATAGGCGAGATGATAGCGGATATTATGCCGGGCGGCGCGCATCGCGTCGGTGTCCGGCGGCCCGCCGCCGACCCTGGACGGCATCTGCCGCTTGTAGAACCGCTCCATCGTCAGCGGGCCGCTGACCTCGGCGAAGAACTTGTCGTTGAACCAGCTTGCCAGCCGGCGCACCTCGATCCGCCCGCCCTGGTCGGCCGGCAGCAGCCGGCCCTCGCCGCGGGCGACGCCATAATTCTCGTCGAGATATTCCAGGATGATGCCTGCGCCGGGAACCGCCGGAACAGCGTCCTCCACCAGCACGGGCAAAGTTCCCGCCGGATTGAGGGTGAGGAAATCCTCGCGCCGCTCCCACACCCGTTCCTCGATGAGCCGGGTCTCGATGCCATATTCGCCCAGCGCAAGACGGATGAACCGCGACTGAGGACTGAACGGGTGATGAAATAAAATCAGCATACCAGAGGGAGTACACGACAGGATGTGGCTGAATTGGGGAATCGGGCTGATCCGTGGCCAACCTAACGGTCAAGGGGGAATGCGGCAACCTAGTGTCCACTTTCCGAAGTCCGTGATTCGTTGCGGCAACCTCATCACACGGACTTCGAAAAGTCATGGACACTAGCAAGTCTATGAACCCAGTACCGCTTTCGATTTGAAGTTCCTGAAGATGAACTCGCCGCGAATGGCGCAGGAACTTCAAATCGGCGGTACGGGCCTGCTTCACTTTGTCATTGCCCTGGGCGCTGCATTGCGGGAGAAGGCCGGGCGATTCGAACCACCGTGCTTGCGCAGGATCGGCCAATGGCCGACCGGTCGAGGCTGAACCCGGAGTGTCGCGGCCATGCTGCTTGAGCTGATCAAGGCGATTTTTCTGGGTGTCGTGGAAGGTCTGACCGAGTTCATTCCGGTGTCGTCGACCGGCCACCTGCTGCTGATCGACCGGTTTTTCGGCTTCGACGACGAGGACTTCGGCAAGACCTTCGTGGTGCTGATCCAGCTCGGCGCCATCCTGGCCATCCTCTCGATCTATTTCGGCCGGCTGTGGAACATCGCGCTTGGCATGTTCACCGATCCGGCGGCGCGGCGCTTCGTCATCGGGGTGCTGATCGCCTTCCTGCCCGCAGCCGTGATCGGCGCGGCTGGCCACAGCTTCATCAAGGACGTGCTGTTCAACCCCTGGATCGTCTGCTTCACGCTGATCACCGGCGGGGCGATCCTGCTGTGGGTCGACCAGCTCGAGCTCAAGCCGATCTATCACGACGCCACCCGCTTTCCGCTGATGAGCTATCTCATCATCGGTTTCGCCCAATGCGTGGCGATGATCCCCGGCGTGTCGCGCTCGGGCACCACCATCGTCTCGGGGATGCTGCTGGGCGCCGACAAGCGCTCGTCGGCGGAATTCTCGTTCTTCCTGGCGATCCCGACCATGGTCGGCGCCTTCGCCTACGACCTCTACAAGAATCACAGCCAGATGTCGGCCGACAACACGATCCTGGTCGCGGTGGGCTTCATCACCTCATTCGTGGCGGCCTTCCTGGTGGTGAAGACGGTGCTCGATTATGTCACCCGTCACGGCTTCAGGCTGTTCGCCTGGTGGCGGGTCATCGTCGGGACGCTGGGGCTGATCGGCCTCGCACTCGGCTACTGAGCCGGGCCGCTCGAAACTCCTGCAAAACGCCAACGGTCATTCGGGGCTGGGGCGATAGCTCGCGAACCCGGAATGACGCCTGCGAGAACTTACTCAGGCGAGATGGTCGCGGAACTGGCCGGTGCGGCGGAAGCGCCAGAGATAGGACGGCACGATCGTCTCCATCGACACCGGGCTGATGCCGAGCCCCTGCAGGGTGCGGCCCTCGCCGGCGGCGGCATCCGACACCACGCAGTCGGCCTGCAGCAGTTCCACCTGGTCACGGGTGAGCATCGGCTTCGGCAAGAGCTGCAGGACGCTGCCCATCACCTTGGCGATCCCGAACGGGATCGGCACCAGCAGGCGTCGGCGTTCCGTGGTCGCCAGCACGAATTCCATCAGCTCCTTGAAGGTGCGGACTTCAGGCCCGCCCAATTCATAAATGGTCCCGGCCTTCACCTTGCCATCGACGGCGTCGGCGATCGCGGTGGCGACGTCCCCGGCGAATACCGGCTGGAAGCGGGTATGCCCGCCGCCGATCAGCGGCAGGGCCGGTGCGAGACGGGCCATGGCGCCGAACTTGTTGAAGAAATCATCCTCCGGGCCGAACACGATGGAGGGGCGGAAGATGATGGCGTCGCGCACGGCCGCGAAGACCAGCTTCTCGGCCTCTGCCTTGCTGCGCGCATAGGCGGAGGGCGAATCCGCGTCGGCGCTGATCGACGAGACATGGATCAGCCGTGCGCCATGGGTGGCGGCCGCCTGCGCCACCGCGCCGGCACCCGCCGCCTGCACGGTCTCGAAGCTCTGCTGGCCGCTCGGATAGAGGATGCCGACCAGGTTGATGACGACGTCGGCGTCGCGCACCGCCGATTCGACGGACGCCGGGTAGCGCAGGTTGGCCTGCACCGCGTGAATCTGCCCGACCCGCCCCAGCGGCTGGAGGTGGCCCGCCAGCTCCGGCCGCCGCACGGCCACCCGGATGCGGTAGCCGCGCTTGCACAGCGCGCGCACCACATGGCGGCCGAGAAAGCCCGATCCGCCGAAGACAGTGACCAGTTGATCGATGGGTGTCGGAGCGTTCATGGCAGCCGCGCCTCGGGTCGAAAAGTCCGCATCTCTATGGCCCGGCACGAACCGATTTGACAAGGCGAAAGCGTATCTCTACCTATCCCCGCGCTTGCCCAGGTGGCGGAATTGGTAGACGCGCTGGTTTCAGGTACCAGTGGGTAACACCGTGGAGGTTCGAGTCCTCTCCTGGGCACCATCCCTTCTAGAATCCTCCCTAGCGGCACTGGAAGTTCAGCGCTCTCGGAGCGTTGCGCATGTCCGGCGGCGGGTGTGCGACAATGCCGTACAGGTCGTCCGTCCGGTGAAGCGCAGGGGCTCCCGTTTTCATCAGCACGTCAGCCGTATCCCGGCCCCGTCTCAATGACCGTGTGTGTGGATGGTCTCAAGCGGTCGGTGCTGAAACCGTCCCAGTCATCCTCAGAAGGCTTCGGGAGCGCGATCTGTTGATTCACGGTCGCCCGTGGTCGTGCCAGGGCTGGGAGGGGGCGAAGAGAAATCGTTTGAAGGAGGACTGCGGGCAGAGGCGCGGTGAGGGGCCCTTCCCCTCGATCTGGCAGACGGCCTCCCCGACGGGCGAATAATGATGCAGCCCTCGCAATATCACCTCGCGCGCGTTTAACCCCGATCTGCAGCCCGGTCCTCGGTGGAGGCACTCACCGTGCCGCGCTCCGCGAGATTTTCGGCCATTCTTGCCAAGAGCATTTGAGCATTCTCGTCAGTCCGCATCACCAGCGATCGCTTGGAAATCGTCGAGACGTTGACCACCGCTAGCTTCTTCCAGATATTCGCTGTCAATAGCGGGCAAAATAAAAGCTCAAGGGCGATGGTTGTAATATCGCCGCGCTTTAGGTGAAGAGCCCGGCGCCGAGGCCAGATTTTACAAAGGGATATTCCTGCCAGCCCATAGCAACAGAGCCAGATGATCAAAAAGGCGTAACCATTTCCAACCGCAAGGCTGAGAACGGGTCCCAGCACGGTCAATGTCAGCGACCCCGCCGCGCAGATCGTCAGGATATTGAGATCGCGCCTGCCGTGGCAATCGCGCAATAGCGCCGTGGCGGAAACGCCTTCGCATTCTGTCACACGGCAAAGGCCGAATGCCATCGCAGGATACGAAACGACACTACACAGCAGTTCCCGCCGGAGTATAACAAAAGGATGGGACCTGCATCGAAGGCGCAAGAGGCCGCTTCGGGTCTGCGTATATGAAAAGGTTCCCTCTGCAAGCAGCACGCAAGAATCGGCAACAATGATGAATAATGCCAGCACCCAAAAGGTCATTGCCGAGTGTGCTAGACTATCGATCATCGGGTGCGGTTGAAGATGCTTCTGAAACCCTTGGCGAGCAAGGCGAGTAAACCAAGTCCGCCTACAAGAAGTAACTTGCCGAGCCCGTTGAACAAGCCGCCTTTTGCTGCGGCCGCCGCTGCGCCACCAACAATAAGGGCTGCGAGGCCATACTCGGCGAGCTTGTCGCCAGCTCGAAATTCGGAATATCGCTTCCCTTCGTCGAACTCATATCCGAGCAGCGACTTCTTGAAATCGGCGATATCCTGCTCAAGGCTTGCAGGTTCTGAAACAAGCACGGCATTCATGACACCTTGCCGGCCAAGAATCTTGATGGTGTAGTTTACGACTTCATGTTGCTTTTCGTCGGTTAGTCGCGTTCCCCACTCCAGGCGCTTTGTGACAAGGTCGTAGTGAGGCGGAACCGCCCATCCCTGAAGGGTAAGTTGTTCCAGTCCAAGGCGCTTGCGTTCGGCCTGGGAGGCAAGGTTGCTTTCCCGAAGTATGCCGAGAAGCTCATCCGGGTTCAGCTTTTCGTCATCCTTCACGTAGCCAGAGTCTTCGAAAGCAAACACTGCGAACCAATTCAGAGGCCGCGGCCCGTATATCGACAGGTTGTCGCGACCCGGATTGCCCATCAACTCGATGAAGCGTCTCGCAGCATTCCCAGAGACGAACGCGTAGCCCGATTGAACACTGATTGATGCTTGATCACCAATCTTTCCGGTTCCGAACAATGTCCAGGGTAGTTGGCCGACCTGATCCGCTTGACTGGTAGGTGGAGACTGCTGAGCGAAAGCAAAGGAATGGTAGAAAAGCGTAACAAGCACGACCAGTAGACGAGCCATTTCACCCCCCCGAGTGATCTGCAACGACGTCGAATGACAGCGGGAATGGTTGCGCTCTTTGGCACTTGCAATCAAGCCTTCGATCGCCCTCTTTTGGCGACAGTGTTGCAATGCTGAGAGCCGTTCCGGGCATGCTTTGCTTGAAACGCAATAAAATCAAATGCTTACATTGAGCGCGGGCGCCGTCCCTTTCCCCGGCATGCGGGTTGTCGTCGAGGTGCGAGCGACAGATCCTTCTGTCGCCCGTCACCCGGGTTGTTGTGTGACTGGATCAGGCGGTGCCCGGCCGGGTTCGAGGAAGGCCGGACGGCCTCCACGCGGCAAGACGCGGCCGGCTGATCGCTACAGCTTCACCACATCTTTCAGCGGTTCATTCGCCAAGTACCGTTTCAGATTCTCCACGGCCTTGTCGGAGATGCGGCTGGTGGTGAGCGCGCCAGCGGCGCCGGCGCAGTGGGGCGAGACGTAGAGATTCGGCGCGTCCCACAGCGGATGATCCGGCGGCAGGGGCTCCGGATCGGTGACGTCGAGGCTGGCGCCGGCAATCGTCCCGGCCTTCAACGCTTCGGTCAGCGCGATCTGGTCGATGATGCCGCCGCGCGCGATGTTGACGATGATCGCATTCGTCTTGCAGAGACCGAGCAGCCGCGCGTTGAACAGATGACGGGTGGCGCTGTCGAGCGGCAGCGAGATCATGATCGAGTCCGCCCGTTTGACAACATCATCGATCTTGCTGAACGGCATCATCTCGTCGGCGCCGGGATCGGCAGCGCCCGTTCTCGATACGCCGATCACATGCGAGCCGAGCGCGCGCATCAGCCGCGCGATCTCGCGCCCGATATGGCCGAAGCCGAGCACCGCCGAGGTCTGCCCAATGGGCGTCGTCATCTTTGCCGCGGCGCTGCGGTTCCAGCCATGCTTGTCCTGGTTCTTGACATAGGCCGGCACCTGGCGCTGCAGCGTCAGCAGGAGCGACAGCGCATGCAGCCCGACGCCGGGCGCCAGCGCATCGCCGACATTGGTGACCGGAGCATTGTTTGGAACGCCGAATTTCTTGACCTGGTCATATCCCGCGGTGAGGATCTGCACCCATTTGAGTTTGTGGCCGTGGTTCAGGACCGCTTCGGCGACCTTGCCGACATAGAGCATGTCGCCGATGAACAGTGCGTCCGCTTCGGGCATCGCCTTGGCCAGCGCCTCAGCGTCATCAACAACAGTCAGCTTGTCGCCGAGAATCGCACCGAGCTTGGAAACGAGTTCGGCCTTGGCGAGAGTGGCGTAGAGAACCGCGCGCATTCAATGTCCTTGGGCTGGCGTAAAGTGCGCCGCACCCTAGAAGGTTTTCTGGCGAAGAGGAAACCCGCGGAGTGGGACCGGTTACCCGGCGTCGCGCTGGCTGCGCGCCACCGTGTGCCGGTTCACCGGATAGGGCAGGCCGAGATTCTCGCGCAGCGTCGCGCCCTCATATTCGGTGCGGAACAGGCCACGGCGTTGCAGTTCGGGAATCACGCCCTCGCAGAAATCATTGAGATCGCGCGGGAAGGTCGGCGGCAGCACGTTGTAGCCATCGCAGGCGTCGTTGACGAACCATTCCTCCAGCGCGTCGGCAATGTCGCCCGCGGTCCCGGTCAGCACGCGGTGGGCGCGCTGCCCGATGACGCGCTTGTAGAGCTGGCGGATCGTCAGGTTCTCGCGTTTGGCGAGTTCGCCGATCATCTTGACGCGGGCCTGCTCGCCGTTGGTGTCCTTCGGCTCCGGCACAGGACCGTCGATCGGAAACTGCGCGAGGTCCATGCCGAAATAACTGGAGAGCTGGCGCACGCCGATCTCCGGCAGGATCAGATCCTGCAGCTCCTCATATTTCGCTTCCGCTTCCGCACGCGTCCGGCCGACCACCGGCATGACGCCCGGCAACACCTTGATCGAATCCGGCGCGCGGCCGAGCTTCACAGCGCGGCTCTTCACATCGGCAGAGAAGGCCCGCGACGCGCTCATCTCCTGCTGCACGGTGAAGATCACCTCGGCGGTCTCCGCGGCAAGCTGGCGGCCATCCTCGGAGCCGCCGGCCTGCACGATGACCGGATGTCCTTGCGGCGAGCGCTGCACCATCAGCGGCCCGCGCACCGAGAAATGCGCGCCCTTGTGATTGAGGAAGTGCAGCTTGTCCGGATCGAGATAAACGCCTGCGGTCTTGTCATAGACCATCGCATCGTCCTCCCAGGTATCCCACAGGCCGAGCACCACCTGAGCGAATTCGCGCGCCCGCACGTAACGATCGGCATGGGCCGCGTGCTGTTCCTTGCCGAAGTTCTTCGCCTCTGCGTCGGTCAGCGAGGTGACGAGATTCCAGCCTGCGCGTCCGTGGCTGATCATGTCCAGCGACGCAAAGAAACGGGCGACACTGAACGGCTCGGCATAGGTCGTCGACATCGTTGCGACCAGACCGATGTGCCTGGTCACCGCCGACAGCGCGCCGAGCATGGTCATCGGCTCCAGCCGCGACGCGGCGCTGCTGTGCGCCCAATAGGTGATGTCGTCGGCGCCGAACGACGCATTGGTGTCGGCGGTGAACACCATGTCGAACCTGGCGCGCTCCGCGGTCCGCGCCGCATCCATGAAGCTCTCGATCCTGATGCGGCCATTGGAAGCAACATCCGGATGCCGCCAGGCCGCCATGTGGTGGCCACCGCCCTCAATGAAGAGGCCAAGCTTCATCATGCGTTTCTTGTTCATTCGGCAACGTCCCGTGATGTGGTTGGTCCGCTTATAGCGGCTTTGCGCCAATGCTGCGATGCGAGGATGGCGCGATGCGTCGCAGCAACTGCGCCGTGCGGCTGTATGGCGGTCCGCGGATTGATGTATAAGCGCAAGCCATTCTGCTTCACCGGAGACCGACGCTTATGAGATATGTATTTGCCCTGGCTGCCCTCGTCACGTCGCTGGCGCTGCCGGCTTATGCAGCCGACACTTTTCCAAGCCGGCCCGTGCGCCTCGTGGTGCCGTTCCCTGCTGGTGGTGCGACCGACGTGGTCGCCCGGCTGGTGGGTCAGAAAGTGGGGGATCAGGCCGGACAGCCCTTCATCGTCGACAATCGCGGCGGCGCCGCCGGCAACATCGGCTCCGACAATGTCGCGAAGTCGCCGGGGGATGGCTACACCATCTTGCAGACTGTCAATTCGCTCTCGCTGAGCCCGGCGCTCTATCACAAGCTGCCGTTCGATCCGGTGAAAGACCTCACCCCGGTCACGCAGCTCACCGCTTCGCCGCTGATCATTGTCGCCAACGCGAAGACCGGCATCAATTCGCTGCAGGATCTCATCGCCCGCGCCAAGGCGAAGCCCGGCGCGCTGAATTTCGGCTCCGGCGGCGTCGGCAATCCGCAGCATCTGACGATGGAAATGCTGAAGGCCCAGGCCGGCCTCGACATCGTGCATATCCCGTTCAAGGGCGATGCGCCGCTGTTCAACAGCCTGCTGGCCGGCGATATCGAGCTGGCCGTCACGCCGCTCTCGACCGCGCTGCCGCACATTCAGGCCGGCACGCTCAAGGCGCTTGCCGTCACGGGCGCGAAGCGGAATCCGGCCTTCCCGGACACACCCGCCGTCGCAGAACTGTATCCCGGCTTTGTTTCGACGAGCTGGCAGGGCTGGTTCGTGCCGTCTTCGACACCGAAGGAGATCGTGGTGAAGCTCAACGGCTATGCGCGCACCGCGTTGCAGACTCCGGAAGTCCTGGATGTGCTCAAGAAGTTCGGCAGCGACCCGGTCGGCTCGACGCCGGAGGAATTCGGCCCCGCATTCGCGGCTGAAGTCGCGCGCTTCAAGAAGGTCGTCAGTGACCTCAAGCTGCCGCCGCAGGACTGAGCAGCCGACAATGCCCGGACCACGCGGCGTGTCGCAGCGACCGCGTGGTCCTTCAGTCCTGATATTTGAAACGAAAAAGTCGCGCTGACTTTCAGGTCGTCTTGGCCAGGACCGCCGCGGCGAGCGGCATAAGGATCTTCTCCGGCCTGGCTGCGAGCTGAGCCGCCATGGCGGCCTCAACGCGATCGAGGAATAGGCTGGCGCGCGGATCATCCGGGCCGCCATCCAGGCTCAACGCCAGCGTCGGCAGAACGGATGCGCGCGAAAACGCGGCCCATCCTGCGCCGAATGCATGGGCATCACCATCGCGTTCGTAATCGTTCCAGTTCGGATCCTCGCCGAGAAACACCTCGGCATGCTCGATCGCAAGACCGCCGAAACGGCCGCTGTCACCAAATGGCGCCTCGATATCGGCAAGGCTGCGGCCGACGGTCGGGATCGCCATCCGGTGCAGCTCATCGGCGCTCATGAAGCCGTCATCGACGAGTTGCCGCAGCGCCCCGTACATGGCTTCGAGCACCGGCCGGTAGCCGAAGTCGCCGTCATCCGTCAGCGCCATCGTCAGCACCACCAGCCGTCCGCCCGGCCGCAACTCGCTGCCGCGATGGGTGAGGAAGGTGCGCCAGTCCTCCGCCGCCTGCTGCGCATAGGCCGCTCGCACGGTCTCATCGCGGCTGTAGGCGACCTCCACCTGGTCGGGGATCGCGACCGGAGCGCGGCTCAGCCACTGGACGGCCCAGGAGCACCAGCCCAGCGTCACGCTGGCCGACGGCAGGATCTGTTCATAGAAGGTGCGCCCCACCGCTGACGCGAAGATGGCGGGGCCGATGTGAAGGTAGCTTTTCGGATCGGTCTCGAGCGCCTGGAACAGCGTGCTGTAGTCGCTGCTGGGCAGGTCCGTGTGGATGACGGAAATGGGCTGACCCTGCGGTGCTCTCTGCCGCAGGGTCCGGATTGCGACGCTCATCGGCTCGAATGAATTGCGTCCTTGCGAGGAGCCGTAGTCGGCGATGACGATCGTGTCCGGGTCTGCCGGCAGATCGACCCGTGCGGCGGCCTGCTCGAACAGCGGGACCGCCGGCAACGAGCCGGTGCCTTGAACATGAGAGCTGCGATTATACGCGCCCTTTCCCTCCATCGGAGCGGGGGTGAAAGCTCTCGCCGTTTTGGTCATGGTCGCCTGCATTGTCGAACGCGTTATCCTCCGTGAGGATAATTCTGACAATGAAGGTCGCGCCACGACTTATTGTCCGCGAGAGCCGCATCGGCTCTTTGGAGTCAGGTGACATCTTGACGCTGCCGCTCGCCGCTCAATTGCGCCGTGGCTTGCGGATCGCCCGCACCTTGCCGCTGTTACCGCCGCCGCAGAAGAACTGGTCGCCCCCATCGGACTCGAGCCCCGACACGCCGATGCCGGGCGGCATCTCGATGGCCTCCAGGACGTTCCCGGTTTGCGGATCAATCCGCCGCAAGCCGCTTTCGTCGCCTTCCCAGGTGCCGTGCCAGAGCTCGCCATCAACCCAGGTGACGCCGGTGACGAAGCGGTTGGATTCGATGGTGCGGAGGATTGCCCCCGTCTCCGGATCGATCTGGTGGATTTTCCGCTCCCGATATTGTCCGACCCAGAGCGCGCCTTCGGCCCATGCCATCCCCGAATCGCCGCCATTGCCAGGCGCGGGGATCGTGGCGAGCACACGCCCGGTCTTCGGATCGATTTTCTGGATGCGCTCCTCGGCGAGCTGATACAGATGCCGGCCGTCGAAGGCCGAGCCCGCATGTCCGGCGACATCGATCTCGCGCGTGATCGTTCCGTTCGCGGGATCGAGAGCGTTCAGTTTGTCTCCGGACGCAAACCAGACATGCTGGCCGTCAAACGTGACGCCAGCCACTTGCTCGACGCCCGGAAAAGGGCCGTACTCGCGGAGGATCTCGGCTGCTGATTGTTTCATGGTCCTGTTCCATTTGCTCCGTGTCAGGCCTTCAACCTATTCACCCCACAATGGATCAGGGAGTAACAAGCTCGTCGTGAATCCCGGCGGGAGGTCGCCCCCTGCATCGACGGCTTCAGCCGCCGATCTCACCTCTCATGCTCTAGCCATTCGGCAGCGGCGCGGGCAGCAGCAAGGTCGTTGTGAATCCCGGCACGGACGGTGTTGTCCAGCGTTGCGCGCGCCCGCGCCCAAACGATTGCACTTTGCCCGCGGCGGCAAGCTGGTCGAGAGCCCGCTGCACGGTGCGCTGGCTGGCGCCAAGCGCCAGCGCCAAGGCCGACGTCGACCACGCCTCGCCGTCGGCAAGGACGGCAAGCACCGCCCCATGCCGTCCGTCGACCGGCTGCGCCAGCACGATGATCTCGCGCGCGTGGCGCGGCGCCAATGTGAACCCCCGCTGGGTCGCGTTCACGTCGGCTAGCGTCCGCAGCATTGCGCGAAGCCGGCCGATCTCGACGCGCAACCGTGCGCGATGGGATTCGTCGGCATGCTTTGCGCGGAAAGCCTGTTTGATGAGCGCATCCCGCGACACATCGTCCGGCCATGCCTCGCCGAGCGCCCGCGCAAGCGCGAACAACACCGGCCGCCTTGCAAGCGTGACCGCTGTGGCGGGGTCACGCACGACATGACGGCAGGCATCGATGACGAGCGCGTCCGACGCCTGCAACGCCTCGACCTCATCAAGCAGCAGGGGCCGCTCCGCACCCCGCGCAATCAGGCGCGCCGCGGGCGTGTTCAGCACGCCGGAGGCGCTTTCGACCTCCGCCGTCAGCGCCGGAATACCGGCCTGGCGCGCGGCAGTCCCGGCCCGTGCAAGCGCAGCGCGCGCGGCCTTTG
>Ga0182746_1002204_pt1 | contig 15300 bp, 14 predicted proteins | sample eDN3rd30CBELigOP_FD_128881 | JGI IMG/M metagenome (GOLD analysis project Ga0182746, IMG submission 128881) | Enriched Organic Plus compost microbial communities from Emeryville, California, USA - eDNA 3rd pass 30_C BE-Lig OP (version 2) (version 2) ... | reverse complement strand
TCGACAACGTGCGCTTCGGCTATGGCCGCCAGACCGGCGTCATCGAGGGGCTGTCGCTGACGGTCAAGCCCGGCGAGAAGATCGGCCTGATCGGCCGCTCCGGCGCGGGCAAGTCCACCCTGGTCAACCTGCTGCTGCGGTTCTTCGATCTCGAGAGCGGCCGCATCCTGATCGACGGCACCGACATCGCCGCGGTGACGCAGGAGAGCCTGCGCGCGCAGATCTCGATGGTGACGCAGGATACGTCGCTGCTGCATCGCTCGATCAGCGACAACATCCGCTACGGCCGGCCCGGCGCGACGCAGGCCGAAATCATCAAGGCTGCGAAGCTCGCCCATGCGCACGAGTTCATCCTCAGCCTCGAGGACTGGAAGCAGCGCACCGGCTATGACGCCCATGTCGGCGAGCGTGGTGTGAAACTGTCCGGCGGCCAGCGCCAGCGCGTCGCCATCGCGCGCGTCATCCTCAAGAATGCGCCGATCCTCGTGCTCGACGAGGCGACCTCCGCGCTCGACAGCGAGGTGGAGGCGGCCATCCAGTCGAGCCTCAGCAAGCTGATGGACGGCAAGACGGTGATCGCCATCGCGCATCGTCTCTCGACCATCGCGCGGATGGACCGGCTGATCGTGCTCGACAACGGCCGCATCGTCGAACAGGGATCGCACGAGCAGCTGCTGCGCGCGGACGGTGTCTATGCGGCGCTGTGGCGGCGCCAGTCCGGCGGCTTCATCGATATCGGCGAGGCCGAGGCGGCGGAGTGAGCTGTGCGGGACCTACAGCGGTCCGCGGAACACGAAGAACGCGCCTGAGGCGATCAGGGCGAAGCCAATCGCATGGTTCCAGGTGAAAGCTTCCTTGAGATAAAGCACCGAGAAGCCGGCAAAGACCACCAGCGTGATCACCTCCTGCATCGTCTTGAGCTGCGCCGTCGAATAGACGGCGCTGCCGAAGCGGTTCGCCGGCACCGCAAGGCAATATTCGACAAAAGCGATGGCCCAGCTCACGACGATCACGCTGACAAGCGGGACCTCCTTGAACCGGAGATGACCGTACCAGGCGATCGTCATGAAGACGTTGGAGCCCAGCAGCAGAAGAATGGGAAAGACATAGGGGGAGGCGAGGAAACTGGGCATGGCGACTCGCTGGAGCGCTTTCCGGCGACATGGAAACCGGTTCGCCGCCGAAAACGCGATCAAAAGGAAGCCGGAGCGTTTTCCGATTCAATCGGATCGGGAAACGCCCCAGGTACGGGATCAATTCCGGTTTCCCACCTATGACCGCGAGGTCAAGCTGATGACGGGATTCAGGTCTAACATGTGCGTCTCTGACACGTGCGACAGTCCGCGCCGCAGGGCAGTCGCAATTTTGCTTTATAGGCGTCACCTGATCGAATCGAAATGGAGACCGGTGGCATGGGCTACAAACCTACCGCGCTTGTTCTGATCGCGCTCTCGTCGGCGATCGCCCTCGCCCAGCCGGCAGCCGCGCAGCAGCCGAAGGCCCAGATGCCGCCCGCCGGCGCCCAGAAGGGCCAGACGCCGCCGGCCCAAGGTGAGCAGGCCCAAGGCCAGCCGGCGCAGCAGCAAGGTCCCGCTCCCGCCCGGCCCTACAAGCAGGTGTCGGTCCAGTTTCCCCAGCCCGCGCCGGACCCGGGTTTCGATGCCTTCCGCAAGCAGCTGGCCGATGTGGTGAAGAAGAAAGACCGCGCGGCGCTCGGTCCGCTGGTGGTCGCACAAGGCTTTTTCTGGGAGACCGGCAGCGGCGACAAGGCCGACAAGGCCAAGTCCGGCCCTGACAACCTGGCGGCCGCCCTCCAGCTCGACGAGAAGGACAGCGGCGGCTGGGACATGCTGGACGCGGCGTCCCAGGATGGCAGCATGGAGCCGCTTCTGAGCCATCAGGGCGCGATGTGCTCCCCGGCCGGTCCCAAGCTTGACGGCGAGGCCTTCAACGAGGTGCTGAAGACGACCCAGACCGGGCCTGAGGAATGGGCCTTCCCGACCGGAGCCGGCATTGAGGTGCGCGCCGCCCCGCAGGCCAAGGCGAAGGTGGCGGACAAGCTCGGGGCCATCCTGATCCGGGTCATGCCGGACGACAGCGCGCCTCCGCCGCAGAACCAGCAACAGGCCGCTTTCGTGCGCGTGGTGATGCCGGACGGCAAGTTCGGATATGTCTCGGAAGACGCCATCGCCCCGCTGCTGTTCGAACAGCTTTGCTACCTCAAGGACGGCAACACCTGGAAGATCGCAGGCTATGTCGGCGGCGACCAGTAGGACGTCCGTCAGCGGGGTGACGGCGGTGGCCCCGCCGTCGCGCCGCCTGGTCTGCGAATGCTGCGGTGCGGCCTTCGCCTGCACGCTCGACGGCAACTGCTGGTGCGCCCAAGTGCCGGTCCGGCTGCCGCTTCCGCCGACAGCATCCGGAGATTGCCTCTGCCCGGCCTGCCTGCGTGATCGTGTGGCAGGCAAGCCCCATCACGACGAAAATTCAAAGCCTTGACGATGGTTTGACCGCCAGACCGGAACAAGACCGGTTGCGGACATCCGACGCTTGGGTTCAAATGCGGTCCCTTCAATCCTGCCGATTGTGTCCTGATGATCACCGCTCGTTTTCTCCGCCCGGCCTGCCTGACTTTTGCTGCCGCTGCCGGCCTCCTGCTCTGGGCATTGCCCGCACAGGCGCAGTATGGACGGCCGATGGAATTGCGCGACATGACGCCGACGGTCGAGGATGTCGCTCCCGGCACAGAATCGAAAGCCCAGCTCGACCCGAAATACCGCCGCACCTCGGTGTTCTACCGGACCGACCATCCGCCCGGCACGATCGTCGTCGATACCTCGGAGCGTTTCCTCTATCTGATCCAGCCGAACAACATCGCGCTGCGCTACGGCATCCGCGTCGGCCGCGATGGCTTCCAGTGGAACGGCATGCAGAAGATCACGCGGAAGGCGGAATGGCCGGACTGGACGCCGCCGCCGGAAATGATCCAGCGCCAGCCCTACCTGCCGCGCTTCATGGCGGGCGGCCCGGGTAACCCGATGGGCTCGCGCGCCATGTATCTCGGCGCCACGGGGTATCGCATCCACGGCACCAATGCCCCGGAGACCATCGGACACGCCGTGTCGTCCGGCTGCTTCGGCATGGAGAACACCGAGATCGTTGACCTCTACAGTCGGGTGCCGGTCGGAACCAAAGTCATCGTGACGCAGTAAGCTTGGCTGACGTTCGTTTCTTCAGGGGCTTTTATGGAACTTCGCAACCTGGGCAATTCCGGCCTGCGCGTGTCGCTGGTCGGTATCGGCTGCAACAATTTCGGTGGCCGCAGCGATATCGAAGCCGCCCGCGCGGTGGTGCACAAGGCCCTCGACCTCGGCATCAATTTCTTCGACACCGCTGACTCCTATGCCCGCGGCAACCGCGGCGGCTCGGAGAAGATCCTCGGCGAAGTCCTGAAGGGCAATCGCCACGAAGCGATCATCGCCACCAAATTCGCCCTCAACATGGATGACGAAGGCAAGAAAAGGGGCGCGTCCCGCCGCTACATCATGAGTGCGGTGGAGGCCAGCCTGAAACGGCTGAACACCGACTATATCGACCTCTATCAGCAGCACCGGATGGACCCGCTGACGCCGATCGAGGAGACGCTGCGCACGCTGGAAGACCTCATCCGCCAGGGCAAGGTGCGCTATATCGGCTGCTCCAACTTCGACGCCTGGCGCATGGTCGAGGCGCAGTGGACCGCCAAGAGCAACGGCCTCAACGCCTTCGTCTCCTGCCAGGACGAGTTCAGCATCATCGTCCGCTATATCGAGAAGGAGCTGGTGCCGGCCATGAAGACCTATGGTCTCGGCCTGCTTCCTTATTTCCCGCTGGCGAGCGGTCTTCTGACTGGCAAATACAAGCGCGGCCAGGCCACCAATGAGGGCCGCCTCGCCGCGCCCGGCCAGTTGCAGGACCGCTATCTCACCAACGACAATTTCGATTTCGTCGAAGCGCTGGAAGCCTATGCGACGTCCCGCGGCCATAGCATGCTGGAGCTGGCCTTCTCATGGCTCGCCTGCACGGCGCCGGTGACCAGCGTGATCGCCGGCGCGACCCGGCCCGAGCAGGTCGAGCAGAACGCCAAGGCGGTGAACTGGAAGATGACCGCCGAGGACATGGCGGAAATCGAAAAGATCCGCAGCCGGATGAAGGTGCTGGACCCGCACTAGGTTTCAGATCCCCCCGCTTTGCGAAGTTTCTACGGAAGCTGTCATTCCGGGGCGCGGGCGCAGCCCGTGAACCCGGAATCCAGCAACCGACTCAGCATCCATAGCTGGATTCCGGGTTCACGCCTTTGGCGTGTCCCGGAATGACCTCAGAACAATTTTGCTTGGGGGCCCGCTCGTCCGGGGGCGATTGATTGTTGCCCCGGCCTTCGGTTGAATGGCTCCCGAAATGATGGACCGGCGACGCGCCGGACCACTGAGGGAGGATGCATGAAGGAATTCAAGGGCAAAACCGCGTTCGTCACCGGCGCGGCCAGCGGCATCGGGCTTGCGCTCGCACGGACCTTCCTCGACCGCGGCATGAACGTGATGATGGCGGACATCGAGGAGAAAGCCCTCGACGAGGCCCGGCACTCCCTCTCCAACTATGGCGATCGCGTCGATGGCATCGTCGCCGACTCGTCGGTTGCCGATAACATCCAGGCCGCGGCGGACCGGGCGTTTGCGCGGTTCGGCAAGGTCCATATTCTCTGCAACAACGCCGGTGTCTCGCGCGCGGGACCGACGGAAGAGATTACGCTGAGCGACTGGGAATGGGTGATCGGCGTCAACCTCTATGGCACCATCCACGGCCTTCGCACCTTCGTGCCGCACATGAAGGCGCATGGCGAGCCCTGCCATATCGTCAGCACGTCATCGATGTCCGGCCTCACGCCGCGCGCGCTGGGCGGCACCTATGCCGCGACCAAGTTCGCCATCATCGGGCTGTCGGACGTCCTCCGCGATGAAATGCGCGGCACCAATATCGGCGTCAGCGTGCTGTGCCCCGGCTGGACGCGCACCAACATGCCGGACAATGGCCGCAACCGGCCGACGCGGTTTGGCGGCGGCTTCGATTTCCGATCTGATCCAAAGCTCGCCGAGCGGAACAAGGTCTATGTCGAGGGTTCGCGCACCGGGCTCGATCCGCTCGATCTCGCGGCGCTGGTGATGCGGGCCATCGAAGAAGATGAGTTTTATATCTTCACGCAGCCGGACCGGAAGCCCAGCGTCGAAGACAAATTCAATGAGATCCTGACAGCGTTCGATGCCGCCGCCGAGCGGCTTCCCGGCATTCTGCGGCGGCAGAAAGCAAGCTGACGAGAGCGCCGCCATGGGCGGCCAGACAATCGCGTCCGGTTCGACATGGTCCGGATGCCCTGCAAGAAAAGATAAACAATGAAACGGGTTGGCCGACCCGCCGCGGAGGAAACAGATGAAGTTCCACTGGTTTCACCTGATGCCCTATCCGTACCTGCCGGATGACTTCAAGGAGAAGTATCATTCGGTGTGGGTCGATCCGCCGGCGGCCGAGCTTTACGATCCGGTCAAGGGCCATCAGGTCTACAACGACTATCTCGACCAGCTCGAATATGCCGAGCAATGCGGCTTCGACGGCATCTGCGTCAACGAACACCACCAGAACGGCTATGGCCTGATGCCGTCGCCGAACCTGATGGCAGCGTCGCTGGCGCGGCGCACGTCGAAGGCCAAGCTGGTCGTGCTGGGAAATTCCGTCGCGCTGTATGATCCGCCGACCCGGGTCGCGGAAGAGATGGCGATGCTGGACGTGATGTCCGGCGGGCGGCTGGTCGCCGGCTTCCCGGTCGGCACCGCGATGGACACCGCCTACTGTTATGGCGCCAACCCGGCGACCCTGCGCGACAAATATCGCGAAGGCGTCGAACTGATCGTGCGCGCCTGGAACGAGCGGCGGCCGTTCGCTTTCAACGGCAAATACACCCAGCTTCGTTACGTCAATCCATGGCCGACGCCGATCCAGACGCCACGGCCACCGGTATGGATTCCCGGCGGAGGCAGCGTCGAGACCTGGGAGTGGTGCATCAAGAACGACTTCCTCTATGCCTATCTCACCTACTTCGGCTACATGGCCGGGACCTCGGTGATCGATGGCTATTGGGAAACCGTCGAGCGGCTGGGCGCGGAGCCCAACCCCTATCGCGCAGGCTTCCTGCAGTTCGTCGGCGTCGCCGACACCGATGCCGAGGCTGAGCGGCTCTATGCCGAGCCGGCACAGTATTTCTACAACCGCTGCTTCCACGTCGATCCAGGCTTCGCCGCACCGCCCGGCTATTCCAGCATCGCCACCATCCGCAAGGGCGTGCACAGCCAGGTGAGACAATCGGCGCAGCAGGTGCAGGGCAAGCTGCTCTCCTGGAAAGACATCGTCGATCGCGGCTGCGTGGTGACGGGAAGCCCTGCCACGGTGATCGACCGGCTCAACGACATGGCGGACCGCATGAAGGTCGGCCATGTGCTGCTGCTGCTGCACTTCGGCAACATGTCGCACGAGACCACGCTCTACAATACCACGCGCTTCGCCCGCGATGTGATGCCCAAGCTGCGGCATCGCTTCAGCGAATGGGAGGACAAGTGGTGGCCGAAGGATACGCTGCCCGAGATCCAGCGTCCTGCCCCGATCAACATCGCCGCGGAATAAACCCATGTTCGCACGTGAGACTGTCACGCTGCCCCGCGACCGCAAGGTGCAGGTCTATCGCGCCGGCCAGGGGCCGGCGCTGGTCTGGCTGCATGGGCCGCACGGCATCCGCAAGAATGACCCGGTGATCACCGAACTGGCGAAGCGATATGCCGTCGTCGCGCCGCTGGCGCCGGGATTCCACGACGTCGATGAGCTTGACGAGGTGCGTGACGTGCACGACCTCGCGCTTCACTATGATGATCTGTTTGAAGTGATGGGCCTCGAAGATGTGTCGCTGGTCGGGCACTCGTTCGGCGGCATGACCGCGGCGGAGATCGCGGCGCATGTGCCGCGGCGGGTGCGGCGGCTCACATTGCTGTCGCCGTTCGGCCTGTGGCGTGACGACCATCCGGTCGCCGATCTGTTTGCGCGGCCTTACATGGCGCTCGACAACATCCTTTGGAAGGATGGCGCGCCGGCCGGCCCGATGGCGGACCCCGCCAACTTCCCCAACGATCCGGTGGAGAAGACCGTCGGCATCGTCCAGGGCTTCACGGCCGTCGCCAAATTCGTCTGGCCAATCCCCGACAAGGGCCTGCGCCGCCGCCTGCATCGCATCTCCGCTGATACCCTGGTGGTGTTCGGCGCCGACGATGCCTTCGTGCCCGCGCTCTATGCCGACGAATTTGCCTCTGCCATCCAGGGCGCGCGCAAGGCGATTGTTGCCGATGCCGGCCATATGGTGCCATACGAGAAGACGGCGGACGTCCTCCGTCTGATCGACCAGCAGCACGACGCCCGGGTCCGGGCGGCCTGAAAGAGTCGGAACTCCGCATGATACCTCCCCTTGCAAAGGGGAGGTCGGCTTGCGAAGCAAGCCGGGTGGGGATCAACTTGCTGCCTTCCGTTTCGACCCCCACCCCGGCCCTCCCCCCTTCAGGGGGAGGGAGTTGAGAGTCAGAGTGAAGCTCTAGCCAGCGGATTTCATTGCATGCGGATTATCTATTGGATGCACATGGCGCTCGTCGAAGCCGCCATCAACGAGAAACTCGCCAAATTCCCCGACGTCACCATCGACCGGGTGAAGACCCTCGACGAGTTGAAGACGGTGCTGCCCGGCGCGGACGGCATCATCGCCCCCGATCCGCCCGCCGGCGAGGCCGAGGAATTCGGCAATCTGCTGCGGGCGCCAGGCAACACGGTGCGCTGGGTCCATTGCGTCACCGCCGGTCGCGAGAATTACGAGAAAGCCAACCTGCCGCCTGACGTCATCCTCACTGGGCCCGCGGGGGCGCACTCGGCGGCGCTGGCCGAGCATGCGATGGCGTTCCTGCTCGCCTATACGCGGCAGATGCCGGCCTTCGCGGCAATGACCGCGCGCGGCACCTGGCAGCGCGAGCTTGGCGGCAAGATGACCTCGCTCGAAGGCCGCACGCTGGCCATCGTCGGGCTGGGCTTTGCGGGGATTGAACTCGCCAAGCGCGCCAAGCCGTTCGGCATGACCATCCTCGCCGCCAACCGGTCACCGAAGAGCGATCCGCTGATCGACGAAGTCTACCCGCTCGACCACATCAAGGAGATGCTGGCGCGCGCGGACTTCATCGTCGTGACGATCGCGTCCTCGCCGGACACCTACCATCTGATCGGCGCCGATGAACTCGCCGCATGCAAGCCGAACGCCTACATCGTCAACGTCGCCCGTGGCCCCGTCATCGATCCGGCGGCGCTCGAAGATGCGCTCCGCTCCGGCAAGATCGCCGGCGCCGGCATCGACGTCACCGAGCCGGAACCGCTGCCGGATGGCCATTCGCTATGGACGGCGCCGAACCTGCTGATCTCGCCCCATATCGGCGGCGGCGGCAGCCCTCGCAGCGCGGATCGCCTCTCGGGCCGCGTGGTGGAGAACCTGCAGCGCTTCATCGACGGCACGCTCAAGCCGACCTGAGAAGACACCAGCAAGCCTGCAGGCTTGTCTTTCAACAATCTTCAACTCCGTCATCACCGGGCCGCGCAAAGCGCGAGACCCGGTGATCCCGCTGAGGGAGGCAGTGCGCCCATAAGCGGGATGGCCGGGACGAGCCCGGCCATGACGACGGAAGGATTCGACCCTCGATAGGGTGCGGCTATTGCGGCGTTACAAACAATTCGCGGTCAAGGAACGGCGCAAGTAATCCGGCCACCGTCTCGCGCCGCAAATTGCGGGTCGCAAACATCAGCCGGGAGCGGCGATCGTTTCCCGGCCAGCGCGCGAGAAACCGCGGCGGCTCAAACACATGATGAACGCCCTGCACGAATAACGGCCGGTCTTCGCCTTCGATCGCAAACAATCCCCTGAACCGCAGCAGGTCGGCCCCGCGCAAGCGCGTCAGCGTATCGAGAAAGGTCTCGGCCGCGCCAGGCTGAAACGGCTGGTCCGGTGTCAGCGAAAACACCCGTATGCCGTGGGCGCGTGAATCCTCACCTGTGAGACCGTCATCCGTCCATGCGAGCGGAACCTGATCCGCGTCGCTGCCGGACAGCCGATCAAACATCGCGTCGTCGTCTCCAGCCCACACAACGTCCGCGAGGGGATTGAGGCGGCGCATGGCCTCTTCCAGGCTTTCACGCGCGGCGACGGCCAGTCCGCCTGCGCCCACCATCAAAAGCGTATCGGCCAGAACGATGCGCTTCATGTCGATCAAAGACGAGGCGTGCGCTGAAAACGTCACGGCATCGATCACGCTGCAGATGCGCGCGAGCCGGAATAGCCGGGCGAGATCGGCATCCAGGATCAAGGTCTGGATCACCGCTGCCGGATCCACATCGGATACATCGATGATCACGCGGTCAAAATCCTCGATCGCACCGATGCGCCGGCGGCGATGGAGGTCCGTCAGCATATGCTGAAGGTCAGTCCGCACGGTGCAGCAGATGCATGCTCCGCTTGATGCGCTCGTCAGCGGGCCGCCCCGCACCACGCGTGGATGATCGAAGCGCGCATCGTTGGTGATGACGAGACTGCTGCGGAACGCGTCCTGCGCAAGCACCCGATGCAGAAGCGCGCCCGTCCCGCTCGCGGCGTCCCCCGCAACAAGGACCACCGGCGTCGCCACTCCCGCCGCCGCAGCGCGCCCGAACGGCAATTGACCAACTGATCCTTCTGGAAGACGCGCCGCCATCGGAATCCTAGATCTTCATTTCAAGCGTGTAGAGGCCGCCGGTGTGCCGGTCCGCAGCATAGACGATGCCACGCTCGTCAACGAACACATCGTTGAGTTGGGCCGCACCGGTCGGCGCAAGCTTCGGCGCAGCCGGCACATAGTAGGCGATCTCTTCCGGCCGGTACGGATCGGAGAGGTCATAGGCGCGCACGCCGCCGTTGAAGAACGTGCCGATGACGATGGTGTCGGAGCGGAAGGACGAGGGCGTCGGCTGGTTCTCATGCAGATTGTGCGCGCCGAAGCGTCCGCCGCGTTTCGCGAACACCTCCTTGGGCGGCAGCGGCAGCGTGCTGATCGGCAGCGGCGCGCTCTCGGTGCGATGGTCCAGCACCCAGGCGAGCTTTGGCCAGTCCTCGGCGTTGTTGCGGATGCTCTCGTCGGTGACGACCAGCAGGTCGCGGCTGAACAGCGGCAGGGTCGTGTGGGTGAAGCCGAGATTGGGCGGCGAATTGTCCCAGCGGCAGATCATCTTCGGGTTCGCCTTGTCCGAGATGTCGAGCACCAGCGCGCCGCCATCGAGATAGCCGAGATAGGCGCGGTCCGGCCGCTCCGGATAGACATTGGTGTTGTGGGCGCGGAAGCCGCCGCCGGCAAAGCCCGGATAGTCCAGCGGCGGCAGCGGCTCGCTGTCGCCGACCCGCGTGCCTGGCAGCCACCACCGTCCTGCTTCCTTTGGCTTCGACGGATTGCGCACATCGATGATGCGGTAGATCTGGTCATCCATCTTGCGGTGGGGCGTGAAGTCGTCCGCGCCGGAGCTCATGTGCACATAGTCGCCATCGACGAACCAGAGCTGGTGCACGCCACGGGAATGCTCGCCGGCGCAGGAGAAGAACGAGATCGACCGCGGATGTTCGGGATCGCTGATATCGAACAGCTCGAGGCCCGCTTCCTTCCCGCCCCAGCTTTCGGTCTGATAGGCCACCGCCATGACATCGCCGACCACGTCGAGGGAGTTGGAGCGCATCTTCGCGCCGGGCAGATCGGTCTGCACCACAACCTTCGGCTGACGCGGATCGGAGACATCGACGGCGGTGAAGTTCTTCGGCGCGGCCTCATGGGCGAGCCAGATGATGCGGCGGCCATCCTTCGCGCGCTGGATCGACATGCCCTCGCCCAGCCCGCCGAAGCCATTCAGTTCGTGCTGCGCCAGCAGGGTCATGTTCCGCGCCAGCGGACGGTCAGCCTGGGTGCGGATGTCAAGGGTTGGCGTATTCATGGGTGCGTTTCCTGGCTGGCCGTTTCTTGCCATGACATTGCCGCGTTTGATCGCGCTTTGCAAAGCTGTCCCGAGCACTGCGCGGAGCCGCACACTTTCGCCTTCGTCCCCCGGATGCTATCGGCACCGCGACGACGCCTGCCGAGGCCGGATGCAGATGCCGAACGCAGATACCTGGAGTGCCCATGATGAAGCGACTGCTGCAACTTGCTGTCCTGATGCTCGCACTGAGCACGCCTGCATTCGCTCAAACGCCAGCGTCTGACATCAAGGCGGGCGACCTCGTCATCACCCAGCCCTGGAGCCGGGCGACACCGGCGGGCGCGAAGGTCGGTGCCGGGTATCTCACGATCAGGAATACCGGGCAGCAGCCGGACCGGCTGGTCAGCGTGAGCATGCCGCCCGCCGGCCGGGTCGAGATCCATGAGATGGCGGAAAAGGACGGCGTCATGACCATGCGGCCGATGAGCGGCGGCGTCACCATCGCCCCCGGCCAGACCGTGACCCTGGCGCCCGGCGGCATCCACCTCATGCTGCTCGACCTGAAATCCCAGATCACCCGTGGAGATCAGCTGCAGGGCGTGCTGGAATTCGAGAAGGCCGGCAAGGTCACCGTGCCCTTCGTGGCTGAGGCCGTGGGCGCTCCCCGGCCGTCAGCGGGGCACTAGCGCATTTTCCAGAAAGGTGGACACCGGTTTTCTGCAGAAAATGCGATCAAATAAAGGGATCGCGTGTTCTGCGGCGAACCGATTTCCGCTTCGCCGGAAAACCCGCCAGGTTCAAACTCTTATAACAGGCGCCGGGATCGACGGCTCTGATGACCGCCGCCGGCAAAACACATACACTTCATTTCAATTAAATATGCGGACCGGATTTCGGGACGGCAAAGCCCCCGCTCTCTGAAATTCACGGTGCCGCCGCCCCCGGCAGCAAACAGATCGCAATCGAATTGTGGCCCCCAGCCCTTGACGGCGGACCATGGCTGGCAGTCTGATGGTCATATTGCGGAGATTCAGAGGGGCACACGACGATGACCGACATGTCGGCTTCAAACCTGTCACCACATCCGGGCGGCTTGCGGCCAGGCGCCGAGTTGCTCCATGCCATGGCCAGTCACTGGTGGATGCTGGCGCTGCGTGGCGTTGCCGCCATCGTGTTTGGCGTCCTTGCGCTGTTATGGCCGGGCGTCACCTTGTTCACGCTGGTGATTCTTTATGGCGCCTTTGCTTTTGTTGATGGCGTCCTCGCCATCGGTGAGGCGGTCGTCGGCGGCACAAACAAGTCGGCGCGCTGGTGGCTTGCCGTGGTCGGCGTCGCCGGCATCGCTGCTGGCATCATCACACTCATTTGGCCCGGCTCCGTTGCCCTGATCCTGCTGCTGTTCATCGCCGCCTGGGCGATCGTCACCGGCGTGTTCCAGATCATCGGCGCGATCCGCCTGCGCAAGGAAATCGACAACGAATGGCTGCTCATCCTGAGCGGCGTGCTGTCCGTCATCTTCGGCATCATCCTGCTGACGCAGCCTGCCGCCGGCGCTCTGGCGATTATCTGGGTGATCGCCTTCTACGCCATTCTGTATGGCGCGATCCTGCTCGCGCTGGCGTTCAAACTGAAGAAGCACAAGCCGGCGTGATCGCTTTCGTTGTTTCAACGTCATCACCGGGCCGCGCGCAGCGTGAGACCCGGTGATCCATCAAGACGAAATTTTCCGGACGTGGATGGATTGCCGGGTCAGGCCCGGCAATGACGTCGAAGGCGTTGGCCTCCAGCCTTCTTCTCCCGTGCTTCAGGCGTCGTCGCCCGCTTTGGAGTTGCGGAACAGGTCGCGCAGGATCAGCCCCTCCAGCGCCGCGACATCCGCCGATCCCCGCTCCCGTGGCCGCGGGAGATCGATCTGCAGATCCAGCGCAATCCTGCCGTCCTCGATCATGATGACGCGGTCCGCCAACGTCACGGCCTCAGCCACGTCGTGCGTCACCATGATGGCCGTGAAGCCCTGATCGCGCCAGACCCGCTCCAAAAGCTTCTGCATCGAGATGCGGGTGAGTGCGTCAAGCGCGCCGAGCGGTTCGTCAAAAGCCAGCACGCGCGGCTGGCTGACCAGCGCCCGCGCCAGCGCCACACGCTGCCGCTGCCCGCCCGACAGCACCGAAGGCCATTCGTTGCGGCGGTCCTCCAGACCGACCTCGCGCAAGGTCGCCAGTGCGCGGTCCCGCGCACCGGGCAACTTCCGGTCATTGCCGAGGCCAACTTCCACATTCGCCAGCACGCGCGCCCAGGGCAGCAGCCGCGGCTCCTGGAACATCACGCGGACGGCGCGATTGTCAGCAACCTCGCCCTCGCGGTCCCCGAACCAGAATGATCCCGCGGTCGGCTGGTCGAGACCCAGCAGCAGGCGCAGCAACGTGCTTTTGCCGCAGCCGCTGCGGCCAACGATGGCCACGAATTCACCGGCCGGGATGTGGAGATCGATCCCTGCCAGGACCTCATGATCGCCAAACGACTTCCGCAGACCGCGGATATTGACGGCGAGTCCGTTCGCCGGACTTGCCGGCGCCGCCGCGGGCGGCTCGAAGTTCTTGACGACATCAACGCGACGAAGAGCCTGAACGACCACGTTGCGACCTCATCGTTTCTGAAAGGCGGGATGCCAGGACAGGCAGAAGCGTTCGAGCAGCCGGGCGACGCTGTCGGCCAGCTTGCCAAGCAGCGCGTAGATCAGGATGCTCAGCACCACGACATCGACGAGCAGGAACTCGCGCGCCTGCATCGCCATATAGCCGATACCCGACGACGCGGAGATGGTCTCGGCGACGATCAGCGTCAGCCACATGATGCCGAGCGCATAGCGAAGCCCGACAAAGATCGACGGCAATGCGCCCGGCAGGATGACCTGCCAGAACAGCGCGGACCGCGACATGCCATAGGTCTGGCCCATCTCCACCAGCTGGGCATCGACGGTGCGCACGCCGTGCTGGGTGTTGATGTAGATCGGGAAGAACACGCCGAGCGCGACGAGGAACAGCTTGGCTTCCTCATCAATGCCGAACCACAGGATCACGAGCGGAATGAGCGCGAGGTGCGGGATGTTGCGCACCATCTGCAGCGTGCTGTCGAGAATGCGTTCCGAACGATCCGACAGTCCGTTGGCGAGGCCAAGGCCGAAGCCGATGCTGCCGCCGATCGCGAAGCCGACAATCGCCCGCCAGAAGCTGACCCAGATGTTGCGCATCAGCTCGCCGCTCTTCAGCAGCTTCCAGCCCGCCGCGACGACGTCGGTCGGCGCCGGCAGCACGCGGCTGGGGATCAATCCAGCCATCGACATGGCCTGCCAGACCAGGATCAGCCCGATCGGCAGCGCCCACTGGGTGAGCGTCTGCAATCCCCGCGACGATCCGCCCGAAGCAACCGCCGCACTCATGACTGGGCGGCCTGCCGGTGCACCGGACGAAAGTCGTTGGCGATGGTTTCGCCGAACGGCCCGGTATTCGCCTGAGCCGCTTCCCGGCGCGTCCCGTGAGTCAGCGGCAACAGCGGGAACACCAGTTCGGCGAACCGGTAGGCTTCTTCCAGGTGCGGATAGCCCGACAGGATGAAGGTATCGATGCCGAGCGACATATACTCCTTCATCCGCGCCGCCACGGTTTCCGGATCGCCGACCAGAGCCGTCCCTGCTCCGCCGCGCACAAGACCAACGCCGGCCCAGAGATTCGGGCTCACCTCGAGCTTGTCGCGGCGTCCGCCGTGCAGCTCCGCCATCCGCCGCTGCCCGGCCGAATCCATGCGCGCGAAGATCGACTGGGCCGTCGCGATGGTCTCATCGCTGACGTGACGCAACAGATCATCAGCCGCCTTCCAGGCCTCCGCATTGGTCTCACGCACGATGACATGCAGACGGATGCCGAAGCTGACGCGACGGCCAACCTTTTCGGCCTGTGCTGCAACGTGCCTGACCTTCGCCGCGACCTGCGCGGGCGGCTCGCCCCAGGTCAGGTATTTGTCGATGGTTTCCGCGGCGACGCCGACGGCGGCCTCCGACGAGCCTCCGAAGTACAGCGGCGGCTGGGGCTGCTGGACGACCGGGAAGAGCAGCCGGCTATCCTCAACCTGAATGTGCTTGCCGTGATAGTTGACGGTCTTGCCAGTGAGCAGGTCGTTATAGACCGCGAGGAACTCGCGGGTGACCTCATA
>Ga0182746_1002196_pt1 | contig 15348 bp, 15 predicted proteins | sample eDN3rd30CBELigOP_FD_128881 | JGI IMG/M metagenome (GOLD analysis project Ga0182746, IMG submission 128881) | Enriched Organic Plus compost microbial communities from Emeryville, California, USA - eDNA 3rd pass 30_C BE-Lig OP (version 2) (version 2) ... | reverse complement strand
GCCGCTCAAGCGCTTCGATCTGATGAACGGCATCCAGATCCGCGGCACGTATGCCGTGTCGCAGGCGTGTATCCCGCATATGAAGGGCCGGGAGAACCCGCACATCCTGACGCTGTCCCCGCCGATCCGGCTGGAGTCGGAGTGGCTCAAGCCGACCGCGTACATGATGGCGAAGTTCGGAATGACGTTGTGCGCGTTGGGTATCGCCGAGGAGATGCGTGAGGCGGGCGTCGCGTCGAACACGCTGTGGCCGCGCACCCTGGTGGCTACCGCAGCGGTGCAGAACCTGCTCGGCGGGGATGAGGCCATGGGCCGCGCCCGCAAGCCCGATGTCTACGCGGATGCGGCGTACGCGATCTTCAACAAGCCGGCGAGGGACTACACCGGGCAGAGCCTGCTGTGCGAAGACGTGCTGCTGGACAGCGGTGTCACCGACCTTTCGATGTATGACTGTGTGCCCGGATCGGACCTCGGACTCGATCTGTGGGTGGACACCCCCAACCCGCCTGGATACACCGGCCCGTAGCCGAGGAGCGTCAGCGCAATCGCCCGTCGACGAAGATACTTTCTGGAATCCCGTCATCCAGACCGGCTGGAATGGAACGGCCATTGCGGGCCAGCAGGTCGACCGCGCTCACCCCGGTGGCTTGCCAACCGCGTGCGGTGAGCCAGTCGACGACTTCGGTGCGTTCCTCCTCGTAGAGCAGATTGCCGGAGGCGGCGATGCCTTCCCGGCCCAGCTTGGCCGCGGCTTCGCGGTACCGCTGCATCTGCTCCTCGCGACGCGCAAAGCTCTCGGCGCTGAAGAACTCGTTGCTGAACGCTTCCACCGCGACCCGGCTGCCCGGCGCGCTGAGCTCCGTGATCCGCTCGAACAGAATGTCTTGCGCATCCGCCGTCAGATACGGCAACAGGCCCTCGGCCGACCACGCGGTCGGCGCCGCAGGATCGAAACCCGCCGCGCGTAAGGCCGCGGGCCAGTCGTTGCGCAGATCGATCGGAACACCGACATACGTCGCCAGCGGCGATACCCCCCTCGCCTCGAGGGTCGCGAACTTGAAGTCCAGCACCTTGGGTTGATCAATCTCGTACACCACGCTGCCGGCCGGCCAATCCAACCGCCAGGCCCGTGCATCCAGACCCGCCGCCAGGATCACCGACTGCCGGATGCCGGACGCCGCCGCATCAGCGAAGAACTCGTCGAAAAATAACGTGCGCGACGCGGTGTAGCCCATCATCGCCTGCATCCGCTCTTTGAAACGGGGGTCAAGCTCCGCCAGTTCAGCGGGCAGTTCGTCGGGCCGCAGATACATATTCCAGAGACCGTCGCCCGCGGCCTCCAGAAACATCTGTGCGTACGGATCGCGGATCAACGGGTTCTCACTGTTGGTCTCCGCTGCCCGGCCGGCCGCGACACCCAGCGCGGTGGCGCCCACGCTCTCGTTGATGTCCCAGGAGTCGTTCTCTGTTCTGGCCATGCTTGCCCCTTCGGCGTCGTCGTCCGCACACTACGGATACACGACAAATTATTACACAAGCTAACTATCTGCGGGGTGGTGGGAAATAGATCTCCTGGGCAGCCGTGCACACCAGATCGCCACTCCGGTTATAGACCGTGCCCGTCGCCAGAGCACGTCCGGCGATCCCGGTGGGCGAGGCCTGTTCGTAGAAAAGCCAGTCTGAGAAGTCCGCAGGACGGTGGAACCACACGGTGTGATCAAGCAGAGCTGAGATGTCATATTGCGACTTCTGCATCAACCCGAGCGTCGCCTCCACCGGCGTGAGGGCGCTCTGCAGGGTGAGGACACAACTGTTCACGATGGGGTCGTCCGGAATCGTGCCCCTGGCGCGCAGCCAGATTCGACTCACCGACCCTGCCGGTTCGTCCGAGTCCATGGCGATGCGCGGCGGCGGATCGACATACCTGACGTCGAATGGCCGTTCGGCGACCCACCAGCCACCGAACTCCTCGGCGTAGGGCGCGAGTTGCTCCTCGATGGGCGTCAGCGATTCCGGCGGCGGAGCCGCGGGCATCGTGCGCTGATAGGCGGCAGACGCAACGCCAGCGGTGAACGACGCGAGACCCTCCATCAGCACCACACCGCCCTGGGTGGCGGAGATCCGGCGGGACGAGATGGTGCCGCCGTCGTGCAGTCGGGCGACCTCGAACCGAACCGGCCAGCGTGCGTCACCGCGGCGCAGGAAGTACACATGGAGACTGTGCGGGTGACGCCCCGGCGCAGTCCTACTGGCCGCCATCAACGCCTGCGCGGCGATCTGACCACCGACGATGTGATGGTTCGGCGGGTCAGGCTGAGTGCCTTCAAAGGTGTCAGACCCGAGGGCTGAGAGCTCGAACAGGTTCAACACATCCGCAAGCGTTACTAGCATTCGACTCCAAATCGCCGTGTTGCGAAAACGATAAATAGTTTACTGTTTGGTGAAACATCGGCGCGAAGGAGGACTCGGAAACGTGCGGATCATCGTCACGGGCGGAAACAGTGGCGTCGGCAGAGCAACCGCCGGCGCAATGGCCGCGGCCGGCCACGAGGTGGTCATCGCCTGCCGGACCCTCGACAAAGGATACGAGGCCGCGGCATCGATGTCTGGTGACGTCGATGTACGCGAACTCGACCTGGCGGATCTCACCAGCGTGCGCAAGTTCGCCGACACCGTCGACTCTGTCGACGTGCTGGTGAACAACGCGGGCGTGCTCGGCCTGCCACTCACTCGGACTGCTGACGGTTTCGAAGCCCACATGGGCACCAACCACCTCGGTCACTTCGCCTTGACTTGCCTGCTCGGAAACCGGATCCGCGATCGGGTGGTCTCGGTGGCGAGTACCAACTACAACACCGCACGCATTCACTTCGATGATCTGAACTGGGAGCGGCGTCGCTACAACCCATGGGCGGCGTATGGGGAGTCCAAGCTGGCGAACCTGCTGTTCGTGCGTGAGCTTACGGTTCGCGGGGTGACCGCTTACGCCTCGGATCCGGGCATGACGAACACATCGATTACCCGTGACGGTTCGGGTGTGCTGCAGTGGGCCGGACGCGCGATTTCACCACATATCGCGCAAAGCCCGGCAGACGGTGCGCGTTCCACCATCCAGGCCATCACCACGGCGCTGCCCAACGGGACCTACCTCGCCCCGCGCGGACTCATGCATCAATGGGGCAAGCCCAAGCCCACCAAGCTCAAAGACAAGGCTCTCGACCCCGACTGCGCACGCCGACTGTGGGAGCTGTCCGCGGATCTGACCGCCTGTCAGTGGCAGGGCGCACTGTGACCGTCGAGCGCCTCCTCCCGACGGCCGAAGCACGCGAATTGGTCCAGTTGGCCGCAGACGTCGCCGACAAGGTTCTCGCCCCGATCGTCGACGAGCACGAAAAGGCCGAGACCTACCCCGAAGATGTCTTCGGCACACTCGGCGAACTTGGTCTGCTCACGTTGCCCCACCCCGCGGAATGGGGCGGCGGCGGGCAGCCCTACGAGGTGTATCTCCAGGTCCTCGAAGAGCTCGCTGCCCGGTGGGCTGCAGTCGCGGTAGCGGTCAGTGTCCATGTCCTGTCCTGCCATCCGCTGATCGCGTTCGGCACCGACCAGCAGAAGAGCGCGTGGCTGCCGGACATGCTCAGTGGCCAGAAGGTGGGGGCCTACAGTCTGTCCGAACCTCAAGCCGGCTCCGACGCCGCCGCCTTGGCGTGCAAGGCAACACCCACCGACGGTGGCTATCGGGTCAACGGCGCCAAGGCCTGGATCACCCATGGCGGGATCGCCGACTTCTACAGCCTGTTCGCGCGTACCGGTGAAGGCGGACAGGGCATCTCGTGCTTCCTGGTGGACAAGGACACCAGCGGTCTGTCTTTCGGCAAACCGGAGGAGAAAATGGGGCTGCACGCGGTTCCGACGACCACCGCGCACTACGACGATGCATTCGTCGAGGCGCAGCGTCGGATCGGCGATGAAGGTCAGGGACTGCAAATCGCGTTCAGCGCGTTGGATTCCGGACGGCTGGGCATCGCGGCGGTAGCGGTCGGGCTGGCCCAGGCCGCGCTGGACGAAGCAGCAGCCTACGCTCAGGAACGAATGACGTTCGGCCGCAAGATCATCGACCATCAGGGCCTGACATTCCTACTGGCTGACATGGCCGCCGCGGTGGATTCCGCGCGCGCCACCTACCTGGATGCGGCACGCCGCCGTGATGCCGGCCTGCCGTATTCACGCAACGCCTCGGTCGCCAAGCTCGTCGCAACCGACGCCGCAATGAAGGTGACGACCGATGCCGTCCAGGTGCTCGGCGGCTACGGGTATACCCGCGACTATCGTGTCGAACGGTATATGCGCGAAGCAAAGATCACCCAGATTTTCGAAGGCACCAATCAAATTCAGCGCCTGGTCATCGGCCGGTCGCTCAGCGGAGGCACAAAGTGACGATTGACACCGGTTATCAGCGGCCGCAGCTTCGGCTGGCACCCAGTCCGACGGCTGAATCGCGGGCCTTCTGGACCGGGGGCGAGCGCGGTGAGCTGCTGATCAACCGCTGCCACAGCTGCGGACATTTCTTCCACCCGCCCGGCCCGACCTGCTGGCGCTGCCGCAGCACCGATGTCGCCCCCGAGCCGGTGTCCGGGCGCGGGAAGGTGGCTGCCTATACGGTCAACCGCCAGCCGTGGATCCCCGGCTTCGAGCCGCCCTACATCGTGGCGATGGTGGAACTCGACGATGAACCTGATGTTCGACTGATCACCAATGTGGTTGGGGTGTCGGAGAACGACATTCGGATCGGGACGGCCGTCGAGGTGTTTTTCGAGGATTGGACCGCGCTCTCGGGCGCCGAGGAGAGCCGAGTATGGCTGCCGTTGTTCCGTCCGGTCGGCACCGCCTGATCTCCGCGGCGCGAGCCATTTCCACGTTTCGGCCACCCGGGCTGCCCTCACCGCTAGTATGACAGTTGACTGTCATACTTATCGACGTAGACGAGGATGTCCATGACCAGCCAAGCATTACCGGTGACCCTGCAATCGCCCGAGGACCTGACACCCGAGGTGTTGACCTCCTTGCTGCGTCGACACCGACCAGGAGTGACTGTCACCGACATCCGGGTGCGCAGCACGTGGCAGGGCACCACCTCTCACCTGCACCTCGATGTCGACTACGACTCGCCCGAAACCGAGCTGCCCCGAAAGCTTTTCGTGAAAACACAGTTGAGCACCGTGCACAATCTGCCTCCGGCGGTGGACGAGTCGCTGTCGGAGGGGGGCGGCGGAACCGTGCTGCTGGACGACGAGACCACGTTCTATCGCGACCTGCGCAACGATCTCGACGTCGAGACCATGAGCACGTATTTCGCCGACCACCTCGACGGCCCGTCACAGTTCCTGGTGGTCGGTGAGGACATCACCCTGCGGGGTGCCCAGGTACCCGACGTGGTAACCGGGCTGTCGGTGGAGCAGGTCGACGAGCTGCTGGCGACGTTGAGCCGGGTACACGCCCCGTTCTGGAATAGTCCCCGGTTGCGCGAGGACGGTGATCTGGCCTGGCTGCAGCACCCACTAACCGGCGGATTCGCGAACTTCCTGCGCAGCAACGGTTTCGCGATCATCCGTGCGTTTTTGGAAATCCCGTACAAGAAGGAGTTGCTCGACGCTACCGGTGCGGACGCTGACTCCATGGAAGCGGCGTTCTGGACGCTACAGGACCACGTGGCGGCCGACCCAATCACACTGCTACACGGTGATCCGCACCCGCGCAACACCTACTCGCTTCCTGACGGCCGAATGGGTGTCCTCGATTGGCAACTGGTGCGGCGTGGTTCGTGGTCACATGACGTCGGGTACGCGTTGATCGGGGCGCTGCCGCCCGAGCTTCGGCGCAGCCACGAGCGTGAACTCCTCGACAACTACCGGGGCCGACTGCTCGACGCCGGGGTCACCGCGCTACCCGACCGCGAGCAGATGTGGACCGCCTATCGCCAGAGCCCGGCGTGGGGCTTCTGCATGTGGGCGATCACGCCCGACCAGATGTACTCCGTGGAGATCGTGCAGGCGGTACTCGGGCGCTTCGCCGAGGCGTACTCCGACCTCGGTACCGGCGCGCTGCTGAGCTGATCTTCGAAAGGGGCGAGCGTGCGCGAAATGCCGTTCGGAAACGGCGTGGCGAGCAGCAGACGCGCACGCTCGCGGTGATTACGCTCTACTTGATGACGAATTCGGGTATGCGGTAGCCGCTTTCCTCAAGCTCAGTGATGCGCAGCTTGACCTGTTGACCGATTCGTACGTCGGCAGGATCGGCGGCGATGACGGCGTTGATCCGCAGGCCGGGTTGTTCGACGAGCTCAATCAGCCCGACGACATAGGGCGGTATCCGTCCCGGAACCAGCACCTGGCGCACTACGATGTAACTGAACACCGTGCCTTCGCCGCTAACCTCCTCGAAATGCACCGGGCCGCCGGTGTAGCGACTGCGCTCCAAGGGTGGATGGATCCATTTGCCGGTGTCATCACAACGGCACAGCATCAACGTGCCGTTCTTCAGCGCCTCCCAGTACGGCGCGGTATCCGGGTCAGGCACCGGAATCGGTGGCAGAAGTAGCGGATTCGGTGCTGCAGTCGATGTCATGGCTTCTCCCTGCTGTAGACATTGGCCCCGCCGAACGGGCCTCCACCCGCGGTGACCAGCGCCAGTTGGGCGTTGTCGACCTGACGCACGCCGGCGGCATGGCGTAGCTGCAACGCTGCCTCGTAATGGTGGTTGAGACCGTGGATGTACCCCTCGGACAGCAGGCCCCCGTGTGGGTTCACCACCACGTCACCGCCGTAGGTGGCGCGACCCGTGGCGAAGAACTTGCCCACCTCGCCCTTCTCGCAGAAGCCGAAGCCCTCCATGGTGGCCATCACGGTGTAGGTGAAGCAGTCGTACATGCACGCCACATCCATATCGGCCGGCGTCAGGCCCGTCTTCGCCCAGATCTTCGGACCAGCGGTGCGCGAATACATCTCGGCTGGGTCGTCCCATGACGTCCAGCCTGCTCCGCTCTGGGAGTTCGACGATCCGACCAGCCACATCGGATCCTGCTTGCAGTCGCGGGCGATGTCCTCGCTGGTGATCAGGATGGCCACCGCGCCGTCGACCTCCGACGTGCAGTCCAGTACCCGGAACGGTTCATTGATCCACCGGGCGGCGAGGTAGTCGTCCAGCGTCAGCGGTTCGCGGCGTATTGCGTGTTCGTTGGGCCCGGCATGTGCCCGCTGAGTGATGGCAATCTGGCCGAGATCCTCTGATGTGGAACCATATTCGTGCTGATGTCGGCGGGCCCACATGGCGAACCACTGCGGCGGCACCATGTACCCCGATGCGGTGTCGAACTGGTCATCGTGGGTTACCTGCATCGGCCCTTCCACATGTCCGAAACGATGGCCGGAACGCCCGTTGAGCGAGCGGTAGACCAGGACTGCCTTGCATATCCCGGCCTCGATCACCGCGGCGGCCGTGGCGATCTGGTCAGCCACCAGGTTCCCGCCGCCGTACATGGCATTGGCCCATGCCAACTCGTCGATACCCAGGGCCCAGCCGACGAAGATGGGCTGTTCGGAATCGTTGACCATGAAGGTGCAGATGCCGTCGACATCGGCAGGGGTGAGACCCGCATCATCGATGGCGTCCCGACACGCCGCCACCGCCATCGCTCGGGTGGTGCGACCGGACTTGCGTGAGTACTGCGTGCGTCCTATACCGACTACGGCACAGGTCATCTGGTTTCTCCGATCTACTTGGCTGACGTATCGCGCGGCAGGCCGAGAATGCGTTCTGCGATCAGGTTTCTGACGATCTCCGACGTGCCGCCTGCAATGGTCAGGCACCTGCTGAACAGGTAGTCATGCACGACGGTGGGCTCCTCGCCAACAAGGATCGCCGGACCGGCGATCCGCAACGCGAGTTCCGCGACCCGTTGGGCGTGTTCAGCGCCGAAGAGCTTCGCGATGTTGCCCTCAATGCCGGCGCCGGCTTCGAATACCGCACGGGCGGCCTGCCGCAGGTTCAACGCCGCCAGCGTATATGCCTCGATCAGCAGCGCACCGACATCGCGGGCCAGCCCGGTGTCGCCGGGACGGTGCGCTGTCAGGAGATCGATCAACGCGTCGGCCGTCATCGTGACGGACCCGCCGCCGATGGACACCCGTTCGTTGCCGAACGCCGCCATCGCCACGCCCCAGCCCGCATTCACCGGGCCGACCACGTCACGATCGGGGACGAACACATCGTCGAAGAAGACCTCGTTGAACATCGTCTCACCGGTGATCTCGGTCAGCGGGCGGATCTGCACCGCCGGATCGGCGAGGTCGATCACCATCGCGGTGATGCCCTTGTGTTTGGGCACATCTGGATCGGTACGCACGGTGGCGAGTCCACGCTGGCAGTTCACTGCATCGCTGGTCCACACTTTCTGTCCGGTGACCACCCAGCCGCCCTCGACGCGGCGGGCCTTGGTGGCCACCGCCGCGGCATCAGAGCCGGCACCGGGCTCGCTGAAGAGCTGGCACCACCGCACCTCGCCTTCCAGACTGGGCCACATCAAGCGCTCGATCTGTTCGGCGCTGCCATGCTGCAGCAGCGTGGGCACCACCCATTCGCCGAGGCCGAGGCTGGGTTTATCGAGTCCGGCGAGAACTTCCTCGATGATCAGCTGCTCGGTGCTGCCGGCGTTGCGACCGTATGGTTTCGGCCAGTGGGGCTGCAGGTATCCGCTGCGCGCCCAGAGCTTCTGGGCGCTCTCGGCGGCAGCAGCCTCGACCTCGGCACGGAAGTCGTTCGCCGCCTGCCGATACTGCTCGGCCTCGGGAGGAAGCTCCACCGAGTGACCCCGCCGCACTCCGTGGATCTGCAACTCGACAACCCGGTCGCGCAACGCCTCCTGGTCACCCGCAAAGACCTGCAGCACCGTCGCACGCCGGATATAGAGATGGGCATCATGCTCCCAGGTGTAGCCGATCCCACCGTGTACCTGAACATTCAGCAGCGCCACCTGCTGGTAGGCGGGCAGGGCGTGTCCCGCCGCCATCGCCACCGCCAGCTCGGCCTCCACGCCTTCGGCCCGGGCGGCGTCCCAGGTCGCTGCCACCGCCAGCTCAGTGTCGACCAACATGTTGGCGCAATGATGTTTGACCGCTGGGAAAGAGCCGATGGGCCGACCGAACTGTTCCCGGGCCACGGCATACCCGGTGGCCATCTCGGTGCAGGCGCCGAGTCCGCCGACTGCCTCCGCCGCGGCCAGCAACCGCACCACGCGCGCGACAACCGCTGCCGCACCGGGGAACACCTCGGCGACCACAGCCGAGGAGAGGCTGACCAGTGTGACCGGCCGTAAGAGCTGGTCGACTGACTCGATTGTCCTCGTGCTCACCCCGTCACCGGTCCCGACGAGCACCACATCGTCGCCCACCGGCAGCAAGAACACGTCTGCGGCGGACTCGGCCAAGGTAGGCACTGCGGAGGCGGTGACGCGTGAATCCGCAAGAGCCGCATCACTCTTGGTGCCGATGCCGGCCACGAGGTCACCGGACACCAGCTGGGGCAGCCAACGTCTGCGCTGCTCGTCGGTGCCGATTTCGGCGATCACCGCCGACACTGCGACAGTGGGCAGAAACGGCCCGCCGATTGCTGCGCGTCCCAGTTGCTCCAGCACGATGGTCAGCTCGGGCAGTCCATAGCCCTGGCCGCCGTACTGCTCGTCGATGTGCAGACCCAGCCACCCGGTGGACACGATTTCTTTCCACAGTCCGTCTTCGGTCCACCACCTTCCGGCGGTGTCGGACTCAAGCAGAATCCGGCGGGCGGTTGCGACGCCGCCACGTCCGTTCACCATCGCGGTGGCCACCTCGGCGAGCGCGCGATGATCCTCGGTTATCGCCAATGTCATTAGCACATCTCCATTCTCGTCACCAGGGTGTCCCGAATCGCTCGCGATACGTCACCGACGTGGCCGGGCGACGACGGGGCGGTGAAAGTTTCTTGTTGGGTTGGCCCACATAGACGGCGGCCATCGGGTTCAAGTTGGCAGGCAACTCGAGCAGTTCGCGGACCCGGTCGATGCCGAAAGTGGTCAGCCCGGTGGTGAGGCATGAGCCGTATCCGAGGTCGTTCGCGGCGAGCAGCAGATTCTGCACGGCCGGGTAGATCGAGGACGGTGCGTAGATCTCGGCGACCCGATCGGTGTCGGCGCACACCACCACGATGACCGGCGCTGCTGCGAATCCGCCTTTGGCGAAACCGTATTCGAGATCAGCAACGAGCGCCTTGTCGTCGAGACTCTGCTTGACGAAGTCACCGCCACCGGCATTCCAGGTCTCAGTCCACCATTCTGCGAGCAGTTTTCGGCTCTGTGCGTCGCGAACCACGATGAACGTCCACGGCTGAGTGTTCTCCGCGCTCGGCGCGTGCACGGCTGCGGTCAACATCTGCTCGATGTCTGTGTCGGATACCGTGCCATCCGGATCGAAGCGCCTACAGGCACGTTGAGCCGCAATGCCGGTAAGTAGGTCGCCCATTATTGCGCGGCCGTCACGCGTTGGCCACGAGGTGTCCAGCCGGTGAGCGACACCGTGCTCAGGTCGAGCCACTCCCCCAACGTCAGCGTCCCCGCCATGACGCGCTTGAGGAACTCTGCCATCACCGTGTCCGGTTCGTCACCCAGTTCGTAGATCACCATGTACCGATGGGTCGGCGGGGGCAACTGTGCGGGAAGGTCTTCGTCATCGGGCACCTTGACTTCAGCGATGTCATACCGCTGGGCCGACACCACACCGGGGACGTCCAGAACTTCCGGGACATGCTGGTTGTCATACCAAGCATTGAAAGCATCATCGGTGCCCTCGATCGGGTTGGTCAACACAACGAACAGATTCGGAGCCACGAAGTACGCCCTTCTCGTCGGCGGAGGATTCTGTTCACATTATGACAGTCTACTGTCATAGTCAACGCGTGGCCGTAGCCGCCGATGACGACGAACACCTCGTCACGGACGCTCGAAATGCTGCCTGCGAAGTTCAGCTTTGCGAACTTTCCCCATCGAGGTGCGGGGCAGCGCATCGACGATCGCCAGCCGCTCCGGAGTCTTCTGCCTGGCCAGCCCTGACGCGGCGAAATGGTCACGCAGATCGGCGAGATCCACTGCGGCTCCGGGTTTGAGGACCACCACCGCGGCAACCACGTCGCCGTAGCGCGGGTGTGGCGCGGCGACTGCGGCGCCCTCTGCGATCGCGGGGTGTGCGTTGAGAACGTCCTCGACCTGCCCGGGCGAAATGGTTTCACCGGCGCGGATGATGACGTCCTTGATGCGGTCGGTGATGGTCAACCGCCCGTCGGAGTCCAGATGTCCGAGATCGCCGGTGCGGAACCAGCCATCGGCGGTGAACGCGTCCGCGTTGAGCGCGGGGTCCCGGTAGCCGATGAACTGGTCCGGCCCCTGGGTGACGATCTCGCCGTCGGCACCGGCCGGTTGTTCACTGCCGTCCGGACCGATGATCCGCACCGTGACACCCTGCATCGGCTTACCGTCGGTGCCCATCCGGGCCGGAGCCGCATCGGAAGACCGGGCCGCGGTGATGGTGGGTTGCTCGGTAGAGCCGTAGCAGCGATAAGTATTGATACCCGCCGCTCCAGCGCGCCGACCTTGTTCCTCGGTGACGGTGGCCGCCCCGACCAGGAATTCCCGCAGCGTGGCCAGCTTCTCACCGGTGTCGCCGAGGTCGAGCAACCCTTCCAGGTGGAACGGCGTGCCGGCGGTGGCCGTTACGCGATGCCGGTAGATCAAGTCAACGGCGAGCGCGGGATCCCAACCATCCATGAAGACCGATGGGACCCGGAAATCAGCGGCCGAAGTAGAGTTCCCACCCCCGCGATGTGGCCCGGCGGAAATGTGACCAGTTGGACCACACCATCGCCTTCACTCACCAGGTCAGGCAGGGTCTTCTGCTCGGCGAGCATCGAATTATGGCTGTGCTGAACACCTTTCGGTGACGATGTGGTGCCTGAGGTGTAAATCAATACTGCCACGTCATCGGCCGACGGCGCCGGACGTCGGTATTGGTCACCGGACAGTGGCGGCCAGGCCAGATAGCCCTCGCCGGGTGCTGCGTCGACAACCACCACCTGTTGCAGCGTCGGAATCGTCGAGAACTGCCCTACCCGGTCGAGGTAGCGCACCACGATGAACCCCACCTCGTTGGGACCGTAAATGTGGATGATCGGCACCAGGGTGGCTCCGCACATCAACACTGCCTCATAGGCGACGGCACACTCCAGCCGATTGGTCAACTGCACCGCTACCGCGTCACCGACTCCGACACCAAGCCGCTGCAGGCCAGCGGCCACCTCCTGCGATTGCCGCAGGATTTCCACCGGCGTCGTAGTGGTCTCGGCGCCATCGGCAACGAAAACCATAGGAGTATTGCTATTTTCGGCAGCACCAGACTCCAGGGCATCGATTAATGTGCGCTGGGAGTACCACCCCTCGCGGTACCACCGGTCAGGCTGAACGGCGTGGTCGAACCGGGCCGGGACAACTTCCATACTGGACATCATGCGCTCCCTGAGCCGGAACCCGTCTATTCTCGGCCTTCACTGTTGACTGTGACAGTCAACTGCCATACCGTTCTGAGGCACGGAACCGAGCGTGGCGGCGAGGTACGCACCTGCGGTGCTGCTCAAATCGAAACTGGGAGTCTGGCAATGCGATTCACCGTATATCTGCCCAACTGCATGCACGTCGCCGCCATCACCCAACCCTGGGAGCATGACCTGGGCGGGCGGGATATCGGTTACGTGGCGCGGCGGGCCGAGGAATTGGGCTACTCGATGGTCTTCCTCCCCGAGCACTTCCTCACACCGACGTCTCATGTCGAGCTCTCCGGGGACCACTATTTCGATGCGACCACCGCGCAGGCCTACATTGCCGGCGCTACGTCAACCATCACGATCGGGTCGATGGTGACCATCCTCCCGCTGCACAACCCGATCGTCGCCGCGAAGCAGATCGCGACGCTCGACTGGTTCAGCGGCGGTCGCGCGCAGACCACCGTCGGGGTCGGCTGGCTCAAGGAGGAGTACGAAGCAGTCGGTGTCCCCTTCAACAAGCGGGGCCGGATGGCCGACGAGTACCTCGAAGCCATGTTCGAACTGTGGCACAACGATTCACCGAGTTTCGACGGAGAGTTCGTCACGTTCGACGACATCGCTTTCGGCCCCAAACCGATTTCCACACCCCATCCGACGCTGTGGATGGGCGGAGACGCCGATGCCGTACTGCGCCGGGCGGCCCGCTTCGGAGATGGCTGGGCACCGTGGCTCACCAAACCTGACGAGCTGCCCGCCAAGCTGGACTATCTACGTTCCCAGCCCGGTTTCGGCGACCGGCCCTTCTCGGTGTTCTACAGCCTCGCCGTGTTGTCCATCGGACAGGAACACGCCATTGTCGACGACCCGAACGCGCACTTCGGCCAGAGCGCTCAGCAGATCATCGACAACTGCAACATGCTCGCCGACCGTGGCGTTACCGACACCTGGGTCAACCCGCCGCCCTTGAACGATTTCAACGCTTACCTCGACCACATGCAGTGGGTGGCTGAGGAGATCATCCCCAAGGTCGGATAAGTGCTGCCGAACATGAGGTCGACCGCTGAAGAAGCCCCCGCACCGGATCTCGAGCAGGACTACGTAGTCCTGCTCGACGGTAGCGCGAGTGAGTCACGTAACACCCTGGGCAACAAAGCTTTCGGCATCAACCTGATGCGAGGCCTCGGACTGCCGGTACCTCCCGCGTTCTGCATAACCACCGACGTGTGCGCGGCTTTGATGGCAGGCGACGAGCAGATCCTGGATCGCATCTGGCCCGACGTAGTCGACAAACTCGGCTGGCTCGAGACCGAGACCTCGCGCACGTTCGGCCACGGCCCACGGCCGCTCCTGGTCAGCGTCCGGTCCGGCGCCGCACAGTCTATGCCCGGCATGCTGGATACGGTGCTCGACCTCGGCATCGACGATGCGGTCCAAAGGTCACTGGCTGCGCACACCTCACCGGGATTCGCCGCCGACACGCGTTCCCGGTTCCAGACGATGTACCGCAGAATCGTGCTGGACGGGAACGCATCCGCCGAAATCCCAGTCGACCCGTTCGTTCAACTTCGCGGTGCCATCGAGGCGATCTTCGCGTCATGGCACAGCCCTCGGGCTGAGGCCTATCGCACCCATCAGGGTCTGGCTGACGACGGAGGCACCGCGGTGGTGGTGCAGGCGATGGTGTTCGGCAACCTCGGCGGCGACTCGGGCACCGGGGTCCTGTTCAGCCGCAACCCGGCGACAGGTGCCGACGAACCACTGGGCGAATGGCTGCCCAGAGCCCAGGGTGAGGACGTGGTCTCTGGCACCTCCGATTGCCTGCCACTTGATGCATTGCGCGTCGCGCAGCCACAGGTGTTCACCGAGTTGATCGCGGCGACTAACCAACTCGAAAAGCTGGGTCGCGACGTCCAGGACATCGAGTTCACCGTCGAGGAGGGCCGGCTGTGGCTGCTGCAGACCCGTGCGGCCAAGCGGTCCCCGCAGGCCGCCGTGCGGCTGGCACTCAAGTTCCACGACACCGGTCTCATCACCGACGCCGAAGCCCTGCGACGGGTCACCCCCGAGCAGGTCAGCACATTGCTGTCCCCTGGGATTCAGCCCGAAACACGGTTGGCGGCAAAGCTGTTGGCCAGTGGGTTACCGGCCTGCCCGGGCATCGCATCGGGTACGGCCTACGTGGATATCGACGACGCGCTCGACGCCGCCGATGCAGGTGAGGACGTGATCCTGGTCCGCACTTCAACCAGCCCGGACGACGTCGCCGGGATGATGGCCTCCCGCGCCATCGTCACAGAACTCGGGGGCACCACCTCCCATGCCGCCGTGGTGAGCCGCGAACTTGGCTGCCCTGCCGTGGTGGGTTGTGGCGCAGGCGTGGCCGCCGCGCTCGATGGCAAGGTGATCACTGTTGACGGAGGCGAGGGAGAGGTGCGGGAAGGCGCCCTGGAGTTGACGGCGTGGTCCGAGCACGACAGCCCCGACCTGGTTGCGTTGGCCACACTCGCCCGCACCGTCACTCCCTTGCGGGCCTATGCCACCGGTACGCATCCGGTGCTCACCGACGCGGACACCGCCACGGTGCGCGACGCATTGGAGCGCGGACAAACTGTCGTCTGCCAGGAGGATGGGACCAGTGTGAGCTGATTTTGCCAGGGTGATGGGACCACCTGGATTGCCAGTTATGGGACCACCGGCGCGTCGCGTCGGTGGTCTCTTCATCTGTTCGTT
>Ga0182746_1002193_pt1 | contig 15362 bp, 9 predicted proteins | sample eDN3rd30CBELigOP_FD_128881 | JGI IMG/M metagenome (GOLD analysis project Ga0182746, IMG submission 128881) | Enriched Organic Plus compost microbial communities from Emeryville, California, USA - eDNA 3rd pass 30_C BE-Lig OP (version 2) (version 2) ... | reverse complement strand
GTTGTGAATTGCTTTCAATTCTGTAATAACTTTGATGTTGTACAACGTGATACCAAAACGCAACAGCGTGTTGTTGGTTGTGAATTGCTTTCAATTCTGTAATAACTTTGATGTTGTACAACTTACCAATACCGGAGTAATCAGGGGCTACAGTTGTGAATTGCTTTCAATTCTGTAATAACTTTGATGTTGTACAACTCGTCCCAATTACGCCACAAAATTCGGTTAGTTGTGAATTGCTTTCAATTCTGTAATAACTTTGATGTTGTACAACTTGAAGTAGTAGACGAAATTTCAATAAGGAGTTGTGAATTGCTTTCAATTCTGTAATAACTTTGATGTTGTACAACAAAGACCAGTTGCTAGAGACTTTTGCAAATGTTGTGAATTGCTTTCAATTCTGTAATAACTTTGATGTTGTACAACCTAATGCTATCCACATAAGCTATATAGGTGGTTGTGAATTGCTTTCAATTCTGTAATAACTTTGATGTTGTACAACATAGTAATCCAGTTTTGTTTGGTCCATATTGTTGTGAATTGCTTTCAATTCTGTAATAACTTTGATGTTGTACAACTATAAGGTTCGGATTTAGACCAGCTTCCTGGTTGTGAATTGCTTTCAATTCTGTAATAACTTTGATGTTGTACAACGCACTTCCAAAATCTGTCGGGAGGCCCATAGTTGTGAATTGCTTTCAATTCTGTAATAACTTTGATGTTGTACAACCTGTGCATCTTGTAAATCTGCTTCACCTATGTTGTGAATTGCTTTCAATTCTGTAATAACTTTGATGTTGTACAACTCTTTAAATAATGCACCTTGTACGTAGTGGTTGTGAATTGCTTTCAATTCTGTAATAACTTTGATGTTGTACAACTTAACTTCAATGAACTGCTGATTTAGTTCGGTTGTGAATTGCTTTCAATTCTGTAATAACTTTGATGTTGTACAACAGCGGCAGCGAGCAGTTGTGGACAAGGACTGTTGTGAATTGCTTTCAATTCTGTAATAACTTTGATGTTGTACAACCATACTCAAACAAATATCCCTCCGCAAGAGGTTGTGAATTGCTTTCAATTCTGTAATAACTTTGATGTTGTACAACATTCTGCGGGTAAAACATATATAGCGAGCAGTTGTGAATTGCTTTCAATTCTGTAATAACTTTGATGTTGTACAACAGAATTCGTTTAAGGGTTAGAAAATCAGACTCTTAGGCGTATTTCTAGAATGAAAAAAGCGGGATTTTTCCCGTTTTTTTATTGCTATTGTAGCCTATTTTCTGGTTTAAAACATTTCCAATTGCTGAGGGCCTACCGGTGCTTCAACCTCTTTCTTACCGTGAAATATTTGTATCTGACCAAACTGTTTATCTGTAATACACATGATTCCGATATGACCTTTGGGAGGTAGTATCTTCTTTACTCTTTGAATATGCACTTCCGCATTTTCCCGGCTCATGCAATGACGGATATACATACTGAATTGAAACATCGAGAATCCATTCTCTAAAATTTCTTTTCTGAATTTTGCATAGCGTTTTCTGTCTGCTTTACTTTCGGTCGGCAGATCAAACATGACTAATACCCACATGATGCGGTAGGCGTTTAGGCGTTCGAAATTCATGGTGTTAAGGTCGTTGGCATTATCGGATAGAGCAGTTTTCTACTTTTGCCTTCGAAACACCGGGCTAAGCTGGCTGTGGTACGTTGTACAGCATTCAATAGCGGGCTTTTCTCGTAATCGATTATGACGTCTATGGCAGGAATGCTGAGCAATTGTTGTTTCATGGAGGGGGTGAGTTCTAGAAAATTGCCGTGTGTTCTAATGATGTTATAGACCACCTTGTCCACATAAGGTCGGTAGGGCTCCATGATATCATCAGCTAAGCAATAAGCATTGTACTGGTTGCGATGGTGTATACCCAGCGTAGGTAGTAATCCCGACCCCACCAAACTGCGTGCTACCACTGCCCGTAGGATAGCATAACCATAATTGAGCAAATTATTGGGTGGAGGACCTTCTCGGTGGCGTCTAAATTTAGGGAATAATGGAAAAACATGTTTCCAGTAATAGGCCGATGCCTGAGCTTCACAATTATCGCTGTCGCCACTTTTTACATTTGAAGCCAATTGCAATAAGACTTTATTAGGAATGCGATATTGCTGTAGGAGAAACGCTTGATTGGTGATTTTGGCAATAACAGTTTGTTGCCAGAGCTGTTTTTTAAGGGGTAAGGACGCTTCAATTTGATATTGAAAGCGCTGACTTTGTAGGGTGTGACCGTCCAAGTTCAGAAATAAACCGGTGGGGTGGTGAATATCGTTACAGATAATGACTGCCGTGTTATTATCCAGTAATCGAGCGAGTAATGCCTGGGTGATGGTGATTTGCTGATGATCCAAAATCACCACACCGATATCTTCTATGGCAGCCGTTTTAATTTCACCTGTTTCCGGCAATTCAATAACCAACTGCTTATTTTGTGTTTTTAAATAAGCCGGGCTGCCAAAATACAAAGTTCGTTTAAGCATATATTCATTAATATTCTCCTACTTGAACGATATCTCCCAAATGATTTATTCGAACTTTTATTATACCTTTAATTCCAATCAAGCTACATCTTTTATAAGTAACTCCTTTTAATTCCGATTTTGCTTCTACTGTAGTTTCTAAATGATTTCTAAACCAATAATCTCCATTTGCAATCTTTTGCACCCTAAACAAATTCGGGCTGATGAGCTTTTTGTTTTGAGGATCTAAAAGGTCAATTCCATGTGGGTTAAATCCGGTTTGATCATTGGGAAATACAAACATTTCGTTCTGCTTCATGGTAAAGAGGAACTCCCAGTCTTTTTCAGGAAGATTACTTAAAATCAATTCCTCTTTTATTCCTTTGTTTAAAACCAAATCAATATCCTCAATTGGATTTTTAAAAATCAACGGCAAACCGTAATTTTTTCTTAAAACGGCTTCCATAAAGGATACAACTCTTTCTTGCAAATTACCCTTTGCATCTCTGTAAATAGCTACATGATGGTTATTTCCGGTACTCACAAAATCCACAGGAATACGTTCGCCTCGTTCATCTAAAAGATAATTGCCCAAATGGTCTTTCTTGAAATGTAACGGTTCGGCATTTTTGACCCCGGAAATTCGAACGCGCTTAATGACTTGGCCATTCTTATGGTAAATAGGATTTTTATCTAAATCTGAAAATGCCTTTTTAGCATCTCCATATTCCTTTAATCTTTGTCTCAAGATTTCTCTTACCTCATGGTCAATAATCTTCTCAAGCGATTTTTCATCTTTGAAGTTTTCAGGAGTAATGTCTTTTCTTATCGCATAATCCGATTCTAACCAAGTTAATTTCACTTTTTCAGGCATCGTTTCTGTTCGGGCTTCATCCAAGTAAATCGGATTCTTGCTCAATGCGTTTTTGCCTGTAAACGCTTTTTTCGGGTCATTATCATTGGCTTGTAATCGTTCTAACAACAATTTTTTATACAATGGATGAATTACCGTCGCAATCGTTGCTTCATCGAATTTGCCATCGATTTTTACTTCTTTGCTCTCGTAATAATGATATTTCCCGTAAATAGTTTCTTTGTGCAATTGTCCCCGAGGCGTTAGTTCGATTTTTACCAATTCCCCTTTCTTGGATTTGGTTATATTTTTATTTCGGGTAACAACTTTGTTCTTTGCTTTGTGAGAAACCAATACACTCTCTAAATGTTCTTTGGCCAGCTGACGAAAGTTAGGGATAGGCAGTTTAAATACCCGTTTTTTATTGCCTTGGTCATCGTACTTCCACTCAGTGAATTTTTCTTCAATGCCTTTGATATTTTGGTGTTCTTTGTGTGTCGTATTATAGCGAGCATTCAGATAGTTGAGATAGCTGATGTACTGACGTTTGGTGAACGCTACCGTTAAAGCATCCATAGCATGATGGCGGTGGTCGTTGCGTTTCGTCCAATCTTTAATCACTTCTACCTTATTACCGTCTTTTCGTTCTTCGAATTCAGTCATTCCCAATGCACGGTATTTTGGCAAGTTGATTTCTTTCATCACATTAATCAATCCCCAATCTTCGCGCAAACGGTCTGTAATGCTTCCACTTGTGGAGACAATATGTCTGGTTATTTGACTTAGAATTTCTTTCGCTTTTTTGGCAATGTACTGGCTGTCTCTCAAGTCGCGTTCGATAAAGCCATCGCCAATCTCTGATTCTTGTTTTTGCAATTTTTGATATTTGGCTTTGGAAATTTTATCTTCTTTATATAAACTCTCAATGGCAGCTAAATACCTTTCGAATGCTTCTTTTGATTTGGTTGCCATGTAATCATAGGCCGTTCTATTACCTTTATCTAAATTAGCTTGTCGGGGCACCAATACCTTATTGGAGAAACTGTCGTCAAACAATCTGGATTGTGGAATGATATGGTCTACATCATACTCTTTACTGAAAAGCTTATGATAATCGATTTTGGTATTGGTGTATAAATCCTTATACCCATTAAAAGCCAATTCCTGATAAAGCTTGTACTTGACTATATCGTTTCTTGTAGGATTAAGAATGCCAAAATCTTTTCTTATCGTTTCTACTATCTTCTCATTTTCGCCTTTAGCTTTATTGATCTGGGAAGTCATCTCAGCACGTTCGGAAGCATTCTTTTTCAATTCACGTGCTAATTCGATTCGAATTTCATCGAATTTAAAATTTGGATCTGTTTTTCTGTTTTTATCCAATAACGCATTGACCACATTGATCATTTGATTGAGAATCTTCTCTACTACAGGATTGCGCAGACTGTTCTTAGGTAATAAATCCAATCTATCTTTTAACAGGCGTTGCTCATTTTCTTCTTTGGTCTCCCAATTTGAATGACGATATTTTTTTGATAAAACATCAAAATAATCACCTTCCTTTTGAGATAGTTTTTTATAGTCTGAAGCTACATATGCACAAGCCGTGCTGTATTTATTTTCTTTTATGTACGGATAAATTTTACGCATGGCTTTGGTGCTGAGGCTTCCGTAATCATCCTGAAAACTAACATTCACCAAAATCTTTGCATGCTCCGGTTGAAAACCGAATTTCTCGCATAGTTTTTTCTTAAGTCCGATATGTTCCTGGCCATAGGTCAAAATATCTTCCTCGGAGTATTTTTTATCATCATCCTCGGCAGAATACAATAAATGCCACAGTTGATATGACTTCTGCAGCTCAAAGGCCTTGCCATCCAATTCAGCATTGAATTCCAATATTTCCGTGTCGATACCCAATACATCAAAAATGGATTTCACCATTTCTTTTATCTCACCTGCAGGTGTTTTTAGATCAGCCACATTAATATCATCTTTGTCGGACAATTTTAAAAGGTCTTCGTTGTATCCTTCGATTTCAAGGATTTTCAAATAAGCATTGTATAAAGCCTGATTGGTTCGATTTCCTTCTAATTGCGTATAATTGACTTCCCAATCTGCAGGTTTATCACCCAAAATCTCAATAATTCGAGCAGAAGAAAGATTGCCTTTTAAGTTTAATTCTTCAAACAAAGTTTCCTTCTCTTCAAAACTCAGTTCCCTACCTTCTGCTTCTTCAGGAAAAAGAGTTTGAATATCTTGAACCTTCCTTTTCTTGCTTCCTTTTTTTCGAACAAGAACATGGTTCAAGTTCTGCCAAATCTTGAATTCTTGGAATAATGGCGAAGATTTTGGGGCTACTCTTGCACCTATGGTACTTTTTTTACCATTAATTACAACCTCTTTACTTTCAAATTCGCAAAAACTGATTAACCCTTTTTGAGATTTTAATTTACGCTGATAGAAAATAATAATGTCTCTAATTTCTTCTTTCAGTTCATCGGTCAGTTCCGGATGATGTTTCCGCTGTTCCTCCCAAATCGCCTCAAACTCATCCATATAATCTTGGCGATAGAACACCTGGTTCTTTAAGCGCGTATGTCTGTTTTGCAAAAGCTGATTATACAGGTATTGACCTACAGTGAGTTTATTGAAAAAAAGCTCCTTACTTCTATCAGAGATTTCACCCAAATAACCGCTCGATTGATTGATATCATTATTGATTTCGGTTAACACAAAAGCTACCTGTTCTTGGGACAATTGTTGAGTAAGGGCATCATTTCTCCATTTGTATGCTTGAAGTTTTTTCTTTTCTCGGTTTGATAGTGTGATGGTTTTTTCATTTTTCAAACCATCTTCCATATCCTTAATATCTGCTGTATAGACATTGGCTATAGCCAAAATTCGCTTTCTGGTATTTTCTTTTCTCTGACCTTTTAAGGCTATATATAATTCTTCTGTTAGAAAGTCCGGATAATATGCTCTTTGTTTATTCCAAACTTTATCAAATTCTGCCTGCAAATCCGAACGATAAAATTCGGGCAATTTCTTCTTGCCTTCTAAAAGCAACTGAAAAGACAACTGTCCCGGTGTCAGATTTTCTTCGTACAACCTTTTGGCGATGGCCATACCATCAATTGCGTGCCCTTCTTCCTCATTTTTAGCTTTACGAGAACTTTTGTATCCCCGTTTTTTATTGATAGCCAATAAAACCCTTGCCAATTCATCCTTTTCAATTTTTTCGCTTACGGCTTTCGCTCGCAGACGCCAGGTTTCGTGCGTTGTATTTTTACCGTCTTCAGCCAATTTGCTTTCAGCGATGATGATATTAGCCTTCCTCAAAGCATCGATAAGATGTTCTCTACGCAATTGGTATCTATCGAGATTACGACGCATACCACGCTTTAAAGTCCGGTCAGCATTGGGAGTTAAAGACTTTCCAGATGCAAAATCTTCAATTGGATTTTTAGATTCTGACACTTTTCTATTTTTGTCTACTTTAGAAAAATTATCATATTTAATTACTCTCGCTCCAATTTGAACAATGCTTGAATTTTCAGGAGAATCTCCTTCAATAACCTGTGCCCACCCAATAGAGTTGGTGCCTAGGTCTAAACCGAGAATATTTTTCATCTGCCAGCAGTTTTAGTGTATAGGATAAATATATAAAAATTTTTCATAAAAAGTTGAGTGTTAATTAAAAATAGGGTAGATAGTGGAGTGGGTAATTTGGATGGAGCTAAAGAAATTATTAATTTTACTATTGAAAGCAATTCACAATAAGGATGATTCCGTTGTGAAAACATTTGGGTCGCCTCTTGTCCATTAATCAGGGGGCATTTTTTATGCCTGCCCATTTATATTTGATATTGCATGCAAATATCTTGTAACATATATAGGCTCCATGCTGTTTATTTGTTTTAATAAAAAATAGCATATTTGCTAAACGAACAATGGCATTGTATCTAAAAATGCTATATCCTGTAAAAAACAATTATTGAGGAACACTGTTATATCATTTGTGCAGATGCTAACCGTTGTATTTGGATATCTTGTTTGATTGAACTTTCAATATATGCGATTCCTTTGGCTCTTATTCATTCCGTTTTTTTCTTTCTCTCAGGTGGTAAAATTTAGACAGTATCGAGAAGGCGAAATCTTCAGATACAAGCTTACAACGGACACCTATAACAATGATAAATATACAGGCACTTCGGTGGCGATTTCGGAGCATCGTGTGGTAAAAGAGGGCTCTATATGGGCAGAATCAATTAAATGGTTGGAGAAGACCAGTTTTACTTCCAAGGATACCCTTAACTTGAGCACTGCCGCTTTATCCGTAAAGCCCTATTCTGTATCTCTGGCTCCTGAAGGGAGGGTATTGCTGCCCAAGCTTTCGGTACCGGATATGGTAGGAGAGATCACCGATTTGAACACATTTTATGTGGCTATAGCTCCTGCGTTGAAGGCTCAGGCTTTGTCCGAGAATAATCGGGAATTCATCAATCCCGAACTTCGAAAAGGCAATTTCGCAGATAGTATGACCATCCTTTACGGAACGGACTGCATTCAAGTGACCCAACGTTTGATAAGTACTGATAAGCAGTATACCATTGTGGAAACCAAGTTTAGTCCTCCTGTTGTACCCTGTTTAGAACCACTTATTGATACCATCGCTACCTCCATTTTCGACTATCCCAACAACTTTCAGATGATTAGAAAGGGGAATGGCGATAAGGTAAATTTATTCTGGGGTGTGGAGGAGTTTATTATTACGTCCAAGATCGACAATCAAAACGGACAGATCGTGGAGGCATCGATGGACAATCGATTAAAGCTTCGCATGCGCTACAACGCTTCACCGGATTTGAAAACATATGATGTGGAAATGCCGGTAACGCTTAGAAGAAATCTTAAATTGGAATTACTAAAATAAAAAATGAGTCAGGTCTTCGGTGTCAGATGGGCTATCTGATTCAGCATCCTGACTCACCTCCCGCAAAAATTAAAAAACTGAAAATACATTTCTGGTAAATCGAAGTAAATTCGATACTCTTATTAGGTTTCGAAATGCAAGTATTTAGGTGTATGGCCATCTAAACAAACACTTACATACTTTCTTCATCATCATCAAAACCTAGTCCCTCATCGTCGTCATCATGAGTGCTACCGATATTGAGCATACTGCCGAAGAGATCCTTAAACTCAATTTGTGTTTCAAAAATTTTCTTACTAATGGAAGAATAAGCCGCTAATCCGTGCAATACAAACTCCATCAGTAGGCCGGTCTGCATGTCGTTGGCTCCCGGAAAAAATTGCTTCACCAAGGCGTGTAGTCCGTCCACGGCGTACAACAATTGTAATTTTTCCTCGTCTTTAGTATGGAAGGGGATTGTCAATTGATTGCCTTTGTCGAACCAGCCGATGATGGCGCGATAAGGATTTTCATCGGCTTTCTGTTGTGCCGAAGGTTTGCCGGTATTTCTTCTTTTCTTTAGCTGCTCCGGATCGGGGAAGTATTGTACAAACTGCGTGCGGATGGCTTTTTCCAATAAATTCATGGCTACCTGATAGGGGCCTTCTTGCTCACCTTCGTACACCAGCTCTACCTTTCCGGTAATGGATGGAATAATGCCAATAAGGTCGGCAATCCACACTTGGGTTTTCGATTCGTTATTGATCAATGCGCGTCTTTCCGCTGCACTTACGGCGTTTTCTCTTGCCGAAATAGTCAATCTGGCGCTTACACCGCTTTTTTTGTCCACAAATTCGCTGTTGCGGGCTTCAAAAGCCACTTGTTCTATCAGGCGCTTGATAAGATCGCTCACCGCCACTTTTTCCGCTACATCGGCAGCGATATCGGCTTCCTGTTCGGTAATTTCCAGAGCGTGCTCCAATGTTTTGGGATAGTGGGTGAGGATCTGACTTTCTATCCGGTCTTTCAGTGGCGTAACAATAGAGCCGCGGTTGGTATAATCCTCGGGGTTGGCCGTAAATACAAAAAGAATATCCAGGGGCAGCCTTAATTTGAAACCACGTATCTGAATATCGCCTTCCTCCAAGATATTAAATAAAGCTACCTGTATCCGTGCTTGCAGATCGGGCAATTCGTTAATGACAAAGATGCCGCGATTGCTGCGCGGAATAATACCATAATGCAAAACTCGTTCGTCAGCAAAGCTGAGTTTGAGGTTAGCAGCTTTAATAGGATCGATATCGCCGATGAGATCTGCCACACTCACGTCAGGCGTAGCCAGTTTTTCGGCATAACGTTGACTGCGGTGTACCCACTCAATAGGCGTGTCATTGCCTTTTTCGGCAATGAGGTCTTGGGCATACTTCGAGATGGGGTTTAAAGGATCGTCGTTGATATCGCTGCCGGCTACTATGGGAATGTATTCATCCAATAGTTCGGTCATCTGGCGTGCCATGCGGGTTTTGGCTTGTCCGCGCAAGCCCAACAATAGGATATTGTGTTTGCTTAGGAGGGCGCGCTCCACATCGGGAATTACCGAATCTTCATAACCGATGATGCCCGAAAAAGTGGTTTCGCCGCTTTTGAGTTTTTGTATAAGGTTCTGACGAATTTCTTCTTTTATGGATTTAGATTGATATCCTGACTGAATCAGCTCTCCGAGGGTAGTTGCATTCATATATTGTAAACGTCGGTTTTAGTAAATGATTGTTTTTGTTGTAATGAAAAGTGGTGTCTTAATGCTGTTAAGTTTAGAATACATTTTTCGACTTGCCTCTTTCAAAGTCTTTAAAGATAAAACTTCCCAGATTATCTAAAGAAGCAAAATAAGCTTTACCGTTATTCATTTCGGTGAATTCATGTACAAAGCGCTGTAGATAAGGATCGGTAGCAATCATGAATGTGGTGATGGTGATTTTATTTTTTTTGCATTGAGCAGCCAGATTGAGGCATCTGTTGACCACTTTTCTATCCAACCCAAAAGCATTTTTGTAATAGCGGTTGCCAATTTTCAGACAGGTGGGCTTTCCGTCTGTGATCATGAAGATTTGTTTATTAGGATTTTTTCTTCTACGTAAGATATCCATGGCCAATTCCAGCCCGGCTACCGTATTGGTATGGTAGGGGCCCACCTGCAGATAAGGAAGATCCTTGATGGCCACCGGCCATGCGTCATTGCCAAACACTACAATGTCCAGTGTGTCCTTCGGATATCGGGTCGTAATCAGTTCGCTCAGCGCCATGGCTACTTTCTTGGCAGGAGTGATGCGGTCCTCTCCGTATAGAATCATGGAGTGGGAGATGTCGATCATGAGCACCGTGGAGGTCTGGGTTTTGAAGTCGGTTTCGCGAATGCTGAGATCGTCTTCGCGCAGCATAAAACTTTCAATACCGTGATTGATTTGCGCGTTTCGGATCGACTCGGTGAAATCAATTTGTTCCAGCATGTCGCCGAATTGAAAAGGGCGCGTTTCGGGATTGATTTCATCGCCCTGTCCAGGCTTAAAGGTTCTGTGATCACCTTTGGAACCTTTGCGCAGTTTTCCGAAGATTTCTTCCAGGCTTTTTTTACGGATGCCTTGCTCGGTTTTAGGAGTGATTCTGATTTCGCCTCTTTGCGGATCTTCGGTAATGTAACCTTTCTCTTTCAGGTCTTCAATAAAATCGCCGATACCGTACTCATCATCTGTAAGTTGATACTCTTTATCCAGATGGTTTAGCCACTGTAGTGCTTCGGCCACATCTCCGCTGGTATATGTAAGGAGTTGCAGGAATACATCCAAAAGTTTATCAAATGGAGATTTTCCCTGCAGGTTAGGATCAAATTTTGAAAAATGAAAGCCTCGCATATCTATAAATATAACACATTATCAAATGAGATGTTTGCCATTGTGGAAACTATTGCCAAGCTTTTTGAAAACCAATAAAAAAGCTGCCCGTAAAGGCAGCTTTTGACAAATATAATTTTCTCGGCAAGATGCTACTTTGTAGCCTCCTGAGTCGCTTTTTGAGCACTGTCGGCGGCCTGTTGGGCTTCCTGCGGATTGATTTCCGGAATCTGCTGTGCCGCTTTTTTTGTGGGATCGTAGGTTTGCTCCACCTGTTTGAGTACTTCATCCATGATTTCGTTGAGGATGACTTCGGTGTACTCTAAGCCTGAGTAGTACTCGGGCTTATTATTTTTCAAATACTCGTAGTAAGCTCTTTGATCCACTATATCTTTTCTTACTGCTTCGGCAATCTGTCTAGCACGATCAAACATACCGGCTTTGTAATGTGCTTCTACCAGTAAGATGCCGGTTTGATTGTGCATGCTGTAACGGCTGGTCATACCATAAGGCAGATTTTCCGGCAGTATGTTCTGGGCCTCTTTTTCCAGAAGTTTTATAGCCTCTTCTTTTCTGCCCGCATCGGCCAGATTACCGGCGGCTTCTGCAAAGATGGCTCTGATGTTCAGCAGGTACTGTCTGTTCACTTCATCAAAATACACACCTTTTTTATTAGCGCCACCAAATTCAAATTTTTTGTGGAGGTTGTTGAAGATGACTTCCAGATTGTTATCTCTTACTGAGGTACCTCCCGCCCTCATGGAGCGCATTGCCTGATCGGTTACCCAGTTCTGCTGGGGTGTCTTTACAGGGAATGGTACGAGTCTGTAAGTTAGCCCATCCTTGCGCAAATAGTGGCCGAAGCCTAAATCGCCATATGCCGCAGTGAAGTAGATGGGGCGCTGCCATTTGTTAGTGGCAATGATGTTCAGCATGATCAGATCGTTACGAGTTAATGCCGAGGCTGGTATATCGAACTGAATCTGATCAGCGATGCTGTCTGTAGGATTCGCAGTACCATTCTTACGTACCACTTCTTTGTCTACAGGAACAAAGAATTTTCTGAAAGGCATGATGCCGGGGCCTACATCGTTTCCATCTTCATCCGTTACGCTTTGTCCTAGATAATCCTTCATCACGTCGTATAATGGATAATAGGCGTTAGGATCGAGCTTATCGCCTCCCTGATTACCGATACGGATATATTCTCTGTTATGTCCCTGTATTTGTTCGGGAGACCAGATCACATCTACACTATCGGCATCATTAATCTTATATCTCAATTGGTTGATATACCAGTCAATACCTAAAAGGCTGGTATTGATGATGCGAATATCTTTTCTGATACCTTCTACTTCCTGAGCGTACCATAGAGGATAGGTATCGTTATCTCCAAAGGTGAATAGGATGGCATTGGGTGCGCAGCTCTCCAGATAGTCTTTAGCTAGGTCGGGAGCCAGCGTTTTTTGGCTACGATCGTGATCATCCCATTCTTGTTGTGCCATAAGCGCAGGTACGAAAAGGCAGATTACGGAAGCCACAATGCCGGCTGTTTTTAAATTGGTGCCTTTAGCCGATAAGGCTCGTACGATTAGCGTTATCGCTATTACTACCAGTACAAACCACAAAGCTGCGAATATGGAAGCTGTGATGGTACCTTTGAAGGTAGCGGTGAGGCTGCTGATAAGTGTTACCAAGAAGGCCAGGGTAGCCCCGTATGTTAATATTTTCTTGAATAAATCTTTTTCAAGCTTTTCTACCGCCATTCTTACAAATGCTAATACGGAAAGGCCGATCCAGATGGCGAATACATAGCAGGCTCCAACGAACACATAATCTCGCTCTCTAGGCATATTACCCGGTGCATTCAGGTAGATCACTAGCGCCTCTCCCATAAAGAAGAAGAAGATCAGCGTTACGATAAAGTCCCTGCGGTTTTTCAGCAATTGATATACAAAGCCCAAAATGCCTAACACAAAGGGCAGCATATAGAGCTTATTATGTCCTTTATTATTTTTAAGGCTGTCTGGCAGTTTGCTTTGATCGCCCAAGCGCGGGCTATCAATCAGGCTGATACCAGATATCCAGTTGCCATCCCGCTTATTGCCGAATCCCTGCAAGTCGTTCTGACGTCCTGCAAAATTCCACATGAAGTAACGCATGAAGAGAAAATCGGTCTGATAGGAGAGGAACCAGTTGATATTGTCGGCATAGCTGGGTGCGCCATAATGAATCTGACCGGTCTGTTCATCGCGTTGCTGGTCTAAGTTAAGCCAGTCGGCATAAAACTGAGCATGTCCCTGAGCATTGCTGGGATCCCAAACTCTGGGGAATAGCTGCATATCGCTTTTCTGATATACATATTCGCGTCTACGTCCAATAGGAATGTATTTGTCTTTCCCTTTGGAGTATTGCATTTCCTTGTATTTTATAACGGGGTATCCCACCGCATCACGTTCTACTTCTGCAGCATAGTGCGGGCCATAAATCAATGGGGCGCTACCGTATTGTTCGCGAGACAGGTAATACACTAGATTGATGGGGTTATCCACATTATTCATGTCAATGGCCGGGTCGGCATTACTGCGGATCATGGAAGTGAAGTACATGGAGTACCCCAACATCATGAACGCATAACACCACAATAAAAGTTTAAGAATACCTAGTGTAGCCGGCTTGATAAAATAACCCAATACGCCACCAATCGCTAGTAATAAAATGATTTTAAAAGCAGCTCCTGTTGAGGAGAATGCAAATGGCAAAAAGGCCATGGTGAAGAATAGTGCGGCCCAAATTAACAAAGAGGTTTTTGAAACATTATTCTTAAAGCGCAATCCCCACACAATGAGTGCAGCAAGTACCACAAAATAAATGGCAAAGCCCGAGAAGAACGGTAGTCCGAATTTGTTTACAAAGAATACATCGAATAATCCTGCTGCTTTCATGCTGTATTGAATTACCGCCACTTGTACGATGCCGGTGATGGCACAACCTACTAGAAATGCAATCAATGCTCCGCGGTTAGTGGCTTTATATCGGCGGTAATAATAAATCATTACAATAGCAGGAATGGTAAGCAGGTTTAGGAGGTGTACGCCGATGGATAGTCCCATCATAAAGAAGAGGAATATAATCCAGCGGTCGCTTTTAGCGCGTTCCATTTCATTGGTAGCGCGTTCGTCTGCATGTTCCCATTTTAATATCAGCCAAAATACTAATGCTGTAAACAATGAAGACAAAGCGTATACTTCGCCCTCTACTGCACTGTACCAAAAAGAATCTGTAAATGTGTATGCCAATGCACCGATTACACCCGCCCCCATCACAGTTATTAACTGAGCAGGAGAGAGCTCTTCGCCTACATTTACATACATTTTGCGGGCGAAGTGTGTAATAGTCCAGAAAAGAAAGAGAATGGTGCCTGAACTAGCAAGGGCACTCATAAAGTTTACGGCATTGGCCGCAGTCATTGCATTATCTCCGAACAGGATAATAAAAAAGCGTCCCAATAAAGTAAACATGGGGGCTCCCGGAGGGTGAGGCATTCCTAATTTGAAGGCGCAAGCAACGAACTCGCCACAGTCCCATAATGATCCGCGAGCTTCACGAGTAAATACATACGTTAATGTAGCAATGACAAATACAATCCAACCTGTAATATTGTTTACTTTTCTGAAATTCATTGACAAATAAATTTGTTGATGCTCACAAAAATAGGGATAAACCTATCATTTAAACGTTTCGGAAAGGTATTATGAAAAATTTTAAATATAGGAAAAAGCTTTTGTAGCACTATCTGCAAGAAAATAGGGGCTAAAGTGCTCCTTAGCGATAGATATAAGAAGGGTTTCTGTAAGGATTATTGTACCAGCTAGCATCTATTTCGCGCACAAAATTTTCGATTTCTCTGTCGAAACTTTCTTTGAGATTATATTCCTGTTTGAGATTGCCGCCGTAAAAGAAGGCTATTGTCTGATACAGTCGAGCATTCAAACTACCCTTATACTCTTTCAATATTTCGTAACAATTGTTGCCGGTTTGTCGGTTAATAAGCTTCATTAGTACTTTCCCTTGGTATACCGATAAGTTACTCAGCGGTTCGGCAAATTTCTGTTTGAGCTCTTTTTCTCGGGATTTTATAATTGCTTTCCGGTCTTTCTTATTGCCGGCAGTTTCCAATTCCTTATTG
>Ga0182746_1002190_pt1 | contig 15369 bp, 8 predicted proteins | sample eDN3rd30CBELigOP_FD_128881 | JGI IMG/M metagenome (GOLD analysis project Ga0182746, IMG submission 128881) | Enriched Organic Plus compost microbial communities from Emeryville, California, USA - eDNA 3rd pass 30_C BE-Lig OP (version 2) (version 2) ... | reverse complement strand
TCGGCCAAGATCGCCATGATCCTGCATGTCCGGCGCAGCGGCGCGCCGCTGGTGGTGTGCGGCGGGGCGGGCGGCAAGACGGATCCCCTGGCGCTGCGCGCGGGCGACCTGTCGGAAGCGGTCAACGACGCGCTGCTGGCCAAGATCCGCAACCAGTTGCGGCGGCAGCACGGTTATCCCAAGGCCTCGCCCGTGGCCGGCAAGCCGGCGCGCCGGGTGCCGAAGATGAAGGTGCGCGCGCTGTGGGTGGACCAGCCGGCGCGGCTGCCGGCGGCCTGGACCCAGGATGTGGACGGACCGGCCGAGGCGCCGCAGGGCTTGTCCTGCGCCGGCTACGGGTCGGCCGTGACGGTGACTGCCGCCATGGGCCTGGCGGCGGCGCACGAGGTCCTGCGCGTCGTGTTTCCGGCGGAGCGCTGAACGGGTCCTAGTCGAGCACGACGTCGAACCAGCCGCGCAACGCGTTGGAGAGCCGCAGGCCTTGCGCTCGCACGAGGCTGTTGCGCGTGACGACCGCCTCCCGGACTTTTTCCTCGTCCAGCAGCGCCTCGCGCTGCACGCCCGGCAGCAGTCCGCACGAAATGGGCGGCGTGATCCACAGGCCATCCAGGAGCACGTAGACGTTGGTGCGGCTGCCCTCGCACAGTTCGTCGCGCTCGTTCAGGTACAGCAGGTCGAAATGTTCGGGATGGCCCGCGAGCCAGGCCGCCGCGCCGTCGTACCAGGGCCGCCACGTCGTCTTGTGGCGCAGCAGTGCCGCGTTCGAGTCCAGGCGTCCGGCGGCCAAGGCCACCCGGGGCCGGGCGGGCAACGGGGCCAGCACCGAAGTCTCGATCTCCACCGCGCCGTTGTCCGCGACCAGCACGCGCATCCGATGCGCGACGCCTTCGGGCAGGCCCGCCGCCGCGCGGGCGACGGCGCGCTGCACGGCGTCCACCGAACCATGGTAGGCGAGCTCGGCGCATGAGCGGCCGAGCCGCTCCAGATGCCAAGGCAGCAGGGGCATGCGGCCGTCGGCGTCGACCCGGATGGTTTCTATCAGCCGGGGCCGCATGTCACGAGGCCTTGGTCATCGCGGCCTGGGGCGTCATGAATTCCGCCAGGACGCGGCCGGTATGCGACCGCGCGCGCTGCGCCATGACGTGCTCGGGCGTGCCCTGCACGACCACCTGTCCACCTTCGTTGCCGCCTTCCGGCCCCATGTCCAGCAGCCAGTCCGCCTCGGCGATGACATCGAGATTGTGTTCGATCACCACCACTGTATTGCCCGCGTCGACCAGCCGGTGCAGCACGCGTATCAGCTTTTCCACGTCCGCCATCGACAGGCCCACGGTGGGCTCGTCCAGCACGTACAGCGTGTGCGGCGCCTTGTAGGCGCGACCGGTGCGCATCGTCCCTTCGTCCAGCCTGGCCTTGGCCAGCTCCGTCACCAGCTTGATGCGCTGCGCCTCGCCGCCCGACAAGGTGGGCGAGGGCTGGCCCAGCGTCAGGTAGCCCAGGCCCACGCTCTGCAGCAGCTGCAGCGGATTGAGGATGGACGGATGCGCGGCGAAATACTCCACGGCGTCGTCGATCTCCATCGCCAGCACCTCGCCCACGCTCTTGCCGCGCAAGTGCACGGCGAGGGTCTCGCGGTTGAAGCGTTCGCCATTGCAGGCGTCGCAGGGCACTTTCACGTCCGGCAGGAAGTTCATCTCGATGGTGCGCATGCCCTGGCCTTCGCAGACCGGGCAGCGGCCCTCGCCGGTATTGAAGCTGAAGCGGCCGGCGGTCCAGCCGCGCATGCGCGCTTCCATGGTGTCGGCGAACTGCTTGCGTATGGTGTCCCAGAAGCCCACGTAGGTGGCCGGGCAGGAGCGCGGCGTCTTGCCGATGGGCGTCTGGTCGACTTCCAGCACCCGGTCGATGCCGTCCCAGCCGTCGATGGCCGCGCAGCCGCTCCAGTTGCCGTTCTTCTTCTCGGTGGCTTCCTTGCCGATGCGCCGCTGCAGGTTGTCCAGCAGCACGTCGCGCGCCAGCGTCGACTTGCCCGAGCCGGATACGCCCGTGACGACGGTGAGCCGGCCGACGGGAAAACTCGCGTCGACGTCGCGCAGGTTGTGCAGCCTGGCCTTGCGCACCGTGATGCGCGGCGTGTCGTCGGCAACCGGCCGGCGTGCCTGCAAGGGGTGCTGCAGGGGGTGGGCCAGGTACTTGCCCGTGAGCGAGGCCGGGTTGGCGATGATGTCCTGGACCCGGCCCTGGGCGACGACCGTCCCGCCGCGCACGCCGGCGCCGGGCCCGATATCGATCACGTGCTCGGCGCGGCGTATCGTGTCTTCGTCGTGCTCGACCACCACCAGGGTGTTGCCCTTGCCCTCCAGCCTGGCCAGCGCGTTGAGCAGGATGCGGTTGTCGCGCGGATGCAGGCCGATGGTCGGCTCGTCCAGCACGTAGCAGACGCCTTGCAGGTTGGAGCCCAGTTGCGCGGCCAGCCGTATGCGCTGGGCCTCGCCGCCGGACAGGGTCGGCGCGGCGCGATCCAGCGCCAGGTAGCCCAGGCCCACTTCCTCCAGGAATTCCAGCCGGCTGCGCAATTCGGCCAGGATGTCGCGCGCGATGTCGGCCTCGCGGCCCTCGGTCTCGAGTTCGCGGAAGAACGCGCCGGCATCGCGCACCGCCATGGAAGCCAATTGCGCGATCGAGCGGTCCCGCCAGCGCACCGCGAGCGCATTGCGGTTCAGGCGCTGGCCATGGCATTCCGTGCAGGGCAGCACCTCGTGCTCGTACCAGGCGTTCCAGGCCGTTTCCTCGCCGGTCTGTTCGGCATCGAAGCCGTGCAGCTTGACGCCGGTGCCGAAGCAGGACGGACACCAGCCGTGCTTGGAGTTGTACGAGAACATGCGCGGGTCGGGTTCGGGGAAGCTCAGGCCGCAGGATGGGCACGCCCGCTTGACCGAGAACACCCGCTGCTCCAGATCGGGCGCCGGCGCCTCGGCGCCGCTCGACATCGCCGCGCGCAGCTTCTGCAGCGGCCAGGCCACGCTCATCACCCCATGGCCGTGCTCCAGCGCCTCGTGCACCGCGGCCCGCAGCTGCGCCTCGTTGGCCGGATCGACGATGAAGTCGGCCACCGGCAGGTCGATGTCGTGTTCCTTGAAACGGTCCAGGCGCGGCCACTTGGCGGTGGGAATGAAGGCGCCGTCCACGCGCAAATGGGTGTAGCCCTTGTTGGCGGCCCACTTGGCGAGATCGGTGTAGTAGCCCTTGCGCGCGCTCACCAGCGGCGCCAGCACGCCGATGTGCTGGCCCTTCAGTTCGCGCATGATGCGGCTGACGATCAGGTCGAAGGTCTGCGGCTCGACCGGAATGTCGCAGTTGGGGCAGTACTGGGTGCCCAGCTTCATGTACAGGAGCCGCATGAAATGATGCGTCTCGGTCATGGTCGCGACCGTCGACTTGCGGCCGCCGCGGCTGGTGCGCTGCTCGATGGCCACCGTGGGCGGGATGCCGAAGATGGCGTCCACGTCGGGCTTGCCCGCCGGCTGCACGATGGAGCGCGCATAGGCGTTCAGCGACTCCAGGTAGCGGCGCTGCCCTTCGTTGAACAGGATGTCGAAGGCCAGGGTCGATTTGCCCGAGCCCGATACGCCCGTGATCACGGTAAAGGTGTTGCGCGGGATCTCGACGTCGACGTTCTTCAGGTTGTGCTCGCGCGCGTTCTTGATCTCGATCGCGCGCGACGCATGCCGGCGCTTGGACAGCAGGTTCTGCAGCGGCACCCCGGCGTCGACGTCGGCGCCGGCCACCACATAGGGCTCGAATCGCTCGGCCACGCGCAAGGCCGGTTCGGCGGAGGCGTCCGGGCTGCCGGCGGCATCCGCCAGGCTGCCGATTTCCGCTTCGTACTCCCGCAGCGCCCGCCCCGTATGCGAGGCCGGATGCCTCATGATGTCCTGGGGCGTGCCGGTCGCGATGACCTCGCCGCCGGCGTCCCCGCCTTCGGGGCCCAGGTCGATCAGCCAGTCCGAGGCCCGGATCACGTCCAGGTTGTGCTCGATGACGATGAGCGTGTGGCCTGCGGCCAGCAGCTTGCGGAATGCCCCCATCAGCCGCGAGATGTCGTCGAAGTGCAGGCCGGTGGTGGGTTCGTCGAACAGGAACAGGCTGCCCTTCTTCGACAGCTTGGCGCCGATGGTGGAAATGCCGGACCGCGCGGCTTCGGCCAGGTGGCCGGCCAGCTTCAGGCGTTGCGCCTCGCCGCCCGACAGGGTGGGCACGGGCTGGCCCAGCCGCACGTACTCGAGGCCGACGTCGGCCAGCGGCGCCAGGCCGACCTGGACGTCGCGCTCGCCTTCGAAGAAGTCCAGGGCCTCGGTCACCGTCATTTCCAGCACATCGGAGATCGATGCCGCGCGGCCCTTGCGCTCGATCGTGACTTCCCGGATCTCCGGGCGGAAGCGGGTGCCGTCGCAGTCCGGGCAGCGCAGATAGACGTCGGACAGGAACTGCATCTCGACGTGTTCGAAGCCCGTTCCGCCGCACGTGGGGCAGCGGCCGTCGCCGGCGTTGAAGCTGAACATGCCGGCGGTGTAGCCGCGTTCCTTGGACAGTCGGGCCTGGGCGAAGAGCTTGCGCACGCCGTCGAATGCGCCGACGTAGCTGGCCGGGTTGGAGCGGGCCGTCTTGCCGATGGGCGACTGGTCGACCATGACCACCTCGGTGATCCAGTCGTCGCCGAGGATGCGGTCGTGCGCCCCGGCCGCTTCGGTGGGCTTGCCCTTGAGCTTGAGCAGGGCCGGGTACAGCACGTCCTGCACCAGCGTCGACTTGCCCGAGCCCGAGACCCCCGTCACGCACACCAGGCGTCCCAGCGGGAATTCCACCGTCACGTTCTTCAGGTTGTGTTCGCGCGCGCCTTCGACGATCAGCCGCGGCGTGCCCTGGGTGACGGGCATGGGCCGCGGGGCCGCCACGTGCCGGCGTCCGGAAAGATAGTCGCCGGTGAGCGTGCGGGCCTGCCGCAACTGCGCCGGCGAACCGTTGAAGACGATATTGCCCCCGCGCTCGCCGGGGCCGGGCCCGATGTCGATCACGCGGTCCGCGGCCAGCATGACCTGCGGATCGTGCTCGACCACCACCAGCGAGTTGCCGGCGTCGCGCAACCGGTGCATGACCTCGACGATGCGGTTCATGTCGCGCGGGTGCAGGCCGATGGAAGGCTCGTCCAGCACGAAAAGCGTGTTCACCAGGGACGTGCCGAGCGCGGTCGTCAGATTGATCCGCTGCACTTCGCCGCCGGACAGCGTGCGGCTCTGCCGGTCCAGCGTCAGGTACCCCAGGCCCACGTCGCACAGGAACTTGAGTCGCGCGCGGACTTCCTGGAGCAGGAGCTCGGTGGCGGCGTCCATTACGCCTTCGAAATGGAGGGCGTCGCAGAAGGCGCGCACGCGTTCGATGGGCAGCAGCATCAAGTCGTGGATGGACAGGCCCGGCAGCGCCGCCAGGGTCGCTTCGTTCCAGGAGACGTTCACCGGCCGGAAGCGGGTGTAGCGGTCGTCGGATTCGGGCAGCACCTCGTCGGCTTCGGCCTTGGTGCCCACGCGCCACAGCAGCGAGTCGGGCTTGAGCCGGGCGCCGTTGCAGTCGGTGCAGGGCGTGTACGCGCGATACTTCGACAGCAGCACGCGGATGTGCATCTTGTAGGCCTTGGTCTCCAGCCAGTCGAAGAAGCGCTTGACGCCATACCACTGGTGCTTCCACGCGTCGCTGCCGCCCTTCCAGTCGGGCGTACCCTGCAGCACCCATTCGCGCTGGGCGGCGGTCAGCTTGCGCCACGGCACGTCCAGAGGAATGCCGGCGCGGGTCGCGTACTTGACCAGGTCGTCCTGGCATTCCTTGTAGCTGGCGGTCTGCCACGGCTTGATGGCGCCGCCACGCAGCGTCTTGCTCTCGTCGGGGATGATCAGGCCGTAATCGACGCCGATCACCCTGCCGAAGCCGCGGCAGGTCTCGCAGGCGCCCAGCGGCGAGTTGAACGAGAACGAGCTGGGCGTGGCCGTGGAATAGGCAATGTCGCAATCGGCGCAGTGCAGCTCGTCGCTGTACTTCCACCGCGCCGTCTCGTTGCCCTCGGCGTCCACGACGCGCACGTCGACCCGGCCCGCGCCCAGCCGCAGCGCCGCGTCCAGCGCCTCCATCACACGCGCGCGCTCGGCGTTGCCGAAGCGGAAGCGGTCCTGCACCACGTCCAGCAATTGCACCGCGTTCTTGCCCGTGCCGACCTTGCGCTGCGCATGCACGCGGGTGTAGCCCTGGCGTTCCAGGAAGCCGCGGATTTCATCCTCGCTGTAGTTGGCCGGCACCTGTACCGGGAAGGTCACCACCAGCCTCGGATCGCCTGTCTCGGCCGAACGCCGGGCCAGCGACGCGTAGATGGACTCGGGCGTGTCCTTCTGCACCGGATGGGCGCACTGGCGGCAGAACAGCCGGCCCGCCCGCGCGTACAGCAGCTTCAGGTGGTCGTTCAGCTCGGTCATGGTGCCGACCGTGCTGCGCGAGGTGCGCACCGGGTTGGTCTGGTCGATGGCGATGGCGGGCGGAATGCCCTCGATGCGGTCGACCTGGGGCTTGTCCATGCGGTCCAGGAACTGGCGCGCATAGGGGGAGAAGGTCTCGACGTAGCGGCGCTGGCCTTCGGCATAGAGCGTGTCGAAGACCAGCGAGCTCTTGCCTGAGCCGGATACGCCGGTCACCACCACTAGTTCATTGGTGGGAATGGACAGACTCAGGTTCTTCAGGTTGTTCTGGCGCGCGCCGACCACCCGGATCTCGGGTTCGGCTGCGGTTTCCTGCGGAGAATCGGGCGAGGAGGGGGCGGAGGACATCGTTCGCTTTTGAAGCCGGAAAAAGGCCGGCGATCTTTCAATCGTAGCCGGTTAGCCGATGCTGCGAAAATCGCAACGTTTGACAAGATTAAGTAACCAAGACAGTACAGGCGGCAGCCGGGGCGCCAAGTTAGGATATCGACATGAGCAAGCGCAAATCCTCCCCCCTCGACCTGCTGGGTGCCGAGGCCGGGATGTACATTCCGCCGCCCACCCTCGGCGACGTGCCGCCGCCTCCACGCAGCCTGCGCGTGGCGGTGCTGGTGGCGATCGCGCTGGCGCTCCTGGCGGGGACGGTCGCCGTCCACACCATTCCCGAAGTCGGCCATACCTGGCGGGTCGTCTCGCACCAGACCCAGAAGGCGCTGGGGCGGGTGCTCGGCAAGGCCGAACAGAAAACCACGGAGTTCGTCGGCGGCGCGCCCCAGCGTTGATGCGGCAGTGTGGTGCCGCTTGCCTGCTCGTGCCGAATATCCGCTAGAATAGCGGGTTAGCCGGATTCAACGACTGGAGATCGACATGGCGGAAAAGAAACGCACGCGCCGCAACACCCTCGAGCGCCGCTGCCTGGGCAAGCCCTTCAAGCGTCTTTTTGTTGGGGCGCCCAAGGGCATTTTCAAGATGCTGGAGAAGGTCAAGCGGGCTTGATGCCGACGCTCCCCCCTACGCGCTGACGCGCGCCCCCCTAGGGGGCGGCACCGGCGGACCGGAGGGGAATCCCACCCCCATGCGGCCTTCAGCCGCTCCCCCTCAAGGGGGCGGCACTGGCGGACCGGCGAAGCCGGATCCGCTGTGCCCTGGGTTTGGGAAGCCTTTGTTTTGCGTGATGCGCAAAATAAAAAAGCCACCCTTGCGGGTGGCTTTTTTTCGGGCGAAGGTACCCCTGGCCGCGGGGTTACGACGCTCCCGGCGTCACGCAGCGGAAGTTCTTCGCTTCCTCCAGCGAGCCGCTGCCTAGGTAGCGGGCCTGCTGCGGGTACGGGCAGAGCGGCCGGGTGCGGCCGGGCCAGGGGGCGTCGCTGCCGGCGCGGGCCGAGGCCTGCACGGCGTCGGGCGCAACGCCGTTTTCCACCCAGTTGACGATGGCCGTGACCATGTCGAACTTGTCGGTCGCCGGGCCCCCGCTGCAATGGTTCATGCCGGGTATGGTGAAGAGGCGGGCGAAGCTGGCCGCATCGGCATGCGTCTTGCGCAGGGCCTCGTACCAGTCGATGGTGTCGTTCACGGAGAACACCGGATCGCTGTTGCCGTGGTAGACGATCATCTTGCCGCCGCGCGACTTGAACGCGCCCAGGTCGGCGGGGTTGGGCGGCGTCATGAAGCTCATCGCCGATTCGGTATAGACCGAATTCGTCGCGTAGATCTTGGGCGCGTCCGTTTCGAAACTGAACCGCAGCAGATAATCGATCACCTGGGTGCCGGTGCCGCGCACCTGCGTCGGCGGCGTCGTGAAGACATAGGGCAGCGAACCGCCGCCGAGCGTCGCAATCAGCGAGTTCGGGACTTCGGTTTCCGAAGACCCCAGTTTCCAGAAGCGCCAGCCCATGGTTCCCACGCCGGCGTCGTACGGCCAGTCGGCGTAGAGGGCTTCGCCTTTGGCGTTCTTCGGGCCGCCGAAGACTTTCTTCAACGCCTCGACCTGCGGCCCGGTCAGGCACGTGGCGTCCTTGGCGCCGGCGCAGATCAAGTCCTCGGGTTTGAAGGCCGCCTTGCAGGCGACCGGGTCGTCGATCATGCCGTCGGCGGCGCCGTCCAGCGCGTCGCAGGCCGCCACGGCCTTGTCGGCCACCAGTTGCATGTCGGCCATGGAGAACGCCTGGCTGATGATGGGCCGGTCGCCGGCGGTGCGCGGCGCGACCGCGGCGAACGCCTGGTTGTCCCAGGCGTGTTGCACGGCGGCCTGCGGCAGGTTGAAGCCGGGATTGCCGGCGACGATGCCGTCGAACTGATCCGCAAAGCGCGAGGCCGCCACCATGGCCTGGCGGCCGCCGTTCGAGCAGCCGACGAAATACGAATGCTCGGCCGCGCGGCCATAGAAGCGCGTGATGATTTCCTTGGCGGCCGGCGTGACGGTGCCGACGGCGTTGTAGCCGTAATCCACCCGGGCCTGGGGATCCAGGCCGAACAGCGAGCCGCCCACGATGGGCTCGCTCTCGCTGGTGTGCCCGCCGTCGGTGCTGACGACGGCGAAGCCCATGGATAGCGCGTTGGTGGTGGCTCCCGCGCCTGTCATCGAGCCGAGGGCCGGATTGATCGCGCCGTCGGTACCGCCGCCACCCTGGAAGAAAAACCGGCCATTCCAGACGTCGGGCATGCGCAGCTCGAAGCCGATGGCATAGGCCTTCCCGTCGACTTCGCTGTTGCGCACGTTGAGCCGTCCTCGCACGCGGCAGTGCGAAGGCTGAGCCTGGGCGGGATTGGCCGCCGCCACGGCATCCACGGTTGCCGCGGCATCCAGCTCGAGCCTGGAAATGCCGAGCGCTTCCGCGGTGATGTCGGCGCAGGCGAGCCGCGGTTTTACCGCCGGCGGGGGTGGCTCGGACGGGCCATTGGCGACCGGACCGTCATCGGATCCGCCGCAGCCGTGCAGGGCGGCCAGGACGACCAACGTGCCGGCTCCGGCCAAATAGCGTGTTTTCATGAATTGTCTCCTCCTCGTGGCCGAACGCGCGGATGCTCTGGGTACATCTTGGCTGCGCAACGGATGGCGGCCGATGGTCTCGCCATATAGTTAATATAGTTAAATAAATAAAGGGCGGATTCAGGTAAAACCCTAGATGAATTGGTCTTTTTTGAAAATTTCTTCGTTGTAGATTTAATTATTCCCGATGTGGCCTCTCGATCCGGGCCAAAGAAAAAAGGCATGCGCGCGCATGCCTTTTCCGGAACTGCGGCCGACTGGCCGCCCGAAGGGGTGATTACCGATGCGTCGCCACCAGGCCGTCGTCTTCCAGTCCGGCCTCGATCTGCTTGGCGCCGGACGAGGTCAGTGCCCGATCCAGCATGTCCTTGTCCAGTTCGCCTTCCCAGCGCGCCACCACCACGCTCGCCACCGCGTTGCCGACCAGGTTGGTCAGCGCGCGGCATTCCGACATGAAGCGGTCGATGCCGAGGATGAGCGCCATGCCGGCCACCGGCACGGAGGGAACCACCGACAAGGTCGCCGCCAGCGTGATGAAGCCGGCGCCGGTAATACCTGCCGCTCCCTTGGAGCTGAGCATGGCCACGAGCAGCAGCAGGACCTGGTCGCCCAGCGGCAAGTGGATGTCCATCGCCTGGGCGATGAACAGGGCAGCGAGGGTCATGTAGATGTTGGTGCCGTCCAGGTTGAACGAATAGCCGGTGGGGATGACCAGGCCGACGACCGGCTTGGAGCAGCCGGCGCGCTCCATCTTTTCCATCAGCGTGGGCAGGGCGGCTTCGGACGAGCTGGTGCCGAGCACCAGCAGCAGCTCTTCGCGGATGTAGCGGATGAGTTTGAGGATCGAGAAGCCGTTGTACCGCGCCACCGCGCCCAGCACGATGAGCACGAACAGCAGCGAGGTGAGGTAGAAGGTGCCGACCAGCAAGGCCAGATTGGCGATCGAGCCGATCCCGTACTTGCCGATGGTGAAGGCCATGGCGCCGAACGCCCCGATGGGCGCGGCCTTCATCAGGATGGCGACCAGCTTGAAGAAGGCCGACGAGATGGATTGCATGAAATTCAGCACCGGCAAGCCCTTGTCGCCGACGGCGCCGAGCGAGATGCCGAACAGCACCGAGAAGAACAGCACCTGCAGGATGTCGCCGCTGGCGAAGGCGCTGACCACGGTGTTGGGAATGATGTTCATCAGGAAACCGACCAGCGTCTGGTCGTGGGCCTTGGCCGAATAGGAGGCAACGGCCTTGGCGTCGAGCGTGGCCGGGTCGATGTGCAGGCCGGTGCCGGGCTGGACAACGTTGGCCACGACCATCCCGATGACGAGGGCCAGCGTGGAGAAGACCAGGAAATAGATCATGGCCTTGCCGACGACCCGGCCGACTTTCTGCAGGTCGCGCATGCTGGCGATGCCGGTGGTCACGGTCAGGAAGATCACCGGGGCGATGATCATCTTGACCAGCTTGATGAAGGCGTCGCCCAGGGGTTTCATGGCTTCGCCGAGTTCGGGGTGGAAGTGGCCGAGCAGGATGCCGACCGTAATGGCGAACAGCACCTGGACGTAAAGGATTTGATAGAACTTCTTCTTGCGCACGGGCGCCTGCGCCGTGCCGGGCATGTCGATCATCGGGATGTCCCCTTCCTGCGGCCGTGCGTCTCCGGCCGGATGGGGCGGGGACGAAGCCTCGTTTTCAACGGTTTCCAAAGCTCTGCGAGCCTCGTTGATAACTACCTATGCAATCGGCATGCCTGCCTTTCGGGAACATTGGGTGATCCAATAACCTATTGATTTTTAAATAAAAATCTAACGATTCGCTTGTCTGTCCCGGTTGGTTGTGCGGTTTTTCGCTCATCGTCGGATTTTCGGTGCGATAATTCGCACATCAACGCAAGCCCGCCTCATGGTCCCGCCTTCTCGCCCATCCGCCTCCGGCAATGAACAGGAGTCCCCCGTGTCCGGCCACCGCCGGGCCTGGATCAGCTTTGCGCTGATCGGCGTGGGGGTGTTGGCTGCCGCGCTGTGGGCCGCGGGGGGCATCGGCCGCGACCAGGCCTATGCCGACGTCCTCGCAGGCTCGGGCAACGCGGCCGCGCTCAAGGTGGCGCTGCTGACCAGCGAGCTCGACAAGCAACGCTCGCTTCCCTTCGTGCTGGCACAGGACTCCGAGGTAAGGACGGCGCTGGCCACGGGAGACCCGGCTCGCTACCGGGCGCTGAACCTGAAATTCGAGGCATTGAGCCGGGATACCGGAGCCGCCGTCATCTACCTGCTCGATACGCGCGGTGTAGGCATGGCCGCCAGCAACTGGAACCAGCCCACCAGCTTCGTCGGCTCGGACTACGCCTTCCGGCCCTATTTCCAGGGCGCGGCCGCCACGGGCCAGGCCGAATACTTCGCGCTGGGCAACGTCAGCAACCAGCCGGGCCTGTATCTCGCCCGGCAACTGGAGCAGGACGGCCGGATGCTGGGCGTGATCGTGGTCAAGGTGGAATTCGATCGCGTCGAGGCGGGCTGGCGTCGCTTTCCCGACCCTGTGTTCGTGACCGACGAGCACGGCGTGGTGCTGTTGTCGTCGGTGGAGGCATGGCGTTTCCTGGCCGCCCGGCCCTTGGCTCCGGCCGACCGGGACGCGCTGCGGGCAAGCCTGCAGTTCGGCACCGCCCCGTTGTCGCCGCTGCCGGTGCGCGCCGATCCCGCGGCGTCCGCCGATCAGGTGCTGGCGCGCCTTCCCGGCCAGCGCGAAGAGGCTTTCGTTCACGTGCAAGTTCCGGTGCCGGGCACGCCGTGGCAATTCCATCTTCTGGGCGCGACGCGCGAGGCCATGGCGCGGGCTGCCGCCTCTGCCCGTGCGACGGCGGCCCTGGCCGTGTTGTGCGCGCTGTTCGCGGCCGGCATCTGGATGCATCGCCGGCATCGCGCCTACGACCGCGTGAGGGCGCAGGAAGCGGCACGCCAGGAACTGGAGTCGCGGGTGGCGTCCCGCACCCGTGAACTGCGGGACGCCAATGACCAGCTGCTGGCCGAAATGGAAGACCGGCGGCGCGCGGAGGCCGAATTGCACAAGCTGCAGGAGGAACTCGTCCAAGCCAACAAGCTTGCCTTCCTGGGCCAGATCACTGCCGGCGTCGCCCATGAAATCAACCAGCCCGTGGCCGCCATCCGCAGCTATGCGGACAACTCGGCGGTCTACCTGGATCGCGGCAGCGTAGACCGCGCGCGAGGAAACATGGCGGCGATCGCCGCGCTCACCGAACGCATAGGCGTCATCACCGACGAACTGCGGACGTTCTCTCGCAAGAGCGCCAATGCCGTGGATGGTCCCGTGTCCGTGGACGCCGCCATCGACGGCGCGTTGACCCTGGTGGGCTTCCAGCTGCGCCGGCACGGCATTGCGCTGCACCGTACCCCGTCCGAACCGGGACTGTCCGTGAAGGCCGAGCGCGTGCGGCTCGAACAGGTTCTCGTCAACCTGCTGCAGAACGCCATCGACGCGCTCGAGAGCACGCCCGGGCCGCAGATCCGGATCGGCGCCGAACGCGACGGCGGCCAGGTAGCCATCGTCGTGGGCGACAACGGACCCGGGCTCCCGGAGAGCGTGATGGCGGCGCTCTATACGCCTTTCGTCACGACCAAGCCGCGTGGCCTGGGCCTGGGGCTGGTCATCAGCCGCGACATCGTGGCTGACTTCGGCGGCGCGTTGTCGGTGCGCTCCGAGGCCGGCCGCGGCACCCGGTTCACCATCCACCTTCCCGAGGCCGTTTCGTGAACGCTTCCGCTTCCTCCGCCCCGGCGTCGTCACGCGCCGATCCCGTCAACCGTGTGCTGTTCGTCGACGACGATCCCGCCATGAGAGAGGCCAACCTGCAGACGCTCGAGCTTGGGGGCTTCGAGGTAGAAACCGCGGCGTCGGCGGCCGAGGCGCTCGACCGCATTCCGGCCGATTTCGCCGGCGTGGTGGTGACCGACGTGCGCATGCCCGTCATGGACGGCCTGCAACTATTCCGGCGCTTGCGTGAACGGGACCCCGATCTGCCTGTGATCCTCATTACCGGCCACGGCGACATCGAGATGGCCGTGGCGGCCATGCAGGAGGGGGCCTACGATTTCCTGGCCAAGCCATATCCGGCCGAGCGGCTGGCGACTGCGGCGCGCAACGCGCTGGACAAGCGGCGCCTGGTGCTGGACAACCGCCGGTTGAAGAGATTGGCGCAGGAGGCGGGCGAGACTTTGCCGCTGATCGGCGAGACGCCCGTCATGCAACGCCTGCGCAAGACCCTGCATCACCTGGCCACGGCGGACGTCGACGTGCTGGTCCTGGGGGAAACGGGCGCGGGCAAGGAAGTGGTCGCCCAGGCTTTGCATGCGTGGGGGGCGCGCCATGCGCGGCCTTTCGTCGGACTCAATTGCGGCGCGCTGCCGGATACGGTCATCGAAAGCGAGTTGTTCGGCCACGAGGCCGGGGCGTTCACGGGCGCCCAGCGGCGGCGTATCGGGCGCATCGAGCATTCGAGCGGCGGCACGCTGTTCCTGGACGAGATCGAGAGCATGCCGCTGTCGGCCCAGATCAAGCTGCTGCGGGTGCTGGAAACGCGCGAGATTTCGCCTCTCGGTACGAACGAGGTGCGGCCGGTGGATCTGCGCGTGGTCGCCGCGACGAAGGTGGACCTGAGCGATCCGGCCCAGCGGGGCGAGTTCCGGGCGGATCTCTTTCATCGGCTGAATGTGGTGACGGTTCGCATCCCGCCTTTGCGGGAACGGAGGGAGGACGTCCCGCTCCTGTTCTCCTATTTCGTGTCCCGCGCCGCGGCGCGTTTCAAGATGGAGCCGCCGGCCTTGACGCCGGCCGTGCGGCAGCACTTGCGCACGCACGCATGGCCGGGAAATGTGCGGGAGTTGATGCACTACGCGGAGCGGGTGGTGCTGGGGGTGGAGTATGCGGGGCCGGAGGAGCCGCCATCGGAAGCCAGCCTGCCGCAGCGCATGGAGCGCTACGAGGCGGAGCTGATACGCGAGGCGCTGGCGCGGCATCGGGGCGACGTCAGGGCGACGCTGCAAGCCCTGGGCATTCCGCGCAAGACGTTCTACGACAAGTTGCAGCGACACGGAATCGACCGGACCGAGTTCGTGTCGCGTGGGGAAGGCTGAGCCCTGAAGACGGCCGTGCCGCCGGCGCGGCGGCGTTGAGAGGAAGAGAGATGGGACTTCCCTCGCACTCAGATCCAGGATGCAATGGGGCAAGAACGCCGCCCCCCGCCAGCCTGGTAGTACCCCAGGGCACAGCGGATCCGGCTCCGCCGGTCCGCCAGTGCCGCCCCCTGGGGGGCGCGCGTAAGCGCGTAGGGGGGGTCAACCAATCCCAGGAACGACCGTCGAAAAGCCCGCGTCCACATGCGTCACTTCGCCCGTGACGCCCGAGGCCAGGTCCGACAGCAGGAAGGCGGCCACATTGCCGACGTCGTCGATGGTCACGTTGCGGCGCAGGGGAGCATGGGTCTCGACGAAGCTCAGGATCTTGGAGAAATCCTTGATGCCGCTGGCCGCCAGGGTCTTGATGGGGCCGGCCGAGATGGCGTTGGCACGGATGCCCCGCGGGCCGAGCGAGGTCGCGAGGTAGCGGGTGGCGGCTTCGAGCGCGGCCTTGGCCACGCCCATGGTGTTGTAGTTGTCGACCACCCGCTCGGCGCCCAGGTAGCTCAGGGTGAGCACCGCGCCGGGCCCCTTGCCGTCCGGGCCTTGCAGCAAGGGCAGGGCGGCCTTGGCCATGGCGGGGAAGCTGTAGGCGGAGATGTCGTGCGCGATGCGGAAGCCCTCGCGCGACAGGCCGTCGAGGAAGTCGCCGGCGATCGCTTCGCGCGGCGCGAAGC
>Ga0182746_1002189_pt1 | contig 15370 bp, 10 predicted proteins | sample eDN3rd30CBELigOP_FD_128881 | JGI IMG/M metagenome (GOLD analysis project Ga0182746, IMG submission 128881) | Enriched Organic Plus compost microbial communities from Emeryville, California, USA - eDNA 3rd pass 30_C BE-Lig OP (version 2) (version 2) ... | reverse complement strand
CCCCAAGCGGGCGCAATTCAACGTCGTCACCGCGCTCCTGAGTTTTATCCTCGGCCTCGCCGGTCAGTACGCCGCCGGCGCTCGCCTCCTTCCACATGATGCGGACCGGGCGGAGTTCCGCAAAGCCCACCTGAGGGCGGTTGCCGCGAAATGGATGGAGCTCGATCCGGCGGTGCATCCCTTCGTGCGGCAGGTGGCGAAGATCCTGCCCGAGCACGACGATCGCGAACAATTCCTCGCCGGCATCGATCTTATTCTCGCCGGCATCGAAAGTATCCGATAGACATTGCTTGGCGATGAGACGTCGTGAAGTCCATCGGGCGCTATGGCATAGACTTAATGCCCACCTTCGTTTTTCTAAGGAAACCGAAATGGTCGGAAGGCATACGCAAGTCCGCTTTCCTAGCCTTTCTCTTCAGAAGCCGTCAGTCAACTTTCGGCCCCAATCTGGTCATGTCCAAGTAGAAACGAAACGGACCGCGGCGTGTTATCGGCAGTTATACTGGTTGGATGTCCCATTTGCCTAGGCATGTGAACTCCTCCCTGCAGGGCAATCACTGCGGGGCGATCTATTTGTGCGGTAGTCGGCGGTGAATGGCGGGCCATGCGGGAACCCGATGGGCACGACATCTACTCTATAGCCCTCCCAATTGAATCCTGAAAACGGTTTCCAACCTCTTGAAACGACGGGGAAGTTTTATCTTTCGTTTGGCAATCGGCGGGTTTCGACGACGATGACATAGCTATGCCGGCCTTGCAGCTTGCGCTGACGCGAAGGTCCTCCGGCTACGTCGCATAAGACGAATGGACCAAGCGCAAGCATGCCGACAAATATGTGCAGGCCTTACCGCCTGCGCTATCGGCCGACAGCGATCCGGACAGGCGGAGTTGCCGTTCTCGAAAGCCGTCCTGCGCGAGACGCCGGACCAGAACAAGTCAAACCGCGTCGATGACGGTTATAAGCGGCAGAGCGAGCGCCGAGGGGTATGAGACTCTTGGGCCTTGAGGTGTGACAGGTCGAAGCTTATGAAAACGCGGAAGAATAGCCTATGCTTGTGAGTCAAAGTGATGCACTGTGTTGCAATTAGAATCACATCTCGCTAAGGTGAACAATAGGGGAACATTAGCAGGTCTGCCATGAGTGATCGATCAAAAAAGCTCGGCCCCCGTGTCACCGTCAGCGTCACGCCCGGAGACTACGACACGCTGAACACGCTCGCCGAAAAGGACGACGTATCCGTGTCCTGGGTCGTGCGGCGTGCCATCCATGAATATTTGCGGCGACACCAGCAGCCCGCACGGGCTGTGCGGCGGCCGGCTCTGGACAAGCGGGCAGCGGCACCGGAGCGGATATGAAACAAATGAAAATGCCGGGGGAAAACGAACAGATGCTTCACACAGCAAACAGGCCACGCAAGGCAGCGCCGGCGATGCCCGCCAAATCTCTGGATGCCCTCTACCGCCAGCCACTGGCGGCAAAGCGCACCGGTGCCCTGTACGGGGCCTTTCCCTACCCGACAAAGATTTCCCCGGAGGCGATTGCCCTATATATCGCCGCCCATACCAAACCCGGCGACACCGTGTTTGACGGGTTCGGGGGCAGCGGGACGACCGGCCTCGCCGCGCTGCTTTGTGAACGGCCAACCGAGGAATTGCGCGCCGAAGCGATCCGCCTTGGTCTTGACGTGCAGTGGGGTGCCCGCAATGCCGTTCTCTATGAGCTGGGCGCGCTCGGCTCGTTTGTCGGCCGGACCGTGACCAATCCGCCCGATCCTGCCGCGTTCAGGAAGGCCGCCGAAGATGTCCTGGCGGCCGGGGAGAGCGAAGACGGCTGGATGTATGAAGCGCGCGATCCCTCCGGCGCGAAAGGCTCCCTTCGTCACCTGATCTGGAGCGATAAGCTGCGCTGCCCCGGTTGCCGCAGCTCTGTCACGTTGTGGGATGCGTGCGTTTCGCTCGATCCGGCGGAGATTTCTTCCACCTTCTCCTGCCCGAAATGCCGCCATGAAGCGCCGATGGATGATGTGCAACGGGTGACGGTGCAGGAACAGGATGATGTGCTGGGCGAGCAGCGCGCATTGCGCGGACGCGCGATGGCCCGCGTCTATGGTTCGACCGGAAAAAAACGCTGGTCGCGCCCGGCCACGGCCGCCGACCTGACGCTTATCAAGAAGATTGAGGCGGAGCCGATCCCGTCGTGCGTCCCGCAGGCGTTGATCCCCTGGGGCGATCTTTACCGAAAAGGCTACCACCAGGGCATTACGCACGTTCATCACTTCTACACGCGGCGCAATCTCATCGTCTTCGCCCGCATGTGGGAGCGTGTGGAATCGTATCGCGGCGCGCTCCGCGAAGGGCTGCGCTTCTGGCTGCTCAGCTATAACGCGGCGCACGGCACGATCATGACGCGCGTCGTGGCGAAGTCCGGCCAGAAAGACCTAGTCGTCACCAGCGCCCAACCCGGCGTGCTCTATGTCAGCGGCCTTCCGGTCGAAAAGAACTTTTTTGCAGGATTGCGGCGCAAGCTGACAACAATTGCGCAGGCGTTTGAGACAATCCACGGCGGCAGCGGCAAGGTCGAAGTCGTCCACGGATCTAGCTGCGCTGTCGCGCTGCCGTCCGGCAGTATCGACTATGTATTCACGGACCCGCCCTTCGGAGCCAACATACCCTATGCCGAACTCAGTTATATAAACGAGGCTTGGCTCAAGACCTTCACCGACCGCACAGATGAAGCCATCGTTAGCCCAGACCAAGGCAAGGCCATTGACGAGTACCGAGACCTGCTGACCCAGTCGTTCAGCGAGGCCCGCCGGATATTGAAGCCGTCCGGCAAAGCCACGATGGTGTTTCATTCCGCATCCGCCGAAGTCTGGAACGCCTTGCAGCGCGCCTACCAGGATGCGGGCTTTGACGTGGAGTATGCGGGGGTTCTCGACAAGAAGCAGGGCAGCTTCAAACAGGTCACAACGGAAGGAGCCGTGCGCGGCGATCCCGTGCTCCTGTTGGGGCCTCGTCGTAAGGCCGAGGCCCGGATCGAAAGCAAGACCGGTGCGGACGAATGTGTATGGACGGTCGCAACGGCCCTTCACCGCGCGGCGACCGCCGCGCATGATCCGGCCGAAGCGACGGCGCAGAGGCTTTACTCCCGCCTCGTGACGCATTTCCTCAGCCATCATCAGCAAGTCCCGCTCGACGCGGACGTCTTCTATCGCTGGTACGCCGAACAGCCGCTGCCCGGAGTTCTATGCAGTGCCGGCGACTGACGCAGTCGGCGCGATCAGGTCCTCGGCACGGTCCTTTGAGGAAAGTCTGCCGCCGGCTCAGCGCAAACGGCTGGGGCAGTTCTTTACTGGGTTGCCGTTGGGGGCGCTTCTCGCGCACCTAGCGCTTGACCCCGGCGCGCGCACGGTGATCGATCCGATGGCCGGGCACGGCGACCTCCTTGATGCGGCAGCATTGACGGCGCAGGCGCGGGGAGCTCGGCTCAGCCGACTGCACGGAATAGAGCTTGATTCCGAAACAGCCGCCTTCTGCGGTCGCAGGATGGCGGCTTTGCAGGCGGACGAAGCTGCGGAGAGCAGCCATATTCTCACGGGAAGTGCTTTTGACCCCGCCGCCATCGCGGCGCTAGATACCCCCGGCTACGATCTCGTCATCACCAATCCCCCTTATGTGAGATACCAATCGCAAAACGGGAACGGTGCCGGTGTCGGTGACGTGCGCCGGGGCCTGTCCGCGATTGTTGATGCGCGCATGATCGGCGGCGAGCGCGCGCTCTGGCAGGCACTGGTTGACGGCTATTCGGGCCTTGCCGATCTTTCCATACCGGCCTGGCTCCTGTCCGCCCTGTTGACACGGCCGGGCGGTCGCCTGGCCCTTGTCGTTCCCGCCACCTGGCGTTCGCGCGACTATGCCGATGTTGTGCGCTACCTGCTGCTGCGCTCGTTTCGCCTTGAGTACATTGTCGCGGATACACAGCCCGGCTGGTTTTCCGATGCGCTGGTGCGCACGCATCTTGTGATCGCGCGGCGGCTTTCTTGGGACGAGGCGCAAGCGCCCGTGTCAGGCCGGTCGCTTTTGCCGGCAACCTGGCTGCAAGTTGCACCGGCGGCTGCGGGCGGAGAGTCGCTTGTGGGCGGAGCCTTTCCCGGTTCGGAACCGGAGCAGGATTTTGCGGCATGGGCGGGCGCGGCAAACGGGGACGTGCCGGGCATTGAGCGCCGCCCCTTTGCGCTGGATGAGGAATGGCGCACACTGGAGCAACGCCTTGCACGCAAGGGCTGGTTCCAAAAGGCCGAAAACAGGCGCGATGCCCTGCCGCTATTTTCCGCCGGGGACGCAAGGCCGGCGGCGATACCGGAAGGATTGCGGGACATGCTGCCGCCCGGCGCGGCGCCGGCGCACCTCCAGACGCTCGAACAGGCGGGTATCCGGGTCAGCCAGGGCCTGCGCTCTGGCTGCAACCGGTTCTTCTATGTAACGCTTGCCGGTGACGATGAGGGCGAAACCGTCACCGTCGAAGCGTCGGACAGCTTTCAGAACATGCGTTTCCGTGTTCCGGCGGACGCGCTGCGGCCGGTTCTCCATCGCCAGGCCGATATGCAGGCATTTGCGAGCGGCCACCTTCCGGCAACACGCGCGCTCGATCTGTCGGACTGGGTCTTGCCGGAAGACCAGCCGGCCGTCACCGAAGCGACGGAGGCTTACCGCAGGCGGGGCATGTCCGTGCCGCGCGTCATGCCGCCCGAACTGGCATCGTTCGTACGGCTGGTAGCCCGGTATGCGCCGGACCCCAAAAAGCCGGCGCGGTTCATTCCCGACCTTTCGGCGGTGCGCACCAATGTCCGCCGGCCAACCAACGGCAGCGACGTTCCGCGCTTCTGGTACATGTTGCCGGCCTTCACCGCGCGCCACCTGCCCTCGATCTTCACGCCGCGGATCAATCACGGGACACCGTCCGTCGCGCTGAATACGCAGCCGCCGGTTCTGATCGATGCCAACTTCTCAACCCTGTGGGCGGATGAGAAGCGATGGACAGCGCATGCGCTCTACGCCCTGTTCCATAGCAGCTGGTGCCGGGCGGCCATGGAAGCCGCCGGCACACCTCTTGGCGGCGGCGCGCTCAAACTCGAAGCGACGCATATCCGTCAGGTGCCGATTCCCGCTTTATCGGACCGCGACCGCGAGAGACTTGCCGCGCTCGGACAGCAACTGGCTGCGGGTGTACCGACAGCCCGGCACCAGATCGACATGTTCATCCTGGCCGTTTCGTTGCCCGGCATGAATGAAAACAACCTTAAAGACGTAGCGCGCCACCTCGACTCTCGCCTCGAGGCTGCGTGCGTCGCCCGTCAAAGGACCGTCCATGACAGCTGATATTATCCGCATTCGTGAAACTATCGCGCGCTGCCGTATGCTGCGGGATGCAGGTCATGTAGAGGCGGTGCTACGCAGCGAGTTCCAGGGGCGGTTGCGGCTCATGTTCCCGGACACCGCGCATGAGACCTGGATCAACAACTACACCGAAGGCACGGAAGCCCATACCAAGGTGGGCACTGGATCAGGCAAGGCCGCGTCCCGCTTCATCGACAATCTGGTGGGTTCGACCACGATTGAGTACGAATCCGATCTGCGCAACACTGCTAAGCGCGATACCGGCTACGCGCAGGTGCAGGAGCAGGCAGCGGGGCTGGTCCGCGCGGGCATGCCGGTTTCAACGGTCCGGGGCGTATTGTCGGATACGGTCGAATGGTACGCGTACGATGCTGAGCTTGCAGCAGGGGTCGATCCATTATCCTGCACCGCTGCCGACATCACGCTCGTCGTCATAGACGAGCTCAAGCTGCTTGATGACAGCGTCCTGTCCGCCGAGCAGCTCGGCGGCTTTATCAAGAAGCATCTGGCGCGCGAACAGTCGCGGCCGTTGAGGTCAGAATTCCTCGCCTCCGACCTTGGCATTGACTCGGCTGCATACAAGAACAGCGCGGGGCCTTTGTCGCTGCTGGTGGACGAGGGGCGCAAGGCCGATGCGTCGGCGGGCCTTGCCACCGATCTCTGGTCGCAGTTCGTCGATCATCTGGAGGGGCCGGCGGGCACCTTCCGCACCACCGCGTATGTCGATGAAGCTTACGTGACCCTTCTCGCGCGGCTTCTGAGCGCGAACGTGCTGACAGGCAAGGCGGTGCTCAGCACGGACGACGAATTGAAGACAATTCTGAACGGGGAATTCTTCCGCAACAATTTCCAGCTGGAGAATGTGGTCGAGCAGGATTATTTCGGCTGGCTTCTCAGCCCGGTCTACATCGACCGGCTTGTCGCGGTGGCCCGAGACCTCCAGCGCGATCTCTATGCTTACGATTTCAGCTGGTATCCCGAAGAGGATTTATTCGGCCGCTTTATGGCGCAGCTCGCCCGCCGCAGCCAGCGCAAGCTGCTCGGCCAGGAATGGACCCCGCACTGGCTCGCGCGCCTGCTTGCCGACCGTTGCATCGACGGCCTCCCGAACGGGGAAAGCCCCCGGATCGTCGATATGTGCTGCGGGTCCGGCACGATGCTCGCAGAAATCATAAAGGCCACACGGGTCCGATTCGGCTTTTCCGCCATCGAACAGCTTGAAGACGTGGCGACCGGATTCGACATCGACCCGCTGGCGGTCAGTCTCGCCAAGACGACCTGGGTCGTCAGCCTCTCGGCTGAGATCAAGGCGGCGACAAAGCCCATCGTCATCCCGGTCTATCATGCGGACTCGCTGTTCGCCGTCACACCGGTTTCGGCGTCAGTTCCGCTGGTCGGCGAAAGCGATACCATACCGGTATCGCTTGACGGCACGACCGTACATCTGCCGACAGCGTTGGTGCAGCCGGCATACCGCGAATTTTTCGACAAGATCGTGGACTGGGCCTATGACGAGGCGCGCGATGCGCAGCAGCGCGGAACCGTTGCGGGTTTCAGCAAGGCGGACGCGGATAGTTTTCTCGATGGCACGATCGCCGTGTTCGGGATCACGTTGTCGCCGGAGCTTTACAAGCAGCTTTCCGAGGCGCTGTTCCCGCTGGCTCATCGCATGGCTGAACTGGCCGTTGCCGGGCGCAACGGCATCTGGGCGTTCATCCTGCGCAATACCTACAGGCCGGGGCTCCTGACCGGCCACTTCAACGGGCTTGTGTCCAATCCGCCATGGCTCGCCATGAGCGGGCTGGCCGACAACCCGTACCGGGACTTGCTGAAAGGCCGAGCGAAACTCTACGGCATCCAGCCCGCAGGACAGTCCTTTCTCCATCTTGAGCTGGGCACGATGCACCTGCTTCATGCCATCGACCGTTATTTGGGACCGGATGCCTGCGTCGCCTGTCTTGTACCCGGCACGGTGCTGAACGGCACCCACCACGAAAGGCTCAGGCAGCATGATTTCCTGACAAGCGACCGCCCCGTCCCGTTCGACATCGCCGAAATCTGGCAGGTCGCGCCCGGAACCTTCAAATATCCCGGCGCGGCGCTGGTCGGTCACAAAAGAGCGAATACGACCGGTCTTCCACAAAGCACGTTTAGCGGCTTTGTGGCGACAGACGCGGGGCTGAACGCCGCAGGCTTTTCGGTTCGCACCATCGGTTCGGCGCGCAGCGCCTGGGTGCTCGAAACGGGCGGCGGTTCAGCCGTGGCCGGCGGTGGCGGCGACCTGCCGCAGCAAGGAGCCGACCTTATGCCGCGCACGGCCGTCTGCGTGGACATCGTCCAGAATGCGGGCGCGGAGGTTCGCGTCGATACGCCGACACGCGCTTCCGCGTGGGGATTTACGATCAAATCAGCCAAAGAAATGGCGGCAGACCGCTTTCCCGGCCACGTCGCGCCGCGCTTTCTTTTCCGCATGGCCCAGTCGGAAAACCTGCTGCCGTTCGTGCTCGGTGTCCATCGCGCGCCGCTGGCTCTGCCGGCGCTGCGCGCGGCGGGAGGAACGTGGAGCATTCTCGACGAGGCCGAAATCCGCAGGCAGGGCTTTACCCAGACCGCACGGCGGTTCGCCGCGATCAACCAGAGGCTCAAAACGGTGGGGAAAGGCAAGTCGCTCCAACAGCGCATCGATGAGCGGGGTAAGCTTTCCAAGCAAGTCTTCGGTATGAGCGGGTACCTCATTCTGGCCGGTGCCGGCGGCAAGATCATCTGCGCGGCGTGCGTTCCGGTTGCGCAGGCTCAGGACCTTGTCGTTGACCAGACGCTGTACTGGAAAGTTGTGACGGACGCAGACGAGGCCTGGTACCAGGTCGGCATGCTCAACAGCGAGGCTCTCACCAACGCCACCCTCGCGTTTAACCCGAAGGGCGATTTCGGGGAGCGGCATCTTCACACGCTACCCTACAGAATGATGCCCGCGTACGATGCCGCCAACGGCGATCATCAGCAGATCGCGGTCCTTGCCGAGGATATTGCCACACTAGCGGACGGCCATTGCACGACGGACCTGTATCTGGCTGATCCTGCCAAAGCACTGACGGCGCGCCGCCGCAAATTGCGCACGCTGCTCGAAGCATCGCCGCTACTGGCGCAGCTTGAAACATTGGCGCAGTCGGCGCTGGCCGGTGCATCCACCGCGCCATCCGGCGGCAGCGGTAGCGGGACGCAGGCTCCGGTATGCTGATCGTCCAGAACGCCGCAGAACCGGCGCGCTTGCGCAATGCTCTCGTCGATATGGTCGCGGCGGGGGCCATCGATATCCGCGCCGCCTCCGCATACGTCACGCTCGGCGGCGCAAACATATTGCTGTCTGCCGTCGCAAATGCCGTGGGGCCGGCCGCATTCGCGGCGATGCCCAAAACCCTTGTGACATCCTTTGATTTCGGCCTTACCGAACCTCAAGCCTTGCAGCATTGGCGCGGGCTGGCGAACGCCACTGTTCTGGTGTCGGGCGCGCAGAGGCTGGCGCAGGGCTCGCTTATGCCGCTGCGCGCCTTTCATCCCAAATATACGTCTTTGGCACCGATCCCCAAACATGCTGCACGCTGGTCGGCTCGGCGAACCTGACCAGCCGCGGTTTTAGCGTGAATACCGAGGCGGCATGGGCACAGCAGGGCGTTCCGCGCGCCGATGCCGATGAAGCCTTCGACAAGGCCCGCTTTGAAACGACTGCTCTCACCGACGACTTGCTCGAAGCCTATACCGCCCTGCGACAGGCCCAGCCGCCGCCCCCCGAAATCGAGCAGGAGGCACAGCCTGTAGCAGCACCGGCACCGGTGGCGGGTGCCGCGTTGCCCTTGTTCCGCGTCGCCATTGAAACCGGAGTGATCAACCCCGCCGACTATGCCGCCATGTGGGTTCACGGCGAGGCCCTTCAGGGCGGATCGAGCAACCAACTGGAGCTGCCGCGCGGCGGACACCGGTTCTTCGGCTTCGTGTTCGACCAATACGACTATCCGCATAACTTGATAATCGGTGAGCCCGTCCTCCGCAGCGGCGCGCGCGTGTGGAACGACCGGCGACTGACCTGGCATGGCAATAACAAGATGGAGCGGATGAACCTGCCGACTGCCGCACAGGGCGGGTTCAATTATGCCGACTCGGCGGTCATGTTCCGCCGCCTGACCAACGGTTCCTTCGAGCTGATCGTGACCCCCTGGGAGTCCGACCTTGCACGTTCGTGGCGGCAGGCCTCGGCACAGCGTCAAACGCTTTTTCGCCTTGGCACGGTGGCCACCAACAGGGTTGTCGGTTTGCTGTAAAGCAGCGAATTTAATCGTCTTGTACGGCTGCCCAGATTGTGGTGCCTCCGCGTGCGCGGACCGGGCTCTATGCCGCCGGATGTGCCGGCTCTACGGAGCCAGCCATGCTGTCTCCGCCCATTCGGGTGACGATCCCTGGCACGAAGCATTCAGGGCGAACGAGCTTGGTCACGGCAAGGCGTTCTGCCGGACCCGGATCGAATCCGCCCAATCCGCAAGAGTCTTGATGTCGGCAAGGATGTCGTCGGGCGGCGGCACCGCGCCGTCCCGTGCGCGCGACGGGTCGTGCGCGTCCACGAGGTCGCTGCACTTCTTGAAATTCTTGCGGAATGTCTCGACATCCGCGTCTTCAATGACAGTCACCCGTTTCAGGTTCTTCGTGTCGATATAGTCCCGGTGGCGGTGGATGACCCCGGCAAAGGCGACATCTTCCAGCCCGCGCTCCCACGTCGCCCGCAGCCGGTCATAGATTTTCGCGGCTGCGTCCCGGTATCCTTCTTCATCGTTCGCGTCATACAGATTCCGCGCCTCTCGCGCCGCCTTTTCCAGCTTATCAACCCGGTCGCGGATACCGGCGTGCTGCCAGGGCAAGCCGTCCGTGACCATGCCCGTCCCGGCTGGCCCTCGCGACAGGCTGACGAGCTTCATAGGAACAGCCTCGCGGACGGCCTTGTCGTGAAGGTCGTTCACGAACACCATGTCATGGGTGAAGACGATAATCTGGCGGGTTGCGGATTCTTCGACAAGCCGGTCCGCCACCTTTTCGCGCCAGCGATGATCGAGCGATGTCACCGGGTCATCGAACACCAGCGCAGATTTATGCTGGGCCGTCGCCAGTTCGGTGAGGAACGCGGCGAGAGCGACGCAGGTTTGCTCACCCTCGCTCAGGACCATATGGACCTTGGCTTTCGGGTTGGCAAAGAGGCGCACCTGGTAGTTGGGCGAGCCGTACTGCCCGCCCGAGCGCACGATTTCCACGCGCACTTTCTCCGCTGCGAGACGGACGATTTCCGACTGGAACTGGTCGCGCATTTTCGGGGTGATGACATTGTCGGCGATATCGTTGCCAAGCTTGGTGATGGCGTTGGTTGCCGTGTCAGTGATGCAGGCGCGGACAATGCGCAGGTCATCAAGTCGCTTGATTTCTTTCTTTGCGGTTTCGAGAAAGTCGGCAACCGCCGCCCGGTCCGTCAACGAGTCACGTTGGAGGACCAGCCGGTCGCGGCCCTCAGCGTCGGCCGCTTCGTCAAGTTCCGCAGCATAGGCTTCCAGAGTGGCCGCTAACGCCTCCAGCTCCGCCTTCGGTGACGGCGAAAACGGTGGCAGGATTAGCGGGTCAGCGGTCGAAAGGGCGCGAAGGCATTTCAGGCGGCGCAAATCCGCGCTGGCGACAAAGCGCAAAACCTTGCGGGCAAGGCCGGGGTTCTGGAGGGCGATGCGCTGGCGCGCCTGCGCGATCACGCGCACGTCCGGTTGCCGCGCCGTGAATGCGGCAAGAGCCTCAGAATAGTCCTGCTCGGCGCGCGCCGCTTGTGATTCGGCATCCGCGCGGACGAATGCCTCGAAGCTCCCCAGCCGGTCCTTGGCATCCGCATGCAGCGCCTGGTGACACAGGACGCAGGCTTCGTCCCCTGTGGGCGGGAAAGGCGCGCTGGGATAAGCCGTTTGTTCCGAATAGCGGCGGGCGGCCTCCCATAGCGCCCGCCATGTTTCCCCGCCGACACCGGGAATGGAAAGGCCGTCAAAGGTCTCGCGCGCGGCAAGATCGGCCGCCGCCCGCTTGTCCCGCGCCGCGTCCGCCAGCGTTTTCATCCCGGCCAGCTTTTCATCCCCATAGGCGGCGGCAAGCCTGTCCAGGGTAGCGATCAGCTGCCGTACATTGCCGGCAAAAAGCCTCTGTTCGGCGGCAGCGTCCGCCGGGTTTTTCAGCAGGTCTTCGTCAAGGCGTGCCAGCCGCGCCCGCTCGTCGGCGCTCATCTCACCAAGTCTCTCAAGCACGGCAAGATCGGTGTCATGGCTCAGTGCCGACATGATCGCGCCGACCGGCGTGGCCGGGTTCCACGTCGGCTTATCGAAGACCGGGTCGCGGACCGCATTGAGCTGGGTTTCTTCAGCACCCAGTTTCTGCTTGAGCGCCTGGCAAACACCGGCGAGGTCGTCGGGAATATCCAAGCCGAAGGGCCTGAACGCCACTTCGTTCTTTTCCTGCACATGCACCGAGCCGCAGTCCCGGTCAAAGACGCTGACGGCAGACAGCACCGCGTCCGGCTTGCCGTCGTCGGTCCAGCTGACGGGCGGTGCGGCTACACCGTCCTTGAGAATCGAAAAAGTGCCGGTCGCTTTGCCGGCGGGCGGCGGGTTGTACGCATCCGGCATGATCTCGCCCGCCTTGCGCGCGCGGCAGGCGCGCTTGAGCACTCGCCCGTAACCCGACTTGCCGGACCCGTTCGGCCCGTACACGATGGTGAGCCCCGCCGCTTCAAACGGTAGGGACTGGCCGGGGGCAAGCTGGTTTACACCGGCGATATCCCCGACGCTTGCCAGTGCTATCGACTCGCCGCCGGCGGGGGCGGCCGGCAAATGCGCGGCTTCGAGGGCCGCCGGTTCCAACGCAATACCTTCGGCACCGTGCTCCTTCTTGCACAGGGCCAGGATGTCCTTCACCCCATCGTCATCGGGCGTTCCGCCGGTCACGATCCGGCGCAGGGCATCGCGTTGCCAAAGCGGGCGGTCAGCCGACCAGTCGAGTATGGTTTCGAGAACGGTCTTGTTTGCTTTCTTGTTCATTCTGTTGCCCCCGGTACCCGGCCCTTTCCCCGTATAGTTGATAGCGCCGAAAGCCCGCCAATATTGTCTCAGTAACAGGCCGCATCCACGCCCGCGCAGGATAGCATGTAACCTGCGGCAGTGCCCGGTCAGGGGTCAGGTGGGCGCTGCCCTCCCACTCTCGGGCCGGGGTTCTGCCGCTCGGGCTTCGCAATATGATGGCAGCAGGATTCTGACGAGGTTCAGCACATGCCGGAAATGAATGATAGCGGGCGGCATGAGGTCTTGCACATGGCATCCTTCCTGAGTCGCGCGGTTGCCAGCGAGCTTTGCGAACACGCGCAAGTGCAGGCGAATCCCGAATGGAAGGCACTGGCCGACTCGGCAGCGGAATCTCTTTGGGCGCTCTATCAGGCGGTCGGCGGGACACATCTTGGGGACGATGGCACCATATCCAGGGAATAAGCCTGCAATACTTAGGCTTGTGCTGCTCGTCATTGACATGCGTCCCCGTCTTCTTTCTGCTATCACAGGTTTAAGAAGCGAGATGTTGATCGCGCGCCGGGGGCGGCATGGCAAAGAGCAGGGCTTTCTCGATATACCTTCTCAAGGAAGGCTATGATGCTGCCAACGCGCTGCGGGAGGACCATGCGCTCGATGACGATATCGGCGCGCAGGGCCTGCCGGAAGGCGCAACGCTGTTCGTGCTGGATAGCGACCCGCGCCCGCCATGGTGGAAGTCATACTTCAACGTCGAGAAAAACCTGACGCAGGTCAACAAGGGTGCCCTTGTGTTCCTGCCGGTCGGCGGGCGGTGTTTCGCGCTCTCCTTCGGCCATGTCGCCCATAACTTGATCGACTCCAGCTACGAATATGATTTTGGGCTGCGGGTAACATTGAACAGCCTTGACCCGCACAAGCTTAAAAGCACCGACACGCTCGATCCCGGTGCGGCCAAGCGCCAGCGGACGCAGCTTCCGATCGAGTCTGAGCTGACGCTGTTCGATTTCGACCGTGACAGCACGATCTTGCGCAGCCTGACCGGCAAGGTCCGCGATGAGCACAAGGAACTGTTTCGGCACGCCACAGGCGGCAGTAATTTGCGTATCAGCACGGATGTCGAGGCCGACCGGCTGGCGGCGCTGTGCGAGAAGCTGCTCGATCTATATCAGAGCGAGGAATACAAGGCCGCTTTCCCGGACATCCAGAACATCATGCCGGTCCGTGATCCGGCGCAGATCGAGGCGCTGAACGGCCAACTCCTAGCGGCCTTTCGCGCGCGCAATCCCGACCTCAACCTCACGGTTCCGGAAATCATCAACTACAGCGACAACCTCTACGCCGCCTTCGCCGGAGCCGGGCGCAGCCGCGTCTATGACGATGTCTATATCGGGCGGTACTACGAGTATCTGGATGAACATGGGATCGATCTGAATGCTCTGGGCGTCGAGGATTTGCGCCGTCACGCGCTGGTCCTGACCGACGAGGACGGAAACAGCCGCGACCGCTACAGCATCTTCAAGAGCCTGGTCTTCGACACGACGCTGGAGGACGCGCAAGGCGAAACCTTCCATCTTTGCGAAGGCAATTGGTACCGCATCGACGATACCTATATCGCGCGGCTTAGCGCCTATCTCGATCCGCTATGCGCGGACAGCGATCTCCCGCCCTACGATCATCCGAGCGAGGGCGAATACAATGCGGCCGTTGGGGCGGGGGACGCGGCTATCGCCTGCCTTGATACAAAGAATATCAGCCCGGATGGGCAAAGCGCGGTGGAGCCTTGCGACCTGCTGGCGGTCCGCGACGGCGTCGCTGCCTTCTATCATGTCAAAGTCTCGACGCTCTCGGCTCAGTTGAGCCATCTGTTCAATCAGGGCGTAAACGCCATCGAATTGATGCGGCTGGAACCGCAGGCCGTTGACAAGCTGGAGGCGCTTATCCGGGAAGTGCTTGCCGACGGCGATGCGGATGCGATGGTCACGCTCGTTCGTGACCGGAAATGCCGCATCGTCTTCGGCATCGTGACCCGGAAAGACCCCGCCGGGCGGTCGCTGAACCTGCCCTTGTTCTCCCGCATCAGCCTTATGCGCGGCATGAAGGCGCTCCAGCTTATGGACGTTCCGGGGCGTGTGATTTTCATCGCGGACCAGGTTGTGGCAGCGGAAGGCCGCAAGAAGAAGCGGAATAAGAAGGACGTGCCTGATGAGGTGTAATTGGCAGCCGCCTCCGATGAACGGCCTTTAAAAACCCTACGGGAGTGGTGGGGTGCTCTGGCCATCTTAGAACACCAAAAAATTCCGTAGTGATCCCACTTTTTCATACTTCGATTCTGTACAGTTGAGACTGCCAAGCGGTCCAAAATAGCCGCAGTTATCTTCTGAGATCTATGTCGGAGCGTATAATCGGCGGTTATCTCAGGTGGAGCTATACCGCCCGGCTGGTGGTGCGGGAACCGTAACTTCAGGCGCACCGCTAGAACCTCGCTATCATATTGATAACTAAAGAGATAGCAGATCAATTTGTGCGGTAATCGGCGGTGTTTGGCGGAAGCGGTGGGATTCGAACCCACGAACGGGTTGCCCCGTTGCTGGTTTTCAAGACCAGTGCCTTCAACCACTCGGCCACGCTTCCATACCGATTCAGCGGCATGGCTAGAAATCTGCTAGACGGCGCCGTTGCCGCACCATGTAGCGCTTCTCCAAGCCCCTGCTAAACGATTCTAACTACGCTCCTTTTTCGCCAGTCTGCGCTGCCGGGTGCCGAAACCCCCGTTAGCTTTCAAGACCGCTGCCTTAAACCACTCGGCCACCTGTCCCTGGTCCCTCGGCTGGTCCGGGGGAGACGGACGGCGCCTAGAGCAAAGCGGGCGGGGAGGGAAGGGCTGCTGT
>Ga0182746_1002174_pt1 | contig 15455 bp, 13 predicted proteins | sample eDN3rd30CBELigOP_FD_128881 | JGI IMG/M metagenome (GOLD analysis project Ga0182746, IMG submission 128881) | Enriched Organic Plus compost microbial communities from Emeryville, California, USA - eDNA 3rd pass 30_C BE-Lig OP (version 2) (version 2) ... | reverse complement strand
TTCTGTTTGATTTCGACGGCACGCTGGCCGATACGGCCCCCGACCTGGCCGCAGCCGCCAATCGTCAGCGCACCCGCCGCGGCCTGGAGGCCCTGCCCTACGAAACCTTGCGTCCCGTCGCCTCGCAAGGGGCACGCGGATTGCTGCGCGTCGCGTTGAGCATGCTGCCTGACCATCCTGAATACGAATCCACCCGGCTGCAGTTTCTGGAAGATTACGCATCCAACTCTACGGTGCACAGCCGGCTGTTCCCAGGCATCGCCGAATTACTCCATGGCATTCGGGAACGCGGGCACGCCTGGGGCATTGTCACCAACAAAGTCACCCACCTGACGCTGCCCATCGTAGAATTTCTCGGTCTGACCCGGGACAGCGCTGTCCTGGTATGCGGCGACACCACCGCGCATTCCAAGCCTCACCCCTTGCCGCTGCAACATGCCGCGCGGGAGGCCGGGTACGCGATTGACCGCTGCGTCTATGTGGGCGATGATCTGCGTGACGTCCAAGCGGCCCATGCGGCGGGGATGCCCGCCGTCGCCGCAGCCTACGGCTATTTGGGGCAGGACGAAAATGTCATCAGTTGGTCGGCCGAGGCCACCGCCAACACCCCTGCCGATCTCTGGAAAGTCATCGAGCCCCTGCTGCCCCGCGACGCGCGCTGACATCAGCCGCTACCCTGACAGAGTCAACGTAGCAGCAATGTCGATGTCGATGTCGATGTCGGCATGATTGTTCGTTCCAAATGAACAGTCATGCCGAGTCTTTCGTCTTTATCCCATCATTAAGTCCTATTAAAGTACGGGTTATCCCTGCGCTACCGATGGCACCGTCGCCTACGTTTACCGTAGACGGCGGTAGTTCTGTTTCCTGACTTCGCCTTAGACAGACATCCGACTGCGCCCCGCTGGCTTTTCTCGGCGGGGCAAACAGCGCGCGACGTAGTGCCTAGATGGAGGGAAACGCCATCACGATCCCAAGCCTGCCGACACCTTAATCTACTGCGCCTCACCATCGCGACATATCAAATCATGCTGCTACCCATTTTGTTGCTTTCCACTGCGGGATTCACGATCCTCACGACAGAGTTTCTGATCGTCGGACTGCTGCCTCCGCTCGCGCGCGATTTGAATGTCACAGTGTCCCAGGCCGGACTGCTCGTCACGCTGTTCGCCTTTACGATTGCCGCCGCCGGTCCGTTTCTGACCGCGCTGTTGAGCAACATGAATCGCAAGCGGCTCTTTATCGGGACATTGGTGCTGTTCGGCCTATCCAATACCGTCGCCGCGTTAGCCCCCAACATCGGCATTATGGCGTTGGCGCGTTTCGTGCCTGCCTTGGCTTTACCGGTGTTCTGGTCGCTGGCGAGCGCGACAGCGATCGAGCTGGCCGGCCCTGCTCGTGCGGGCCGGGCCATTTCCATGGTGGGATTCGGCATCGTCGCTGCCACCGTGTTTGGCATTCCCATTGGCGTACTGATTTCCGACGGCTTTGGCTGGCGCACCGCGTTTGGCGTGCTAGCCGTCGTGGCGTTCGCCAAGGCCTTGATGCTGTGGGCCTTCTTTCCTCGCCCGCCGCAGCAGAGTCAACAAGTCAAGCTACGCACGCAATTAGGCATTTTGCGCGACCCGTACGTCATCGGGCATGTCTTGCTGTCGCTGCTGATTTTCACCGGCATGTTTACCGCCTACACCTATCTGGCCGACATGCTGGAGCGTCTGGCCGGCTTCAACGGCCAATGGGTGGGTTGGACCATGATGGCTTTTGGCGGCATCGGACTGATTGGCAACCTGGTCGGCGGCAGACTGGCCGATCGCAGTGCGCTCGGCGCCACGCTGTTATTTTCCGGGTTGATGACGGCCGGCCTGGTCGCCCTCGGTCCAGTCATGCGCTCACCAGGATTGCTTGCGCCCGCTTTAGGCATCTGGGGCATCGCCCAGGCAGCGCTCTTTACGGTATGCCATGTGCGCGTCATGAAGTCCGCACCCGATGCGCCCGCCTTTGCCGCCTCGCTGAATATCTCTGGCGCCAATACCGGCATTGGCATCGGCGCCATCGTGGGTGGATACGTTATCGACCACTATGGACTAGTCTGGCTGGGTTTGACGGCCGCGGTCATTGTGCTGGCCGCCATGGGGCTGGGAGCAGCCCTGGCCATCTCGAGCAGGCAACGCGCACGGCAAGCCGTTCAGACGTCCTGCGCAAATGCTTGAACATTGCTCCGCGTGAGGCGCCCTGATAAGCCCTCACACGGAAGACTCCCGCCGGCATTCTGTTAGCGGTTCGATAAAAGGTAAAAGGGCCACCCGACTCACCAAGCGCTTGTAGGTAATAATGCGTCGTCGACAACACCTAACAAGCCGAATATGTCTGGAGACAACTCCCCCCGGTTCAAACGCTATGCGCTGAAAATCACGCTGATTTATCTGCTGATACGCGGTCTGCCGGAACTGCTGTTCTTTGTCTTTTATCTGCTGCCCGAGGCGACTGTCCAGTCGTTGGTGCAGACACAGAGCGTTTGGCTACGCCATCTCTATCCGGTGTTGCCGCTACAGGTGCTGACCCTGCCTCTTGGCTTTCAGTACGCACTCGCGTTAGTGCCGGTCCTGATCATCGAATGCCTGCTGGTGTTTCTGTTCAGCGCCTGGTTCATCCGCCGACGCCCATGGACGGCCGAGCGTCCGAGCAACAAAGGTCGATGGATCATTCTGGTCCTGGCCACACTGGCCTGGTCCTATTTTGTTCGCTTGCAAATACTCGGACACTTTCAACACCTCTGGGTCGAAGAACTGCAAACTCTGGAAGCCAAAGGCGGTGACTGGTTCGAGCTGATGCCCCCCATCCTATTGCAAGCGAATAGGACCATCACCAGCCTCCTCTACACCACGATGCCCCTGTGGGCCTGGGTGCCCGTCTGGCTACACTTCCTGTTTGCCAAAAAGCCCGTCGACACAACACACGACACAGCTATCGCGGACAGTAATCATCCCGCCAGCGTGGTGGCACCACTGCAAAAAAGCATCGCCTTTACCTCCTTTTTGCTGGGGTGCCTGGGGCTGCATTTTGTCCTGGTCTTGCTCACGTACCTCGGACTCTGGCCATGGGCAGCTCAGCTGTCGGATATACAGCCTCCCCTGGATGTACTCGACGCACTGAGCCTGCCGCTATCGCTGAGCCAGATTGTTTTTGCCAGCCTGATATGCCTGTTGGCAGCGACAATTTATGTGCGCCGCCTGACAATCGCCCGGCCGAACACTTTCGGACTCATCATCAAGCCGCTGCTATCCGGTGTCATCGCGTACCTGTTGGCCAGTTTTCTGATATTGGCGCTCGTCTGGGCCTGGATGTACCTCAACCCGGGATTCGTCGAATCATTACCGCGCCAGCTCAGCCGCAATCCGGAAGGCGGCGTGGCGCTGGCCATTGCCCTCAACCTCGTGGCGATGGTATTGCTGTGCATAGCAAGCGGCAGGCTACGTCAATCGCCACGGCGCTGGACAGGTGTGCTGGCCGTCCTGATGCTATGCGCCACCATTCCCCTTTACGTAGGCTGGACCCTCGCAAGCGCTAACATGGGCGCTGCCGGGGGTACGCCAGGCATGGCCGTCACCGGCAAACTCGGCGACGCGCGCTGGCGCTCCATGGAGCAATGGTGCACGGGCGTCGTCGAAACCCGGCATGGGACATGGCTGGTTGGACGAAACGAAGACTCCTCCGGCGCCGCCCCGTCTTACATTCCTGAGGGTGCCCAGGATCTGAGCAAACTCGTCATGAGCGAAGACGAAGCGGCCTCGCAACGTCGTTTCAGTCTGTTTAACTCTCGCTCCGTCTTGACCACGCTGTCGTTACTGCAGGATGACGGCACATTCAAAATGGTCGCGACGGTGCCTGACGTCACCTGCTTGGTGGCATCGCCCAAATCCGACACACTGTTCCTGTTCACCGGCATAGACCGGCCCAGGCCCTCATCCCCCTCGTTACCTGCAAACGAACAGACTGCCGTCTTCCGCTCCACCGATCATGGCGCCACCTGGACTTTGCTGGAATCGGGTTTCATGACAGAGGTCGATGGGCTCGCCTGGAATATCAAGCCCACGTTTTCTTCGGACCAGGAGGTCTGGGCCTGGGGCAAGGAGCCTCCGAGCGACGACGAGCCGGCCGGGATATGGGGACGTCCCGAACCTGCGTCCACGCGTCGCGACGCCAACGGCAATGAGACCAGACCGACGGCCTTGTTCTACTCATCCGACCAAGGACAAACCTCGGCTGTCGTCTATAGTCCCGAGCCCTTGATTGCGCCGGTCTCCTATCTGCGGGAAATGACCGGGCAACCCACCGCCGATTTTTCCTCGCGCCGGGACATGGATCAAGAGCGCTTTGTCGTTCAGGTCAGCGACACCCGTGCCTATGCGTGGGTATCAGAGTTCATGTGGTATTCCGTCGGCGACGCCCAACACCGCACGATGTTGATGACGCGCGCAGAGCTTTCGCGCACGACTCCCTCCGGCGAATGGCAGATCACCAAGGTCACGCGCCACCCGGAATTGCGCGTGCAACATTTGTCGACTTCGCTCGATGGCCGCACTTATGCCATTCTGCAGGACAAGGACGGAGAATGGCTGGCCAAGCTCGACACGCAAACCGGCGAATGGATCGAACGCCAGAAAACGCCGTCGCTGCTGCCGCAATGGCTCGCCGAGGATCGCACATCAGCGCGGTATTTCTGGAATAACGGGGACTATCAGGTTGTGAGCGAATGGGGCGACACGGTCGTGCCTCGCTTGATCATCCCATTCTCGAAAGACCGAGCCGAGATCGACACCGATGCGCATTTCTATACCCGAGATGGCGGCCGCACCTGGCATCAGTTGGCCATTCCGGGCTATCTGGGCGTGATGGGTCTATCGCCGGCCGGCAGCAAGCTATATTGGAGCAAAGGGGATTGGTATGAAAATGACGAGCCTTTGCAGTGGCAGTATGACTTGGCGCGGTAAGCTCTCAAAAAACCAACCCAATCAGGAACAACCATGAACAAATACGATCTCGAAAAGAACAAAGCCCTGAAACTCGCTGGGCAACTGAAGCAATCGAGTACCCCCGGCCGCTACGGTTCCGATCAATTGCTCGATCGGCGTGAACAGCGCAAACTGGACCAGGCCGCAGGCTTGGTGCCTTTTCCGCTGAAACTCACCCAGGTGCAAGCCGATCGCGTGCGCGCGCTGGCGCAGGAACGAGGCGTATCCACGAACGACATCGTGGCCGAGCTCCTGCAAAAAGTGCTCGACGCGTGAATTATTTATGCATATCGTGGTCGACTCCGACGCCTGCCCCGCCGTCATCAAGGACATCCTGTTTCGCGCTGCCCAGCGCTGGCATATCCCCGTCACGCTGGTGGCCAATCAAATGCTGTACACGCCCCCGTCTCCTCTGATACGGGCGGTGCAGGTGCCACGTGGTTTCGACGTGGCCGACGCGCATATCGTCATGCATGCCGAGATGGGCGATCTCGTCATTACAGGAGACATCCCGCTGGCCGCCGAGGTGCTCGAAAAAGGCGCCATGGCGCTGAATCCGCGCGGCGAGCGCTATTCGCCGGAGACGATTCGAGAGCGCCTGGCGATGCGTGACATGATGGAGGAGTTGCGAGCCAGTGGCATCGAGACAGGTGGCCCGGCATCATTCAGCCAGGCTGATCGCAAATCCTTTGCGAACCAGCTGGATACGCTATTGGCTCGGCATGCCAGGTTGAGGGCAAAACCGTCGAATTAAGGGCCGGCACACACGCCAGCCCTACTCCTTCATCCAAACTGATTGCGCCGTTGAAACTGCGCAATCGCGTTCAGCAGGTGCGGCGCGAATTTGGCCTCGTACTGCGCTGCAGCCCATTCGCGTGACTCGCCCGCCAGATGCAATGCCCCGATTGGTGCGCCGCTGGCGTCAATCACCGCCGCGGCCAGCGCGATCTCGCCGATGATGAACTCATCGACGACCATGGCATAGCCCTTTTCCCGTACAGGCTTTAACGCAGCCTTGATGGCCTTCTGCGTCGTCAAGGTATGTTGGGTATAGGCCGTCAACTCTGCGTCGGCCAGCACCGATGTGAGCTGCGCCTCATCGAGCCGCGACAACACCGCGCGTCCACCGGCAGTGCAGAACAGTGGCACACGACGGCCAATCAACGATGCATGGTAATGCTCTGTTTTGGTCTGGTGCCGCATCACGTGCACCAGCTCGCGGCCGTCATACAAAGACAGACTGATCTTTTCACCGGTGGCCTGCGACAGGCTCAGCATGATGGGATTCCACGCCTCTACCAACTCATGCGTGCGCAGAAAATGAAAGCTCAAATCGAGCACGCGCTTTCCCAGGCGATATCGTCGCGTCTGCGGATTCTGTTCCAGATACCCTTCGGCGTTCAGTGTATAGGCGTAGCGCTGCGCAGCGCTCTTGTCCAGACCGGCCCGTTCCATGATCTCCGTCAGGCTCAGATCACCGCTGGCGCTTTTAAAACAGTTCAGTACGGCAAATGCCTTGCCGACTGAGCCTACGTATAGGGCGTTGCTTGTCATCGTTTTCCAGAATAGACCGGTGCGGCGGGGTAGCGCATAATAATATTAAGTATTAAATAGCAATACCAAGATTGACGCAACTTCCCGGAACTGCCCTTTTCCTTTTATCCGTGCATCCAACCAGAGCGAACACATGAACACCCCCGCCGGAATCCCCGCAGCGCAATGGCTAGCTGACCAACACGACAACATGCTCGCCTTGCTGGCAGACCTCGTCAATATCGACTCCAACAGCTACGACAAGCCCGGCGTGGCACGGGTATTCCGCCGTCTGGAGTCATTTTTCGCCGACCACGGCGTAGCGGTGACGCCGCATTTCGTCGGCGAAGTAGAAGCCGCAATTTCTGTCACGGTCAACGCCGGCAGCACGGTAGGACAGCCGGTTTTGTTAATGGGGCATTGCGACACTGTGTTTCCCGCTGGCGAGGCCGCTCGACGCCCATTTCGCATTCAGGACGGCCGTGCCTATGGCCCCGGCGTCGCCGACATGAAACCCGGTGTCGTGATGAACGCATTCATCGTAGCCGCTGCCGCGCAGAGCCCGGAATCGCTGCCCGAAATAACCGCCCTATTCACCTGCGACGAAGAAATCGGCTCGCCGTTGAGTAAAGACGTCATCATCCCCTTTGCCGAAAAAGCTCGTTTCGCATTCAATGCCGAGCCTGGCCGCCCCTCAGGTAACGTAGTCACTGGCCGCAAAGGCGGCGTGTTCTTTGAAATGGATATCGAGGGCCGCGCCGCGCACTCCGGCGCCAATTTTTCCGAAGGCATCAGCGCCATCTCAGAGCTGGCCCACAAGATCGTGGCACTCGACGAACTCACCGACATCGACCAGGGCGTCACGGTCAATGTGGGGCTGGTATCTGGCGGGCTGTCGGTCAATACTTCGGCGCCGTCAGCCAAGGCATCCATTGACCTGCGCATTTTCAATCTGGAACAGCGTGAATCGCTCGTCAGCAGCATACGCTGCATCTGCAACAAATCCTTTATCACCGGCACGCTATCCAAGCTGGATATCAAAGGCGAATTCCGCCCATTCGTGCCCACGGCGCAATCCAGGCAATTGTTTGAGTTGTACCAATCGGAATTGAACGCCATAGGGCATCAGGCCGAGGGAGAATTCAGCGGCGGCTGTGCCGACTCCGGCGTGACCTCCAGCCTGGGGGTCATCACCTTGTGCGGCACGGGTCCCGTAGGCGGGAAGTTCCACACGCTGGACGAGTATTGCGAGATCGACACGATCGTTCCTCGCGGGCTCGCGGTGTTGAATACGCTGACGAGGCTTTCTGAACAGCAGTGGTGATACGCAGCGTTGCTGATCGTCATACCTCGCTTTTTGTCTTTTCCCTTTTGACAACAAAGTACAACTCATGAATGCACATGCAGCAAACCCACGACGGTCCTTTCTGAAAACCGGCCTGGCCCTCGCCTTGACGCCGGTACTGACTGTGCCTGCCGTGCAATCCGCCCACGCAGCCGCCTATCCCACGGGCCCGGTCACCATGATGGTTCCCTATCCCGCTGGCGGTCCTAGCGACGTCAGCGCCCGCATATTGTCGGGTCCGATTGGCGAGGCCCTGAAGACCCAGGTTGTGGTCGAGAATCTGGGCGGCGCCACCGGCACTATCGCTGCGTCGAAAGTGCTGAATGCCAATGCCGACGGCAACTATTTTTTCCAGGGCACGCAGAATGAACTGATCATTCCGCCGCTCACCAACCGTCTGGTGCGATACCAGCCGGATGCGTTCGAAAACCTGCAACCGATCACTATCACTCATCTTGTGTTGCTGGTGCGTGCCGATCTGCCGGTCAACACGACCGAAGAATTCCTGAAGCTCGCAGGATCCCGAGAGGCAGCCAATTCTCTGACCTACGGGACAGTCGGAGTAGGATCGCTCTACCACTTGGTCACTGAGTATCTGGGCAAACTGACCAACGTGCCGTTTACGCACATCCCCTACAAAGGCACTGCACCCGTGGTGCAGGACCTGGTGGGCAAACAGATCGATTTCACCATCATGCCGTTTCAAGCGTCCATGCTGGAAATGGTGAACACTGGCCGCTTCAAGGCGCTGGCAGTGTTGTCGAAAAACAAACCTGCGGTATTGGAAAAAGTGCCCAGCATCACCGAGATCCCCAAGCTCTCGCAGTTCGAATATGCCAGCTATGCAGGCTATTTCGTCAAAAAGGGCACCCCCGCAGCGATCAAGGAAACGCTGAATCGGGCCATCGGGCACGCATTGCAGGACCCGGCCGTCATCGCCAAACTGGAGGCCGACGGCCGCAACGTATCCAAGCCGATGACACTGGATCAGGCTCAGGCCGCGTATACCGACGAGATCGCGAAGTACAAAGAAATGATCCGGGTTACAGGTTACGTGCAGGCGGACTAGCGGGTTTATTCCCGGCAAAAGCAGGACGCAGTTGGACGTGCTATAGGGAGGGACGCTCCCTATACACCACACGCACCATGCGACAATCACGCCGTTCCCTCCGACAGCCCTGCCCATGCCTGATACGACTTTACCCGCCAGCGCTACCTCCGTCCGCGTCGCCATCATCGGCGGCGGCCCCGCAGGTTTGATGGCGGCTGAGAGGCTCGCGCGCCACGGCATACTGGCCGACGTTTACGACAGCATGCCCTCGGTCGGACGGAAGTTCCTGCTGGCTGGCCGCGGTGGATTGAATCTGACGCATAGTGAGCCATCGGAGCGCTTCAATCAGCGCTTTGGCAACCGCAGCGCAGCCGTGGCGGCCTGGCTGCAACACCTGGACGCACAAGCGTTGCGTGAATGGGCACATGGGCTAGGTATCGAGACATTCGTCGGCACATCCGGCCGCGTATTTCCTCTGGAAATGAAAGCCGCTCCCCTGTTACGGGCCTGGTTATCGCGACTGCGAGCCGCGGGTGTACGCTTTCACATGCGACACCGTTGGATGGGTTGGACAGCGGATGAAACGGCGTCCCCCCGGACACTGCGCTTTGAAACACCGCATGGAACGCTGACAGTGCATGCTGACGCTGCGATCCTGGCCTTGGGCGGCGCCAGTTGGGCACGTTTGGGCTCGGATGGCAGTTGGGCCGCGGGCCTGCAGGAGCATCGCATAGACGTTGAGCCGCTGCGTCCGGCCAATTGCGGGTTTGAGGCGGATTGGAGCGCGCATCTGCGCGAACGCTATGCAGGAACTCCTCTCAAATCGGTCGCCATGGCGCTGGACCGCAATGGCGAGCCCGGCACATGGCGGCGCGGCGAATTCATGCTGACCGAATCGGGTATCGAAGGCAGCCTGGTCTATGCTCTGTCAGCCGGATTACGAGACGCGATTGATGCACAGGGTTCGACATTCGCCTGGGTCGACTTACTGCCCGACCTCTCTGCCGACAAAGTCCTCGCGCAAGTGTCGCACCCTCGCGGCGCGCGCTCCATGGCCAGTCATTTGCAGAGCCGGCTGGGACTGAAGGGCGTCAAGACAGCATTGCTGCGCGAATGCACCGATGCGCAGGATTGGCAAGATATGGCAATGCTGGCGCGCCGCATCAAAGCCCTCCCGCTGCGACTGCTGCGTACTCGTCCGATCGATGAGGCCATCAGCAGCGCCGGCGGTGTGCGGCTGGAGGCTACCGACAGCGCATTGATGCTCCACAACGCGCCGGGCGTCTTCTGTGCAGGAGAGATGCTCGACTGGGAGGCCCCAACGGGCGGTTACCTATTGACGGCAAGCATGGCCAGCGGTGTAGTCGCAGCCGAGGGCGTACGTGCACGTCTTGTGTCCTGAAATTCGACGACCGGAGATGCGACCGATGAAAATTTTCGACAGCAACACTACTGCAGAACGCTTGGCATTCAATGCGCTGATCCCAGCCATCCGTCAGATGTTCATCGAGACTTGCGTGGTCCCTCGCCGGCATATCCATACCATCAACGAGCGCGAGCACACGACCGACACGCTGTTGATCATGCCTGCGTGGCAGGACGGAAAATACCTGGGCATCAAGCACGTGACGATCTTTCCGGAGAACGCCAAACAAGGCAAATCGGGCTTGTTTTCAAGCTGTACGCTCTTTGACGCCACCAACGGCCAGCCGCTGGCCATCATCGACGGCGACCAGATCACCGTGCGACGCACCGCGGCAGCCTCGGCATTGGCGGCATCCTATCTCGCGCGCGAGGACGCGACAGACATGCTCATCGTAGGCGCCGGTAACGTCGCGCGCGCACTCGCACCAGCCTATGCAGCAATACGCCCTATCCAGAAAGTCTCGGTGTGGAACATCAATCCCGAAAAAGCCGACAGCCTCGTACAACAGCTTTGTGCCGAGGGCTTCGATGCGCATAGCGTCACTGATCTGCGCAGCGCGGTCGAGCAGGCCGACATCGTGTCGTGTGCAACGCTATCGCGCGCACCATTGATTCAGCGGGCATGGCTGCAGCCCGGAACGCACCTCGACCTGATCGGCAGCTTTCAACCCGCCATGCGGGAATCGGACGACGAGACGTTCGCGGACACATCCGTGTTCATCGATACGACCGAGGCGCTGGAAAAATCCGGGGATCTGCTTTCCCCTATCAGGAACGGCCGGTTCGACGCCGCCCGCGTGCAGGCCACGCTCGAAGACTTGTGCAATGGCGTTCATCAAGGGCGCAGGTCTGCGGATGAAATTACGGTCTATAAAGCGGTGGGAACAGCGTCCGAAGATCTGGCTGCGGCCATTCTGGTTTATCAGGCTGCTTGATCGCCGGACAGGCATGCTGATGAGCGGTAGACTGAAATACTCATCGGCACACAAGGAGCCCGAACCATGTCCAAGACATTCAAGATCGGCGACCACGTATCCTGGAATTCAGAGGCAGGCCGAGTCTCAGGCACGATCATTGCGATCCATACTGAGGACTTCACTACAAGGGACATACTCACCGCGCCTCGCCGGACCATCCGCAGTACGAGATAAAAAGCGACAAGACAGACCATATCGCTGCACATCGAGGCGATGTGCTCAGGCACGTGAAGAGCAACACATAAGACATGGCGCGGCTCCATCGAACCGCGCCATCGTCAATACCGCACCAGTGTCAGGCAGGCATTCCGCCTGCCCTTTGACTACACGCTATCGAGGCCGCAATACCAAGGTATCGCCCAACTCACTCTCGACTTTCTGACGGCTAAACGCCATGGGAATATATTTCCCTGTCGCCCAGCCCTCCAGCAGATTCCGGTAATAAGGACTGCGCGGATCGGCAGACTGTCCCGGCGTATTCTGAATGCGCGAGTTATCCCAGTTGCCTACATCGATCACCTGCCGATACGACGCGCCGCTGATTTGCCGGAAATCCGACTTGCGGAATGTCGCGCGATGTACCGTATCGTTGTCGCCGCTGACCGGATAGCGCGGCGTGCCGTAGGCATTCGCGGCTGGCAACAGGCCGGCCAGGCTGTGCTCGAACTGGATATGGTGCAGACGGCCCCATTCCCATTGCCTGGAGTCAGTACCCAGCGCCGCGGTCAGCTTGCGCATGCCATCGCCCAGTGCGGCCAGCAGCAACGCTGCACGGCCTTGTTCGGGCCGCGGACCGAAGGCCCCATCGGGTGTGGCGAGTTTATCCAGCACTTTGATCGTCGCCAGGTTACCGAACACTTTGCTGCCCTGAGGCGGCACGTAGAGCTCGGATACTCGCTTGACGACCTCTGGCAGCCAGAACTCATACACGGTGGCGGCCTTGGAATCGACTTCGGTGCGATAGTCCCAGTCCTTCAACAAGCGCAGCGCCTCGCCCACCACAGGATCGGCAGAGTTCAGCGATTTTGCGTAACCCGTCAAAGTCCGTGCCGGCAACGACAGGTTGTCGAACTGCAGATGCTGCGAAGCCTCTAGATCCAAACCCCTTGCGTCGGCCAGGACCTCTCGGATCCTCTTGACGCGGAATGGCTCTGCCCACGCGCGCCCGGACATGTCCTTGTACGGATAGTCATAAGGCAGGTTGTATTCGTTGGCCGTGGCGATGTAGCCTTCTGGCGGATTGAATGCTTTAGGCAGCGAACGCGTCGGCAGGAAACCGTTCCATTCGTAATCGCCATTGCCCGGTACCGGCAGCATGCCGGACCAGTCCTTGCGTGGACGGATCGGCGCAATGCTGCCGCCGAACCAGCCGATGTTGCCATCCACGTCGGCGTACACCATGTTTTCGCTAGGCGTGTAGTGCCGCTCCATACCGGCGACGAACTCCTGCCAGTTCTGGGCTTGATTCAGGCGCAGACTGGCGAGGTATGCCGCGGTGCCTGGAAACTCCAGATACGCCGCGCGCAGCGCGTAGGCTTTATGAGCCACGCGGTCTTCGTGAATGACGGGCCCATGGCGGGTGAATTTCAGCTGCCGCGTCGCAGCGGCCTGGCCTCGTACTGGAATCGATTCGTCCACGGACCGCATGTTTTCCCAGCCGCCGCGATAACGATACTGATCGGGATTCGCCGGATTCGTGTCATAGACGTAGAGGTCTTCTTCGTCGGCAAACGCAAAGATAGTCAGGCCGAATGCAATACGGTCGTTATGCCCCATCGATACGCCCGGCAAGGCGGGCTCGCCTGCGCCAATGACATTCCACCCTGGTGCGTTCAGGTGCACCATGTAGCGTAGCGATGGCATCGCGATCGCCCGATGCGGATCGCCCGCCAGAATCGGCCGGCCCGTGGCGGTGCGCTGGCCGGAGATTGTCCAGTTGTTGCTCTCATAGCGCGGAGCCATCGGATCAAATGCCGGGTCCAGCGAGGCCAGCATATTCGCGGACAGGCTGCGCGCGAGCTCTTCGCGCTCGGCTGCAGCCAGGGGGCTGCGAGGGAAATCGCCCGCCTCGAATTTCTGTCCGTTACGAGCCAGGTTGTAGTCAGCGAGAATGTTTTCATTGATCTGATTCACATTCAATCCCGCCGGTACCTGCAAGGCAATGGGCGGTTCATACACGCCCAGGTCCTGCACGGTATTCACGCCCAGTGCTGCGATCTGCTGCGCCAGCTTGACTTCGCTCGTAGCGTTGCGAGTCAAGCCATAAATACGGATCAACGATGTTTGCGGGCTCCAGTAGCCGGGCTCGGTACCGGTCAGTTTGAATTCGGGTGGCATCTGTTCGGGATTGGCTTTCACCCAATCGACATAGGCGTTGATGCCATCGGCAAAGGCCGTCAGGATCGCTTGACCTTCGGGGTGATAGCTGGCGAACTCGGCCTGCAGGTCACCGCGGTATAAAAACAAGCGCGCTGCCCGGTCTTGCTCGACGAAACGCGGGCCAAACTGCTCGGCCATTTTGCCCTCGCCCTGACGGCGCCACAGATCCAGTTGCCACAACCGGTCGCGCGCCGCATTAAAGCCCTGGGCAAAGAACAGATCGTGTTGATTCTGGGCGTAAATATGCGACACGCCGTGCTGGTCGCGCAGGATTTCTACAGGCTGCCTCAAACCCGGCATATCGATGGTGGCATGCTTGTCCCCGCCCGGCCCCGCGCAGCCGGCCAGCAATGCCACGGCGCCACATGTCAGCCATGCGGCGATCTTGCGATTGAACGTACGCATATCTCTCCTCCTCCCTGTTGGCCTACCCGCGCCGTCGCACCTTGTCTCCGGCGCATTTCCAATAATGTAAACAGATGGCAGAGAAATATTGTTGTATTTCGTGAATTCTTTCAATCAACGTAACAATACTGCATAAAAAAAGGACTTTCTGAGAGGGGATCAAGTCTACCCTCGCAATTTTGAAGCCGCCGTTTACGTATCCGCATAGAAAAATTTACCGACGGTTCGTTGCCCTTCGAGACTCGCCAGGTATGCAGACGGCGTCAGAATTCCAATTACGGTAGTCACCGCGGGCACGATAGTTGCGGTGCACCGAGCCCACACACCGTTTGGAGAACTCACATGAAGCGTGAATTACTTGCCCGGGTTGCAGCGATAACCGTCATAGGCGCCATGGCTGGCGGCGCATATGCCCAAAGCACGCCCAATACGGGTGTGCCGTACAGCAGTTCGCCGTCCACAACGCCGAATGACGGAACGGCGGTGCCGCCCAATACGCCCGTGCCTCCCGGCCAGATCCCGCCGGCCGGCCAAACCAATCCGGCGCAACGTGGCCAGGGATATGCCGGCGACCGCTATGCCATGCCCACCGGCGCAGGCGGCGACTCGTGCGTCCCGGGCAGCAAAACCGGCCTGCAGCTAGACCATAACTATGTCCCCAATCGCCAAGAGACCGCCATCAACGAAGTGAGAACTTCTGATATGTGCGGCACCCGATAAGCTCGCATGCAAAAAGCGGCGCCTGAGGGTGCCGCTTTCTCTGTCAGAGATTCTGCTCGCCTGCCAGAGTCAGAATCTTGGCCCAACGGTGCGCTTGTTTGCGATCTGGCATGGGAAGTTCCCAGTCGCCTTGAGCGTTGTGCGCCAGATGTAGTGCAAGCATCCAGTGCCCGTCACGATTCAGCGCCCGGACGTTGCCGATATCCGTGAAGATGAATTGAGCGTTGCTGCCATCGACTGTCAACGAACCACGCTTTTCATTGGCGTCGATATAAATTCCACCCCAGGACTCTGTTAGCGACAACTGCCGTTTGCCATTGACGGTTTTGCCATGAATCGTGCGGTACCGTTGAACGAAGCCAGCGATCACGGCAACGATGAACGCAACCGCCAGCAAATCGGCACCAACACCCGCCAACCAGCCGAACTTTGCGGCAACGCTCATGTACAAGGCAACCGCGCCATAGATAATGGCCGCGAGCACGATGAATGCTAGAACGATGGGCACGTCCGCTCCTGTGAGAAAAATACGGCATCCGTAGATTGTCCGGCTCGCCGCAAATCCGAGACCGAGCCGGCGCTCGTCACCGCCCGAGAATCAGACGCTG